>PJTY01000488.1_pt1 | contig 19922 bp, 18 predicted proteins | sample 1512121 | NCBI WGS metagenome assembly PJTY01 (sample SAMN08177680, study PRJNA422409) | Soil metagenome, whole genome shotgun sequencing project. | isolation source: Soil enriched (2) on filter paper: alkali lignin treatment | place: USA: Madison | collected 2015-01-15 | reverse complement strand
TGCGCTCCGGTCCCTTCACCGAGACGCCGCCCAATCCCAACCGGATGCGCTGGGACCCGCTGCCCATGCCGGACCAGCCGACCGACTGGGTCGAGGGGCTGACGACCTATGGCGGCAACGGTTGCGCCGATTCCGGGACGGGGATGGGCGTCCACCTCTATGTCGCCAACCGCTCGATGGTCGACCGCGTCTTCTATTCGGCCGACGGCGAACTGCTGATCGTGCCGCAGCAGGGCGCGCAGCGCTTCGTCACCGAGATGGGGGTGATCGAGGCGGCGCCGGGCCACGTGGTCGTCATCCCGCGCGGCGTGCGCTTCCGCGTCGAGGTGGACGGCCCCAATGGCGGCGAAGTGCGCGGCTATGTCTGCGAGAACTACGGCGCGCCCTTCCGCCTGCCGGACCTCGGCCCCATCGGCTCCAACGGCCTGGCCAATCCGCGCGATTTCGAGACGCCGGTCGCCGCCTTCGAGGACGTGGATCGCCCGACGGAGTGCGTTCAGAAATACGGCGGCAAGCTGTGGGCTGTGACCTTCGATCACAGCCCGCTGGACGTGGTCGCCTGGCACGGCAACTACGCCCCCTATCGCTATGACACGGCGCGGTTCAACACCATCGGCACGGTCAGCTTCGATCACCCGGACCCGTCGATCTTCACCGTCCTGACCAGTCCGTCGGACACGCCGGGCACGGCCAACTGCGACTTCGTCATTTTCCCGCCGCGCTGGATGGTGGCCGAGGACACTTTCCGTCCGCCGTGGTTCCACCGCAACGTCATGAGCGAGTTCATGGGGCTGATCTTCGGCGAGTACGACGCCAAGGCGGGGGGCTTCGCTCCCGGCGGCGCCTCCCTGCACAACCGGATGAGCGGCCACGGTCCGGACCAGGCTAGCTGGGACGGCGCGACCAGGGCTGATCTCAAGCCGCACAAGATCGAGAACACCCTGGCCTTCATGTTCGAGACGCGCATGCCGATCCGCACCACGGCCTGGGCCGAACAGACGCCGTTGATGCAGCTCGACTACGACGACTGCTGGGACGGGTTCCAGAAAGGCCGCACGGCGTGAGGGTGAAATCGATCATCATGGCGGCGGGCCTTTCGGCTCTGCTGGCGCTGGCCGGATGCGCGCCGTCCGCCGAGACGGCGACCGATCAGTCCGCCGAGGCCGCGGCCTGCGCCGCTCGGGGCGGAGAGATGCGTCCCGTGGGACGGCTGCAGAGCGTCCAGTGCGTCATTCGCTACGCCGATGCGGGGAAGCCCTGCACCGACGGCGCCCAGTGTCAGGGGGACTGCCTGGCGTCCGCTGACGCCCGCCCTGCGGTCGGCGCGGCCGCGAGCGGCTTCTGCGCCGCAGACAGCAATCGCTTCGGCTGTCGCACCGTGATCGAGCACGGCCAGGCCAAGCCGACGCTCTGCATCGACTGACGTCATGAAAAGGGCCCCGTCTCTATCACGACGGGGCCCTTGTTCTGTGCGAGGTCTGTTTAGGACTTCGGCGGGGTGTTCGAGGTGGTCATGCCGCCGTCCAGGTTGCCGGCCTCGGCCTTGATGGCGTCAGCCTTCTCGTCGGCCTTCTTCTGCACGGCGTCGGCCTGGGCGTTGAGGGCGTCGGCCTGTGCGTCGGTCGGGGCGACGTCGGCCTGGTTCTCAAGCTGCGTGGCGGTGACGTCGGCTTCCGCTTCCACGGCGTCGGCGCGAGCGTCCGCTTCCTTCTCGGCCGGGTTCTGGCAGGCGGCCAGGCCGGTCATGGCGGCGACGGAAACAGCGGCGAGAACGAGTTTGCGCATGGTTGTGCTCCAGATGGTTGAGCCTTGGAAACTCGCGGGCTCACAATCGGTTCACGCCTCTGTGATCACGTTTTTCAGCCTGCTTCGGCGAAGGCCACGCGCGCCGCGCCCAAAAGGGCGGCGTGTTCATGCAGGATCACCTTGGTGGGGATGGCGGCCATATAGTCCTGAAAACGTCCCTTGCGCTCGAACCGTCGGCGGAAGGGGCTGGCCTGGATGAAGGGCAGGATGCGTGGGACGATGCCGCCGGCGATATAGACCCCGCCGCGCGCGCCGGTGGTCAGGGCGATGTCTCCAGCCACGGCGCCCAGCATGGCGCAGAAGCGGGCCAGGGTGGCGCCGCAGGGACTGTTCGGATCGTCCAGCGCCTGGGACGTGATCTGGGCGGGGTCGTCGATATGGCTCTCGCGGCCGTCGATCTCGGCCAGGGCGCGATGCAGGTTCAGCAGGCCCGGTCCGCAGATCAATCGTTCGATGGACACGCGGTCGTAGCGGCGGCGCAGGATGCGGAGGACCTCGTCCTCGACCTCGTCGCCGGGAGCGAAACAGGCGTGGCCGCCTTCGCTGGGCAGGGCCATCTCGCGCCCGCGGGCGTCGCGCGCCAGGGCGGACATGCCGAAGCCCGTGCCGGGACCCAGCACGGCGATGGCGGCGTGCGGATCGCCTTCGGTCGGCCCGCCCAGGGGCGCCAGCCGGTCAGCCGGCACGATCGGCGCGCCCCGGGCCAGGGCCTCGAAATCGTTGATCAGCCGGGCCGGATTGAGGCCCAGCGACTGGAGCTCCTTCTCCGACAGACGCCAGGGCGAGTTGGTCAGGTCGATGGCGCCGTCCGTGACCGGCCCGGCCACGGCGATGACCCCGCCTGCGGGCTTGGTCGCGCAGTCGTCGAGGTAGGCCTGCACCCCCTGGAGAAAGGTCGGATAGGTCTCGGCCGGGAAGCTGTCGAAATGCTCGAGCCGAGGATGGCCGTCGACCATGCGGGCCAGGGCGAAGCGGGCGTTGGTTCCGCCGACGTCGCCTACCAATAGGGTCGCGTCCCTCATGCTTTCTCCTTCGCGGGTTCTCCTGGCGGGTTCAGGCGTCCACGGCGCGATCGACCAGGTTCGGATCGGGCGGGCCGTCGTCATGGCCGTTGGCTCCGATGGGCGAGGCGAAGCAGACGCTGGCGCCTTCCTCCGCCGTCGACACCGTCTGACGGAAGGCGCCGAACAGTTCACGACCATAACCCCAGGACGAGCCTTCGGCATGGGCGCGCGAGCGCTTCGCCGCCGGGCGTGCGTCCAGATCCTCGATCCCCACCGTGGTCAGCACTCCCGCCTCGGGGTCCAGCCGGATCACGTCGCCGTCGCGCACGTAGGCCAGGGGGCCGCCGGCCAGGGCTTCGGGGCTGACATGGATGGCGGCGGGCGTCTTGCCGCTGGCGCCCGACATGCGGCCGTCGGTGACGAAGGCGACCTTGAAGCCCTTGTCCTGCAGCACAGACAGAGCCGGCGACAGGCTGTGCAGTTCCGGCATCCCGTTGGCCTTGGGTCCCTGGAAGCGCAGCACCAGCACCACGTCGCGGTTCAGCCTGCCGTCCTTGAAGGCCTGCAAGGCGTCTTCCTGGGTCTCGAACACGGCGGCGGGGGCCTCGACGATGCGGTTCTCGGGCTTGACCGCCGAGACCTTGATCACCGCCCGTCCCAGATCGCCCTGCACCAGCCGCAGGCCCCCCTCGCGGTCGAACGGGTCGGAGGCGGGGCGCAGGATGGTCAGGTCCAGACTCTCCTTCACCGTGTCGCGCCAGACCAGTTCGCCGTCCTCCAGCCGAGGCTCCTTGAAGTACGGCTCGAGCCCCTGACCCATGATGGTGGTCACGTCGGGATGCAGGTTCCCGGCCTCGACCAGTTCGCGGGTGACGAAGGCCACGCCGCCCGCCGCCTGGAAGGCGTTCACGTCGGCTGAACCGTTGGGATAGACCCGCGCCAGCAACGGCGTGACCGACGACAACTGGTCCATGTCGGTCCAGTCGATCAGCACCCCCGCGGCTCGCGCCATGGCGACCAGATGGATGGCGTGGTTGGTCGAGCCGCCGGTGGCCAGCAGGGCGACGATCATGTTGACGATGGTCTTTTCCGACACGACGTCGGCCATGCGGCCGCGCCCCTCGCGCGCCAGTTCGACGGCCCGCTGGGCCGCCGCCGCCGTCAGGGCGTCGCGCAGCCCCGTGTCGGGATGCACGAAGGCGGTCGAGGGCATGTGCAGCCCGGCGACCTCCATCATCATCTGGTTGGAGTTGGCCGTGCCGTAGAAGGTGCAGGTGCCGGGCGAATGATAGGAGGCGATCTCGCTCTTCAGCAGTTCGGCGCGGTCGATCAGGCCTTGGGCGTATTCGGCGCGGACGCGGGCCTTCTCGGCGTTGGGAAGGCCCGAGGGCATCGGCCCGGCCGGGGCGAAAACCACCGGCAGATGGCCGAAGGCCAGGGCGCCCATGAACAGCCCCGGCACGATCTTGTCGCACACGCCCAGCATCAGGGCGGCGTCGAACGCATCGTGGGTCAGGGCCACCCCCGTCGACATGGCGATGACGTCGCGGCTGAACAGGCTCAGCTCCATGCCGGGCCGCCCTTGCGTGACGCCGTCGCACATGGCCGGGGTTCCGCCCGCCACCTGGGCCGTGGCGCCGACCTCGCGCGCGGCCTGACGGATAACCTCCGGAAAGCGCTCGAACGGCTGATGCGCCGACAGCATGTCGTTATAGGCGGTGACGACGCCGAGGTTGGGCTGGGCGCCGGTCATGGCCGTCAGCTTGTCGGCCACGGTCTGACCCGCAAAGGCGTGGGCCCAGTTGGCGCAGGACAGCTTGCCCCGCCCCGGCCCCGATCCCGTCGTCGCGTCCATGCGGCGCAGATAGTCGGCGCGGGTCTTGCGGCTGCGTTCGACGATGCGGGCGGTGACCTCAGCCACCACAGGATTGAGCGCCATCACTCGGCCTCCGTCCAGAACACTTCAAGGGGGGCGTTCGCCGCGATCAGGGCGGCGATGGGGTTTACGGCGGGATCGCCCGCCGCCTCGCGCTCGTATACCGCGCGCTTGCCGGCTCCGGTCAGGGCCAGCACCAGGCGCCGGGCTGAGACCAGCCAGGGCAGGTTGAGCGTCAGCCGCTCCTGCGGCGGCGCCGCGCCGTCACGCCCGGAGGGCACGCCGTAGACGGCGGGCTTCAGGCCCGGCGTCAGCAGGGTCGTCAGCGTCGGACTGCCGGGGAACATGGAGCAGATGTGTCCGTCCTCCCCCATGCCCAGTAGAACGGCGTCCAGCGGGCGGCCCTCGGCGGCCAGCGCCTGAGAGGCGATTGCGGCGGCGCGATCCACTGTCACGGCGGGGCTGTAGAGGGGCGTGAAGCGCGCCGCGGCGGCCCGGCCGGTCAACAGGGTGCGCTTCAGCAAGGCTGCATTCGAGTCAGGCGAGGTTTCGGGCACATAGCGCTCGTCAACCATGGTCGCCGTAACCCCGGCCCAGTCGAGGTCGGCCTCAGACAACCGCGCGTAGATGGGCGAGGGCGTCGATCCGCCCGATCCGGCGAACAGGGCGCGTCCGCCTGCAGCCAGGGCGTCCGCCAACGCTTCGGCCAGCGCGTTCGCTGCAGCTTCGGCCCAGGCGTCGCGGGTGGTAAAGGTCTGGCTCTCAATCATCGCGTGTTCCACTTCCGGCCCGTGCGCGACAGCAGCAGGTCGGCCGCCTCCGGCCCCCAGGTCCCGGCGTCATAGTCCAGCGGCCGGCACTCGCGGCAGGCCCAGGCGTCGGCCACCTCATCGATCCATTTCCAGGCCTGTTCCGCCTCGTCCCGGCGCACGAACAGGGTGGAGTCGCCGTGCAGGGCGTCCAACAACAGCCGTTCATAGGCGATGCGGCGGCGCGGCGGCGCGGCGTCCTTGCCGTCCTGCCCCCACGACAGACTCATCTGGATCGGCTGAAGCTGAATCCTCTGCTCCAGCCCCGGCTTCTTGTTCATGACCGACAGGGAGATGTCCTCATCGGGCTGAAGCTCGATGACCAGGCGGTTGTCGTAGATGGCCCCGCGCTCGCCGTGGCCGAAGATGGAGTGGGGCACCGGCTTGAACTGGATGACGATCTCGGTGCGCTTCTCTGGAAGCCGCTTGCCGGTGCGCATGAAGAAGGGCACCCCCGCCCAGCGCCAGTTGTCGATATCGGCCCGGATGGCGACGAAGGTCTCCGTGTCCGACGGCTGGCCGCGCTCGGTCTGATAGCTGTCGACGGTGCGGCCCTCGACCGCGCCTTCCACATACTGGCCGCGCACGGTGACGCGTTCGGCGTCCTCGGCGGTGACGGGGCGCAGGGAGCGCAGCACCTTCACCTTTTCGTTGCGCACCGAATCCGGGTCCAGGTCGCTGGGCGGCTCCATCGCCACGAGGCACAGCAACTGCAGCATATGGTTCTGCACCATGTCCCGCAGCGCGCCGTATTCGTCGTAATAAGGCCAGCGGTCGCCGACGCCGACCGTCTCACCGACCGTGATCTGCACATGGTCGATGGTCAGATTGTTCCACAGCGGTTCGAAGATGGCGTTGCCGAAGCGCAGGGCGATCAGGTTCTGCACCGTCTCCTTGCCCAGGTAGTGGTCAATGCGGAACACCTGTCGCTCGTCAAAGGCGTGGGCCACGGCGTCGTCGATTTCGAGGAAGCTCTCCAGGTCTCGGCCGACCGGCTTCTCCAGCACGATGCGATCGTTCTTCTCGGCTAGGCCGGCCGCCTTCATGGCCGTGACGATGCGGCCGTAGAGCGAGGGCGACACCGCCAGGAAGGAGACGGTGTCCCCTTCGCCGGACCGGGCCTTCAACGCGCGCAGGCTCTCGGCGTCGGTGGCGTCCACCGCCAGGTAGTCGAGCCGGGCGGCCAGGCGCGCCCAGCTGGCCTCGTCCCAGGCGTCGTCGGCCTCGGCGCGGGGCTGCACCGCCTGGCGCACCTTGGCGATGTAGTCCTCGACCGTCTCTTGCGACCGGGCGGCGCCGATGATCTTGAGCCCCTGGGGCAGAAGGCCGTCATGATCCAGGAAGTAGAGCGACGGCAAAAGCATCCGCATGGCGAGGTCGCCGCCGCCGCCGAACAGGATCAAAGCCGCCATCTAGGGCCTCCCTCGCAGAAGATCGGCCCGCCAAGCGAGACCGTAGTCAGCCAGAGTGATTGGCCGGTTCCGCCCGCCGGGCCAAGACATCCAGCACGTCCTGAAACACCATGTGACGGGCGTGCAGAAGCACCAGCAGGTGATAGATCAAATCCGCCGCCTCGCTGGCGAGTTCCGTATTATCTCCCGCCGCCCCGGCCAGGGCCGTTTCGACCCCCTCTTCGCCGACCTTCTGCGCGGCGCGTTTGGGGCCCTGGGCGATCAGGCGCGCGGTCCAGCTGTCGTTGGGATCGGCCTGGGCGCGGACATGGATGGTGCGCTCCAGCCGGCCGACGCGGCCCAGCCCCGGCGCGTCCTCCTCGCCGAAGCAGCTGATGCGGTTCAGGTGGCAGGCGTTGCCGACCGGGCGCACCTTCACCACCACGGCGTCGCCGTCGCAGTCGGGCGTCACCGAGACGACGTTGAGGAAATCCCCCGACGTCTCGCCCTTGCGCCACCGCCCCCCGCGCGAGCGCGAGAAGAAGGTCGCCTGTCCGCTGTCCAGCGTCTCGCGCAGCGCCGCCTCGTCCATATAGGCGAGGGTCAGCACCTGCAGGGTGTCGGCGTCCTGCACCACGGCGGGGATCAGGCCGTTTCCTTTGGCGAAGTCGATGGATTGAAGGTCGAGCATCATTCTAATCCGCTCATCCCGGCGGACACCGGGATCCAGTAAGAGCCACGCGACGCGGCGTTGGAGATCATGTGCCTGAAAGCCTGCAAGTCTGCGTTTGCGGCCAAAGCACTGGATCCCGGTGTCCGCCGGGATGAGCGGGAGGGGAGGGCCAGTTCATATCCTCACCTCCACGCCCTGCTGATCCAGATAACGTTTCAACTCCGGCACTGTGATCGCGCCTGAGTGAAACACGCTGGCCGCCAACGCGCCCGACACATTCGCCTCCACGAACACGTCGCGGAAATGCTCGACCGCGCCTGCCCCGCCCGAGGCGACCAGCGGAATGGTCAGCCGCCGCCGCGCTTCGGCCAACTGGTCCAGGTCATAGCCCCGCCGCACCCCGTCCTGATCGATGCAGTTCAGCACGATTTCGCCCGCGCCCAGCCCCTGCGCCTCGACGATCCACTCCATCGTCAGCCGCCCCGCGCCGCGTCGCGCGTTCGGATCGCCGGTGTATTGATGCACCCGCCACTCGCCGTCCTGAAAGGCGCTGTCGACGCCGACGACGACGCACTGACGCCCCAGCCGCGCGGCCATCTCCCCGATCAGTTCGGGTCGCTCCAGGGCGGGCGAGTTGATCGACACCTTGTCCGCGCCGTGATCGAGGCAGCGCGCCGCCTGCTCCACCGTGCGGATGCCGCCCGCCACGCAGAAGGGAATATCCAGCAGCCGGGCGATGTCCTGCACCCAGCCGTAATCCAGCGTCCGCCCCTCGGGGCTGGCCGTGATGTCATAGAAGACAAGTTCGTCGGCGCCCTGATCGCGATAGCGCGCGGCCAGTTCAGCGGCGTCGCCCATGTCGACGTGTCCCTCGAACCGCACGCCCTTGACCACGCGGCCGTCCTTGACGTCGAGGCAGGGGATGATGCGTCTCGCCGTCATGGGGCGACGGCTTTCAGCGCCTCGGCCACGGTGAAACGGCCGGTATAGAGGGCGCGGCCGGTAATGGCGCCGGCGCAGCCGATGGCCTTGGCGGCGGTCAGGTCGTCCAGATCGGCCACCCCGCCCGAGGCCTGGATCTGCAGCTCAGGCCGACGGCGAACGGCCTCGGAGAGCAGCTCTTGATTCAGGCCGGTCAGGGCGCCGTCGCGACCGACGTCCGTGATCAGGATATGGCGCAGCATCCCGACCGGATAGCGCTCCAGTACGCTCCACAGATCCACGCCCGACGACTGGGTCCAGCCCTTCAGGGCGGGCACGGGCAGGCCGTCCTCGTAGCGGACGTCCAGGGCCAGGGCGATGGCTTCGGGGCCGAACTGCTCCAGCCATTTCAGCACCTGATCCGTATCGGTGACGGCCAGCGAGCCGATGACGACGCGGCTGATCCCGGCCTCCAGCAGGTGCTCGATATCCTTTTCCGAGCGGACGCCGCCGCCCGACTGGACCTTGATGTCCACGGCCTGGGCCATGTCGCCGATCAGCGCATACTGACGCGCCTCGCCCGCCTGAGCCCCGTCCAGGTCGATGACGTGGATCCACTCGGCCCCCTCGGCGGTGAAGGCCGCCAGCCGGTTGGCGGGATGGGAGTCATAGCGGGTCACGTGATTGAAATCGCCGTGCAGCAGGCGAACCGCATGGCCGTCGATCAGGTCAATGGCGGGATAGATGATCAAGCGGGCAGCTCCAGGAAGTTCTTCAGAATACGCGCGCCGAGCGCGGCCGAGCGTTCCGGGTGGAACTGGCAGCCCCAGCGATTGGCGCTGTTGACCATGGCGGGCACGGCGACGCCGTAGTCGGCGGCGGCGAGGGTCGCCGGACCGTCGGGGCAGACATAGCCGTGGACGAAATAGGCCCAGTCGCCGTCTTTCACGCCATCCAGCAGCGGGTCGTCGCGACGGGTCGTCAGACGGCTCCACCCCATGTGCGGAGAGGGGCGCGACGGGGCGGGAAGGATGGCCTCGACCCGGCCGGGGATCAAACCCAGAAGGTCGGCCTCGCCGTCCTCTGCGCTGGCGTCGAACAGCAGCTGCTGGCCCAGACAGACGCCCAGCAGGGGGCGTTGAAACCGGCGCAGCGGTTCGATCAGGTCAAGCGCTTTCAGCCGCTGCATGGCGTAACCGGCCGCGCCGACGCCGGGCAGGATGATGCGCTCAGCCTCGTCCACATCGGCCGGGTCGTCGGTGATCCGCACGCGCGCGCCCAGCCGCTCCAGCGCGAACCGCACCGAAGCGACATTGCCTGAGCCGTAACCGATCAGGGTGACGTTCACAGCACCCCCTTGGTGCTGGGCACCACATCGCCCTCGACGCGGATGGCCTGACGCAGGGCGCGGCCCAGCGCCTTGAACACGGCCTCGGTCTTGTGGTGGTCGTCGTCACCGGTGACGCGGACGTGGACCGCCGCGCCCAGATTCTCGGCCAATGACCGCACGACGTGCGCCGTCAGATCGGTGCGGTAATCGCCCAGCATTGGCGTGGCGAAGGTCCCTTCGAACACCGGATAGGGCCGCCCCGACAGGTCGATGGAGACGGACGCTTCCGCCTCGTCCATCGGCAGGACGAAGCCGTAGCGGCCGATGCCGCGCCGCTCGCCCAGCGCCTGTTTCAACGCCTGACCCAGAGCAATGGCGCAATCCTCGATCGTGTGGTGCGGGTCGATGTGCAGGTCGCCTTCGCACGCCAGACGGATCGAGAACCCGCCGTGCGCCGCCACCTGTTCGATCATGTGGTCGAAGAAGCCGACGCCGGTTTCGATCTTCACCGGCCCGGCGCTGTCCAGATCGACGGCGCAGACGATGCGGGTCTCCTTGGTGTCGCGGATGGCCTGACCGATGCGATTGCGGCGCGCGCCGGGGTTGGCGGCGCCCAGGGCGGTCAGCAGGCGATCGTTGACTTCGGGCTTCAGCGAGACGGGCAAGCGCAGCCGCTCGCCTGCCGGATCGGCGCTCAAGCCATAGCGGCGCAGGGCCTCTACGGTGCCCGCCGGGTCGGAGGGTCTGGCGATAATCACCGGCCCCACCCCGGCCTCCAGCGCCATGATGCGCGACAGGGCCTCGACGATGCGGGCGCGCTCACGGCGCACAGCGCTGATGCGTTCGGCCGTCTCCATCATCCGCGACGGGTCCAGCGCCTGCATCGCCAGCCGCACCGAGACTTCGGGCAGGGCGTAGGGCTCCAACACTGCGGCCAGCCGCGCCAGCGTCTGCCCCTGCGCCACCGCAGCCCCGACCCGCGCTCCGGCCAGCCCATAGGCCAGCGACAGGCTGCGCAAGACGATCAGATTGGCGTGGTCCTTCACAACGGCCGCGGCAGAGGGGGCGCCGGCGAACTCGACCAGCCCCTCGTCCAAGAACAGCAGGGCGGGGGCGACGCGCGCGGACATCTCGGCCACGGCCTCGGGCGAGCCGAGGGCGCGGATGATCACGGCGGCGGTGTCGGCGCCGTCGGCCGGGCGGGCGTAAAGGGCGGCCAGTTGCGTATAGGGCTCGGCGTCGGGCGCCTGCACCTTCTGCCGGTCGCGCGCGGCCAGGCGCCAGACCAGTTCCAGCCCGTGCGTCAGTCCACGCGTCGGCAGCACCTGATCGGCGCCGACGCCGTAAAGGGCGGCCATGCGGGCGGCCAGAGCGGCAGGCTCGGCCGGATAGCGCTCCAGGCCGTCGCCACCCGACACCAGCGGCGGATAGGGGGCGGGCAGGCTCATCCCGCGCTCCTCAGATCGGCGGCTCTGGCGTGGGCCTCCAGCCCCTCCAGCCGGGCCAGGGCGGCGGCGACGGGGGCCAGGGCGGCGGCGCCCTGTTCGCTGACGGTCTGCACCGACATGGTGGTCATGAAGCTGGCGGTGGTCACGCCGCCCAGCGTCCGCGCGGCTCCGTCGGTCGGCAGGACATGGCTCGGCCCAGCCGCATAGTCACCCAGCGTTTCCGCCGCCCAGCGCCCGACGAAAACCGCGCCCGCCGCGCTGATGCGCTCGACCAGCTTCTCGGCTTCTTCCGTCTGGATCGACAGGTGTTCTGGGCCATAGAGGTTCGCCACCTCGCACGCCTCGGTCATGTCGCGCACGCGGACGGCGCGGGCCTCGGCCAGAGACGCACGCGCGATGGCGGCGCGTGGCAGGCTTTCGACCTGACGCTCGACCTCGGCGATGATCTCGCTCAAGGCCGTGCCGCTGTCCGACACGAGGATGACCTGCGCATCGGCGTCATGCTCGGCCTGACTCAACAGGTCCGCCGCGACGATCTCGAAATCGGCGTCGCGGTCGGCGATGATCAGCAGCTCCGATGGTCCCGCAGGCAGGTCGCAGGCCGGGCCGCCGGGCAGGGACGAGGCATAGCGCTTGGCCTCGGCCACATAGGCGTTACCGGGCCCGAACAGCTTGTCGACGGGGGCGATGACACCGTCTTCCAGCTCGACGCCGAAGGTCAGGGCGGCGATGGCCTGCGCCCCGCCCAGCAGCCAAAGTTCATCGAGCCCCGCCTCGGCGGCGGCGGCGATCATGGCCGGGTGGACCGAGCCATCCTTCGACGGCGGCGTCACGGCGACGCGCCGCCCGACCCCCGCTACGCCCGCCGGAATGGCCAGCATCAGCAGCGATGAAAACAGCGGCGCCGTTCCGCCCGGCGCGTACAGGCCCGCCGAGCCGATGGGCCGCCAGACCAGTTTCGACTTCACGCCCGGCGTCGTTTCGATGAAGAGCGTGTCCTCGGGTTTCGTCGCCTGATGGAAGACCCGCACATTGTCGGAGGCGACGCGCAGGGCGCGTGCGGCGGCGGGCGGCAGGTCGTTGCGCGCCTTGGCGGCGGCCGCCTCGGTGATCGCGATGCGGCGCGGCGCGGCGCCGTCCAGACGCGTCGCCCAGTCGGTCACGGCCTCGCCGCCGCGCGCCTGCACGTCGTCGAAGATCTCGCGCACCACGCTGGAGACGAAGCCCTCGGTGCGACGCTGCGGGCGGGCCAGCGCATCCTTGCGCCCGGCGGCGTCCAGCAGGTTCCAGTCGATACGCTTCATCACATCATCTTCTCGATGGGCAGGACCAGTATGGCCGACGCCCCTTCGGCCTTCAGTTTCTCCAGCGTCTCCCAGAAGACCGCCTCCTGACACACGGCGTGGACGGCCACGGCGTCGTCGCGGCCCGACAGGGGCATGACGGTGGGCGAGCCTGCGCCGGGCAGAAGAGCCGTGATCCGGTCCAACGCCGTGCGCGGCGCGTTCAACATCACGTATTTGGCCCCTTGCGAGGACACCACGCCCGCCATCCGCTCGACGATGGAGTCCAGCAGGTGTTGAAGCCCGGCCTCGGGCGGCGTCGGCGCCTTGATCAGCACGGCCTGACTGTCCAGCACCGTCTCGCGCGCGCTCAGGCCGTTGGCCTCCAGCGTCGCCCCGGTCGACACCAGATCGCAGATGGCGGCGGCCAGCTTCAGCCGCGGCGCCACCTCGACCGCGCCGCGCATGGTGACGATGTCCGCCTCGACGCCCGCCTCATCCAGAAAGCGGCGCAGGATCTTGGGGTAGGAGGTCGCGATCCGCAGGCCCTGCAACGACGACGGCCCGGCGTAGTCCAGCCCCGGCGGCGTGGCGATCTTCAGCGTGCATCGGCCGAAGCCCAGCGGCATGACGACCTCTGCGTTCGGCCCGCCGTTCTTCACCTCTTCCAGCACATTCTCGCCGACGATGCCCAGATCACAGACCCCGTCTGCGACGAAGGTCGGGATGTCGTCGTCGCGCACCCGCAGCAGGTCGATCGGATAGTTTTCGATCCGATAGAGCAGGTCGTTGTTGCCCTTGACCACGCGCAGGCCCGCATCGCGGACCAGATCGAGGCTGCGTTCGGCCAGACGGCCGGATTTCTGGACGGCGATGCGCAGCCGCCCCTGAACCGTACTCATGATGTCAACTCAGGCTTTCAGTCTGTCCAGCACCAGACGATAGCCCTGGTGCGGCATGTCCTTCAGGGAGCGCGCGACGCGCACGACGGTGGTCGGGCTGGCCGGGGCCTCGGCGGCGATCTCGCGATAGGTTTTGTCCCCGGCGTCCAGCATCCGCGCCACCTGCCACCGCTCGGCCATGGCGCGCAGCTCGGCCGGGGTGCACAGATCGGCCAGAAACGCGTCCGCCTCCTCCCGCGTTTTCAGCGAGAGCAGGGCGTCCAGCAGGGCGATCTTGGCGGCGTCGGTGATCATGGCGCGTTCCATTATGCTGTAACAATGAAACGGTCAACCCGCTTTCCGATCTGTCGCGTCGGGAATGGGTGCAAAGGCGGTGGCGCTTCGCTTCCGGCGTCTCTATCTGCGCTGTCATGAGCAAGGTTCTGATCATCGGCGCGGGACACGCGGGGGGCTCGGCGGCGGCGCTGCTGAGGCAGTATGGGTTCGAGGGCGAGATCGTCCTAGCGGGGCAGGAGAGCGCGCCGCCCTATCAGCGGCCGCCCCTGTCCAAGGCCTGGCTGAAGGGGGAGGCGGGTCTGGAGGACCTGCTGCTGCGCCCAGAGAGCTTCTACGCTGAGCAGGACATCGCCCTTCGCACCGGCGTCACGGCGACCGCCATCGACGCGGGCGCCACGACCGTGACCTTCGCCGACGGCGCGGTTGAGACTTATGACGTGCTGATCCTGGCCACCGGCTCGACGGCGCGCAAGCTGGCCATCCCCGGCGCGGATCGGCCCGACCTGCTGGAGCTTCGCACCCTGGAGGACGCAGAGCGGCTGAAGGCGGTTCTCGCCCCCGGCAAGCGGTTGGCGGTGGTCGGCGGCGGCTATGTGGGTCTGGAGGCGGCGGCCTCGGCCCGTGCGCTGGGCGCCGAGGCGGTGGTGATCGAGCGCATGGACCGGGTGCTGGCCCGCGTGGCGTCGCAGCCCCTGTCGGCCTTCTTCACCGAACTGCACAAAAAGCACGGCGTCGAGATTCTGACCGGCGTCGAGGTCGCGGGGTTCGAGGATGCGGGCGTGCGTCTGGCGGACGGCGAACTGATTGCGGCGGACGCGGTTCTGGTCGGTGTCGGCGCCTTCGCCTGCGAGGCTCTGGCGCGAACGGCGGGGTTGGCCTGCGACAATGGCGTGGTCGTCGATGCGGCGGCCCGCACCAATGACCCGAACATCTACGCGATCGGCGATGTGACGCGGCGGCCCATCCCGGTCCACGGCGGCGTCATGCATCGGCTGGAGAGCGTGCCCAACGCCCTGGAGCAGGCCAAGCAGGCGGCCTCGGCCATCGTCGGCCGCGCAGCCCCGGCGCCGGAAGTGCCGTGGTTCTGGTCCGACCAGTACGACGTCAAGCTGCAGATCGCGGGCGTGCCCTTCGACGCCGACCGCCAGCTGGTGCGCGGCGATCCGGCCGGCGGCGCCTTCTCCGTCTTCCACCTCAGCGGCGAACGCATCGTCTGCGTCGAGGCGGTGAACGCCCCGGCCGACTTCATGGGCGGGCGACTGCTGATCGGGAAGGGGACGCCGGTCGACGACGCCCTGCTGGGCGATCCCTCGACGTCGATCAAGGCGGTGGCCAAGGGGTAGGTGTGACTTCTGTGTGACACCTGACCCGCAAGTGCGATTTAGTCGCAGGAGTCAGATTGTCGCACCTTGAAATGGTGCTAATGCGAGCCGGTCTCAATCATTGACCGGTTCCTCCCCATGTCCGACACTCGCTCCGCCGCCCTCAAGGCGCTCCTGTTTGCGTCCAGCGCCGCCGGGATGCTGTGCGCGGCGCCGGCGATGGCTGCGGTCGCCGACGAGGCCGCGCCCGCCGACGGCGTGGTCAGTCAGGACGCCACCAACCTGGGCACGGTGGACGTGAACGGCCATCGCGTGAAGCGCGAGCCGAAGGACCCGCAGTTCGTCACGCCTCTGGTCGATACGCCGCGCACCGTGACGGTGATCCCGCAACAGATCATCGAACAGACCGCCGCCACCTCCTTGCAGGATATTCTGCGCACCTCGCCGGGCATCACCTTCGGCGCGGGCGAGGGCGGTCAGCCCCTGGCGGACCGGCCCTTCATCCGGGGACAGGCTTCGGGCAACAACATCTTCGTCGACGGCATCCGCGACACGGGCGGCCAGCAGCGCGAAGTCTTCAACCTGGAGCAGGTCGAGGTCATCAAGGGCGCTGATTCCGTCTATTCGGGCCGAGGCTCGGGCGGTGGCAGCATCAATCTGGGCTCCAAGTCGCCGCGTCTGACCAACTTCGTCCATGGCTCGGCCGGCGTCGGCACGGACGACTATCTGCGCGGTACGGTGGACGCCAACTGGCAGGTCGGTCCGACCGCCGCCATGCGTCTGAACGTCATGGCCTCGCAGGGCGACGTGCCGGGCCGCAACGGGGCCGATTTCGACAAGTGGGGCGTCGGCGCCTCGATCGCCGCGGGCCTGGGCACGCCGACGACAGTCACCGCCAGCTACTACCACCTCGACAGCAATCAGACGCCCGACTACGGCATCCCGCTCTACACCAAGCTGGGCGGGGCGACGGCGCCGCGCCCGGACGCCTCGGGCGTGCTGGACGTGCCCTACGACAGCTTTTACGGCCTGAAGGCGCGCGACTATCTGAACAATACGGTCGACAGCCTGACGCTGGAGATCGAGCATCGCTTCAGCGACACCCTGGCTCTGCGCAACGTCACCCGCTACTCGCAGACGCTGAACGACTATGTCGTCACCAACCCCGGCGACGGCGGCGCGGCCGAGCAGATCAACGGCGTCTGGTGGATGAAGCGGGGTCTGAAGTCGCGCTGGAACCCGGCCGAGACCCTGGCCAACGTCACCGACCTGCACGGCTCCTTCCTGACCGGCGCGATCAAGCATGACTTCGACGTCGGCCTGGAGTTGTCGCGTGAGAAGAACCGTAACGCCTCCTATAATGTCACCACCCTGACCGGCACGGCCTGCCCGGCGCCGCTGACGGGACTGGACTGCACCCAGGTCTATGCGCCGAACCCGAACGACCCGTGGACGGGTACGATCACGCGCGGGCCGGAGACCTATTCGGACACGGATGCCTTGGGGCTTTACGCCTTTGATTCCGTCAGCCTGGGCGAGCGGTGGAAGCTGAACCTGGGCCTGCGCTACGACCGCTATGACGTCGAGGGCACGGAACTGCCGCGCGGCGCCACGGCGCCCATCATGCGCGAGGCGGACTGGGACTTCGTCAACTATCAGCTGGGTGTGGTCTACAAGCCGACGGCGAACAGCAGCGTCTACGCCTCCTTCTCGACCGCTTCGACGCCGCCCACGATCTCGGCGGGCGATCAGAACGGCGTCGGCGGCGTGGGCAGCGGCAACCTGGCCAGCACCGTGCTGGATCCGGAGCAGACCGAGAGCTTCGAAATCGGCGCCAAGGCCAATCTGTTCGATGACCGGCTGGCGCTCAGCGGCGCCCTGTTCCACCTGACGCGCAAGGACGCCGCCATCGAAGTGGCGCCGGGCCTGTTCGAACAGGCGGGCGAGACCAGAGTCCAGGGCGTGGAGCTGGGCGTGTCGGGCAACTTCACCGACAAGTGGCAGGTCTTCGGCGGCTACACTTGGATGGACTCCGAACTGGTGCGCGGCGCCTACAACAGCATCAATCTGGGCGATCCGCTGGCCAATACGCCCGAGCACAGCGCCAGCCTGTTCACCACCTATCGCGTCCTGCCCAAGCTGAGCCTGGGCGGCGGCGTCTATTACGTCTCCAAGTCCTGGGGCGGGAACCAGGGCGGGGCCGGCGGCGGCGGCAACCGCGTCTATGCGCCGGAATACACCCGCGTCGACCTGTTCGCCTCCTACGACATCAGCGATCGCGCCTCGCTGCAACTGAACGTCCAGAACGCCGGGGATGAGGAGTACATCATCCGCACCAACGGCGTGCACCACGCCGACGTGGCGCCGGCGCGCCAGGCGATCCTGACGCTGAACGTCCGCTACTAAGAGGCCGCGTTTCGCGCCATCATGTCGGCCCCGTCGTTCGTTCGAGCGGCGGGGCCGATGCGTTTCCAGACGGTGAGAGAGCCATGCTGCTGCACATCCCCGAAGTCTTCACCAAGGCCGAGGTGAAGGCCCTGCGCCGGACCTTGGACGCCGGCCCCTGGGCCGACGGCAACATGACCTCGGGCCATCAGTCGGCGAGCGCCAAGCGCAATCAGCAGCTGCCCGAGGACAGCGCCCAGGCGCGCGAGGTGTCGGCCCTGGTGGTCCAGGCTCTGAACGCCAATCCGATGTTCGTCTCGGCCGCCCTGCCGCACACGATCTTTCCGCCCCTGTTCAATCGCTATGAGGGCGGCGGCGAGTTCGGCACCCACGTCGACAACGCCATCCGCCAACGAGAGGGCCATCGCATCCGCAGCGACCTGTCGGCCACCCTCTTCCTGTCCGAACCCGAGGACTATGACGGCGGCGAGCTGATCATCGAGGAGATGTACGGCGCCCAGTCGATCAAGCTGCCGGCGGGCGATCTGGTCCTCTATCCGTCCAAGAGCCTGCACCGGGTGACGCCGGTCACGCGCGGCGCGCGCGTCTCCAGCTTCATGTGGCTGCAGAGCCTGATCCGCGACGACGCCGACCGCGAGAACCTGTTCCGCCTCGACGTGGCGATCCAGCGGGTCAATCTGGACAAGGGCCCGAAGGATGCGGCGGTGATCGAGCTGACCGGGGTCTATCACAACCTGCTGCGGCGCTGGTCCGAGGTGTGAAGGGCGAGGTGTGAAGGGCTTGGGCGATCAGGCCGCCTGGGCCGCCTCGCCGCGCGACAGGACCAGGCGGATGGCGTTCAGCAGGGCTTCGGGCTGGATGGGCTTCTGCGCCACCCCGTCCATCCCCGCCGCCAGATAGGCGGTTTCGTCGCGCGGATCGGCGTTGGCCGTCAGCGCCAGGATCGGCAGGGCGGCCGCCGGACCGGGCAGGGCGCGGATCGCGCGCGTCGCCGCCACGCCATCCATCACCGGCATCTTCACGTCCATCAGGATCAGGTCGAACGTCGCCGCCGCCGCGCGCTCGACCGCCTGGCGACCGTTCTCGGCGGTCTCGTGGGTGCAGCCGAACAACTCCAGCACCTTGCCCGCCACGAAGCGGTTGGCGGCGTTGTCGTCCACCACCAGCACGTGCAGCGTGGCATGGGCGGTGGGGTCGGCGAGGGCTTCGGGATTGCGGAGACCGTCCGCCTCGGCCAGGGGGAGGCGCAGGTCGAAACGGAAGCGCGCCCCGCCCTGCGGCGAGCGCTCGACGGCCAGCTTGCCATCCATGCGCTCGACGATCTGCCGACAGATCGCCAGCCCAAGACCGGCGCCGGCGCCCTGGCGACCCGCCTCGCCGGTGTTGAACGGTTCAAAGATGGCGCGCGCCGCCTCGTCGCTGACGCCGGGGCCGCTGTCGTCCACCGTGGCCGACAGGCGCACCTGGCCGGTCTCCAGCGTCGTGGTCAGCCGCACAGCGACCGAACCCGCTTCGGTGAACTTCAGGGCGTTGCCGATCAGATTGTTCAGCAACTGCTTCAGCCGCATCTCGTCGCCGACGATCCAGCGGGCGGCGCCGAGGTCGTTCTCGACCCGCAGGTCCAGCGCCTTCTCCTCGGCGCGCGGGCTCCACAGGGCGGACAGGTCCGCCGACACCGCCTGCAGGTCCAGCGGGGCGGGCTCCAGCGTCAGCATCCCGGCTTCGGCGCGCGACATGTCCAGTGCGTCGGTCAGCAGGCGCAGCAGGCTGTTTCCCGAATCCAGAATGGTGCGGACGTGGGGGCGCAGAGCCTCCTGCGTCAGTTGCCGCTCCATCAGGGCGGCCACCCCCAGCACGCCGTTCAGGGGCGTGCGGATCTCATGGCTCATAACGGCCAGGAACTCGGACTTGGCCCGGCTGGAGGCGCGGGCCTCGGCCTCGGCGCGGACCAGGTTCTGGGCCAGTTCGGCCATGGCCTCGGCGCGCCGCTTGTGGATCGCCACCCCGGCCTGCAACACGTGCAGTCCCGCCCCCACGCCGACGTAGCGGCCGCGCGAGACGACGATGAACCCCTTCAGCAGGGCGCCCAGTCCCGCCGCGTCCATCGACTGGAACAGGACGTCGGCCGAGGCGTCGGCCTCCACGATCATGGGAGCAGGGTCCATCAGCGCCGAGACCGGCCGTCGGGCGTAGAGGGCCCGGCCGAACTCGGCCGCCAGCTTCAGGGTGAAGGCGTTGCGCTCGATCAGACCGACGGGCCGGCCGTCGGCGTCGGCCACGGCGATGACCAGGGTCGCGGGCTCGGCCTCGAAACGGGCCAGGGCGTCCGCCCCCGGCGCGTCCGGCGCCATGGGCGCCGAGGCGTCCACGAAGTCTCCGATCCTGGCCATTCCCAGCCGTCCCCTGCGTTCTGCGAGCGCAGGGTTAGGTCAGGCCGCTTAACAGCCGCTTTTCCGTAAATGAATGTTTTGCAAG
>PJTY01000487.1_pt1 | contig 19977 bp, 15 predicted proteins | sample 1512121 | NCBI WGS metagenome assembly PJTY01 (sample SAMN08177680, study PRJNA422409) | Soil metagenome, whole genome shotgun sequencing project. | isolation source: Soil enriched (2) on filter paper: alkali lignin treatment | place: USA: Madison | collected 2015-01-15 | reverse complement strand
TCGCCTTCACGTGGAGAGAATATCGGCTGTTGCGACGCATTATCGAAAGCGCAGCCTGTTCATCTCGTTGAAGGAGCACGCATGACCGGGGGTAAGAAGTTTCGCAGGGCGATCGGCATGAGGGCGGTAGTCGTGCTGCTGGCGTCGACCGCGCCGATCGTCCTCATCGCGGTGCCGGCGCAGGCCCAGTCTGCAAGTCAGCGCAGTTTCGATATCGCCGCGCAGCCGTTGACCGAAGCGATCATGCAGTTCGGCCGCCAATCGGGCCTGCAAGTGACGGCTGATACCACACTGGTCGAAGGCCGCACCAGTTCGGCTGTAACCGGCGTTCATGCACCCACCGAGGCGCTCGGAATATTGCTGCGTGGCACGGGCATCACGTTCCGTCTGACCAGCCGGACCACCGTGGTGCTGGAAGCAGCGCCCCAGGCGTCGGGATCTGCAGTGCAGTTGGGGCCGGTCAGGGTTGAGGGAGCCGAGGGAAACGGCGGCTTAGCCTCCTCGGATCCCGGTGTGACCGAGGGCACCGGATCGTACTCCGCGCGTACCGTCACCGTGGGCAAAAGCGCTCAATCGCTTCGTGAAATCCCCCAGTCCGTGAGTGTCATCACGCGCGAGCGCATGAATGACCAGAGCCTCACGACGGTCAGCGAGGCCCTGGATCAGGTTACCGGGGTGCGCAGTTTCGGCTACGAGCGCCAGGAGCAGTACATCATCCGCGGCTATGCCGCCAACGCGCAGTACAACGGGGTGCCGCAGCAGGAGGGTTCGGACAAGGCAAGCTCCAACACCGACGATCTTGCGTTCTTCGATCGCATCGAAGTTCTTCGCGGCCCGTCCGGCCTGCTGACGGGCAGCGGCGAGCCGGGAGGGACGGTCAATTACGTCCGCAAGCGACCTACGGATGTTCTTGCCGTATCCGGTCTCGCTTCGGTCGGGTCGTGGGACCGGTATCGCGGTGAAGTCGATGTCGGTGGTCCGCTAACGGCTTCGGGCAACGTGCGTGCCCGTGTCGTTGGCGTCGTTCAGAACGAGGACAAGTTCTATGATGTCGGCTACAACCATGATCGCGCGGTCTACGGTGTTCTGGAATATGATCTGACGCCTCGCACGACCTTGGGTGTGAGCGGCATCTATTCGCAGCGCACCTACATCAATTCATTCGGCCTGCCGCTGTACGATGACAATACCGTCCCGGCGCGCGGCTCCTTCACGGGGTCGGACAAAGCCTCGCGTAGCCGCTCGCGGGAGATGGTGCTCGATCTCAGCCACGACTTCGGTGGCGACTGGACGTTCAAAGGGGCCTACAGCCTGCGTCGGCTGAGCTATGGCGGCTATTCCGTGTTTCCCTGGGAAGCGATCGACCGCGACACCGGCCTGGTCAGCGGTATGTCCGCCGGACGGGTCGAGCAGGAAACGAAGTGGCACAGCTTCGATGCGCATGTGACGGGGCTGGTGCACGTGCTCGGGCGGACGCATGACCTGACGTTCGGTGTCAACCGTTCGCGCTACGACTTCACCGGCGGGACAAAGTTCGTGAACCCGGGATCGTGGGATGTCCTGAACGATCATGATCTGTCGGCCGTCATCGATGAGAACATCACGTACCGCTACGAGACGGTGACGGCGCAGACCGGCATCTACGGCTCGGCGCGTATCCGGCTGGCCGATCCCCTGACGGTGATCGTTGGCGGCCGGCTGACGAACTTCACGATAAAGGACCGTGACGTCGTTCCGGCCGTAACTCCCTGGATCGGCAGTAGCGCAACCACGAAAGGCCGCTTCACGCCTTATGCCGGCGCCGTGCTCGACGTGACCGACCACGTGACCCTCTATGCCAGCTACACCGACACGTTCGCCCCCCAGACCGCCCAGGACGTGAACAATCGCACTTTGGCGCCGCGTGTCGGATGGCAGCTTGAGACAGGCGTGAAGGGCAGCTTCTTCGATGACATGCTCAACGCGTCGATCGCCTTGTTCCGCATCCACGATTCCAATCGCGCTATCGTCGATGAGGAAAACATCGGATGCGGGGGAACGGTAGACGGGACCTGCTCACGCGCGGCGGGCAAGGTCCGCAGTCAGGGCATCGAACTTGAAGTCAGCGGCAGTCCCATGCCGGGCTGGGAACTTACGGCCGGCTATACCTACAACCAGCAGAGATATTTGAGCGACACCGATCCCACCAATGTGGGTAACCGTTTCCTGCCCGCCCAGAGTCCGGAGAACATGCTGAAGGCCTGGACCCAGGTCAACTTCGGCAAGGCGGGTGTGCAAGGCTGGGCTTCGGGCCTTCAGGCTGGTGCTGGAGTGCAGTGGCAGAGCAACATGTACACCGATCTCGTGCGCCAGGGAGCTTATGCCACCGTCAATGCGAAGCTGGGCTATGAAATCTCCGATCGATGGGATGCCTCCCTGGTTGTGAGCAATCTGTTCGACAAGACCTACCTGCGTATCCCCGGCTACGCGATTTTCTATAACATTTACGGCGAGCCCCGGAATTTCCGCCTGACGCTGCGCGGTAAGCTGTAACGTGATCAAACGGATGCGATGGCTGGTTCGGCGGCGCGTCCGTTTACGCGGACATGGATCGGTTTCTGGCAACGGCGGCCTTGCTCTACGCGCAGGTTCCGCTCGCCAATGCGCTCATCACCCTGGATTTTCAGGCTGCAAGCCTTCCGGTAGCCGAACGGGTCTCTGTCGGTTCCGACATGCTGATCGCGGTCCCGTCCGGAGCCGCGGCTTTTGCCGCATGGCTACCGGCCATGGACAGAAGCAAGCCGCTCCCGCCCCGCAAAGCAATGTTGCCGGGGGCGAGGACGGAACCGGTCGGCCGATCGTCCGCGTGTCGAACTTGATGACGATGTTTCACGGTCTCGGCCGAGTCACGTCCGTGCCGATTGCGCTTCCTTTCTGCTGTACTTTCATGCTCGGTTCCGGATTCGCGTCATGACCACTTCTCTTGCCTCACATCGGCCTTCCCGCACTCTCCCTGTGGAATTCGAGCCAATGTGCGAAACCGCCTCGGAGCCGTTTGTCCGCTACGCCGACCAGCCCGTTCCCCTGGGGACGCGACTGGTCGGCCTTTGCGCTACGAGCGCGATCGGGCTTGCCGTCCTCGCAGGGCTGTTCCTGACCTGGCAGACTTACGCGGCGTCTCCACCGCCGGCGAACATTGCCGCCTTCAACGTCGCCCCGCCCGCTGCCCCGCCCGAGCCGGTGCGCGAAGTCCCGCCGGGGCCGGAGCAGGTGCAGAAGGAACGGCAGCAGCCCAAGCCCGAGAAGCTCGAAATCGAGCCGCCGAAGATCGCGATCCCGAACGACAATCTCGTGCCTGCGGCGTCGCCCGCCAAGCCGGTGCCTGTCGATCCCGGCCCGCCGGTCAGGGAGACCACTGCGCCGGTCAGCAAACCCGCGCCGCCTGCGCCGCAAGTGTCAAGCGGCAAGCCGACCTGGCAGGGCCTCGTGCTCGGCGCGCTCGACAAGGTGAAGCGCTATCCCCGCGACGCGCACTTTTCCCGCCAGCAGGGCGTGCCCTACATCCGCTTCACGATGGACCGGCAAGGCAAGGTACTTTCGGCCTCGCTGGAGCGCTCCTCGGGCTTCCGCTCGCTTGATCAGGAAGCCCTGGCTCTACCGAAACGCGCCCAGCCGCTGCCCAAACCGCCCGAGGACGTGAAGGGCGATCCGCTCGAACTCGTCGTCCCGGTTGAATTCTTCATGCGCTGAGGGAGCCCCCGCGATGAGCTACAGCAACCGCTCCCTGCGTCGCCGCCCGCGCATCGAGCGCCGCGTGCTGGCAATCCTGCGCGGTGAGAACGACCCGTTCCTGGACGATCGCCACGCCGCTGCCTTCTCCCGGCTGCGGGTTCTGGCGAGCAGCCAAGGGCTGGTCATCCAGGACGCGGATACGCGTTACCTTGGAGACGATGAATTGACGCTACTCTCCTGGCTCGCCGCCGCGCAGCGCGTCGCGGTCAGGCATCTGCGTCCGCAAAATCGCCGCCTTGCCGCGGTCGTAACCCGTTGTGCCGTGCTGCTCGAAAAGGCCGGGCTGCGGCTCTACCCGTTCACCCTGTACGGACATCGGTTGCAGGACGTCACGTAAAGTTGATGCAGCCTCTCTCCGCGCGCGCGCGAAAAAACTCGCGGTCTTGCGCATGTAAGCGCCGACCAGAGAGATGAGGCTGCCGTCATGGACGGTAGGGCCTGTAGCAACTACAGGGTCAAGAGCATGGCGTTGACGATCGGGGAAATGGGCAAAGCCACAAACAGGAAGATCGAGACGATCCGCTATTATGAGCGGATTGGCCTGCTTCCGAAACCCGCGCGACGCTCTAACGACCTGCTCCGGAACGGAGCAGAAACACGACATACCCGCGAAAAAGCGGTTGTTTCGCCAGCATGGCCGGGGCCTGCCAGGTACCACCTTCCACCAGGGCGACCCGAAAAGGGATGGGGAAGTTCTCCATGCGCCGAAAATAGGCACCGTAGCCCGGAATCGTGCTGCGGCCCTGATAGGTCTGTACCACGACTTCGTCGATCACGGATCCCAGCCGGGCAAGATCGTGGGGGTCGCCGTGAGCACTCCAGTCCATGAGGCCGGTCACCGAAAGCTGCCAGTGCCTGGGCAGGCGCTGGCGAAGGTCGGTCAGGAATTCGGCATAGCCAGCGATACCGCGCGTGGCCGCGTCAAAATCGACTTGCAGGCCAACGACCTCGTTGCCCGCCTGCTGCCAGCGGTCGAGATCGCCAAGGAGCGCCGCATAAGTGGCCGCGTCCCAGTCCAGTCGCTCGGTGCGTACCACAAGCCAAACCGCTGTTCCGTGCAGACGCGGCACGCCCATGCGCAGTCGCTCAAAGCGGGGTGCCCCCACCTTGCGCACTTCTGCGTTGAGGAGGTAGAGCGTTCGCGGGCGCAGGTCCGCAGCCGGCCGGACACCTGGCCAGACGTAAAATGCGTCGTAAGCGGCGGGGTCAACGCGCGGCTCCTGGGGCGGCGCATCAGGTTTGCAGCCGGCCAGAACGATCGGGATCAGCAGGGCTGAGACGAGGGCGCGCCAAGGCTTGAGCATCACCAATAGTAACGCAGATCCTTGGCCCACTGGCTGTCGGGGTAGCGCTGCTTCAGTTCGGTGAACCAGGCCTTGCGGCGGGATTGCGGAGCAGCGGCGGCATCGCTGTCCGGATCGTTGCGCGCGATGCCCAGGCAATCGCTGTAGCCCGAAGGTGCGTAGCACATGACAGCGCGGTAGAGCGCATAGGCGCGCAGGTCGGCGGATGCGCTGCGGTCGGCGATGATCTCGTTGTAAAGTCCCTCTCGAGACAGCGCCTTGCCCGGAACGCCGTCCGGGCCATATCCCAGATAGTCCGCGGTCGGGCCGGGCCGGAACAGGCGGAACCCGTCGAACCCGTTGAGGCGGTAGAAGTCCCCGAGGCAGAGTTGGGCCTTGCGGTCACGCGGATTGCTGGCAAGTGCCGCCGCCGTCCGGTCCAGCGCCGGGCAGCTGAATACGTCCGCCCAGTTGCCCTTGCGGAATAGACCGACCGGGATCGTGGCCTGATCGTCGAAGGACCACAGGCCTGCGCGGTTGTCGGCATCGGCCGGGACGAGCGCCAGATCTCTGGTGAAATCGGCGTAGGCGCCGTGATTGAGCTGCTTGAACAGCAGGCTGAACAGCGCGATATCGCGCTCACGCGCGGGGCGGCTCGTATCCTTTACGGTTGCGCGCAGGATTGCCGGGGTCGCCCGCGTCTGGAGCAGCAATTCGCGCGTTGTAGTGTCGGTCACGGGCGAGCCGGGGGCGAAGATATCCGCAAGCTTCGCTCCGCGCTGCCAGCGGGTGGCCAGGCCAAGCTCCACGAGCGGACGCTGGAACGTGGGTGCGGAACCGCCCAGCAACTCGCGCCAGAAGCCTGCCTCGTTGGGGTCCGACGCCCGGTTCAGGGCCATGCCGCGCAGAACCTGCCGGCTGAACGCAAGCGGTGTGTAGCGGCTTTCGCGCGCAGCATCGGGCAGGAGACGCAGGATCGTGGCGGGCTGTTCCTGCGCCTGGAAGGCTCGGGTCGCCAGCAGGAACCCATAGAGATCGCCATAGGCGGAGAACTGGTTCTTCTGCGCTGCAAGTTCACTCGCCGAAAGGGGCATGGCTTCTACGGCGCTGCTCCGCATCCGCTTGAGATTGCTGATCGTCAGCAGCAGCGGCGTATTGCCCAGACCCGTGATGAACGCATCGGCACCGTCCTGCTCCAGCAGCTTGCGGTCGATCTCGTTCGCAAGGGAGGCCGCCGCGGCGGTGTCTCCCCCCTGCGTGGCGAGTTCATTTTCTAGAAGGCGCGCAAAGGCGGCCTGATCGTTCTCCAGCCAGGCGACGCGGCGGATCAGGCCCTTGGCGGAAGCGGCATAGCGCCCCTTGGGATAGGCCTTGAGGTAATCGCCGATAGCCTTGCCGGCGGAGGTCACGGCTTCGTCGTTCGCCTTGTCCACCCCGGCGAAGTCGCCGTATTGGTCCACCGCGTCCGCCACTGCAGCTCGCAGGCTGATCCGGATCGGCATGTAGCGCGCGGTTTCAGCCACCCACGGGTTGCGAGCACGGGTCAGCGCCGAGAACCCGGCGCGGGCACCGGCCCAGTCCCCCGCGTAGAACGCGTCGGCTGCTTTCAGATAGGCGAGGTATTCCCGCCCTGGGGCACTGCTGGCGGTGAAACCGCCCCACTCCACGGCGCTGCACCCGACTTGCCCACGCAGGCGATCAAGGCCGCTGCGATCCGCTGCGGAAAGACTCTTTTCGGCGGCAAGCGCATCCCGGAAGGCCAGGATACCCTCCGCACTGACCTGGCAGTTCCCCAGCTCCATCTCAACCTTGCGTTCCGGTGGTCGTTGGAGCGATGCTGTCAGACTATCCCACGAAAAGAAGGTGCGGCCGAGCGCGGTGTCGTAAGTGTCTGCTTCGTTTTCTTTCGACGAGGGGCGAAGGCTGCGCATCAGCAGCAGCATGTTGATGCGCGTGTCGTTCCCGGGGCTGAGCATGCCCCGGCCAGCGCAGTCGTAGGACGGCGCGGCCAGCCGCCAGTCAGGCCCGCAGTAACCGGAATCGCCGGAGGCCCAAACCGAACTCGCGAGGCCGAGCGCCGAAATGAGGGTGCCTGCCAGCACTATCGTTTTCGCTCGGGTGCGACGAAGCGATGCTTTGGCGCTCATGTGAATGTTGTCCCTTGTTGTCATTGGGTTGCCATGCCCTGACTTCCCGGCACGATACATCTGGCCTATTCCTTTGTCGACCGAGAGGCTGTTCGGCAGCCGTCGATGCGAGGGTGACGCAGAATGGCGTTCTCGGCCAAATCTGCCCTTGGCGCACTTTGCCCTTAGTTAGATTTCGACGGCCAAATCGTCATAGTCTGCCAATGAACCTCCCTGCGCCAATACGTTCTCGTAGTCCGCTTTACGGCGCTCATCGATCTGCGTGTTGCTGAAGCCCCGCCCCCAATAGCCGGTAATCGCAAGGTGCTCGCGAGCAACACCGAGCGCCATGAAGTGCTGGCGGATGGTACGCATCTCGCGCCGCTCACCAGCAGCCCAGACCACATAGGTTCCGGCACTTTCGAGCAATGCTGCACGCTCGAACAAAGGTTGCGGAGCGTCGTCAGCCTCGATGCGATGCAGGGTCAGGCCCTCAACCTGAGGCAGTTCAGAAACGATCGCCTGATCGCGCGCCACGATCCAGCCGGTGCCCGTCACGCCCTGCGGCCAGCGCTGCATCAGGGCATAGAGCGCCGGAATGCCGGTCTCGTCGACAAAGAGAGCGACCTTGCCGCCGGGCGCGTCGGGAATGCCCATGTGCGGGCGGGGACCGGTGAGGCCGAAGGTTTCGCCGATACGCAACGCAGCGCACCACCGCATCATCGGACTGGAGCCTTCGTGCACGACCACATCGAACCGGAAATGGCCGGCGTCATCCGTGTCGCGCACCGTGTAGATGCGCGACAGATCGACGCCCTCGTCGTTCAGATGAAGGCGAAACGCGACGTTGGGAACGGACCAGTTCGGATCCTCCATGGAGGCTTCCAGCCGTGCCTTGATGCGCAGGACGGTCCAGCTCGGCCGTTCGATGGATACGACCGTGGCGCGCGTATCGTGCAAAGCGCGATCGTGATCCTCGCCGCGAAGGGCGGTGGCGGGACGGCTATCGGAAACGGGTTCGGTCATCAGGTCCTCTCCTGCAGGAGGTGGGGGGAAGCAAGGGGAACCGGCGGGCAAGCGCAAGGACGCAGCCCCCCATGCACACCGCCGTCAGTCGGCATCGGATGTGCCGAACCGGGCGCAACTGTAGATCGGGCGGCCCAGCGTAAGCAGCCGGTACGCCGACGCGACAAGGAACGACGGCAGCCCGCACTGGCGCGCGATGTCGTGGGTTTCCAACAGCCGTAATGTCGGGATTGCCGTGGGTATGTCCCCCGGCCTGCGGACGCCCCAGTGAAAGAGCGAGGCGGTCTTCGATACGCTGGGGTGACGGTGCGACTGGCTCACCATGAGCGGCGATGCCAGGTCCAGTGCCAGCGTGAGCGACGATCCCCGCGCCGTTGCCTGCGCAGCCATGGCGTTCAGCCAGGCCATGCCTTGCGAGGGTTGCAGATACATCGCGACACCCTCGGCGATCATCAGGACCGGCCGCCCCTCCCGCCACGGAACCTTGTCGACCCAGGCCGCGACGTCCGTGGCATCTGCCGCCAGCGCAGTCACATTGGGCAATGGCGGGACGCAGGCCTCTCGCAAGGCCACGACTTCGGGAAAGTCGATGTCCACCCAGTCGACGCCCGGCGGCGGTGCCAGCCGGTTGGGACGGGTATCCAGCCCCGAACCGACCGACACGACCAGCCCCTGCGGGTTCCCTTGCAGGAACCGCGCCACGATCCGATCGAACCACTTGCCGCGAACAACGCACCCGCGCATGCTGGCCCTGTCGTGCGAGAAGCGGTCGGGATCGAAGCCAAGCGCCTTGCCCACGGCCTCTGTCGCTGGATCGGCGAAGCGCAAGTCGGGGTTCTGCCGAGCGGCGATCAGCCGCGCGGCAAGCGTTATCAGCAAGGTTTCCGGTACGCCGGACAGGGTGGAAGTTCCGGTTTGCCCAGCCTGTTCGATTGGCGCCGTCGTGTCCGTCATCGCGATATCATCCTGTTGCGCGCCTGAGAGCGCCATCATTGCTGCCCGATCTGCCAGCGCGCGGAGCGGGCGCGATGGCTCCACAGACGGGTGTAACGGCCGTTCGCGGCGAGCAGCGTCTCGTGCGTGCCGCGCTCCGCGATGCCGCCTTCGTCAAGGACGAGGATCTGGTCCGCCGCCTGAATGGTGCCGAGCTTGTGCGCGACGACGATCAGGGTCTTGTCCGCCACCAGTCGGGCTAGCGCCTGCTGCACCGCGCGTTCGTTGGTCGGGTCGATCGCCGCCGTCGCTTCATCCAGCAGTACGATCGGGGCGTCCTTAAGGATGGCGCGGGCGAGCGAGATGCGCTGGCGCTCGCCGCCCGACAGGCTGGTGCCGCCCTCATCCACGCGGGTACGATAACCTTCTGGCAGGGCCATTATGAAGTCATGTGCACAGGCCGCCTGCGCCGCCGCCTCGACTTCAGCCTGCGAGGCGCCGCTTCGGCCAAAGGCGATATTGTCGAACACGGTGCCGCTGAACAGATAGACGTCCTGGAATACCACGGTGATGAGGCGGTGAAGCTGCTCCTCGCCGATCTCGCGGATATCGGCACCACCGATGGTGATGCGTCCTCCGTCGAGGTCCCAGAAGCGCGCCAGCAGGTTGAGGATCGTGCTCTTGCCCGAGCCCGAAGGGCCGACGATTGCGGTCATCGTGCGCTCGGGCACCGCGAAGCCGACATCGGTGAGCACCGGCTTGCCCGCGACATAGGAGAAGTCGGCGGCTTCGAACGCTACGTTGAAACCAGCGGGAGTTTGGGGCCTGAGCGGAACCGGCGCGCTGGGGGCGGTCATGATCCGGTCGATCCGGGTCAGCGAGGCATCGGCCATGCGCGTCAGTTCCATCACCGAGATCAGCGCAAGCAGCGGGGAATAGAGCGAGAAGATCAGCACGAGCGTGGCGATCAGCGCACCAAGGTCGATATGCCCGCCCAGGTGCCGCGCGCCCGCCGCAAGGATCATCAGCGGTGCGCCCAGCATCAGCACGGCTCCGAACAGCACCAGCGGCATCGTCAGTTGCACCACCATCCGCACCGAGATGTCGCGGAAGTCCTTCAGGGCGGCGCGGAAACTTTCCTCGCCGCTCGCCAGCCGGTTGAACGCCCGGACCACGGCCATGCCCTGCACATATTCGATCATGCGCGCGCCCGCTTCGGCCTGCATGTCCTGTCGGCGGATACCGAGCACGGCCAGCCGTCGGCTCGTCCATGCGAACAGCGGCAGCGCGACCGCGATCGAGGCGAGCGCCGCCAGCGCCACCTGCCAGTCCGCCAGAACAGATAGCCCAGCACGATCACCGGCAGGCCGAACGCTTGCGCGATCCGGGGCAGCGCGTCGGACAGGAAGCTCTCAAGCATCTGCATGTCGGAGGTCAGCACCGTGACCGTATCGCCCTTGTGCCGCGACAGGTGGAAAGCCATGGGCAGGCGCCGCAGATGGTCGAGGATCGTCAGCCTCAGGTCGCTCGCCAGTTGGAAGCTGGCCAGCCAGCTGTTGATGGCCGACAGATAGCTGAACACCGTCTGCCCCAGCAGCGACACCAGCACTACAGCCGTCACCAGCCCGATCCGGGGCCAGCTCAGCACTTCGCCCGCGGCAAGCGCCGTCACCACCCAGATCATTGCGGCGAACGACAGGCCCAGCGACAGCGACTGGAGGAAGCGATAGAGGATACCGCGCAGTACCTTCGCGCGCAGCGGCCCCGCCAGCGTCCAGACCCGGCGCAGGCTTTCGATATCGGAATGGATGGCGTCATCGCCGCCACCGGCGTGCGCTTTGGCTGCATGCGCGCTCATTATGCGGACTCCTGCTGTGCTTCGGCGCCTGCGGGCCTGAGCTGAATGGCCTGGGCATGCTCGTAATCGTCCCACAACCGGGCATAGAGGCCATGCCGACCGAGCAGCCCGTCATGCGTGCCGCACTCCGCCACCCGCCCCCGGTCGATCGCGAGGATCTGGTCGGCGGTCATGATGGTGTGCAGGCGATGGGCGACGAGGATCAGCGTGCGACCATGGGTCAGCGCGCCGATCGCCTCCTGGATCGCGGCTTCATTGTCGGGATCGGCGAAGGCGGTGGCTTCGTCGAGCACGATCACCGGCGCGTCCTTGAGGATGGCGCGGGCGATGGCGATGCGCTGGCGCTCGCCGCCGGACAGGGTTCGCGCCTGTTCGCCCAGCGGGGTGTCATAGCCTTGGGGCAGCGCGCTGATGAAATCATGCGCGCGCGCCGCTGCCGCCGCCGCATGGACCTCGGCATCGCTGGCGTCGGGCTTGCCGAAGCGAATGTTGGCGGCAACGGTATCGGAGAACAGGAACGTGTCCTGGAACACGAAGGCCACCGTCTCCATCAACTGGTCGAGGCTGATATCCCGCACGTCGACGCCGCCGATGGTGATCCGCCCGGCGCGCACGTCGCGAAAGCGCGGTATCAGACCCGCGATCGTGCTCTTGCCCGAACCGGACGGCCCGACCAGCGCCGTCACCTGGCCAGTGCGTGCGACGAAATCCAGGCCGTGGATCACGTCGCTCTCGCCATAGCCGAAGCGGACCTGCTCGAACGCGACGTCATGATGGGGCAGCGTGACCCGCCGCCCGGCGTCCGTCTGTGGCGCTTCGTTCAGCAGGTCGGCGATGGCGGTCGAGCCCATCGAGATATGAGCAAGACCGTGGAACTGGTTGAACAGCTTGAGCAGCGGCTGGCTGTAATTGGCGCCGAGGATGACGAACAGCAGCAGCGTGGGCAGCGGGAGAGAACCCTGATGCATCAGCGCCAGCCCGACCGGCAGGATCACCACGATATTGGCGAGGACCAGCATGTAGAAAGCGCCGCCCAGCGGCATATAGTCGCGCGCCCAGCGCGTCTCGATGTCCTCATAGTCGCGCACGGCCGCGCCGGTTTCGGCAAAGCTCTCGCCCGTGCGGTTGAACACCTTCACCACCGGCATCCCGGCGAGATATTCGACGATCGTCGCGTTCATCCGCGCGCCGGCCGCCTGATAGACTCTGGCGTGCCGGCCACCCCGCTTCATGCCGATGGACAGCAGGACGAACGACAACGGGGTCAGCACGACCGAGGCCAGCGCCATGTGCCAGTCGACCGCGAACAGCCACACCGATACCGCCAGCCAGGTCGCGACCGCGCTCACGCCTTCGGGGATGCCGTGGGCGATGATCGCCTCCAGCTTCTCCGGCTCGTCCACCACCAGCTTCTTGGCGTCGCCGCTGGCGCGATCCGCGAAATAGCCGAGCGGCAGGCGCGCCATGTGCCTTGCCATCGCCAGGCGCAGACGATGGATCACGTCGAAAGCGACAATGTGCGACTGGGCCAGCGCCAGCCCCATGGCGAAGAAGCCGATAAGCACGCCAGCCGTGGCGAACCCGGCATGCCGCAGCACGAAAGCCCAGTCGAGAAAGCCCCCGGTCGCGGCCAGGACAAGGCGGTACACCACCCAGACCGGCACCAGCTCGGCGCAGACCCCTAGTGTCGCCAGCACGACCGCGCAAGCCAAGCGACCAGACGAACCCTCCATCCGCCCACGGACCAGGCGGAGACTGGCGAGATAATCCGGTCCCTGGTTTTCACCGGCTTCGGCAGCGGACTCGGAGGTGGGCATGGCATTCTCCATTCGACATCAGGGGTTTCGAGGTGGCCTCAGGAGCGTTCCGCCGTTGCCGCCTCGCCCGCGCCCAGCCAGCGGCGTGCCAAGTCGTCAGCGGCCTGCGCGTCAGCGACGATCTCGTAGGGGTAAGCGTGCGCCCCGGCCTTGGCCGCCTGCTCCGCCCTGTGACGATAGGCCTCGCGCTGGGCGGCATCCGGCTCGACCCGCACCGCGCCCAGACAATAGCGACGCGCCAGTTCGAGGGTGGACATGCTCCACTGCGCATAGGCTTTCATGAAAGCCGGCGAATGGCGCGGCAGTTCGGCGCCCGCCAGAAGCAGCACGAAGCGCTCCTGCCGATCGTAAAGCGCGACAAGCTGGGCGATGTGCCCCTCTGCTTCCGCATCAGCGACATGCTCGGGCATGACCAGACGGGCCAGCGGCCAGTCGCGGGTGTCGACGAAAGTAGTCATGAAGTGTCTCCGCAAGCTTGTCATTTCTTGCGGATGATAATCATTTTCATGAAGCACCCTCTACCCGAGGCGGGATCGATGATGACCGCATCGGATCACATGCGCCGCTTCAGCGCGGACGGGGCGATGCCGAACTGCTTCCGGAAGGCCGCCGCGAAATGGCTGGCATTGGTATAGCCAAGGTCGCTGGCGACCAGCATGACCGGCGTATCCGCCCCCAGCCTGCGGCGCGCCTCGACCATGCGTTCGCGCTGGAACAGGCCGTATACGCTGTCGTCGAACAGATGCCGGAAACCGCGCTTGAGCTTCATCACCGGCAGCCCCGTCTCGGCGGCCAGCATGGCGATGGTGGGGGCCTGCGTCAGATCGGCCAGCAGCAGGTCGCGGGCACGGTGCAACTTGCGCATCTCATCCAGACTGAAGCCGGGTGCGCCGCGATCTTCGGCGAAAGATTCGATGGCGAGGCTGGCCAGCACCAGCGCCTGACCCTGCATCCACAGGCGCGAATGGCCCGAAAGCAGTCCCTCGCCGCGCATGCGCGTGCGTTGCAGCGCCCGCACCATAGACTGCGCCGTCGCGCCAAGTTCCGCCGCCGCCTGACCCTGAAGGTAGCACCGCCCGGAATCGATCTCGCGCCGCAGCGCCGTCGGCATGTCCGGGACGAGGCCTGCCATCAGCGCGGGATCGACCGAAACGAACAGGCTTTCCAGCCGCCCGGCATAACGGGTCTGCCCACGACAATCGGGCGTGTGGCTAATGCAGCTCATCCCCGCATCGAGCTGGTAGGTCTGGTCGCGCCGCTGGTCGAGCGTCGAGAACTGCGACTTTCCCGCCAGCGCGCAGGAAAAGTTGATGCGGTGCCAGTCGTCATGGACGTCGAAGCTGATCGGTTCGCGCAAGTTCCCCTCCCAGACCATCAGGTCGATCCCCGGTTGCAACTCCACGCGGGAAAACGTGCCCGACCCATTCTTGCCGCCCCCCATCCCGCCATCCCCGATCAGGGCGGAAATCGGAGTCTGGATGATGGGCGAAGAAGACGTCGAGAACATGGGCGGTGCTCCTTGCGGATCCGATGCGGGCAGAAACAAATCCGATAGGGGCAGATTTGCATTTGATAATCATTAGCATCTAAATCGCCTCGACGGTTATTGTCGAGGATTTTTCGGCGCTTCCTCCTTTGAAGGGCGGGGAAGCGCCTGGGGGCTATCGAATTGCAAGGAGATGACGACATGCGCTGCGCGCAGACCCCGGGACACCGGCGTTCCCCATTGGCCATGAAGCGGTCGAATTCAGTCGCGGCGCTGCTGCTGGCGACGACGGCGATGGCGCCGCTTCCGGCTTTCGCGCAAGAACCGGCGGCGGCGGAGAACGGCCGGGAAACGATCACCGTGACCGGCCTGCGCGACAAGGACGAGACGATCGACCTCGGCGCGAAAGAAATCCAGCGCCGCGACACCAGCAACATGGGCGATCTGGTGGAGAGCATTTCGGGCCTCTACCTCAACAGCCTCTATTCGCGGCCTGACGTGGCGGTGGGCATCCAGGGCCTTGCCGGGCAAAACCGCATCACCCAGCAGATCGAGGGCATCTCGCAAAGTTTCAGTGCGTTCAGCGCCAATGTCGCGCAGACCGGCTCTATCTTCATCGACCCGATGCTGCTGGCGGGCATCGACGTGACGCGCGGCGGCTCTGTAGGCACCGGTACGCTCGGCGGCCTCGGCGCCTCGGTGAACTTCCGCTACATGGACGTGGATGACGTGGTGAAGCCGGGACGCAGCATCGGCGGCGTGGCGCGGCTGTCCACCAGCGTCGGCGGCCGTCTCGGCAATGGCCAGCGCCCGGCAGGCTCGGCGTTTCTGGCAGGGCGCACCGGCGGCTTCGAGTGGCTGGCCGGCGGCGCCTATTCGAACAATGACGACTATCGTGTGGGAAGCGGATTCGACACCGACGCGATGCAAAACAACTTCCATGCCAACAACGTGACATTCTATGGCGCGGATCACACCACCGGACTGCCCGAAGGCGATTGCCGTTACCAGAGGATCATCGGCATCTACGGCGGGTCATACTCCGGCTTCAGTAATTGCCAGCTTACCGCCCAGAACCTGAAGGAACTGAAGCAAGCGGCAAAATCGAGTGCGCTGGAAGGCACCAAGAAGCGCACGTACTCGGGCACCCTGCGCCTGCGCTACGATTTCGGCGACGATCACAACCAGAAGCTGGACCTGTTCGCCGTCACCAGTGGCGCGCGCTATTTCACCGAGCAGGCGCCTCGCATCATGGTGCCGACGAACGACGATGGCAGCAACGGCACGGCCTATTGGGGTGACGATCCATGGGCCGTACGCACGCGAATGAGCAACACGGTGGCAAGCCTGAAGTACGGCGGCGAATTCTCGCAGATATTCAACCCCACGGTCCAGCTCTACTACGAGAACCAGCGCCGCAAGCAGAACTGGCTAGGCACCCCGGGATCGATGGCCATGAACCAGCCGCTTCACTATGACGTGAAGAACAAATCCTTCGGCATCAAGCTCGACAACACCGCCCATTTCTCGACTGGGTTCACCGGGCCGATGCGCTTCGACATCGGTGTCGACGTGCGCCGCATGGACAAGACTGTCGATAGTCTTTCCGAGCAGGAATATTATCGTGACTATCTCGCCGGGTTTGGGATCGTCTATTCCGTCCCCAAGTGGGACCCGGATTCGCGCAATGACACCATTGGCGCAGCGTTCTCGCTCAGTACCGAAGGCTCAGGCCCCCTCCAGATCACGGCGGGTGCGGGCTGGCAGCATATCCGAATGAGCGTCTACGATCCGCGCTACATGACCGGCAATCAGGCCAAGGCCGGTATAGACGACTTCCCCATCAAATATGCGGAGCTCACCGCCTATTATCGAAGCCTGGGCAACACGGTTGCGGTGGCAAGGCGCATGGCTGTTGCCGATTTGGCCGGATATTCTGACCAGTTCAAGATCAATCCGAATGAAGGTGGTGGCTCCCTCTATACGTCTGGTGATGCCCGTCACAATTTCAATCTGAAGTCGGCCAATTTTTCGGCAAGATACACACCGGAAGGCACCGGACTCGCGTTTCACGGCCAGGTCAACTACAATGAACGCGCGCCGACGAGCAACGAAATGTACATGGCCGGCGTCTACAATTTCCTGATCTTCACCGGGAATCCGGACCTGAAACCGGAACGCAATCTTTCGCTGCAACTGGGCGTCGATTACACGCAATCGGGCCTGTTCACCGGCTCTGACCGGCTGAACGCGAGCATGCTGTTCTACCGTAATCGCATCACCAACTATATCGACTATGGTCCGATCATTGCGCCGGATTCCCTGGTCACTGCCCCCTACGGCGACGAAGAGACCGGCCGCCACCTGCTCACGCCAACGGCTGGCGGGATGGCCGCCGTCAACGATCGACGTCCGTTCATCAGGCAAGGTTTCGAGTTCAACCTCGATTACCATCAGCCTCTGTTCAACCTGCACGGCAACCTGACCCTGCCGCTGCGCCACGACAACAAGATCTGCAGCTGGTATTCGCCTAGCGGGAGAAGCTATATCCAGAGCACCAACGCTGACGGCAACTATCTCTACACCAACCTCGGCCATGCTGGAGAGATATGCTATTCGGGTTGGAACTGGATGCAGACCAGCCTGGTCCAGCCGATCACCGGGACTTTCACCGCGACGCTGACGCCGATGGGCGACAAGCTGGAACTGGGCGGCACCGCGCATTATCGCGGGCGGCAGCGTGCGGCCTACTGGTACAACTCGGCCATGCAGACGGATGCGACCCGCTTCCAGTCCACCCAGCCGATCCCGGACGGCGACGGCTGGCTCACCGCGAACCTGTTCCCCTCTGTGCTCAAGTTCGACCTTTTCGCCAACTACAAGGTCAACGACAACCTGAAGCTGGGTGTCTACGCGGCGAACCTGACCAACCGGATGGACGCACAGCCGACCACCTTCGGCTACAATTTCTATCCGGGGCGCATGCTCAAGGTAAATCTGGAGGCGCGATTCTGAGCCTGCCGCGGAGGCAGGTTGCCAGAAGCAACATGCCTCCGCCCTGACCCTGTCGCGCCGAAATCCACCAGACCTGCGATCATTCCTGGCTACGAGCTGCCTGTGGCTAGCGCCCGCCGCCGCATGACGGCAGGCGGGCGCTTGTGAACCACGGGAACCCGATCAGATCTGAACCTGACCACCATCGACGAAGAGTTCGACGCCGTTGACGAAGCTTGCCTCGTCCGAACTCAGGAACAGCACGGCTTTTGCAATTTCCGAGGGCTGGCCGATGCGGCCTGCCGGGATCAGCCCGGCAAGGTAGGCCTTCGTGTTCTCGGCATCCACGCCGCCGCCGAACAGTTCGTCGACACCAGGCGTATCGGTGACGCCGGGGCTGACCGCATTGACGCGGATGTGGCGATCCTTGAGGTCGAGGATCCAGTTGCGCGCGAAGTTGCGCACCGCCGCCTTGCTGGCGCTGTAGACGCTCAGGGCAGGCGTGCCCGAAATGCTGACGGTCGAGGCGGTCAGGACCACAGAGGCCCCGTCGCGCAGCAGCGGGAGCGCCTTCTGCACCGTGAACAGCACGCCCTTCACATTGGTGTCGAAAGTCTTTTCGTAGTGCTCCTCGGTGATCGCGCCGAGCGGTGCGAATTCGCCGCCTCCGGCATTGGCGAAGAGCACGTCGATGGCGGAGTGCTGTTGCTGGACCGCGTCATAGAGGCGGTCGAGGTCGGCCAGCTTGCTCATGTCCGCACGCACGCCGGTGACTTTGCCGCCGATCTCCCTGACCGCCGCGTCGAGGGCTTCCTGCCGCCGTCCGGTGATGAACACCGAGGCGCCCTCCTCGGCAAAGGCCTTTGCCGTCGCCAGGCCGATACCCGTCGTGCCGCCGGTAACCACGACAACCTTGTTTTCGAACTTGTCAGCCATGTCATTCTCCATTCTTGCATCTGGCGGGAACCGTTCCCTGCCGCTGGAGAACAAATGCATCCGGAACGATCTTGGCTGTAGACGGCAAAATCGCTACTCATCGTTCCACCAGAGGAACGATGAGTGAAGACATATGGCCGACTTCAACGATTACGCCTATTTCGCCGAAGTCGTGAAGCATGGCGGCTTCGCGCCTGCCGGACGGGCCTTGCGAACCCCGAAGTCAAAACTCAGCCGCCGGGTCGCGGCGCTGGAGGAACGGCTCGGCACTCGCCTCATCGAACGGTCCTCCCGTCGCTTCCGCGTCACCGAAGTCGGTGAGGCGTTCTACGCGCGCTGCCGCGCCATGCTGGAAGAAGCCGAGCAGGCCGAAGCGCTCGTCGTGCAGGCACAGGCCGAGCCGCAAGGCCGCATCCGTTTCAGCTGCCCACGCGGCATGGTGGAAGTGCTTTCGCCCCGCATTCCCGCCTTTCTGGCGCGTTATCCCAAAGTGACGTTGCAACTCGTGGCAACGGACCATGCCGTCGACCTCATCGCCGAGCGTATCGATGTCGCATTGCGTGTGCGCGTGACCCTCGACACCGACGCTTCGCTTACGATGCGCACGCTCGGGCAATCGCGGCGTATCCTCGTCGCAGGCCCTGCCCTCGCCGGAAGCCTCCGCGATACGACGATCAACGGCCTTGAAGCGCTACCGACGCTGGGGTCGAGCGACCATATCGGCGAAGTGACCTGGCACCTCTCCGGCCCCGACGGCTCGACCTTCGACCACCGTCACGAACCGCGCATGACCTGCGAGGACTTCGCTGCCTTGCGCGAGGCCGTCATGGCGAACCTGGGCGTCGCGCTATTGCCCGACCATTCCTGCAGGGACGATCTCGCCGCGGGCAGGCTGGTGCGCCTATTGCCCGAGTGGGGCGGCCAGCTCGGCATCGTCCATCTCGTCTTCACCACGCGGCGCGGCCTCCCGCCTGCCGTGCGCGCCTTCATCGACCATCTCGCAGCGACATTTCGCGCATTGGATGCCGCAAGCTGAGGAGTTTCGCCTCCGCAGATATTCCGCAGAGATCATGCCGGCCATACGAAGGGATGGTTTCGGATGGCGCCCCCTTCTGATGGAATCCCCTCCGGGCGAGCATGGACGGCTGACCCATCATTCAACTTCATAGAAAATAAGATGCGATTTTATCCCGCTTTTCCGAACGAAGGATCTCCGCCAGAAATCTCTTCAACGGGAGGCGAACAACGGCCCCGCCCCATCTGCCTGATCACACCCACATGAAGGAATTTCCGCATGGCATACGTAACCACCAAGGACGGCGTCGAAATCTTCTACAAGGACTGGGGTCCGAAGGATGCCCAACCGATCGTCTTCCACCACGGCTGGCCGCTCTCGTCGGACGACTGGGATGCGCAGATGCTGTTCTTCCTCTCCAAGGGCTTCCGCGTCGTCGCCCATGACCGCCGCGGCCATGGCCGCTCGGAGCAGGTCAGCGACGGCCACGACATGGACCACTACGCCGCCGATGCTGCCGCGGTGATGGAGCACCTCGACCTCAAGAATGCCGTCCACATCGGCCACTCGACCGGCGGCGGCGAAGTCGCCGCCTATGTTGCCCGCTATGGCATTCCCCAGGGCCGCGTCGCCAAGGCCGTGCTGGTCAGCGCCGTGCCGCCGATCATGCTCAAGACCGAACGCTACCCGGGCGGCCTGCCGATCGAAGTGTTCGACGGCCTGCGCGCCGGA
>PJTY01000485.1_pt1 | contig 20043 bp, 18 predicted proteins | sample 1512121 | NCBI WGS metagenome assembly PJTY01 (sample SAMN08177680, study PRJNA422409) | Soil metagenome, whole genome shotgun sequencing project. | isolation source: Soil enriched (2) on filter paper: alkali lignin treatment | place: USA: Madison | collected 2015-01-15 | reverse complement strand
GGTTGCCTCGACATCGAGGGCATTGAGCGAGAAGGCCTGGATGTCGGCGGGTACCTTGAGGCTACCCTTGGCCTTGACGCTGTCGATGATGGCCTGGCATTTGGAGATGTTCCGTGACGCGATAGCGATACGACCCAGTTCGTCGTTATGCTGCGCGCACTTGTGGGCCACCACCTTGGCGACACCTCCTGCACCAATGATAAGAACGTTCTTCTTCAATTTATCCCTTGCTCCTTACTGAAAGCCGGTCTTACGACAGGCTGGAAACGTAGTCTTCGAAACCGAACTCGCGCACCACTTCGACGCTGCCGTCGAGTTGCTTGACCACGATGGATGGCATTTTCAGACCGTTGAACCAGTTTTTCTTGACCATGGTGTAACCCGCCGCGTCGACGAACGACAGGCGATCACCGATGGCCAACGGACGATCGAATTGGTATTCGCCGAAGATGTCACCGGCCAGGCACGACTTGCCGCAGACCATGTAGGTGTGCGCGCCATCATTGGGGGCCATCTTGGCGTTGAGGCGGTAGATCAGCAGGTCGAGCATGTGCGCTTCGATCGAGCTGTCGACCACGGCCAGGTGCTTGCCGTTGTAAAGGGTATCGAGCACGGTCACTTCCAGCGAGGCGCTGTTGGTGATGGCCGCTTCGCCCGGCTCCAGGTACACCTGCACGCCGTACTTTTCCGAGAAGGCTTTCAGGCGCGCGCAGAAGGCGTCCAGCGCGTAGTCTTCACCAGTGAAGTGGATGCCGCCACCGAGGCTGACCCACTCCACCTTGTGCAGCAGGTGACCGAAGCGTTCTTCGATGTGCGTGAGCATCTTGTCGAACAGGCCGAAGTCGCCGTTCTCGCAGTTGTTGTGGAACATGAAGCCGGAGATCTGCTCGATCACCTGTTCGACCTTGACCGGGTCCCATTCGCCCAGGCGGCTGAACGGGCGGGCGGGGTCTGCCAGCAGGTAGTCGGAGCTGCTGACCTGCGGGTTGACGCGCAGGCCACGGACCTTGCCTTCGGACTGTTCGGCAAAGCGCTGCAGCTGGCCGATCGAGTTGAAGATGATCTTGTCGCAGTTCTCGAGCATTTCCTCGACCTCGTCGTCGGCCCAGGCCACGCTGTAGGCGTGGGTTTCGCCGGCGAATTTCTGGCGGCCGAGCTTGAGCTCGTACAGCGACGAAGAGGTGGTGCCGTCCATGTACTGTTGCATCAGGTCGAAGACCGACCAGGTGGCAAAGCACTTGAGGGCGAGCAGCGCCTTGGCACCGGAGTGTTCGCGCACATAGGCGATCTTCTCCATGTTGCCCAGCAGCTTGGTTTTATCGATGAGGTAGTACGGCGTCTTGATCATTTAGAGGCCCCCGGCCAGGCCGGCCAAAAAAAGGACACGCATTGTGCCTTCACTTGCCGCAGACCGAAAGGGTGGGTTACGCATTTCGTCGTGGTTGACGCCGTTGCGAGGTGATTTTTCCGGTTGCGGCGGGCTCAGTAGAACAGCGGCATGTGACTATCGTAATCAGCAGCCGGGTGCCGCAAGGGGAATCCGATGAACAACGTTCTGTGCAGGATGGCACGGGCTACGCCCGTGTTCGCGGGTGAACCCGCTCCCACAGGGACTGCGTTCTCTTCGAACCTTGCGCAGTCCTGTGGGTACTTCAATCTGTACAGTTCATTCTGTGGGAGCGGGTTTACCCGCGAAGAGGCCGGTACAGGCAACCTCAATCAACCTGCTGCAACCACGCCTGGATCTGCTCCAGCGTGGCGGTAGCCCCGCCACAAACCACCACCAGCACATTCTGGTACTGCGCCAGGGCGCCCGGTGCATAGGCCAACGCCAAGGCTGCACCACAAGCTGGCTCCACCAGCACGCGGTGGTCCAGCAGGAATCGCTCGCACGCGTCCAGCGCTGCGCGGTCACTGACCAGGTGGCTGTGCACCGGGTGCTGCTGCACGCACGCCAGCGCCTGATCAGCCACACGCTTGGCCCCCAGCGAAGTCGCCACCGAGGCAATACGTTCCAGCTCCACCGAATGCCCCGCCTGCATTGCAGCATGCAGCGATGCGGCGCCTTCGGTTTCCACCGCCAGCACCGGCACATCGCCCCAGCCGTTGCGCTGTAGCCCCTCGACCACGCCACTGAGCAAACCGCCGCCGCCTACCGACAACACCATGGCATCCGGTTTCACGCCGGCCTCGGCGACTTCATCCACAAGGCTGGCATGCCCGGCCCACAACAGCGGGTCGTCGAAGGGGTGGATGAAGGCGTCATCCGGGCCGACCAAGGTCTGTGCCAGGGCGTTGGCCTCCTGCCAGGAGCTGCCATGCACCACCACCTTGGCGCCCTCCAGGCGCAGCAGTTCCTTGGCCCGCTCAGTGGTGGTCTCGGGTACTACCACAGTCACCGGCACGCCCAGCTTGCGCCCGGCATAGGCCACTGCCAGGCCCGCGTTGCCGCCCGAAGAAGACACGAAATGCCGCGCGCCACGGGCATGGTGCACCTCGCAGGCATGGCCCACGCCGCGCAGCTTGAACGAGCCGCAGGGCTGCAGTGCATCGAGCTTGAGCCAGACGTTGCTGCCCGCGGCCAGCGACAGCGGACGGGATTCGATCAGGGGGGTATGGATATGCAAGGTCATTGGCTGGCTCCGCGCAGTTGCTCGAGGTAGTTGTAAACGGTGTAGCGGGTCACACCAAGGGCGCTGGCGGCCTTCTCCACGCCGCCCTTGACGATGAACAGACCGCGCTCCTGCATCATTCGCACGGCCTCGACCTTGGCCTGCTTGTTCATCCGCCCCTGGCCGCTGCGCTGCAGGGACTCCTGGATGATCTCGCTCATCAGCAGCTCCATGTCGGCGGGCTCACTGACGGCAGGCGTGGCCCCCAGCGGCTGAAGCTGCTGGAGAAAATTCATGGCGGCATCCAGGCCGGTGACGTCGGTGTTGACGCAAAGGCTGGCGAACGGGTGACCGCTGCGGTCGCGGAAGATCGCCGTGGCGCTGCGCAGCGTGCGGCCCTTGAGCGTCGTTGGGTAATCGGGCAGCACCACCGGCTCACAGCCGTGCTGGTCGGTCGAGGCCTGCATGAGTGCCTTGAAACCCTGGTCCTGTTCCGGGGCGGCGAGGATCGGGCTACCGACGCTGCGGCCGGAAAGGTGGCCGTTGATGATCGCCACCACGGAGTGTTCCGGGTGGTCGAGGTCGTGCAGGAGGATCTCCATGTTGCGCGCGGCAACACTGCCCAGGGCCTGGATGGCGGCCTTGAGGACGGTGAGGGTTAGCTGGCGTTCTTCGCTGGGGGTGATAGGCATGACAGATCACCAAATCAACATTTTGTGTATTTTTACACATAAAGTTGAATTAGGCGATTTGCTTTTTCAGGCCCATTCGCGGGTAAACCCGCTCCCACAGGACCCGCACGGTATTCAATACCTGTGGTGAACCTGTGGGAGCGGGTTTACCCGCGAATGGGCCGCAAAGCGGCCCCTTTAACCCTCAGCCCAGAGGCGGGGTACGCGGCGGGATCATCCGGCGCGACCCGGTCGCCTCGAAGGCTGCACCAAAGCTCAGCAGCGCATTGTCACTGTAAGCCCGGCCAGCAAAGGTCAGCCCCACCGGCATGCCGATATCGGCCATCACGCCCATCGGCACTGTCACGGTCGGCACGCCCAGGTGACGGATCGCCAGGTTGCCGTTGGCCACCCAGATGCCGTTGCTCCACGCGATGTCCGCGGATGCCGGGTTGACGTCGGCATCCGCCGGGCCCACGTCGGCCACGGTGGGGAACAGCACCGCGTCCAGGCCCAGGTTGTCCATCCAGTCTTCCAGGTCGATCTTGCGGGTCTTCTCCAGGCCGCGCAGGCCGTCGGGCAGGGTCTCGATCTGGTCCCAGGTCTTCAGGCCACGCTTGGCCATGTTGACGTACTCGTCCATGCCGGCGGCCAGGTCGTCTTCACGGTTGGGCAGGGTGCCCGGGTCGTGGGGGAAGATCTGCGGCCCGTCGACGTCGGCCAGGCGGTTGAGTTTGGGGTCATCGTTGGCGCGCAGGAAGTCGTCGAAAGCCCAGCCCGACAGCTCCCACAGCTCGTCATGCAGGAACTCCTTGCTGACGATGCCGCGGTTGTACACGGTCGGTGCGCCCGGGCGGTCGCCCTCGCAGTTGGAAACCAGCGGGAAGTCCACTTCCAGCACTTCGGCACCAGCCGCCTCCAGTGCCTGGCGGGCCTGCTGCCACAGGTCGATGACCGTGGCGCGGGTGTTGATGCGCTGGCCAGTCGGGCCGCCGATGCCTGGCTTCTCGGAGGTACCGGCTTCGGCATCGGCATTTATGTACATGCGTGGCACGCCAAAGCGCTTGCCCTTGAGCGCGCTGGCATCCACGGCCAGGTCCAGGTACGAAGCCGGGCGCACCGTCGAGGCCGCCGGGATTGGCACCCAGGGTTGCAGGCGCCACAGGTCGCCGCGCTTGTCGGCGTCGTCGGCTACGACCACGTCGAGGATTTCCAGCAGGTCGGCCATGGTGCGGGCATAGGGAACCACCACGTCCATGGTCGGTGTCAGCGGCCAGTTGCCTCGCACCGAAATCACCCCACGCGAGGGGGTATAGGCGCACAGGCCATTGTTGGACGCCGGGCCACGGCCGCTGGACCAGGTTTCTTCGGCCAGGCCGAAGGCACTGAAACTGGCGGCGGTGGCGGTGCCAGCACCGTTGGACGAGCCCGAGGCGAACGGTGCGGTCAGGTAGTCGGCGTTGTAAGGGCTCTCGGCGCGGCCATACACGCCGCGTTGCATGCCTCCGTTGGCCATGGGCGGCATGTTGGTCTTGCCCAGGCACACGGCGCCGGCGGCGCGCAGGCGTTCGATGGTGAAGGCGTCGCGCTGGGCCACCAGGTCCTTGAAGGCCGGGCTGCCGGAGGCAGCGGTCAGGCCTTTGACCAGATAGCTGTCCTTGGCGGTGTAGGGGATGCCGTCCAGGGGGCTCAGGACCTGGCCTTTGGCACGACGGGCGTCGGAGGCTGCGGCCTCCTTCAGCGCTTCGGGGTTGCGTACCACCACGGCGTTCAGGGCAGTGGCGGTGTCGGCGCCATCGTAGGCATCGATGCGCGCCAGGTAGGCCTGGACCAGCTCGACCGCCGTCGTGCGGCCCGACTCGAGCGCGTCGCGCAGCTCGGCAATGGAAACCTCGGTTACCTCGATCATGCGTTCACCAAAAAAATGTGCAGGTGGGGGCTAATGCGAGGAGTGTACAAGAAGGGCTTGGCGGGCGCAGGTTTGCGCGGGGGCAAATGGTTTTTTGCAGGCGGGCATTGTCGGGGCCTCGCGAGCACTACGCGGACTCTTGTAGGAGCGGCCTTGTGTCGCGAAAGGGGTGCGAAGCGCCCCCAGGATCTCCGCATTACTGCAAAATCGCCGGGGCCGCGCTGCGGCCCTTTCGCGACACAAGGCCGCTCCTACAAAAGTCCGCGTAGTGCTGCGATTGCGGATCAGTCCAGGTCTGCCGCTGCATGCCGCTCCGGCACCTGGCTGGCTTCATCACCCCAGGTCCGGTTCACCCGGGTACCACGCTGCACTGCCGGGCGCAGGGCAATCTCCTCGGCCCAGCGCTGCACATGCGGGTACTCGTCCACCGCCAGGAACTCCGCCGCGCCATAAAGGTTGCCGCGCACCAGCTGGCCATACCACGGCCACACGGCAATGTCGGCGATGCTGTATTCCTCGCCGCCGAGGTAGCGGCTTTCGGCCAGGCGCCGGTCGAGCACATCCAGCTGGCGCTTGGCTTCCATGGTGAAGCGGTTGATCGCGTACTCGAACTTCTCCGGCGCATACACATAAAAGTGGCCAAAGCCGCCGCCCAGGTAGGGCGCCGCGCCCATTTGCCAGAATAGCCAGTTCAGGCTTTCGGTGCGTGCAGCTGGCGCTTTCGGTAGCAAGGCACCGAACTTTTCCGCCAGGTACAGCAGGATCGAACCCGACTCGAACACCCGCACCGGCGGTTCGACGCTGCGGTCGAGCAGGGCGGGGATCTTGGAGTTGGGGTTTACCTGGACAAAGCCGCTGGAGAATTGCTCGCCCTCGCCGATGCGGATCAACCAGGCATCATATTCGGCACCCGGGTGGCCCAGGGCGAGCAGCTCTTCGAGGGCGATGGTGACCTTGATGCCATTGGGCGTGGCCAGGGAGTACAGCTGCAGCGGGTGCTTGCCCTGCGGCAGGTCCTTGTCGTGAGTCGGGCCGGCAACCGGGCGGTTGATGCTGGCGAACTGGCCACCGGACGCTGCGTCGTTGCGCCAGACCTTAGGTGGCACGTAGGCGGATTTGCTCATGCATGAATCTCCTTCAATGGCGCGAAACGGTCACATAGAAACGTGGACCTGCATCTATGCCACGGGTTCGACGAGAAGCGCAAATGCATAGGGCGCCGGCGTGAAGTGCATGACTCCGGTTTCATCCAGGTTTCATCCGGTGCAGCCCAGGCCGGTTCTATGCTGGGCTATCTCTTCGCCCTGCAAGGAGCCGCCGGCCGATGACTCTCTCACGCTGCGTGTTGGCGCTGGCCCTGCTCGGCAGCCTGCTGGCCCACGCCGAGGCTGCGCCCTGGGTTGCCGGCTTGCACCACATGACCCTGGCCGACCCGCTCGACGACCGGCCCATGCAAGCATTGGCGTTCTACCCGGCCAGCGGCAAAACCCACACCCGCCGCATGGACGGCTACCCGATCGAAGTGGCTGAAGAGGCGCCGGTAGCATTGGGCCAGTTCCCGTTGCTGGTGTTGTCCCACGGCAATACTGGCAGCCCGCTGGCCTTGCATTACCTGGCGACATCGCTGGCACGGCAGGGCTTTATCGTAGTGGCGGTGATACACCCGGGGGACAACGCCGGCGACCACAGCCGCCTGGGCACCTTGAGCAACCTGTATGGCCGGCCGCTGCAAGTGAGTGCCGCGATTACGGCCGCCCGCGATGACACCTTGCTGGGGCCCTACCTGAACGCTGGCAAAGTGGGGGTGATCGGCTATTCGGCCGGTGGTGAAACAGCCTTGATCCTCTCAGGGGCGCGCCCCGACCTGGACCGCCTGCGCAAGTACTGCCTGGAGCGCCCGAACGACGCCGACGCCTGCAGGACCCATGGGGTACTGATTTCCGACCGCAGCGAGCTGGTGCCCGAGGCCGACCAGCGGGTGGGGGCGGTGATGCTGATGGCACCGCTCAGCCTGCTTTTCGGGCGCCATGCCTTGGCCGGGGTACAGGTGCCGGCACTGATCTACAGTGGCGACAGCGATCAGCTGGTGGCGGTCGACCGCAACGCCGAAGCCCTGGCTCGCAAGTTGCCGGTCACCCCGGACTATCGCCTGTTGGCGGGCGCCGGGCACTTCGTGTTCATGGCCCATTGCGATGCCGAGCAGTCCGTGCGGATGCCGGCGCTGTGCAAGGACGCCGCAGGCGTGGACCGCCGGCACATCCACCATTCCCTGCAACGCGAAGCCGCTTTGTTCTTCAGCCAGGCACTGGGTGCGCCGCAGCCGGCCGAGCGTTCAGCCGCGACCGGCGCGCCGCGCCAGCAACAGCGTTAGGCCGACACCGGCCAGGGCGAGCAGGGCAGCCACGCAGAAGATCGAGGCATAGCCCAGGTGCGCGGCCACCGCGCCCATCACCGGCCCGGCGATGGCCAGGGCCATGTCGAAAAACACCGCGTAGGCGCCCAGCCCTGCGCCGCGGCTGCTGCTGGGCACCTGCTTGATCGCTTCCACCCCCAGCGCCGGGTACACCAGCGACAGCCCGAAACCGGTCAGCCCGGCACCGATCAGCGCCCACGGCGGCGACGGTGCCAGCCACAGCAGGCTCAGGCCGAGCACTTCGGTGGCCATGCACGCGACGGCCACGTTGTAGCCACCAAAACGGTTGACCGCGTTGACGAACAGCAGCCGGGAAATGATGAAGCACACGCCAAAGGCACTCAGGCACCAGGCCGCGCCCACCCAGCCACGCTCCAGGTAATACAGGGTGACGAAGGTGGTCAGGGTACCGTAGCCGATGGAGGCCAGGGTCAGGCCCAGGCCGCAGGGTGCGACCCGGCCGAAAGCCGACCAGAAGGGCAAGCGCTCGCCGCGCACCACCACCACGTCCGGCCGTTTGCGCAGTACCAGCAGGGCCAATAGCGCCAGTACCAGCAATGCCGTCCCCAGCACGCCGAAGTCCAGCCCATCCACGGCCAGTACACCCAAGGGGGCGCCAATGGCGATGGCGCCATAGGAGGCGATACCGTTCCAGGAAATCACCCTGGCGGTGTGCTCGGGCCCAACCTGGCTGATGCCCCAGCTAAGCGTGGCCACGCCGATCAGCCCTTGGGCGATACCCAGCAGCAGGCGCCCGCCGAGCAACAGCGCCAGGCTCAGCAGCGGTAGTGTCAGGGTCCAGGCCGATAGCAGCGTCAGCACCCCGCAGCCGGCAATCCCCAGCAAGCCGAAGCGAATGGCCTGCTTGCCCCCCAGGGTATCGGCCACGCGCCCGGCAAGCGGGCGACTGAGCAGGGTGGCCAGGTATTGCAGGCCAATGGTCAGCCCGGCGACCACCGCGCCAAACCCCAGCTGGTCGTGCACATGGCTGGGCAGCACGGCGATCGGCAGGCCGATGCAGAGGAAGGCAATGAAGGTGTAGAAAACGATCGACAGGATCTGCAGGGTGATTTGCAGCGTATTGCTGGCGGGGGCGGGTTGTTGCGCGGTCATGGGCACGTTCGCGGGCGGGCGGTTGGGCGTTGCCCCATCATGGCCGTTGAGCGAAGGAAATGAAAGCAGGCTAACGAATTATTCGTCGGAGAATGCCAGCCTGTGGAATCGGCGGTGGATGTTTCGCGGGTGAACCCGCTCCCACAGGATTTGCATAGGCCTCGAATGCTACGCAGTCCCCTGTGGGAGCGGGTTTACCCGCGAATAGGGCAGCCCGGCCAGTGCAAATGGCCGAGCCCTTCCCAATCAGACCAGCACACCCTGGCTACGCAGGTAATCGTCATAGGTGCCGCTGAAGTCCACCACGCCATCAGCAGACAGCTCGATGATGCGCGTGGCCAGCGACGACACGAACTCGCGGTCGTGGCTGACGAACAGCAGGGTGCCCGGATAGTTTTCCAGCGCCAGGTTCAGCGCCTCGATCGATTCCATGTCCAGGTGGTTGGTCGGCTCGTCCATCACCAGCACGTTCGGCTTCTGCAGGATCAGCTTGCCGAACAGCATGCGGCCTTGCTCACCACCGGAAATCACCTTCACCGACTTGAGGATCTCGTCGTTGGAGAACAACATGCGCCCCAGGGTGCCGCGGATCACCTGCTCGCCGGAGGTCCACTGGCCCATCCAGTCGAACAGGGTCATGTCGTCCTCGAAGTCGTGAGCGTGGTCCTGGGCGTAGTAGCCTACTTCGGCGCTGTCGGTCCACTTCACTTCACCCTTGTCCGGGGTCATTTCGCCGACCAGGGTGCGCAGCAGGGTGGTTTTGCCGATACCGTTGGGGCCGATGATCGCCACGCGCTCGCCTGCCTCGATGGTGAAGCCCAGGTCCTTGAACAGCACCTTGTCGTCGAATGCCTTGGCCATTTTCTCGACGGTAACGGCCTGGCGGTGCAGCTTCTTGGTCTGTTCGAAGCGGATGAACGGGCTCACCCGGCTCGACGGCTTGACCTCGGCCAGCTGGATCTTGTCGATCTGCTTGGCCCGCGAGGTGGCCTGCTTGGCCTTGGAGGCGTTGGCCGAGAAGCGGCTGACGAAGGTCTGCAGTTCGGCGATCTGGGCTTTCTTCTTGGCGTTGTCGGACAGCAACTGTTCGCGGGCCTGGGTGGCAGCGGTCATGTACTCGTCGTAGTTGCCCGGGAACACGCGCAGCTCGCCGTAGTCCAGGTCGGCCATGTGGGTGCAGACACTGTTGAGGAAGTGCCGGTCGTGGGAAATGATCACCATGGTGCTGTTACGCGCGGTGAGGATGGTTTCCAGCCAGCGGATGGTGTTGATGTCCAGGTGGTTGGTCGGTTCGTCGAGCAGCAGCACGTCCGGGTCCGAGAACAGCGCCTGGGCCAGCAGGACACGCAGCTTCCAGCCCGGTGCCACTTCGCTCATCGGGCCGAAGTGCTGTTCCAGTGGGATACCCAGGCCCAGCAGCAGTTCACCGGCGCGGGATTCGGCGGTGTAGCCGTCCATCTCGGCAAACTCGGTTTCCAGCTCGGCGACGGCCATGCCGTCTTCCTCGGTCATTTCCGGCAGCGAGTAGATACGATCGCGCTCGGCCTTGACCTTCCACAGCTGGCCGTGGCCCATGATCACCGTGTCGATCACGGTGAATTCCTCGTAGGCGAACTGGTCCTGGCGCAGTTTGCCCAGGCGCGTGTTCGGCTCGAGCATGACCTGGCCGCCGGACGGCTCGAGGTCACCGCCGAGGATCTTCATGAAGGTCGACTTGCCGCAACCGTTGGCGCCGATCAGGCCGTAGCGGTTGCCGTTGTTGAATTTGACAGAAACGTTTTCGAACAGCGGCTTGGAGCCGAACTGCATGGTGATGTTGGCGGTGGAGATCAAAGGGCTTACCTATCAGTCACTTACAGAGCTGGCTTTCAAGCTGATACCGATTTGATACCAATTTTGAGTTTTCCAGCTCGCTCCAGTCGGAGCTTGAGTTGAGCCAACGGGCATACGTCGACAGCAGCATTTGGACGCTGTGACCCAGCTGTTGGGCGATAAATGCGGGGTTGAGGCCGGACATTAAGCATATTGTCGCATAGGTGTGGCGGCAGTTATATGGGGGGCGACGCCGAATGCCCAGCTCATTCAGCACCGGCACCCACTGTTTGTGCAGATCGGAGGTCTGTTTCACGTGCTCGGCGTTCTTCGACGGCGGGAACAAGAACGGCGTCTCGGTCACCGCTCCCTTCCCATGCCGGCGGCGGTCCGCGTATCCCCTGGCGAACTGGATCGCGCGCAAAGCGCGATCATTCAGCAGCACGAACCGATCCCTCCCTGTTTTCGTCCTTTCCTCCACCGCGCCCAAGGCGACGGTCCTCTTAACGTGCACAGTCCTCTTTTCCATATCGATCACATCCCAGCGTACGGCCAAGGCCTCCGACAGGCGGAGGCCGGTGAAGAACATGAATTCGAACAGCGCGGCATAGATGAGGCTCGGCCAATGCTTGTGTTCGTATAGCTTGTCGATGATGGTGTTGGCTTCAGCCAGGGTGAACGGGTCGATCTCCTTACGCGACCGCTTCGGTAACTCAATCACCTCAGCGGAGCGGGTTCCAGTGGGCGCGCACGCCGGACTGGCCTTTCAAGCGAAACGGCCATTTTGGGTCGCGGCAGGTGCAGGGCTCGATCTCCAGGCGACAACCCTTGGCTGCCAGCTTCAGCAGTTCGTGATTCAGGTTCTTTTCTTCGGGCACGATGATTCCTTGGCCGCCATTTCGCGGCAGTGAGTTGTACAAGGGGTTTGGATTGGTACAAGAAAATCGGCCAGTGGTCCGATTCAGCTCTCAAACTGGGATGCCGCGATTGCGTGCCGCCTCGCTTTAGCTATGGTGAGAGTTCACCAATTTCATACAACTAAAGTCGTAGGAGGTCGGCATGAGAAATCGTGGTGAAGTTTTCTGGGAATGGGCTGATCCAACTCTTCATCACCGCACTCACGACGAGACGCTCAACGATGGAACGTGCATAGATGTTCAGGTGCGACTGTCGCGCACGGGTAACACGCAGATGTTCATTGGGGTGTATGCCGCGAGTGGAATGGCCCTTCATGAGGAGGCATTCGATTCGCGTCCAGGTGAATCCATGACCAGGGCTCTGGCCTGGGGCGTGGGCCGGGCGCGTCGGATCGCCACTGATACCCACCCGGAATTCGATAAGGTCGCCTGCGCTAAATGAGCAGTGGGGTAGAGTACAAATGTTCTATTAGTTGACCTGATTCGCCTGGCGGACCTTGAACATACCCAGGGTCCGTCTGGCAGGTCACTTGTTATGTAATGGTTTTGCGGCGTGTCGTCGCCTTGACCCCTATTACTAGGCAAGTTAATAAGCAGAATGGGGTAGGATGGCAGTCGAGCAGGATGCTCACCGATGTTAGGCGCTTAGGTGATGCCAATCGACGGTGACAGGGAGCAAAAATCACAAGAGTGCTGTCCCAGCACCAGTGCCGGTTTGAGTTCTGCTGCCTTGCGAGACGACACATGCCATTAGATAAGAAATTTGCCGCATACCAACTCCTGAGAGAGCTGGATGCCGTGACCTCATCGATAATGAACCAAGTAGCCTATGGACGTATGGGAGAGCTATCGTGGATAGAGACCCAAGCCCTACATAGGGAAGCCTTCGAAAGATGGATGCGCTTCGCAGCTACTCTAGATTCACCCGATCTGTCCGGGAGTCTAAATGGAGGCCGTGATCCGGGTGAGCCGCGAACCAAGGATACTTATACATGATTCGCTGATTTGTATAAGCTTATGCCAGTCGTCTGGCGGCCATTTATTTGACGTCAAATATATTGAGTCAATTTAATTGTTGGGGTAAGAAATACCTTCCTCAGCAACTAAGGACCGATGGACGATGGTAAGGGAGCGTGGCGATTGCTTCTGGCAGTGGGGCGATCCGAAATTACATACCAGAACCCACAACGAAACGTTGAATGACGGTTCGCAAATCGATGTCCAGGTACGCCTTTCGAGCATCGGCGCGACCCAAATGTTCATCGGTATTTACGGCCCTAGTGGAGCGCTCATCCACGAAGAAAGCTTTGATTCTCGCCCAGGCGAAACCATGACGCGGGCGATGGCTTGGGGTGTCGGGCGTGCTCGCCAAATAGCAAGCGAAGCCCAATCGCCGTCCCGTAAGGTCGTGTCGAGGTGAGCAGCCTCAGCACTGTCGCCTGGCGCAACTGCACTCGGTCATAGGTCCCAGGCCGACTACAGTCTGGCCAACCTCGGCCGCATCCCGCTCAGCCTCTTCTTTGGTCGAACAGATGGCAGTACCAACCATCCAGGCTATAGGCTCGGCGTGGTGCTGCTGGGTCGGCTGGGCCAGTGCCGCTTGGATCTCAGTCGACTGCTGAAACATCTGCGCCTTCGAGAAACGCTGCTGCCAAGCCTGCAGCCGTTCGCGCGGCACGCTGACCATCTCGGTGTTGCTGGATCGGTTCTCTATTGACATTAGTTACTCCTTGTCGGACTGAGATTGCGTGCGTTAATTTATATAAGGTGGCATTAGAAAAGTTCTTTTCCGGTATTCTTCGGTATCTTGTTTTTGCTGCGCAATCAAGGCGTGTTGTTCCTTACAATGAACGAGAGAATGTATTTGGGCTTAGTCACAACATGGCAGGTTCTTATGCAGGTATCGTTGGTGATTTTTGCAATGACAACGATTGGCCTTTGCTCAATGCGCTAGTGATAAATACTACTACTTGCACACCTTCAAGTGGTTTCGATGATTATCTCGAGGGCGCTGAGATGGACTGGGGCCAATGTCTATCCGGATGCTGGCGTTTTTTCCATCTGAAAACCTCACGAGAACATCAGGTAACAAACTTCTCAGGACTCACTAGCTTGGTAAGAGAGTGGCACAAGTCTTAAGCAATGCTACCAGTGGTTTTTAAATCAAGCCCAGCCCCGCGCTGGGCTTTATGCGTCTGGGGTGGCTTTGCCGTTACAGCTGGGTGGATGGGTGGACAGGATTGCGGACCCCGCAGCTTTGGGGGATGAAGACCCATTGCCTTCCTCAAGGAGTCGAGCATGGCGTTGCGGTTCCGGAAAAGCTTCAAGGTCGCGGCGGGCGCGCGTATCAACCGTAAGCGTTCGCTGAAGTCACCTTGCATGGCTTGGGCGCGCATCGACTTGGCTGAATGCGCGCGAGACAGGATCGTCCTATGATTCGGTGAGTCCACGTCTGATAATGCCTCGGATATCAACATTCAACGCAGGGCCAATAATGGACTACCGTGCAACTCGCTACGCCCTATTTGCCGTTCCCTTCTTCGTAATGTGCCAGCCAGTGCAAGCATCGACGTGGCAAGTTTGCCGTATGGAACTACATATCACTGATGTGTTGAAGCTTCCCTATCCAAAGCTACAGGCCCAGGTCGTAAAGGTAAGCCAGGCATCAACCACGGCAGAGTGCCCGGAAAAGGGGGCTACTATCACATTCGTACCGGAAACTGCTGATTACCAAAGCACGCTCCCACGCAGGCAGTGGGCCAAAAAAGGCCAGTTGATGCATATCAACTACCGATATCTGGATGGGACGTGTAAAGGCGATGGCCATCCCCATGAGTGCCGCATTGAACACTACCCCTTAGCGGGTGCTTGGTAAGCGTCCGACGAACACATGTTCGCCACATGCAGATCGAAGAATGGGCGGCGAGCATGGACCATGCAGCCAATTTCGGTGATAGCCATCCGATAGTCCTTTGGGATGCGAAAGCCCGGCGCTGTTCCTTTTTGTACGCTGCCGCCGGCACGGGGGCGCGGCGAGTCGGCACTCTTGTTTGGTGCTGGAGGAAAGGCGTGGGGTGTCAGGCGGCTTGCGAGCCGATGAAATTGCGCCCGCGTGCGCCCTGCATGGCCTCATCGATCATCGCTTCGGCCTAGGCCGCTGTCACGCCGTAGTCCTCGAACTCGGTGTGCACGCCCAAGCGATGGAGGAAGCCTCTCAAGCGCTGCTGCGCGCTGGTGAGGTCGGGGCCGAAAACCTTCTGCAAGGGTCGCGCTCCCCATCACGGCCCCAGGCCAGGCCCAGGACCATCGGCAAAGTGAACGAACAGGCGATGCCATGGGGCAGGCCATGGCGCAAGGTCATTTCATAGGAGATGGAATGGGCAAGTGCGGTCTTGGTGTTTGAGAATGCCATGCCGGCCTTGAGCGCAGCCAGGGCCATGCGCGCGCAGCTCGGGGTTGGCCAAGTCCTGTTGCAGCTGTGGCAGGCAATCGAGGATGTCTTCGATGGCCGACACCGCGAAGGTGTCGGAGATGGGATTGGCGTTGTGGTTCCAGATCGCTTCCAGGGCATGCGACAGCGCATCCAGCCCGGTGGATACCGTCACCCGGCCCGGTACGCTGAGCATCAGCTGTGGGTCGATCAACGCCACCTGCGGCCAGGTGCACGCCAGGTGCAGGGAGTATTTCTTCTGCCGGGCGCTATCCCACAACGTGGCCCAGGGGGTCACCTCGCTGCCAGTTCCAGCTGTGGTCGGCGCGGCAATCAGTGGCTTGTGTCGCGCGGGGGTGAACGATTTGCCACTGGCGAGCAATTCCAGCAGTTCATCGAAGCTTCCGGATTGTGTCCCGACGATCAGCGCTTTGGCGGTGTCGATGGCGCTGCCACCACCCAGGGCGAAGACGCTGTCACAGTCACCGTGCTCGGCCCAGAATCGTTCGTGTACATCGCGCAACCAGGCCACGTCCGGGTTTGGCTGCACAGTGTCGATCACGCAGACCAGACGCTCGCCAAGCAGGCCGCGCACGCGCTCCACTAGCCCCAACTGAGCGGCCTCGGGGAACGTCACCAAAGCGACCTTGCCAGTGCACAGCTCGGCAACGCGAGCCAGGCTGCCAGCGCCGAACACGGTCGAGACAGGATTATGGAAACAGGCAGACATGGGCAGTTCCTTGTTGTTGTTTGAAGGTGCGGCCATGCTCGTTGGCGGGCAGGTTTCGTTCCAATCGTTTGATTGCAGGCAAGCATCGGTCAGGCCGATAACAGCGTCAGCGTGGATTGCGCAAACTCCGGGCTGGCAGTGCCCCTGCACATGACGCGCAGCGGGCAAGGCCGGTGGGTTGGGAGGGATCAGTGGGAATAGAGCACTGGAGCGTGCGCAAAGATTTGCCTGTGTTCAATGAAGCGGGTTAATCAACTCGGCACCCTGGTTACGCACATTCCCCACGGCCACACTCACCCGGTACCACTCGAAGGCTTCGGCCGGCTCACTGAGGTTGAGCACCAGTTGTTCTGCGTGCTCGCTCGGCATTGTTGCCGTGATCCACTCGTACGCCAGTTCTGGCGACAACACGACAGGCCGGCGGTCATGAACATCGACCATTCCGCCCTGGGAGTCGGCGGTAATGATGACGAACCCGTCGTGCTCGGTACCGGTGAACTGGCCGATCGAAGCGCAAAGGGCAGGGCGGCCATCCTGGCGCCGGATATGGTAAGGCTGCTTCTTCGGCCCGCCCTCATCAACCCATTCGTACCAGCCGTCGATTGGGGTGATGGCCCGGTGTGGCCAGATCGCCCGGAAGAATGGGCCATGCGCCACCTTCTCGACCCGGGCGTTGATCGGCGCAGCACGATCGGCAGCCCAATGCGGCCGCCATCCCCACCTCTCCAGGTCCGCTCGTGGGCCTGCGTCATCCATCCGCAGTACTGCCACCGGCGTGGTCGGTGCGATGTTGTAACGGTCAAGCGGCTGGTCGCCGACGTTGTTGCGCCAGGCCTCAGGCAGGCTCAGGGTTTCAACGAAGTCATGTATGCCACGGTACTGGCTTAGCCTTCCGCACATGATCGCTTCCTCCTAAACCATGAGCATAGGCCAGGGCATGGTTCCCGGGTACAAGGCTGCGGGGGCGCGGAGCATGGACGAAACGACCATGATCGGATGTGCCACTGTTCTGGAACAGGAATTGCTGGGACCCTGAGGCATTGATCATTCGGAGAATGCAAAAATGACTCAGGATGACCGCTACTACTTGGTCTTCGTTGTGGTTGCCGTGCTGCTACTGGATCTGCTGGCGACCCTGGTGTTTCTGAAGGCCATTGCCTGACTCCCGATTGTGGGCCCAGCCGCCCCCGGATTCGGGGCATAGCGCAAGCACGCCCAGGCTGCCCGGTCTGGAACTTGTCGGCTGGCCCATGAACGAAGGTATCTTCGCGGAGAAAGCCCGCCCCGAAACCGATATAGCTAACAAGCATATTACCGGGCTGACGTTGAGCAGTAACATGGGCAAACAAAAACAAAAAAGGTGCATGCGGCTTGGTAACACTTTCCAGGTTACTCGATGGGGCGGCAGGAGCGTGTTGCGTGAAAAGCTCAAGATCGGTAGCAGGTGCAATACTGATGTCCACATTTGCCACACTGTTCATGGCAGGCTGCGTACATGGCCCCGATGTACGTGAGGGCCATGGGTATGTGGTCGGGGCTATGGAAAGAAGTACGCCGACATACCTGGGGTGCGTCCAAAGCGAACTTCAAGGGAACGTGAAAACCTACCAGGTCGATGACGTTAACTCGGTCAGACTGTTTGTCGATAGTACCGACCCCGACAAGGCGGGTGGCCTGGTCGAGGTACGCGGCACGGGTACCCAGCGCCAGTTCGCGGCCTATCAACGCGATGCCTGGTACGACCATGGCAGGCTGTTGGACGCCGCGCTGATGTGTTCAAAAGCATGATCAACTAACCTTCGAGAACGAAAAGCCCGCGCTCGAGCGCGGGTTTTTTGCATTTGCAGACGCCAGCCGCAATAATCCGCTCATTTGAACGGAGAGTATAAGGTTGGAATCAAGAAGCGTTGTCGCGGAAATGTTTATTGGAATGCCGACGCATTTCTGGGTGTTGCCGGTTGCCGGCCTGGTCGCCTGGTTCGGCCTGAAATGGGCCGAGCAATCCCATGACCGCGCCACCCTGCTGCGGACCGTGACCTATCTGCTGCTCATCGCGTTGGCGGTGTTGCCCAACGGCTTTTATGCACTGTTCCCCCCTTCGCCCGACATGCCCGAGCTGTTGTTGAATCGTGAACCGCTCCCCAACTACGAAGGCCGCTTCTACCTGGATGCCTTTTACGTGTTCAGCGGATGGGCATTGAGCAAGGTGGCCAAGCTCAAGTTCAGCTAGGGAAGCGCTGAACGAACCGCTTGAAGGCCGGCACTGGGCGGCCTTCTGCCTCAGGCTGCTCGGTTCCGAGCCGATCATCGAGCTAACCGTTCTTGCTGGCGAGCTTACATGGCCAGGTTCAAGTTGAATAGATGGTCAAGAAATCTAAGCAAACACGATTGGTTCGCAACTATCAACGTGGGCGGGCGCGTACTTTTCAACTAGCACCTTCCTGATAAGAGCAACTTGCAGTTATGCGCCCCTGTGCGCAGCAAGGGCTAATTCAAAAGTAATAGGTCAAAAAGCTTTTTACGAGTTTTGATGATGAAACGCTTCGCCAGGAGCCTTCCGAAAATATTTTAAAAACCCTTCTGGCGTTTTATGGGGGGCGTGCTATTTCTGGATATACGCGTGCGATCGCTCGGTCGTGCTATTGACAAAAGGACTGTCAGGTATGTCGATTCAGGCCAAGGTGTCTCCCCTCGCTCAAAGTGTTACTTCTGCCGCCCCCATTGCAATCCCCGACAACGGAATCCTGACACTTACCCAGAGCAGTAACATTGTTCTTGATATTGCTCCAGAAAGTGTGACCGGCTACGAGAAAAGTGGCGCCGACCTGATCGTGCAACTGAAGTCGGGCGAAAGCTTGCGTATAGCCAACTTCTATGCCGAAGGGCAGCCTGCAAGCCAGTTGTATCTGGTAGACCGGGACAAACTGCTGGCCGTCGACCTGCCTCCGGTCGCTGCCGATGGGCCGCTGGTGGCGGGTTATGTGCCTCAGGAAACTCCGGCTGGGTTCGAGTCGCTCACCGGCACCGATGGCACCATTGCCGGGCTCAGCCCTGGTGGTGCACTTCTGGCTGGCGCCGCGATCATTGGTGGCGGCGTCGCGATTGCCAACAGCAACGGCGGTGGCGGTGGCGGCGGTGACAGCAGTGTGCAGCCTGACACCACGGCCCCGGCGCCCGCCAGCGGATTGCAGATTGCCCCGGATGGCAGCAGCATCAGCGGCACGGCCGAGCCAGGCGCCACCGTGGGCATCGACAGCAACGGCGACGGGCAAACCGACGCCAGCGTGGTGGTCGGCCCTGACGGCAAATTCCAGATTCCGCTGAATCCGCCACTGACCAACGGAGAAACGGTTTCCGTGGTGGTGACCGATCCAGCCGGCAATAGCAGCCCGCCCGCGACCGTGCAGGCCCCCGACTTCCCCGATGCGCCGCAAATCAACCCGAGCAACGGCTCCAGCCTCAGTGGTACCGCCCAGCCGGGCAGCACCGTGGTGCTCACCGACGGCAACGGCAACCCTATTGGCCAGACTACTGTCGACAGCAATGGCAACTGGTCGTACACACCTGAAAACCCACTGCCCGATGGCACGGTAATCAACGCGGTGGTCGTGGATGCCGCCGGTAACAGCGGCCCGCCCGCCAGCACCATCATCGATGGCGTGGCGCCAGCGGCACCCGTGATCAACCCGAGCAATGGTACCGAGCTCAGCGGTACCGCCGAGCCGAACAGCACCGTGACCCTCACTGATGGCAGCGGTAATCCGATCGGCCAGGTGACGGCCGATGGCAATGGCAACTGGACCTACACCCCGACCACGCCCATCGCTGATGGCACAGTGATCAACGTGGTCGCCCAGGATGCAGTTGGCAACACCAGCGCTCCGACGAGCACAACAGTGGATGCGCAGGCCCCGGCGGCACCAGTGGTCAACCCCAGCAATGGCACCACGATCAATGGCACCGCAGAACCGGGCAGCACTGTCACCCTGACCGACGGCAACGGCAACCCGATCGGCCAGGTCACCGCCGACGGTAGCGGCAACTGGTCGTTCACGCCAGGCACACCGTTGCCGGATGGCACTGTGGTCAACGCCACGGCGACCGACGCGGCTGGCAATACCGGCGGGCAGGGCAGCACCACCGTGGACGGCGTGGCCCCGGGTGTGCCCACCGTCAACCTCAGCAACGGCAGCAGCCTCAGTGGTACTGCCGAGCCGAACAGCACCGTGACCCTCACCGACGGCAGTGGCAATCCGATTGGCGAAGCCACCGCTGACGGCAGCGGCAACTGGACGTTCACGCCAGCCACGCCGCTGCCCAATGGCACCGTGGTCAACGCCACGGCGAGCGACGCGGCTGGCAATACCGGCCCGGCAGCGACGGTCACCGTCGACTCCAGCGCGCCGGCTGCACCGGTAATCAACCCAAGTAACGGC
>PJTY01000483.1_pt1 | contig 20068 bp, 17 predicted proteins | sample 1512121 | NCBI WGS metagenome assembly PJTY01 (sample SAMN08177680, study PRJNA422409) | Soil metagenome, whole genome shotgun sequencing project. | isolation source: Soil enriched (2) on filter paper: alkali lignin treatment | place: USA: Madison | collected 2015-01-15 | reverse complement strand
TCGTGCGCGAACGCATCGCCATCATCGAGGAACGCGGCAAGGGCTGGCAGGACTACATGTTCCTCAACCCGATCAGCAAGCAGATCGAAGCCAAGTCCATGTATCTGGACAGGTACCAGGACATGATCGTCGGTTGCGGCGTTTACAAGACCTGACAGAAGCGCGGATTACCGATCCTGGTGCACCAGCCCACCAACGGAGCACACGCGTCGTGCTAAGCTGATTGCACCACTATTCCCGAAGGAGGCGATCATGGCCATCAAGAAATTGAGCACGCAGGAGTTCCTCGACGAACTCAATCGCAACCTCAAGGAGCATCCGGGCTACGAGGAATGGATGCAGTTCGTGCCACCGCCCGACGGCGTCGTCCCCGATACGGTGGAAGGCTTCGAACGCGCAGGACCGGAACCGCGGCATTCGCTCTATGATCTGGTGGCGCTCAAGGTCGGCGAGGCGTTCGAGATCTTCCCGAAATAATTCAACGCATCCAACCACTTCCTTCCGCGCGCTGTTCAGCCGTGTGAACGGCGCGGCAGATCGAGAATGGCGTCGAGCCCGCCGCCTTCCCGATTGCGCAACGTCAGCGTGCCGTGGTGCGCCTGCGCCACGGTGCGCGCGATGCTCAAGCCGAGACCAAAGCCGCCGGTCTTCGGATTGCGCGAGCCTTCGACCCGCATGAAGGGTTCCATCACCTGTTCGAGCATGTCCGGCGGAATGCCCGGACCGCGGTCGCTGACGACGATGCGCAGGTTTTCCGCGCTGTCGATGACCTCGATGCGCGCCTGCTCGCCGTAACGGATGGCGTTCTCGAGCAGATTCTGCAGACAGCGGCGCAGGCTGCGCGCATAGCCGGGAATCGGCGCCGCGCTGCCGACGACGACGACATGGGCGCCGATTTCCTCGGCATCCAGCCGCAGGCTGTCGAGCAGGGTATCGATATCGACGCTGCGCAACTGCTCGTCGCTGTCGATGTTGCGCACGAAGTGCAGGGTGGAAGTGACCATGGCTTCCATCTCGTCGAGGTCCTTACGGAATTTCTTCCGTGCCGCTTCGGCTCCGAGCATCTCGGTGCGTAGCTTCATGCGCGTGATCGGCGAGCGCAGATCGTGCGAGACCGCCGCCAGAAAACGCGTGCGCTCGGCAATGCTGTCGATGAGCTTGCGCTGCATCACGTTGAACGCCTGCGCCGCCTGCCGTACTTCCACCGGACCGTTGACGTCCAGCGGCGGGCTGTGGATGTTCTCGCCGAGCCGCTCGGCCGCATTGGCGAGTTTCTTCAGCGGCTGCATGACCAGCCGCACCACCACCAGCGCAATCAGCACGATGGCGACGATGCGCAGGACATAGATGCGCATCAGGTAATCGTAGAGCGCCGTCATCGGCGCCATGCTCAGGCCCGCCTGGCCTTCCTGCGCATCGATCTGCAGCCAGCGGCGGTCCGGCAGTTCCACCTGCAGGACGAAATGCCCGGATGGGAAGTTGTCGCGGAAGAGGGACAGGAAATCGTTCTTGCCGCCCTGGTCGGTCTGCAACTCGGCCTTGAGGAAGCGCGTCTGCAACGGCTGACCGACCTGCTGCTCGAGCACGTGATCGAACATCTGCGTGATGGCCGCATGATGCGTTTCGAGCGCGGGCAAGCGTTCCGTGGGCTGCGCAATCTCGCGCATGCTGAAGCGCGGTTCGTTCAGGTTCTGCAGGATGGCCGAGCGCTGATCGGGTGGCGCCGCCTGCAGCAGGCGGATGCGCATTGCCAGTTCGCTGGCGACCAGTCGCGTCGGCACTTCCATCGCCTTGCCGTAGCGCATGTCGAACCAGATGGTGCCGGTCAGGAACTGTGCCGCCAGCATGCCGATCACCATGATGATGACCAGCCGGCCCGTCAGCGAACGTGGCCAGAGCCGTTTCATTGTTCGATGGCGACTTCGGCGGTCAGCATGTAGCCGGTATTGCGCACGGTACGGATCAGGGCCGGATGGCGCGGGTTCTCTTCCAGATGCTGGCGCAGGCGGCTGACGCAAACGTCGATCGAACGATCGAAGGGCAGGCTTTCCTTGCTGTAGACGTTGTTGAGCAGGTACTCGCGGCTCAACGGGCGATTGGCATGGTCGAGCAGGGTACGCAGCACCATGTAATCCGAACTGCCGAGCGAGATCACGGGACCTTCCGCCGTTTGCACCTGGCGCGCACGCGTATCGAGCCGCCAGCCGGAGAAGGTGATGAAGGCCGGCTCTTCACGCGCGCTCTGGAACGGATAGCTGCGCGCACGCTTCAGCACGGCCTTGATGCGCGCCACCAGTTCGCGCGGGTCGAAGGGCTTGGGCATGTAGTCGTCGGCACCGACCTCGAGACCGACGATGCGATCCACAGGCGAGCCGCGCGCGGTCAGCATGATGACCGGCGTCTCGTGCCGCACGCGCAGCTCGCGGCACAAGGCCAGGCCATCCTCGTCCGGCATCATCACATCCAGCACGATCAGATCGATCTGCACGGTCGCCAGCACCTGCCGCATTTCCTTGCCGTCGGCAGCGGTCCAGACGCGATAGTCGGAAGACTGCAGATAATCGGACAGTAGCTGGCGAATCTCCGGGTCGTCGTCAACGACGAGGATGTGATCGGATTTACTCATGGCAGGATGGATGCAGGAAACCAACAGGATTGAACGGAATCACCAAAGGCAAACCGCATTTTTGTAATCGAATATGTTGCACAGTGCATCCGACACATTCGATTACATTTCTATCGAACAACGCCGAACCGGCTGCGCAAGCGCTACGTGACCTTCGGCCACGGCCGAAAATCATTATCCTACAAAAGGTCTCCCGCCATGCATGTCAACACGGCCGCACTCCGGATGCAAAGAAGCGCTGCTCCTTGATTCACCATCACTAGCGAACTGCCTTCATGACACCTGCGCTTCACCTTTCCAGGCCCGGGCTGGTGTAATCTTTCATTGCCGCGGCACGAAAATGCCGCCTTCCAGAAAACACCCTCCGTACCGGCGGTACAGGAAGGGGCGGAGGAGACATGAGAAAGACAGCCTGCGTCCTGCTTGCCCTGTGCATGGCCGCCTGCAACAACAGTGACGACATCAAGACCGGCGACACGGCGCAGCGGCACGCGCTGCTGTCGGAGCCGGCCTTTGCCTTCGATGCGCAGGAGTTTGCCGATGCGTTCAACGCCGCGGCGCGCCGGTACGGCAGTTCCTTCCGCATCGATCACATCGACGTCCGGCATGGCGCCGTGCATGACTATTTTCAGCAGGTGTTCGGTGCCGGCATGTCGCTCACGGCCGGCATTTCCAAGGAAAGCGGCCGCATCACGAGCGTGACGGCGCTGGTGAATGGCGACGATGCCGACGCCGACCGCAAGAAGCTGCTGATACTCGCCGAGATCGTCATGAGCGCCACCAATCCCCGTCTGCCGCGCGAGCAGACCGTTGCCACGGCAACGGCCATGCTGCAGGAAGTCAGTGCCTCATCGGACGCACATTCCTTTCCGCAACGCTTTGTCGACCACGTCCGCTACGGCCTGCGCAATGACAGCGGCGTCGGCTATTGGTTGATTGCCAATCCGGCATGACGCAAAGCGGCCGGCACAGACCCGCCATTTGGAACATGCGGATGCGGCTGGTATCATGATGGCCAGCAATGTCGCTCCCGATCGGTCTGCCGCCGATCGTTCCAGGGAATTTCCAGCACCATCTTTCGCGGGATGACCGCTTCATCCCGTTCGGCGCCCACGGCGCCACCGCACTGCAGGATAGTGCGGATTCCGGCTCGCACAATCCGCCGCTGAACTTCCTGCGATATCGTCGCCGACACGAGGTGTCACCCGATCCATCAACATCCGCTCTGTGGAGGAAACCGGTTTGAGTTCGTTCTCTCATCACCGCAACATGCACCCATCCCCCTCTCATTCCTTTCTGCGTCGCTTGCTTGGCTGCGTGCTGGCGTTGCTGTTGGCACTATCGCTGTCCACCGCCCTCGCGCAAAACACGGACGCGCCGCAAGCTGCCAACGCCAAGACCTCCTACTCGGCACTGGCCGATCTTCTGGAAACCGAAGCAACCCGCAAGCAACTGATCGCCGAACTGCGCTCCCTGGCAGACACGCAGGCGGCACAGGCCGCCCCGGCAACCGCCACGCCGTCCGAATCGAAACAGCCGGCAACGCCTCCCGCGGAAGATCGCAACGCACGATCGGCACCGATCGGCCAGGACAGCAATGTGCTCTTCTCGCGCAATATTGCCGACGGCATCCAGAACTTCATCGGCAGCGTCAGCGCGGATTTCTCCGAAGCGCTCGCTTCCGTGCGCGCCATGAACAGCCGCGACGAGACCGCGGAAGGACTGGACGGCAGGCTGTCGCATGCATGGCGCGTGATCCTGCCGGACCTGCTGCTGGTCATGTTCGCCACCATCGTCTCCTTCCTGTTCTTCCGCGCCATTGCTGCCCGCATCTATGCGCGCAGCAACAGATGGATCACGGCCGCGCCCGCCGTGCCGCATCCAGACACGGCTGTTGAGTCGGCGCGCTTCGTCGGTTCCGAGCTGTATCGCAAATCGGTCGCCATCATCTTCGCGATGGTGGTCGATACGGTGGCGATCCTGCTGGCGGGTGCCGTCGGCTATGCGGTCGGCCTGTTCGGCATTGGCGAGCCGGAGCAGATTTCCACCATCGAGTCGCTGTTCGTCAATACCTTCGTCGCCGTCGAGATCGTCAAGGCGCTGGTACGCGGCGTGTTCTCGCCGCGCTTCGATCGCCTGCGCCTGTTCACCATGAGCGACGACATCGCACGCTACTGGTGTACCTGGCTGGAGCGCGTGATCGGCATCATGGGCTACGGCATCATGGTGCTGGTGCCGCTGGTGAAAACCATCGTCTCGCCCACCATCGGCCATCTGCTCGGCATCGTCATCATGCTGGGCGTCTACATCCACGCGATCAACACCATCCGCATCAACCGCAAGACGGTGCGCGAGAACCTCGAAGCCTATGCCGCCACCACCTCGACCAGCTTCTTCTCGACGCTGATACGCATCCTGGCGCGCGTCTGGCACACGCTGGCCATCGTCTATTTCACGGTGCTGCTGATCGTCAGCCAGATCGCGCCGCACGATGCGCTGCCGTTCATGGCCGAAGCCACGCTGCAGACGCTGATCGCGATCGGTGTCGGCCTGCTGCTGTCGACCGTGGCGTCGTCCATCCTGACGCGCCGCATCCGCCTGTCCGACGATCTGCGCAAGCGCCTGCCGATGCTGGAATCGCGCATCAATTCCTACGTGCCGCCGGTGCTCAAGGGCTTCCACGTGCTCAACCTGATGGTGGTGACGCTGGTGGTGCTCGACGCGTGGCGCGCCTTCAACCTCGGCGCGTGGATTGCGTCCGACCGCGGTAGCGCGGTCATCATCGCCACCGTGCACGTCGCCATCATCCTCGTGATCGCCGCACTGATCTGGACCACGATTGCCAGCATCATCGAACACCGGTTGAGCCCGGTCGGCCTGCGCGCACCGAGCGAACGCGAGAAGACGTTGCTGGCGCTGTTCCGCAATGCTGCGCTGGTGGTGATCGTGACGCTGACCATCCTGGTCGTGCTGTCGCAGATCGGCATCGACATCGCGCCGCTGATCGCGGGTGCCGGCGTGGTCGGCCTTGCAATCGGCTTCGGCGCGCAGAAGCTGGTGCAGGACGTCATCACCGGCGTCTTCATCCAGCTCGAGAACGGCATGAACCAGAACGACGTGGTCGAGGTGGCCGGCATCTTCGGCACGGTCGAGAAGATCACGATCCGCTCGGTCGGCATCCGCACGCTGGACGGCGGCTTCCACATGATCCCGTTTTCGTCGGTCGACAAGGTATCCAACCACACGCGCGACTTCTCGTATCACTATGGCGAGTACGCAATCGCCTATCGCGAGAATGTCGATGATGCGATGGCCGAGTTGCGCAATGCCTTCAACGCACTCATGCAGGATGCGGAAATGGCCGATGCCGTGCTGGAAGATATCTCGATCCCCGGCGTGACCTCGCTGCACGAGCGCGGCTACAACATCCGCGTGCTGATCAAGACCAAGCCCGGCATGCAGTGGCCGGTGCAGCGCGCCTTCAACCGGCTGGTGAAACAGTATTTCGACGCCGCCGGCATCGAGCTGCCCTACCCGCATACCGTACTGTCCTTCCACCAGGAAAAGGATGGCACGATCCCGACGCTACCAGTCATGCCGGCCGGCGGCGCTACCTGAAGATGAACGGCGCAAGCAACAACGCGAACGACTGGGCCACGCGCCTGGTCGCAATCGCCAGCGCCGACCCGCAGGACGATGGCGCGCACGACATCCATCATTTGCACCGCGTATGGAAAACCGCGCAAATCCTGCTGGAAGACCATCCGCATGCCGATGCGCTGGTGGTACAGGCCGCCTGCTACCTGCACGATATCGTCAACCTGCCCAAGAACCATCCGCAGCGCACGCAGGCTTCACGGCTGGCGGCACGACGCGCCTGCGAAATGCTGCACGCCGCAGGTTTTCCCGCCGATCGGCTGCCGCAGGTGGCACATGCCATCGAGGCGCACAGTTTCTCCGCCGCGATCACACCCACCACCGTTGAGGCGCAAATCGTGCAGGATGCCGATCGTCTCGATGCGCTAGGCGCAGTCGGCCTGGCGCGCCTGTTCTATACCGCCGGCCGCATGGAATCGGCCCTGGCACATGGCACCGATCCGCTGGCGCAGCAACGTACACTGGATGACCAGGCGTATGCACTCGACCACATCGAGGCCAAGCTCGCAAGGCTGCCCGCCACCATGCAGACACAGGCAGGAAGAAGATTGGGCGAAGAAAGATTGGCGTGGCTGCGGCAGTTCCGCAGCGTCTTTGTCGCCGAATGGAGTTGAGAGCGAGGCAGAGAAAGAAACCCCGTCTATCGATCAGACGACCGACAGCACCTGGCTACCTATCCACGTCTGCCCCGGCTGCATGATCACCGGCGCCGAGGCGCATGCCGCTTCGACGCACAGCATGTGGCGCCAGTCGTCGTCGGGCATATCCTTCAAGGTCTGCACCAATTGCGGCCCCGGATTCCAGACCACCGTATCGGTAAAACCGGTCTTGCCGATCTGCAGCGCAGGCTTTCCTTCCTCGCGCAACTGCACGGAAGCCGGCGGCGCAAGATAGACGCGATCGAATTCGGCATCGATCCTGATGCTGCCGTCGGGATCGATCACTTCCACATTGTCGGCCGTCGCATCCTGATAATGCGTGCCCTGCAAACCCGCCAGCTCCGCCTTGGCGATGTCGTCCACATGCAGATAGCTGTGCAATGCCCCGGTAAACGGCCACGCTTCATCGCCGCTATTGGTCACCTGCAATGTCAACACCAGGCGGTCGGCTTCCAGTGTGACCGTCAGTTGCGCGACGAAGGAGCAGGGCCAGATCGAACGCGTGCGCGCATCGTCTCGCAAGGTCAGCACCGCCACGCTGCGCTCGGCATCGTGATTGACGAGCGATTCGAGCGTCCACGGCACTGCGCGCGCAAAACCATGCTTGAGAATCGGACCGCGCACCGAGAACTGCGGAAAGCAGATCGGCACACCGCCCCGGATCGCCGGCGACAGCGTCGAAGCATCCGCCTCGCCCTGCCTGGCGCCGCCGGTCTGCACCGACAGATAAAAACGTTCGCGGCCGTCCGCTGCGCGCCACGACAGCACCTGCGCTCCCTGCCGCGCGATTCTCACCTCGCTCTTGCCGCAAACCAGCGTCAGGCAAGGCAGGCCGAGCAGGTTGTCATGAAAGGCATCGGACAGGACCATATCGTTGGGTGCGGTTGGCAAGGTGCTCATCAAGTTTCTTTCTGAAAGCGCTGAAGTAACGGGGTGAATTTTAGTAACGCGAGATGGATTGAAAAGAAAATGCGGCTAGCGATGAATGCCGACGCCGACATCGATCTCGCCATAGACTTCCACCCCGGATTTTTGCCTGGGTGCATCGGCGGAGCTCGCGCAGCCTGCAAGCACCAAACCGAACAGGCTCAACATGCAAAGACGCAACAAGGCGATATTCGGTCGTTTCATTTACGGCTTTCCAAAAAGTAGCTGTCAGATAGACGCGATGGCGCTCGCGAAATTCCTCAGACAAGTCAAACAACGAGCTGGCCCGATGATTCTGTGGCTCACGACCCACGAACTTTCCGCGCAGCAATCCATACTTGCAAAAGTTTACATGCCTATGTGGTTTGGCGCACACGCCAATGGCCGACTATCAAGTACCTTTTGTGTGTGAGATTGGCGTTCGGCCGTTTGCAAAGCCGGATGGCAATCAGGCATATGCACGGCCGCCGTGCATTCCAATTTCTCGGGAGGTCACCATGCGAACCGTACTCGAAAATCCGCAACAGAACGATCAACGGGCCATCTTCTCGTCCTATCAAGGACTGCGCGAAGGAGATTGGGAAGGTTATCGACACGCACTCGCCCAATGCCGCTCAGCCGGCGACACGTGGGAAGAAACCGCCGACGCCCTCGATCGCAAACGCCAGTTCGCGCTCGCCTATCTCGGACGCCGCGCCATGCTGTACGGAGGCGCCTGCAGCAGGACCGCGCCGCGCATCCTGACCCAGCAATTCGTCATGGATCTCGAAAAGAACAATCGCGGCAAACGCTATACGCGATACCCATGGCTGGAAACGCTGATGAAACTGCTGGCGGAAATCGAGGCACTGCAGGAGCAGCATGCGTCGAACAACGTGATTTCGCTGGTCAAGACCGGTGAACGGCAAACTACCACGAAACAGAATTAGACAAGGATGGCGGCCGGTGACCGCCGCCATCCATCTCTTCTTCTTTCACGTCAATGGCGTGCACCGTCCATCTTAAAATGAGAGCTCTTCCTGCTGCTCTTATTCCATGCGATTTATGATGCGGGTGCAAAACTCCTTTGGATAATCACAGATTCAGCGTCACCGAGATCTATGCGATGTAATTTTTGATGGCACGAAACAGATGTACAGTTCTGCTGATCAAGGAGGACATTTTTCAGCAATCGCATTAATTGGTCTGTGAAGACTCTCTTTGAAATTGAACTCTTCTGTCGCATGGCGTAAGTCTGAACCTTCTGTATTTAGTAGAAATATAAATTTTTCCGTTGCTCGTAATAGATACGCATAGTCGCTGTCACTGGGCGATTTCCTTAATGAAAAAACCCTGTATTTCCAAAGCTCTTTTCGCCCCACACAGACATATTCTTGTAACTGTTCTAAGGGCATAGAAGCTTGCCTGAATTGTGACGGAAGCTTTCCCGTTATAGCGGCATAGATGCCGATGTATTGTCTAACACCCTCTGCATTTGCTTCTTTGATGATTACTGCCTTTACTACCCACATCGTTATGCTGGCTGCGATTATCAATCCGAAAACCATCAGGAAAAATCCAATGATTCTTAGGTACGGTGAATACTTTAAAAATAGTTGATCCCTTCTTCTTTTATCTTCAACCCACTTCCCACGTGGACTTAGTGCTTTCCATTTCGCGTGAAGATTCCCTCTGGGACTTTCATTCCTGGCTGCAAGCGCAATTTTCATACGCACTTTTCTAAATCTACAGCTTTCAAAAGCTTTGCGCTTGTTGCGCAGAATTTCCCCACGTTCTGTTTGCCATGTTTCATATAGGGCGAATAGCGCTATAACTACAACACACCACACCAAGAGAATTCCGGCCCACTTCCATGGACTTGTGACATTAAATCCTTGAAATACGGTTTCGTATGCGTCCAATGGAAACAAAGAGGGAGGTACTCCAGCTGTCTGATACCAGCCATTGGAGAACGATTTTCCAGCCGCATAACCAAGCGTTCCTATCAGCGTGATTGCTATCGCAAGGGCTTGAAAGATATGGCGAAGAACGAATTTTCCGATGCGTGCAGACATTTCTATTCTTACTCTTTATAGTTGCTTATGGCCCACGCCTACATGGGATTAAAAAAGGACCCAAATGGGTCCTTTTTTAATCCCTACCACTGGGAATCCATCTTATAAAGATTCTCTGATATCTGAATCAAATATCAATATTCCCCGCCGCCAGCGCATTCGATTCGATGAACGCACGACGCGGTTCCACATCGTCACCCATCAATGTCGTGAAGATCTGATCGGCAGCGATCGCATCCTCGATCTGCACCTTCAGCAGACGACGCACGCTCGGGTCCATCGTGGTTTCCCAAAGCTGTTCGGGGTTCATCTCGCCGAGGCCCTTGTAGCGTTGCTTGCCGACGTTGCGTTCGGCTTCGCTACGCAGCCAGTTCATGGCTTGGTGAAAGTCGTTGACGGCACTGACTCTGGCTTTTTCGCCGGCACCACGCTGGACCATGGCACCAGGACCAATCAGGCCCTTGAAGGTGGCGGCGGCGTGGGCGAGAGCGGTGTAGTCGGGGCCAGCGACGAAGTCGGCGTCGAAGCCGGTGACCTTGACGTTGCCGTGGTACATGCGCTCGATGCGTAGGGCGTATTTGTCGGCCAGTTCGTCGTGGACTACGCTGACATGCACACTGGGTTCATTGATGCCAGCCTGCAGGCGCGCGGCCGAATGTTCGGCGGCGTCCTGCGAACCGAGGTCGAGCGTGACGCCGGTCATGATGGCGGTCAGCGCCGCACCATCAACCACGCGCGTCAGACGATTGATGATGGCGTTGGCCGTGTTGTACTGGCGTGCCAATTCGGCGAGGGCGTCGCCGCTGATCGGTGCCGCGCCTTCGCTCGGGATCAGCACGGCGTCGTTCAGCGCGACCTGCATCATGTAGACGGCTTCTTCGAGGTCGTCTTTCAGATAGCGCTCATCCTTGCCATGTTTGACCTTGTACAGCGGCGGCTGCGCGATATAGACGTGGCCGCGCTCGACCAGCAGCGGCATCTGGCGATACAGCAGCGTAAGTAGCAAGGTGCGGATGTGAGCGCCATCGACGTCGGCATCGGTCATGATGATGATGCGGTGATAGCGCAGTTTGTCGATGTTGAATTCGTCGGCGCCGATGGAGGTACCCAGCGTGGCGATCAGGGTAGTGATCTGTTCGGAAGACAGCATCTTTTCGAAGCGCGCCTTCTCGACGTTGAGTACCTTGCCGCGCAGCGGCAGGATCGCCTGGAACTTGCGGTCGCGGCCCTGCTTGGCGGAACCACCTGCGGAGTCACCCTCGACGATGTAGAGTTCGCACAGCGCCGGGTCCTTTTCCTGACAGTCGGCCAGCTTGGCGGAGAGGCCAAGCCCGTCCATCACGCCTTTGCGGCGCGTCAGTTCGCGTGCCTTGCGGGCGGCTTCGCGCGCACGCGCGGCTTCGACGATCTTGCCGCAGATGATCTTGGCGTCGTTCGGCTTTTCCTGCAGGAAGTCGGTCAGCGTCTTGGCGACGATTTCCTCGACCGGACCGCGCACTTCGGACGACACGAGCTTGTCTTTCGTCTGCGAACTGAACTTCGGTTCCGGCACCTTGACCGACAGCACGCAGGTCAGGCCTTCGCGCATGTCGTCACCGGCAACCTCGACCTTCGCCTTCTTGGCGAGATCATTTTCTTCGATGTACTTGTTGATGACACGCGTCATCGCCGCGCGCAGGCCGGTCAGGTGAGTGCCGCCATCGCGCTGTGGAATGTTGTTGGTGAAGCACAGCACCTGCTCGTTGTAGGCATCGTTCCATTGCATGGAGACATCGACCGTGATGTTGGTGCCCTGGTCGGACAGACGCTCGCCGACCGCCTGGAAGATGGTCGGATGCAGAACGCTCTTGGCCTTGTTGATGTATTCAACGAAGCCGCGCGTGCCGCCTTCGAACGCGAAGTCTTCTTCCTTGCCGGTGCGCTGGTCGGTCAGCTTGATGTGCACGCCGTTGTTGAGGAAGGACAGTTCGCGGATGCGCTTGGCGAGGATGTCGTAGTGGAACTCGACATTGGTGAAGATTTCTTCGTCGGCCCAGAAGTGGACTTCGGTGCCGCGCTTGTCAGTTTCGCCGATGACCTTGATCGGCGAGACGACCTGGCCGTCGATGGTTTCGACTTCGCGGTTCTGCGGAATGCCGCGCGCGAATTCCATCTGATGGATCTTGCCGTCGCGGCGGATCGTCAGTTGCAGACGCTTGGACAGGCCGTTGACGCAGGACACGCCGACGCCGTGCAGGCCGCCCGAGACCTTGTACGAGTTCTGGTCGAACTTGCCGCCGGCATGCAGTTCGGTCATGACGATCTCGGCTGCGCTGCGCTTGGGTTCGTGCTTGTCGTCCCATTTGACGTCGGTCGGGATGCCGCGGCCGTTGTCGACGATGGAAATCGAGTTGTCGGAATGGATGGTGACGTGGATTTCGGTGCAATGGCCGGCCAGCGACTCGTCGATGGAGTTGTCCAGCACTTCGAACACGCAGTGGTGCAGGCCGGTGCCGTCCGAGGTATCGCCGATGTACATGCCAGGTCGCTTGCGCACCGCTTCCAGGCCTTCGAGGATCTGGATGGAGGACGCGCCGTATGCTGGCTGCGGCTGGGGGACGTTGTCGTTCGGGATCGCGGACATGGCTGCCTTTACTTTCGGTTACTGACGGTTCGCATCCGGCGGTCAGGTTCTCTCGCCTGTTGGCGGCACCAGAAAAGGAAGGGCGCCTCGAATGCCGGTGGGCGTTCGGACGCGCCATCTTCAGTGGGGAAGGAGAATAAGCTTGCTGCGCATCGCGCTGGCTGGCCGGGACCTCACCTGGTTACGAAATGACTTGCGATAAAACTGGATACTGCGCCGGTACTGCGGGATGCTGCGCTTGCAGTGTTGCTTCGGCCGGATGTTTTCATCCTTGCTGAAACGATGAAAACAGCACATTTCCGACCTTGTTTACATGAGGCCAAATTGCTGTTTTTAAAGGCAAATTTTACCTCATCGGGGCCGCCAAACCAAGCCCGGCGGCCCCATCCGTCTTAAATGCGCATCGGCATGACGACGTACTTGAAGTCCGGGTTGTCCGGCACGGTGATCAACGCCGAGGAATTGGCGTCGCCGAGGGCGATGTTGATGTTGTCGCCCTTGAGGTTGTTGAGCACGTCGAGCAGATAGGTGACGTTGAAGCCGATATCGACGCTGTCGCCGCCGTAGTCGATTTCGATCTCTTCCACTGCCTCTTCCTGGTCGGCGTTGGTGGAACTGATCTTCATGCTGCCGGGGCTCATGATGCAGCGCACGCCCTTGAACTTGTCGGACGTCATGATGGCGGCACGTTGCAACGAGCGCAGCAGCTGGTCGCGACCGATCGTGAAGTTGTTCTTGTAGCCCTTGGGAATCACGCGTGTGTAGTCGGGGAACTTGCCTTCGACCAGCTTGGAGATCAATTCGATGTCGCTGAAGGTCAGCTTGACCTGGTTGTTGGCGATTTCCAGATCGACGGTCTGGTCGGTTTCTTCCAGCAGACGCTGCAGCTCGATGATGGTCTTGCGCGGGATGATGACTTCCTGGCGCGCGAATTCCTGTTCGGCTTCGACCTGACAGAACGCCAGACGGTGACCGTCGGTCGCGACCGCGATCACGTTCTTGCCATCAACCACCAGCAGCAGACCGTTCAGGTAGTAGCGGATGTCCTGCTGCGCCATCGAGAAATGCACCATGTTGAACAGGTGCTTGAGCGTCTTTTGCGGCAGCGTGACCTTGGCGTTGTATTGCTCGGCTTGCGCCACGGTCGGGAACTCCTCGGCAGCCAGCGTCTGCAACGCAAAACGCGACTTGCCGGATTGCACGCTCATGCGCTTGTTGGCCAGCGTCAGCGACACGTCGCCGGAATCGGGCAGGGCGCGCAGGATGTCCAGCAGCTTGCGGGCAGCAACCGTGGTCGAGGCGGTATCGTTGCCGCTGCCGACCTGTGCATGCGTGGTGATCTGCACTTCGATGTCGGTCGAAAGAAAGGAAACGCGCTCGCCATCCTTGCGAATGAGGATATTGGCCAGAATCGGCAAAGTGTGCCGACGCTCGACAATACCACTCACAATCTGCAACGGACGGAGCAGCGCGTCACGTTGGGTTTTGACCAATTGCATAGTTGGATCCTTATCGATGAGAGATGGTTAAACAGATCAAATGCGTGGATACGGTATCCGGTAAAGCCAATACTGATGCAACGCAACGACTTGCTCGCCAACCGAAGCCGGCCATGCTGCGTGCCGATCGATTTTCCGTCCTGTCAGAAAACGAGTCACGCCGGTTCGCGATGCGCTTGCTTCCTCACTATGAGGCGGGACGACAACACCCTGTATTTTGACAGAAACATCCGACAAGCGACCCGATTGGGCGCGATTTTCTGATCGCCGGTTCGACTGTCGCAACTTATCCACGCTCTATTCACCACTTATCCCACGGATTTCCACAAAGTTATCCACAGGCACGTAGGCAGCACGCTCAACCCTTCAAGGTCTGTTCCAGCACGTGCAGTTCGTGGTTGCATTCCGGGCTCTTGCCACGGTCGGCGGCGATCTTGCGGACCGCGTGCAGCACGGTCGTATGGTCGCGTCCGCCGAACAGTTCGCCGATCTCCGGCAGGCTCTTTTGCGTTAGCTCCTTGGCAAGATACATCGCGATCTGGCGTGGCCGGGCGATGTTGGCCGGACGCTTTTTCGAGTACATATCGGCAACTTTTATATTGAAAAAGTCGGCCACGGTCTTCTGGATGTTCTCGACCGAAATCTGACGGTTCTGTACCGACAGCAGGTCTTTCAGTGCATCCTTGACAACCTCGATCGTGATGTCCTTGCCGTGAAAACGCGAATACGCCAAGATTTTGCGCAGCGCGCCTTCGAGTTCGCGCACGTTGGAACGCAGATGCTTGGCGACGAAAAAAGCCACGTCGTCGGAGAAGGTCACGCCCTCCTGCACCGCCTTTTTCAGCAGGATCGCCACCCGCATTTCGAGCTCCGGCGGCTCCACCGCGACCGTCAGACCCGAGTCGAAACGCGAAATCAGGCGATCGTCCATGCCCGTGATTTCCTTCGGATAGGTGTCGCTGGTGATAATGATTTGTTTCTTTGCAGCAATCAATGCCTCGAACGCATAGAAGAATTCTTCCTGCGTGCGGCTCTTGCCGCCGAAGAACTGGATGTCGTCGATCAGCAACAGATCGAGCGAATGATAGTAGCGCTTGAAGTCGTCGAAACCCTTGCGTTGGTAAGCAGTCACTACGTCGCGAACATATTGCTCGGCGTGGATGTAGCGAATCTTGGTGTCCGGATTGTCCGCCAGCACCTGGTTGCCGATGGCATGGATCAAGTGGGTCTTGCCGAGGCCGACGCCGCCATACAGGAACAGCGGGTTGTAGGAACTGCCGGGATTGTTGGCAACCTGGATGGCAGCGGCGCGTGCCAGCTGATTGGCCTTGCCGGTGACGAAACTCTCGAAAGTCAGCGCGGTATTGATGCGGCTCTGATCGCGGCGCGGCGTGGCTTCGGCCGGGTTGGAGGGGATGGGTTCCAATACATTGGAAGGTACATCGTCGGCCTGGGCGCCGGCCGGCACGCTGGCCGCGACCGGACGCCGCGCAGCAGCCAGCCGCGGGTCGAGCACGAACTGGACATTGACCGGTTCTTCCCAGAATTCCGCCGCCAGGGTGGTGATGCGGCCGGCGAACTGGGTCTTGACCCAGTCGAGCTTGAAACGGTTGGGTGCGGCGATGCGCAGGGTGCCTTCTTCATAGTCGAGCGGCGTCAGCGGCTTGATCCACGCACTATATTGTTGCGGCGTCAATTCCCGTTCGAGCTGGGCGGAGCAGGTCTGCCAGAAATTTTCCATGAAGGTCTTCTACTCGGTCTTTATTATGCGAAGGGTGGATGGCCCCTTGGGTGGTCTTTGAAGCGTGAAAGGGCCGGGTCCGGCACCCTTCCGCTCGCCACGCGGAGCGCCTATTCTACCCTCGGCCCGCCAAGTTATCCACAGGCGCGCGATTTATTTTACGGTCCGCCATGCCGCGCAAACTGTGCTAAGTAATTGACAGAGAAGCGGAAAGTGCTGTCTAATTCAGGGTTCACTACCCACGATGTTGGTCCGTTGTGTTGCCGCCCTCCAGGCATCAGCGCATGCGCCAGCGGCCCGAAAATTTTGGCGATGGGCGCGTGATGTTCCGATTCAATTTCTGCTGATTAGCGAGACCAAACATGAAACGTACTTACCAACCTTCCGTCGTTCGCCGCAAGCGCACCCACGGCTTCCGCGTCCGCATGGCAACCCGCGGTGGCCGCGCTGTGCTCAATGCACGCCGCGCCAAGGGCCGCAAGCGCCTCGCTGTCTAAGCGAATGGCGTGACCGGCGATCGTTCGCTCGACTTTGCACGCGATCGGCGGATCGTTAAAACGGATGAATTTTCATCCGTTTTTCGTTTGCGCCCCGCGTATCGGACCGCGCATTTTGTCCTGTACGTCCGCAACACCGATCTGCCGCACGCCCGCCTGGGCGTGGTCGCCGCCAAGCGCCTGGCACCTCGCGCCGTGACACGCAATACGATCAAGCGCGTGACACGCGAACTGTTCCGCCAGACGGCATTGCCGTCCATCGATTGCATCGTTCGCCTGTCGCAGCCGGTCAATGCCAGAAAAGGCCCGGCCACGTCCGCCGGCCTCAAGGCCTTGTTGCGCGAGGAACTGACCCGCTTGTTCGCCTCGCAGGCCGTGGCCGGCAAAGCCGGAGCCGGCCAATGAAAAAGATTCTGTTGTTGCTGGTGCGCGGCTATCAGCTTTGCATCAGCCCCTTCCTCGGACAAAACTGCCGCTTCTATCCAAGCTGCTCAAGTTACGCCGCCGAAGCGATCGAGGAACATGGCGCCCTCAAGGGCAGCCTGCTGGCGACCCGCCGCCTGTGCAAATGCCATCCGTGGCATCCGGGCGGCGTCGATCCGGTCCCCAAGAAAGCATCATCTCCATCCAAATCAACTGCTTGCGGTTGCCGCCATTCCTGATGACTGATTAAGAGACTTATGGATATCAAACGTACCGTCCTCTGGGTAATCTTCTCGTTCTCACTGCTGATGCTGTGGGACAACTACAACCGCTATACCGGTCAGGATTCGATCTTCTTCGGCAACGCAGGCAAGAAGGAGCAGGCCGCCGCTACCGCTGCGGGCAACGATGCGCCGCCGGCTGCTGCCGCCAGTACGGACGTGCCGACCGCTTCCGCACCGGCTGCCAATTCCGCCATTCCCGGCGCACAGGCCCCGGCCAAGAGCGAGCTGGTCACGATCACCACCGATCTGATCAAGGCCGATATCGACACCGTGGGCGGCGAGATCCGCCGCCTCGAACTGCTGCAGCACAAGGAAAACGAGCACAGCGACAAGAACGTCGTGCTGTTCGACGCCACGCCGCCGCGCACCTATCTCGGCCAGACCGGCCTGACCGGCGGCGAATATCCGAACCACCGCTCGCTGTTCAAAGTGGCACCGGGCGCGCGCGAACTGGGCGACAAGGATCAGGTGCAACTGGTGATGGAAGCCGAGCAGCAGGGCGTCAAGCTGGTCAAGACCTATACCTTCACGCGCAACGACTACAAGATCGACATCAAGCACGACATCGTCAACAACACCAATGCGCCGATCTCGCCGTCGGTCTATCTGCAACTGGTGCGTGACGGCGGCAAACTGGCCGAGTCGATGTTCTACAGCACCTTCACCGGTCCGGCGGTCTATACCAACGAAGAGAAATTCCAGAAGGTCACCTTCGACTCGATCGAAAAAGGCAAGGACGAGCACATCAAGAAAGCCAACGACGGCTGGATCGCGATGGTGCAGCACTACTTCGTCTCCGCCTTCGTGCCCAAGACCGACGAGCCGCGCGAGTTCTTCACGCGCAAGCTGGCCACCGATCTCTACGCAGTCGGCACCGTGATCCCGGTCGGCAGCGTGGCGCCGGGCGAGACCAAGTCGCTGGACGCGACCCTGTTCTCGGGTCCGCAGGAATCCAAGCGCCTCGACGCCGTGGCGCCGGGCTTCGACCTGGTCAAGGACTACGGCTGGCTGACCATCATCGCGCGCCCGATCTTCTGGGCCATGGAACACATCCACGCCATCCTCGGCAACTGGGGCTGGACCATCATCGTGCTGACGATCCTGATCAAGCTGATCTTCTTCCCGCTGTCGGCCGCCAGCTATCGCAGCATGGCCAAGATGAAGCTGGTCACGCCGAAGATGACCGAGATCCGCACGCGCTACAAGGATGAGCCGCAGAAGATGAACGCGGCCATGATGGAGCTCTACAAGAAAGAGAAGATCAATCCGCTCGGCGGCTGCATGCCGATCCTGATCCAGATCCCGGTCTTCATCTCGCTGTACTGGGTGCTGCTGGCCAGCGTCGAGATGCGCAATGCGCCGTGGCTGTGGATCGCCGATCTGGCCGCGCCCGACACGCTGTTCGGCGCCTACAACATCTTCGGCTTCCACCTGACCATCGGCATCCTGCCGATCCTGATGGCGATCTCGATGTTCGTGCAGACGCGCCTGAACCCGACGCCACCGGACCCGGTCCAGGCCAAGATCATGCTGTGGATGCCGATCATCTTCTCGCTGATGTTCTTCTTCTTCCCGGCCGGCCTGGTGCTGTACTGGGTGGTCAACAACGTGCTGTCGATCGCGCAGCAGTGGACCATCACGCGCAAGATGGGCGTCAAGACCTGATGCCGCAGACGGGGACGTACGCCGTCCCCATGAAAAAAGCCCGTGGGTTGCGATGGCACTCACGGGCTTTTTTACGGTCTCTTGGTTTATGCTCTCTCTATACCGATAACGATAAAATCCAATTCATGAATCTCGATTCCTCCCCCATCGCCGCCATCGCCACCGCACCGGGACGCGGCGGCATCGGCGTCGTCCGTATCTCCGGCAAGAACATTTCCTCCATCATCGACGCCGTCTGCGCCACGCAGGGCAAGCCGCTGCAGGCGCGCCACGCCACGCTGGTTGACTTCATGCGCGCCGACGGCAGCGTGATCGACCGCGGCCTGGCAATTCACTTCAAGGCGCCGCATTCCTACACCGGCGAAGACGTGCTCGAACTGCAGGGCCACGGCGGCCCGGTCGTGCTGCAGATGCTGCTGCAGCGCTGCCTCGAAGCCGGCGCCGAGATCGGCCTGCGGCTCGCCGAGCCCGGCGAGTTCACGCGCCGCGCCTTCCTCAACGACAAACTCGACCTCGCGCAGGCCGAAGCCGTGGCCGACCTGATCGAAGCCTCAACCGAAGCCGCCGCGCGCTCGGCCTCGCAATCGCTGTCGGGCGCCTTCTCAAAGACCGTGCAGGACTTGGTGGACCGCATCACCAACCTGCGCATGCTGGTCGAAGCGACGCTGGATTTTCCGGAAGAAGAAATCGACTTCCTCGAGCAGTCCGACGCACGCGGCCAGCTGGCCGGCATCCGCGAAGCGCTGACGGCAGTCTTCACGCAGGCAGCACAAGGCGCACTGCTGCGCGAAGGACTCAACATCGTGCTGGCCGGCCAGCCCAACGTCGGCAAGTCGTCGCTGCTCAATGCACTGGCCGGCAACGACGTCGCCATCGTCACGCCGATCGCCGGCACCACGCGCGACAAGGTGATCGAAACGATTCAGGTCGAAGGCATTCCGATCAACGTGATCGATACTGCCGGCATCCGTACCGTGGAAGAAGCAGTGGACGAAGTCGAGCGCATCGGCATCGAACGCACCTGGTCCGCGGTGCAAAAGGCCGACGTTATCATCCACATGCTCGACGCCGCACGCGGCCCGACGCGCGAGGACGAACAAATCTGCGCGCGCTTCCCGGAAAGCATTCCCGTCATCCGCATCTGGAACAAGATCGACCTGTCCGGCCACAACCCATCGGTGGACCGCATGCCGGACGCCACGCACATTTATTTATCGGCCGCCGAACTGGCCGGCATGGACCTGCTGCGCCAGGAATTGCTGCGCCTGATCGGCTGGCAGCAGACCGGCGAGTCGCTCTACCTCGCACGCGAACGCCACCTGATCGCACTCAAGTCGGCACACGACCACCTCGAACTCGCGGCCCAGCACGCCGCGCACGACAGCGAAGCCACGCACCCGGCGCTCGATCTGT
>PJTY01000482.1_pt1 | contig 20143 bp, 15 predicted proteins | sample 1512121 | NCBI WGS metagenome assembly PJTY01 (sample SAMN08177680, study PRJNA422409) | Soil metagenome, whole genome shotgun sequencing project. | isolation source: Soil enriched (2) on filter paper: alkali lignin treatment | place: USA: Madison | collected 2015-01-15 | reverse complement strand
GGGCGCTCGTAGGGATATTCCGGCTCGCGGCCGATGACGGTGATGGTTCCCTCGAACCCGTTCTGGCGCAGGGCCAGCGCGCATTGCGCGCCCCCGTGTCCCGCTCCCACGATGACGACGTCTGTTTTGCTCATGGCCCGTTGAGTTCGAGCAAATTCATCTCGCGGTCAATGCTTAAGCACGGGGTACAATATCGCGCTCGCGAATCGTATAGCCTCAGTTCGCCTTGCGGGTATCGCCATTGCCCGAAGCTGCGACCAGTTCGGCCAGTCCCGCCGTCGCACCGAGTTCCACCGGCGCCACCGGCAACGTCCGCCGCCGTACCAGCGCCTCGGGCTGGTTGCGGCGGATCCAGTCCATCATGGCCTCGCGGATCTCGCAGCGCAGGTCGAACAGGGTCGGACCGTCACGGGCGCTCATCAGCAGACGGACCTCGATGGCGCTATCCTTGCAATCGGTCACCTGAAGCACTTGCGCGCGCCGGTCCCAGAGGCGGTGGGCCTTGATCTGACGGGTATATTCCTCGCGGATCGGGCCGATTTCGGTGCCCTGATCGAGGTAGAGGAACACCGTGCCGAGAAGCTGCGAGGTGGTCTTCGTCCAGTTCTGGAAAGTGTCCTCAAGGAAGCGGTTGGAGGGGACGACGAGGCGTCTCTCATCCCACAGGCGCACGACGACGTATGTCGTGCGGATATCCTCGATGCGGCCCCATTCGCCGTCGAGGATGATGACGTCATCGATGGAGATCGGCTCGGTCATCGCCATCTGGAAGCCCGCGATCAGGGCCTTGAGCGCGGGCTGAGCGGCCGCGCCCACGGCTAGCGCGGCAAGCCCGGCCGAAGCCATGAGCGTCACGCCGATCTCCCGAACGCCGGGGACCGAGGCCAGCATGCCCGAAACGGTCAGGAACACGATGAGGAAAGTGCCGATGCGGCTGAAGATCGCCAACCGGGTACGGCGGCGACGGGCATTCCGGTTGTTCTCGACAGAGATATCGGCCCGCACCATCATCGCCTCCACGAAGGCGCGCAGCACCGCAACGGCCACCCAGCCCGTCAGCAGCGGCATGACGAAAGGCGCGAAACGCTCCCAGACGGCCTCCAGCGCCGGTGTCTCGCGCGCGGCAAGAACGACGCCCATGGCGAGGAACGCCCAGCGCGTCGGCCGATTGAGGCGGTTGACGACGATATCGTCCGCCTCGCTCGCGCTTCGGTGCGTAATGCGATGAAGAATGCGGAACAGCACCGCATGGGCCAGCAATGCGAGAGCGATGCCGAACAGGGCGGCGAGCAGGGCCGAGAGGGAGCGCTCGGCCCAGGCCGGCAGAGCGCCGAGCAGGCTTTCGAGGAACGGAACCATGGTGCTGAAACTATGCTGCACCGCAGCAGTTTCAGCGCGAGGCTCGGTTTATCGGGATTACGGGGCGGTTGGAGGTGGCGCGGCAATGCGACCATCTCCGGCCTCCACCTCGTCATCCTGAACTTGTTTCAGGATCCATCTCTCCGATAGCGCTCCGGGCGACCGGACCACACGGCATTTCGGCAATCTGGCGGCAGGGCTAGATTGCCGAATGGATCCTGAAACAAGTTCAGGATGACGGCGTGGGAGAGGCCGGTAAAGCGCGCGAGAGAGAGGACGGCCCATTCCGGACCGCCCTCTCCCTATAGCGCCTACCTTATGCCGTCAGTGCGCGGCGCCCCAGCTCAGGCCGGAGCCGATCTCCACGCCCAGCGGCACGTCCAGCTTGACCGAAGGCTCCGCCGCGCCCGCCATCACGCTGCGGATTACCTCGGACGCAGCCGCCACATCGGCTTCGGGCAGTTCGAACACGAGTTCGTCGTGCACCTGCAGCAGCATGCGGACATGGCCGAGGCCCGCCGCAGCCAATGCCGGGTTCATCCGGACCATGGCGCGCTTGATGATGTCGGCGCTGGTGCCCTGGATCGGCGCATTGATCGCGGCGCGCTCGCTGCCCTGGCGCTCGGCGCCGTTCTTCGAATTGATGCGCGGGAACCAGGTCTTGCGGCCGAACAGCGTCTCCGAATAGCCGCGCTCGCGCACTTGTTCGAGGGTGTGGACGATGTAGCGCTGGATGCCCGGGAAACGCTCGAAATAGCGGTCGATCATCGCCTGCGCCTCGTCCGCCTCGGTGCCGAGACGACCGGCGAGACCCCAGCGGGAAATGCCGTAGAGGATCGCGAAGTTGATGGTCTTGGCGCGGCCGCGCGTATCGCGGTCGACGGTGCCGAACATCTCCATGGCCGTGCGCGAGTGAATGTCCTCGCCCTGCTCGAAGGCCTCCTTCAGGCTCGGCACGTCGGCCATGTGCGCGGCAAGACGCAGTTCGATCTGCGAATAGTCGGCGGCGAGCAGGACATTGCCCGGCTCGGCCACGAAACAGTCGCGGATCTGGCGGCCGATCTCGGTGCGGATCGGGATGTTCTGGAGGTTCGGGTCAGTCGAGGAAAGCCGCCCGGTCTGCGCGCCGACAAGGCTGTAGCTCGTGTGGACGCGCCCGGTCTGCGGATTGATCGCCGCCTGCAAGGCCTCGGTATAAGTCGAGCGCAGCTTGGAGAGCTGGCGCCATTCCAGCACCTTGGTGGCGACGTCGGCACCCTGCGAGGCGAGGCCTTCCAGCACCGACTGGTCGGTGGAATACTGGCCGCTCTTGCCCTTCTTGCCGCCCTTGTAGCCGAGCTTCTCGAACAGGATATCGCCGAGCTGCTTGGGGCTGCCGATGGTGAATTCCTGCCCGACCTTGCCGTAGATCTCGCCTTCCAGCGCGCCGATGGCCTCGGCGAACTGGCTGGAGAGACCGGCCAGCTTCTCGCGGTCCACCTTGATGCCGTGGCGCTCCATCTGGGCGACGACCGGAATCAGCGGACGGTCGACGCGCTCGTAGATGCGCGTGCCGCCCTCGTCCGAGAGACGCGGCTTGAGCAGGGTGTGGAGGCGCCAGGTCACGTCGGCATCTTCCGCCGCGTAAGGCGTGGCCCGGTCGAGCGGGACTTCGCCGAAGGGAATCGCCTTCTTGCCGGTGCCGCAAACGTCCTTGAACGCCATGGTCTTGTGCGAGAGGTGGCGTTCGGACAGTTCGTCCATGCCGTGGCCGCCGCCGATGCCTTCGATCTGGCGGCCCGCATCGAGGCAGAAGCTGACGATCATCGTATCGTCCACCGGCGCCACCAGAATGTCATGGCGGGCAAGGACGTTGAGGTCATACTTGATGTTCTGGCCGACCTTCAGCACCGCATCGCTCTCCAGCAGCGGCTTGAGCATCGCCAGCGCGGTCTGGAGCGGCACCTGCTGCGGCTTTTCCGCGAACATGTCGGTGCCGCCGTGGCCGAGCGGAATGTAGCAGGCATCGTTCGGCCCGAGCGCCAGGCTGATCCCGGCGAGGTCCGCCTTCATCGAATCGAGCATCGAGGTCTCAGTATCGACGGCAACCACATGCGCCGCCAGTCCCCGCGCCACCCAGCGCTCCAGCGCCTCCACGGTCTGCACGCATTCGTAGGCGGCATAGTCCACCGCCGGCCATTCCGGCAGCGACTGTCGCGCGGCGCCTTCGGTGGGTCCGCCGGCGGCCGTGACGGGCTTGGCCGGGTGAAGCTGAGTCGGCCGATCCGGGCTGCCGGTGCCGCCGTCCAGACGCTTGAGCAGGCTGGTGAAGCCATGCTTGCCAAGGAATTCCGCAAGCGGGGCGGGCGGAATCGCATCGAGCTTGAAATCCTCCAGCGCCATCGGCAGCGTGCAGTCTTCCTTGAGCGTGACCAGCACCTTCGACAGGCGGGCCTGCTCGGCCTGTTCGATCAGGCGCTCCTGCAATTTGGACTTCTTCATCGACGGCGCCGCGGCCAGCGCCGATTCAAGGTCGCCGTAGTCCTGGATCAGCTTGGTCGCGGTCTTCGGGCCGACGCCGTAGACGCCGGGCACGTTATCGACCGCGTCGCCCATCAGCGCCAGCACGTCGCCCACCTTCTCGGGCGGGACGCCGAACTTCTCGACCACCTCGGGAATGTCGATGCGCTGGTTCTTCATCGTGTCCAGCATGTCGACGCAGCCGCCGCCGATGCCGCATTTGCCGACAAGCTGCATCAGGTCCTTGTCCGAAGACACGATGGTGACATCCCAGCCCTGCGCCGTGGCAGCGCGGGCATAGGAGGCGATGAGATCGTCCGCCTCGAAGCCCACTTCCTCGATGCAGGGCAGCGAGAAGGCACGGGTGGCGTCGCGGATCAGCGGGAACTGCGGGACCAGGTCTTCGGGCGGCGGCGGGCGGTTGGCCTTGTAATCGTCGTAGATATCGTTGCGGAAAGAGTGGCTTCCCGCATCGAGGATCACCGCGAGGTGGGTCGGGCCGTCGGCCTTGTTGAGGTCGTCCGCCAGCTTCCACAGCATCGTCGTATAGCCGTAGACCGCGCCCACCGGGGTCCCTTCCGGGTTGGTCAGGGGCGGCAGGCGGTGATAGGCGCGGAAGATGTAGGCCGAGCCGTCGACGAGATAGAGATGCTGCTTGGAATCCATGGCACGACCCGTAGCAGCGCCGGGGCTGGCCGTCAGCAGGGCAGTGCCACGAGACGGGTGAAATCGGCCCGTGACAGGAGCGGGGAACCAAATCCCTCCACGGTCGTTTGCCCGCGACTGCTTGAAACGCGGATGCAACCGGCCTAGTTTCCCGGCCCAAGGGGCGAAGCCGCCCGCATCTTACGCGGTTGGGCTCACGGGGTTTGTCTTTTCAGCAAACGCTTTTTAGCAAACGAGGGAATACCGAAAACATGCGCAAGATCGTACTCGCTGCTACTGTCGCCGTCGCGGCCCTGTCGCTCGCCGCCTGCTCGGAAAAGACGCAGGACTCTGCCTCGGACACCGCGACCTCGGCCGCCAACGACTTCTCGGAAGCCGCCGAAGACGTGGGTGACAAGGTCAGCGACATCGGCGCCCAGGCCTCGGAAGCCGCCGACAACACCAAGGACGCCGCCAAGGACGCCCTGAAGAAGGCCGAAAAGACCACCGACGACATCGCCGCCGACGCCGAGAAGGCCGCCGCCGACGTCACCGACGCCGAAGGCACGCCGCACGACGGCACCGAACAGCACTGATCCTTACAGGGCAACGGGCTTCACGGCCCGGCCCGCAGGACATGAAAAAAGGCGCTTCGGATTCGGTCCGAAGCGCCTTTTTTATTCTCTCTGTGGCCGCCTCAGCGGGCGGCGGTGCGGTAGGACGAACCTTCGGCGAGATAGCCGTTGTAGATCGTGCGGGCGATGCTGGCGATCCGGGCCTCGCGGTTCGGGCGCGTGCCCTGCCCGGTCACGTAGATCGCCACGGCATAGGCCCGGCCGTCCGGCGTCTCGATGATGCCGATGTCGCTGGAGGTGTTGTTGAGTGATCCAGTCTTGTGAGAGACCGTGACTTCCGCCGGAAGCCCGGCGCGAATGCGGCGCTTGCCGGTGACGGTGCGGCTCATGGCGCCGAGCAGGACATCGCGGCCCTGCTTGCTCATCCACTTGCCCTGGTAGATTCCGGCCAGCAGCTCGACCACGGCGATCGGCGTGGCGCTGTCGCGCTTGTCGACGACCTTGGCAGGATCGATGGCGCCGTCATCGCGCACGAGGGTCGCGATGTCACGGTCGATATGCCAGTCGTCGATGCCGGTGCGGCGCACCCAGGCATTGACCGCCGAAGGTCCGCCGACGACCTTGAGCAGGGCATCGGTGGCGTAGTTGTTGGAGCGGGTGATCATCAGCTCGATCAGCTGGCGCGCGCTCATGTAAGTGCCAGGGCGAACCGGCGCGACCGAGCTGGAGAACGGCGCGGAAGGCACCGGCACCATCAGCGGAAACTCGCTGGAGAGCGTCCATTTGCCCTTGTCCACGCCTTCCAGGAAGGTTGCGGCAATGGCGATCTTGCTGGTGCTGGCCATCGGGAAGCGCTGGTTGCCGAGCACATCCACCATGCGGCCGCTCGAAAGGTCCATCGCGGCGACGCCGATGCGGCCCTGCGAGGCATTCGCGACGGACGCAAGCTGCTTGCCGAAATCGCTGGAATAGGTGCGGGGGGCGCGGTCCTCGGTACCGAAGACCGAGTCGAACGAATCCTGCACATCGTTGATGCCGCCCTGGGCGCGGGCCTGCGCAGGCACCGCCGACAAGGCGCCGAGGGAAATACCACCGGCTGCCACGGCGACCGCCACGGCCGCGACCTGAAGAAAGCGCCGAGTGCCCTTGCGGCATCGCGCGATGAGTTCGCCTGCCCCGATCATATCTGCCCCGATCATGCAGATCCCACCCTAATCTCGTCCATGTTCCCGAACGGTTAACGACAATAAGGCAAAGCGCCAGTCCTGCGCGATGAAATGTATGCCCCATGCGGGCAATTGCTTAAAATCGAACAATCCTGTCGCCCAGATGAACGAATCCGTCCGGTTTGAATCACGGATACGAAAAAGGGCCGGAAGGATCGCTCCTTCCGGCCCCAATTCGCGTCGGTGACGTGAGTGGCTTAGAAGCCGCCCATGCCGCCCATGCCGCCCATGTCGGGCATTGCCGGCATGGCGGGCTTGTCGTCGGCCTTTTCGCTGATCGCCGCTTCGGTGGTGATCAGGAGACCGGCGACCGAAGCCGCATCCTGCAGCGCGGTGCGCACGACCTTGGTCGGGTCGATGACGCCGGCGGCGACGAGGTTTTCATAGACGTCGGTCGCGGCGTTGAAGCCCAGCGATTCGTCCGAACCGTCAAGCAGCTTGCCGGCGACGACGGCGCCGTCGTGGCCCGCGTTCTCGGCGATCTGCTTCAGCGGGGCGGTGATCGCCTTGCGGACGATGTCCACACCGCGGGTCTGGTCGTCGTTGATGCCGGTCAGACCGTCGAGGGCGCGCGTTGCGTAGAGCAGCGCGGTGCCGCCACCGGGGACGATGCCTTCTTCAACGGCAGCGCGGGTCGCGTGGAGAGCGTCGTCGACGCGGTCCTTGCGTTCCTTCACTTCGACTTCGGTCGCGCCGCCGACCTTGATGACGGCCACGCCGCCAGCAAGCTTGGCCAGACGCTCCTGGAGCTTCTCGCGGTCATAGTCGCTGGTGGTGACTTCGATCTGGGCACGGATCTGCTCGACGCGGCCCTTGATGTCGTCAGCCGCACCGGCGCCGTCGACGATGACCGTGTTGTCCTTGTCGATGGTGACCTTCTTGGCCTGGCCGAGCATGCCGAGCGTGACGCTCTCAAGCTTGATGCCGAGGTCTTCCGAGATCATTTCGCCGGCGGTCAGCGTCGAGATGTCGCCCAGCATGGCCTTGCGGCGATCGCCGAAGCCCGGAGCCTTGACGGCAGCGATCTTCAGGCCGCCACGCAGCTTGTTGACGACGAGCGTGGCCAGAGCCTCACCCTCGATGTCCTCGGCGATGATGAGGAGCGGACGGCCCGACTGCACCACGGCTTCCAGGATCGGAAGCAGCGCCTGGAGCGACGAAAGCTTCTTTTCGTGGATGAGGATGTACGGGTTTTCGAGTTCGACCGTCATCTTCTCGGGGTTGGTGACGAAGTAGGGCGACAGGTAGCCGCGGTCGAACTGCATGCCTTCGACGACATCGAGTTCGAATTCGAGACCCTTGGCCTCTTCGACGGTGATGACGCCTTCCTTGCCGACCTTTTCCATGGCTTCGGCGATCTTTTCGCCGACTTCCACGTCACCGTTGGCGGAGATCACGCCGACCTGGGCGATTTCCGAAGAACCGGCAACGGCCTTCGAACGGCCCTTGATGTTCTCGATGACCTTGCCGACGGCGAGATCGATGCCGCGCTTCAGGTCCATCGGGTTCATGCCGGCGGCAACCGACTTCATGCCTTCGCGCACGATCGCCTGGGCGAGAACGGTCGCGGTGGTGGTGCCGTCACCGGCTGCGTCGTTGGCCTTCGAGGCCACTTCGCGCAGCATCTGGGCGCCCATGTTCTCGAACTTGTCCTTGAGTTCGATTTCCTTGGCGACCGAGACACCGTCCTTGGTGATGCGGGGAGCGCCGAAGCTCTTCTCGATCACGACGTTGCGGCCCTTGGGGCCCAGGGTCACCTTGACGGCGTTGGCGAGGGTGTCGACGCCGGCGAGAATGCGTTCACGCGCGTCGCGGCCGAACTTTACGTCCTTGGCTGCCATTTTGAATTCCTTTGATTTCGTCATCCCAGCGGAAACCGGGACCGCTATCGGTTTGAACTGTCTCTGCGATGTTCCGTCAGAACACCGCGATCCTGATTTTCATCAGGATCTCCGTGATCGGCTCAGCCGATCACTCCGAGGATGTCCGATTCCTTCATGATCAGCAGGTCTTCACCGCCAACCTTGACTTCGGTGCCCGACCACTTGCCGAACAGCACGCGGTCGCCAACCTTGACGTCGAGGGGGGTGATGGTGCCGTTTTCGGCGCGGGTGCCGGTGCCGACGGCGACGATTTCGCCTTCAGCCGGCTTTTCCTTGGCGCTGTCGGGGATGATGATGCCACCGGCCGTCTTTTCTTCGGCCTCGACGCGGCGCACGAGAACACGGTCGTGCAGCGGGCGGAAAGTCATGGGGATCTCCCTTATCCTACGAACTAAAAGGGCAAGAAACTGGAATTGGCACTCACACTGAGAGAGTGCCAACGGCCGTGGATATGGTTCGACCCAGTAGCGGCGTCAAGCGCAGGCCCGGCAAAAATTTCTCATCCGGTATGGATGCGGGATGAGACGAGAGCGTTACACCCGGTCGAGATGGAACTCTTCGCGCCAGTGCCAGCGGGCGATCAGCATCACCGCCGCCACGGTCAGGCCGACCGCGAGGCCGATCCACACGCCCACGCCTTCCAGCGGCGTGAACAGGCCCAGCACGGCAGACGTGGCAAACCCGGCAGCCCAGTATCCGAACAGGGCGATGGCCATCGGCACGCGGGTATCCTGGATGCCGCGCAGCGCGCCTGCGGCCACCGCCTGAAGCCCGTCGGTGAGCTGGAATATCGCCGCCACGAACAGGAAATGCAGCGCGAAGCCCACGAGGACCGCATTCTGCGGCGCCTCCACATCGACATAGGCCGAAAGAATGAAGCGCGGCGCCAGCAGCATCGTCGAGGCCGAGACGACCATGAAGATCATCGCCACGGTGATCGCCGCCCAGCCCGCCTGGCCGACAGCGACCCGGTTCCCCGCCCCGAAGTGATAGCCGACCCGGATCGTTGCCGCCTGCCCGACGCCGAACGGCACCTGGAAGGCGAAGGCGGCGATCTGCAAGGCCACGGTATGGGCAGCCAGTTGCGCCTCGCCGAGACGGCCCATCAGGAAGGCGGCGCCGCTGAACAGGCCGCCCTCGGCGATCAGCGTCGCGGCGATCGGCAAGCCGAGCGCGAGGATCTGGCGCAGGCGCTGCCATTCGGGCCGCCAGATGCGTCCGAACACATGGTAACGCCGCAGCCTCCGGTCGCTGCGGATAGCCAGGGCATAAGCGAGCACCATGACGCTCGCGGTGGTGATGCTGGCAAGCGCCGAGCCCATCAGGCCGAGCGCCGGAAAACCGAAGTGACCGAAGACCAGCACATAGTTGCCCAGGGCATTCACGCCGATCGCCAACGCGGTGATGACGGTCGCGAAGATCGGCCTGCCGAGCGCGGACACGAAAGTCCGCAGCACGTTGGCGATCGTCATCGGCAGCACGGCGATCGAGACGATCTTGAGGAAATGCGCGGCGAGGCCAGCGACTTCCGGCTCCTGTCCGGTGACTTCCATCAGCCAGTCGCCGAACTGCGAGATCGCGATGGCGCCGAGGCTGAACAACACCGCGATCCAGAGCGCCATGCGCGCGGAACGGCGCACTTCGCGCACCGAAGTCGAGCGGCGGCCGATTTCGGCGGCGATCAGCGGGGCGACCGCGCCGGTCACGCCGTTGATCCCCATCATCATCAGCGCGACGATCGCGATGGCAAGGCTCGATGCCGCCAATGCCTGCTGGCCGAGGCGAGCGACGAAGATCACGTCGGTGGCGAAGACCGCCATCTGCAGGAGATTGGCGAGCGCGAGCGGTCCCGCAAGGCGCAGGGTCGCGCCGAGTTCACTCCGAAAAGTGGATGGCCGAAAAGTGGATGGCCGAAAAGTCGAAGGAAGTTGCTGTGTCGCCATTATCGGCAGGGTCGATAGGCGAGGGGACCGGCAAGCGAAAGGAAATTCCTGCCGGTCGTCGGCGGCGATTTGCGCTCGATCATGGGCTTTCCATCCCGGCTCGTGTCGAATAGGGACCGCCCGCGCTGGAGGAACCATGACACCTGCTCGTCTGAATATTGCCGCCCCCCTGCTCTTCCTCGCCGCCTGCGGCGGTTCGAACCAGGACACATCGGAAACTGCCCCCGCCTCGCCTGCTACGGCAACTTCGCCGCAGGCCTCCACCTCGAACGCGCCTGCGGCCTTCGCCACCTGCCGCTCCTGCCACTCGGTGGAGCCGGGCAAGAACGGTGTCGGCCCCTCGCTGTTCGGGATCGTCGGCACCAAGGCCGGTGACGTGCCGGGCTACAACTTCAGCCCCGCGCTGAAAGCCTCGGGCGTGACCTGGGACCGCCAGACGCTCGACACCTGGCTTCAGGGCCCGATGAAGATGGTTCCCGGCACCAAGATGGTCATCGGCGTGCCCAATCCCGAGAAGCGCAAGGAAGTCATCGACTACCTTGAATCCCTGAAGTGACGCTCCGCCTTACCCGGATGGCGCGTTTCAGCCGGTGTAGAGCATGGCCACGTCGCAGCGCTCGTAACGGGCGCCGTAGTCCGCCATGATCCCGGCATCGTGCCGGAAGCCGAGCTTCTCGTAGAGGTGGATCGCCGCCTCGCAGCGCTTGTTGGTCAGGAGATAGAGCTTCTCCGCCCCCATCGCGCCTGCGCGCTCGATCATCGCGCCGAGCAGGAATTCGCCGGCCTTGAGACCGCGGGCCGAGGCGCGCACGCCCATCTTGGTCAGTTCGAAGGCCCCCTCCCCGGTCTTCTGCAAGGCGCACGTGCCGACCACGCCCAGACCCTGCGCCTCGACGAAGAGGATCGTGCCGCCCGGCGCGACGATGCAGCGCTGCGGGTTTTCCAGCACCTCGCGGTCGGTCGGTTCGAGGCGGAACATCGTCTCGATCCATTCCGCGTTGATATCGTGGAAGTCCCGCGCCCGCTCTTCGCTGAATTCGCGGATGGCGAGGACCGGCGGCTTCAGCCGACCGTAGCGCTCCAGCATCGGGGATTCGTCCATCGCCGCCTCGACCCGTGCCACCAGCGCCAGCAAGGCATCGGTCTCGCCGCCGCACATCTCGTCCACCGCCAGGCCGACGCCCGGCCAGACGTGCATCCTCACGCGGGCCATCGCTTCCTGCCCCGCCGCCGTCAGCGAGACGTGGCGCTGGCGAAGGTCACTGCCCTGCACCGTCTGCACCAGTTCCAGCGCCGCCAGCTGCCCGATCGCGCGGGTGACGCCGGGCTGGCTTGAGCCGACGGCCTCGGCAAGTTGCCCCACCGTCAGCGGGCCGTCTTCCAGCGCCGCCAGCAGGCCCATCTGTCCGGGCTGGGCCTGAACCCTCGCCGCCTGGATGATCTGCGCGGCGTCGCCCTGAAGACGCTCGGCAAGGCGCTTGAGGCGGCTGCCCAGCAGGACACCGCGATGGTGGGCGATCACATCGGTCACAGCTAACTCCATATCACGTTATATATCGCGTTATGGATAATCGTTTCCGGCGTCAAGCGGGCAAAGGAAAAGGGCGGCTCCGAAGAGCCGCCCTTCCCTGTTCGTCTGCTCGGAAGAACCGAGAAGATCGATAATCGGCGCGGACCAAGGCCCGCAGCAGATTACTTGAGCTCGACGGTGCCGCCGGCTTCTTCGATCTTCTTCTTGATTTCTTCGGCTTCAGCCTTCGAAGCGCCTTCCTTGACGGCCTTCGGAGCGCCTTCGACGAGAGCCTTGGCTTCAGCCAGGCCCAGACCGGTGATGGCGCGGACTTCCTTGATGACGTTGATCTTCTTGCCACCGTCGCCGGTGAGGATCACGTCGAATTCGGTCTTTTCTTCGACGGCGGCGGCTTCACCGGCCGGGGCAGCAGCCACGGCAACGGCAGCAGCGGCGGAAACGCCCCATGCTTCTTCGAGAGCCTTGGCGAGGTCAGCGGCCTCGAGGACGGTCAGCTGCGACAGTTCTTCAACAAGCTTGGCGATATCGGCCATGATTATAACTCCTGATCTGTGGTCCCGAAGACCGCCTCATGCGGCAACGGGATAAATCGTAAGAAAAGTGTTGCTTAAGCTTAGGCTCAAGCAGCCTTGTCGGCATAGGCAGCGAAGACGCGCGCCAGCTTGGCCGCCGGAGCGGTCTGCAGCTGGGCGATCTTGGTCGCCGGAGCCTGAACGAGGCCGATGAGCTTGGCACGCAGTTCGTCGAGCGACGGCATCGAGGCGAGAGCCTTGACACCGGCAGCATCCAGAACCTGCGAACCCATCGAGCCGCCGACGATCTCGATCTTGTCGGTCGTCTTGGCGAAATCGACGACAGCCTTGGCAGCTGCGACGGGGTCCACCGAAGTGGCGATGGCCGTCGGGCCGCTCAGGAAGTCGCCGATACCGACATAGTCGGTGTCCGCGATGGCAAGCTTGGCAAGACTGTTCTTTGCAACCTTATAGGTAGCACCGGCGTCACGGATCTTGCCGCGCAGGGCGGTGGACTGAGCCACCGTCATGCCGAGGTTGCGGGTGATGACCACCACGCCGACCTCGTTGAAGACCGCGTTGAGCTGGGCGACCGAATCGGCTTTCTGCAAACGATCCATGCCTTACTCCTTCACATGTGACCGTTTGGAACTTGCGTTCCGCACGGCCGGCTACGTTTGTCCGAAGCGCTGATGCACTTCGGGCGGGTCCGTTGGCGATGGGGAAGGAGTTTTCGGGTCGAAACCCGAATGGACACCACGCTCATGAGCGAGGGCCGGAAAATTTCCTGTTCCCCGTCTAGGCTGGAAATTAAGTCCTCGCAAATCGAGGACACCAACTGTCTCGGACGGATGAACGATGGGCCGAAACCCAACGGTTCGGGCGCGCTCCTGAAGGAAAGCGCGCCCGAAGTCAAGCGATTCGCGGGTAGTGAGCAATTCTCAGGCGGTGGGATCGTACCCCAGCAGGTCGCCCGGCTGGCAGTCGAGCTCCCGGCAGATCGCCTCGAGGGTAGAGAAGCGGATCGCCTTGGCCTTGCCGGTCTTGAGGATCGAGAGGTTGGCCAGTGTGATGCCGATGCGCTCCGCCAGTTCGGTCAGCGTCATGCGGCGGGCATAGAGCAGGTCGTCGAGCTTCACCACGATATTGCCTCCTTCGCTGCTGTCTTCGCCCATCACACGGTTCCTTCCAGTTCGGCGCGCATCTCGGCGCCCTTGCGGAAGACGCGGGCGAGGATGAACAGGATCAGCATCAGCAAGAGGCCGTTGCCCGAGATGCCGCCCATGGATTCCACCTTGGTATGGCCTTCGCCGATCCGGTTGATCCAGGCGCCCAGCCCCGAGAGCGGCAGGCCGAGGAGCTGCACGACCAGGCTGAACCAGGCCATCTGCGTCAGCCGCGCGGCGTTTTCGGGCACGAAGGGATCGCCCTCGGCAACCGTGCCGACGATGCGCTTCAGCAGTTGGAAGATCCGGAACAGTACGCAGCAGAGGATCGCGGCGAAGACCAGGATGCCGCTGACCACCCAGAAGAACTGGGGCAGCACCAATGGCATTTCCTTGGCCATCTCGACCGAAATGTCTTTCTGGAAGAACAGCAGCAGCGGGATCGCGACAAGGCATGCGGCCACGCCGATGGCCATGCTCGCCATGAGAAACCACAGCAGTCCCTTGGCGATGGCGAGAAGCGGGTCGCGGGTGAGCGCGTTCATGGTCTTGGTCATCGGTCGGTGCCCCTTCCTATGGATTACATCAGTGCCGGAGCGACCGGCGCGGCGATGACGAGAACGGCCCGGCTCGAAACAGTCGTGGCGGCCGCCTCGGCGGGAGTCGAAATCGTCGGCAGCCAGAACGCGGCCACGAAAGCCATGGCCAGGACGACAGCGACGGGGCGAGATGCGATTTGCGGGTTCGAGAAGATCATTGTTCGTTCTCCGATATGCCTGATATCGAAATTCAATAAACCCGATTCGGATTATCGTCAAACAATAATATTGAAAAACGATATGCGCCTTGTCGTTTATCGAAAATCCGGCTCATTTCCGCACTTGGCCGCCCGCCAACCGGCCAAGAGGACGAAGAGCCGGCGCGCCGATCGCTCGGCCGCGACCAAAACTCCCGGAAAATGGCCGCCCCGTTTGACACAACCGACCCCGACTCCTATATGACGCCCTCGCTCGATCGCTTCGAGCAAGGCCGATCCATGCGCGGGGACCGGCCCGGGAAGGAAGCGGAACGAGTTTCATCTGACGCAAAAGGCTGCTGGCCGCATCGGCAAAACCTCAGGTTTTCCGCGCGTGCCGTGCGGCCTTTTGGTGTTTCGGATAAGTGGACAAGACGTCCTCGCGAAGACGAAATTTATTCGGGTCGGTTCTTTCGAATCGGCCCCTGAAGCGAAGAGGCAAAGACCAGGTCATGGCCACCAAGCCCGTCGATAACCGCCGCTCCGTCAAGAAGCGGATCCGCAAGATCTTTGGCGACATCCACGAAGTCGTCCAGATGCCGAACCTGATCGAGGTTCAGCGCGAGAGCTACGAACAGTTCCTGCGTTCCGATCCCTCGACCGGCTACGTCTCGGGCCTGGAAAAGACCCTGCGCTCGGTCTTCCCGATCCGCGACTTCGCGGGCACCAGCGAACTCGACTTCGTCCACTACGAGCTGGAAGAGCCGAAGTACGACGTGACCGAGTGCCGCCAGCGCGGCATCACCTATGCGGCCCCGATGAAGGTCACGCTGCGCCTGATCGTGTTCGAAGTCGACGCCGAGACCGAGACCCGCTCGGTCCTCGATATCAAGGAGCAGGACGTCTACATGGGCGACATGCCGCTCATGACCGAGAACGGCACCTTCTTCATCAACGGCACCGAGCGCGTCATCGTCTCGCAGATGCACCGTTCGCCGGGCGTCCTGTTCGACCATGACCGCGGCAAGACCCACTCCTCGGGCAAGTTCCTCTTCGCCGCCCGCGTGATCCCCTACCGCGGTTCGTGGCTCGACTTCGAGTTCGACGCCAAGGACATCGTGAACGTGCGTATCGACCGCAAGCGCAAGCTGCCGGTCACCGCGCTGCTCTACAGCCTCGGCCTCGATTCCGAGCAGATCCTCGACTACTTCTACCAGACCGTGACCTGGAAGCGCGGTTCGGGCGGCTGGCAGCTGCCCTACCAGGCCGAAGCCTGGCGCGGCGCCAAGCCCGCCTTCGACATCGTCGACGCCAAGTCGGGCGAAGTCGTGTTCCCGGCCGGCCAGAAGATCAGCCCGCGTGCCGCCAACAAGGCGCAGAAGGACGGTCTTGAGGAACTGCTGATCCCGACCGAGGAAATCTTCGGCCGCTATTCGTCCAAGGACCTGATCGACGAGTCGACCGGTCGCATCTACATCGAGGCTGGCGACGAAGTTTCGCCGGAGAACCTCGAAGCGCTCGACCGCGCGGGCATCGACCAGATCGACCTGCTCGACATCGACGACATCAACACCGGTCCCTGGATCCGCAACACGATGAAGGCCGACAAGGCCGACAATCGCGACATGGGTCTGGAAGCGATCTACAAGGTCATGCGTCCGGGCGAACCGCCGACTAAGGAAACCGCCGAAGCCCTCTTCGCCGGCCTCTTCTTCGACGCCGACCGCTACGACCTCTCGGCCGTGGGCCGCGTCAAGCTGAACATGCGTCTCGGTCTCGACGTCGAGGACACCGTCACCACCCTGCGCACCGACGACATTCTCGCGGTCGTGAAGGAACTGGTCGGCCTCAAGGACGGCAAGGGCGAAATCGACGACATCGACAACCTCGGCAACCGCCGCGTGCGTTCGGTGGGCGAGCTGCTCGAAAACCAGTACCGCGTCGGCCTGCTCCGCATGGAGCGCGCCGTGAAGGAGCGCATGTCGTCGGTCGACGTGTCGACGGTCATGCCGAACGACCTCATCAACGCCAAGCCCGCCGTGGCCGCCGTTCGCGAGTTCTTCGGTTCCTCGCAGCTCTCGCAGTTCATGGACCAGACCAACCCGCTGTCGGAAGTCACCCACAAGCGCCGCGTTTCGGCACTTGGGCCGGGCGGTCTTACCCGTGAGCGCGCCGGCTTCGAAGTCCGCGACGTTCACCCGACCCACTATGGCCGTATCTGCCCGATTGAAACGCCGGAAGGCCCGAACATCGGTCTGATCAACTCGCTGTCGACCTTCGCGCGCGTCAACAAGTACGGCTTCATCGAAACCCCGTACCGCCGCGTCGTGGACGGTCACGTGTCGAAGGACGTCGTCTATCTCTCCGCCATGGAAGAGCAGAAGCACACCGTCGCGCAGGCGTCGGCCGGGCTGAACACCGACGGCTCGTTCGTCGAGGAACTCGTCTCGGCTCGCCAGAACGGCGAATTCGTGATGAGCCCGCGCGACCAGATCACGCTGATGGACGTTTCGCCCAAGCAGCTCGTCTCGGTTGCCGCCTCGCTCATTCCGTTCCTGGAAAACGACGACGCCAACCGCGCACTCATGGGCTCGAACATGCAGCGTCAGGCCGTGCCGCTCGTGAAGGCGGACGCTCCGTTCGTCGGCACCGGCATGGAAGAGACGGTTGCGCGCGATTCGGGCGCCGCGATCTCGGCGCTGCGCGCCGGTATCGTCGACCAGGTGGACGCGACCCGTATCGTTATCCGCGCCTCGGGCGATATCGAACCCGGCAAGTCGGGCGTCGACATCTACCGCCTGCAGAAGTTCGAACGCTCGAACCAGTCGACCTGCATCAACCAGCGTCCGCTGGTGAAGGTGGGCGAAGTGGTCCAGGCCGGCGACACCATCGCCGACGGTCCCTCCACCGAGTTCGGTGAACTGGCACTGGGCCGCAACGTGCTCGTCGCGTTCATGCCCTGGAACGGCTACAACTACGAAGACTCCATCCTGATCTCCGAGCGGATCGTGAAGGAAGACGTCTTCACGTCGATCCACATCGACGAGTTCGAAGTCATGGCCCGCGACACCAAGCTGGGGCCGGAAGACATCACCCGCGACATCCCGAACGTCGGCGAGGAAGCCCTGCGCAACCTCGACGAAGCGGGCATCGTCTACATCGGCGCCGAAGTTCACCCGGGCGACATCCTGGTCGGCAAGATCACCCCGAAGGGCGAAAGCCCGATGACGCCGGAAGAAAAGCTCCTCCGCGCCATCTTCGGTGAAAAGGCTTCGGACGTCCGCGACACCTCGCTGCGTCTGCCGCCGGGCGTTTCGGGCACGATCGTCGACGTGCGCGTGTTCAACCGTCACGGCATCGAGGTCGACGACCGTACCCGCGCGATCCAGAACGAGGAAATCGAACGCCTCGCCAAGGACCGCGAGGACGAACGCGCCATCCTCAACCGCGCCACCTACAACCGTCTGAAGGACATGCTCCTCGGCCAGGTCGCCGCTTCGGCGCCCAAGGGCCTCAAGAAGGGCGTGGACATCACCGAGGAACTGCTGGACGAAGTCGAGCGTCACGAGTGGTGGAAGTTCGCGGTTGCGGACGACCACATGCAGTCGCAGCTCGAAGCGGTGAAGACCCAGTACGACCTCACCGTCAAGGCGATCCAGGAGAAGTTCGAGGACCGCAAGGAGAAGCTGGAACGCGGTGACGAACTCGCGCCCGGCGTGCTCAAGATGGTCAAGGTCTTCGTGGCCGTGAAGCGCAAGCTTCAGCCGGGCGACAAGATGGCCGGCCGTCACGGTAACAAGGGTATCATCAGCCGCATCCTGCCGCTGGAAGACATGCCCTTCCTCGAAGACGGTACGCCGGTCGACTTCGTGCTGAACCCGCTCGGCGTGCCTTCGCGCATGAACGTCGGTCAGATCTTCGAAACGCACCTCGGCTGGGCCGCTCGCGGCCTGGGCGCGCGTATCGGCGCAGCTCTGGACGACTGGCGCACGGCCAATCCGAACCCCGAAGCCGGCCAACCGCCGGAAGCGGTTCGCGAGCTGCTCAAGGAAGTCTACGGCGACAACTACACCGCCGAGATCGAAGCGCGCAGCGACGAGCAGATCGTCGAGTTCGCCCAGTCCGTCCGCAAGGGCGTGCCGATGGGCTCGCCGGTGTTCGACGGTGCGATCGAGAAGGATGTCACCGACATGCTCAAGCTCGCCGGTCTCGACGAGTCGGGCCAGAGCGATCTCTACGACGGCCGCACCGGCGATCGTTTCGACCGCAAGGTGACCGTCGGCTGCAAGTACGTGCTCAAGCTGCACCACCTTGTCGACGACAAGATCCACGCCCGTTCGATCGGTCCGTACTCGCTCGTCACCCAGCAGCCGCTGGGCGGTAAGGCGCAGTTCGGCGGCCAGCGCTTCGGTGAAATGGAGGTCTGGGCTCTCCAGGCCTACGGCGCGGCTTACACGCTCCAGGAAATGCTGACGGTGAAATCGGACGACGTGGTCGGCCGCACCAAGGTCTACGAAGCGATCGTCAAGGGCGACGACACCTTCGAGGCCGGCATTCCCGAGAGCTTCAACGTGCTCGTCAAGGAAATGCGCTCGCTGGGCCTCAACGTCGAGCTTACCAGCCACGACGACAACGAGGACGGCGACGATACGGCGCTGGCGGCGGAATAACGGGATCGGGCGGGGCGTCTCGCGCCTCGCCCACCCAGTTTTCGCTCAAAGGCCTGTCCGCCTGAAGAATTCACCCTCTAGAGGGATAAAACCATGAACGACCTGTCCAAGTTCACCAACCAGATGGCGAAGCCCGAGACCTTCGATCAGATCCAGATCGGTCTCGCCAGCCCCGAGCGTATTCGCTCCTGGTCCTTCGGCGAGATCAAGAAGCCGGAAACCATCAACTACCGTACGTTCAAGCCTGAGCGTGACGGCCTCTTCTGCGCCCGCATCTTCGGTCCCGTGAAGGACTACGAATGCCTTTGCGGCAAGTACAAGCGCATGAAGTACAAGGGCGTCGTCTGCGAAAAGTGCGGCGTCGAAGTCACCGTGACCAAGGTGCGCCGCGAGCGCATGGGCCACATCGAGCTGGCCGCTCCGGTCGCGCACATCTGGTTCCTGAAGTCGCTGCCTTCGCGCATCGGCCTGCTGCTCGACATGCAGCTCAAGCAGCTTGAGCGCGTCCTCTACTTCGAAAGCTACATCGTGATCGAGCCGGGCCTGACCCCGCTCGAGAAGTACCAGCTGCTCACCGAAGACGAGATGCTGGACGCCCAGGACGAGTACGGCGAAGACGCCTTCTCGGCCGGCATCGGCGCCGAGGCGGTGAAGCACATGCTCATCAACCTCGACCTCGAGCAGGAGCGTGCGGACCTTCTCCAGGAACTTGAGACGACCAAGTCGGAACTCAAGCCCAAGAAGATCATCAAGCGCCTGAAGGTCGTGGAATCGTTCATCGATTCGGGCAACCGCCCCGAATGGATGATCCTGGAAGTCGTGCCGGTCATTCCGCCGGAACTGCGTCCGCTGGTGCCGCTGGACGGCGGCCGCTTCGCGACGTCGGACCTCAACGACCTCTATCGCCGCGTCATCAACCGCAACAACCGCCTGAAGCGCCTGATCGAGCTGCGTGCGCCGGACATCATCGTCCGCAACGAAAAGCGCATGCTGCAGGAAGCCGTCGACGCCCTGTTCGACAACGGCCGCCGCGGCCGCGTCATCACCGGCGCCAACAAGCGTCCGCTGAAGTCGCTGTCCGACATGCTCAAGGGCAAGCAGGGCCGCTTCCGTCAGAACCTTCTCGGTAAGCGCGTCGACTATTCGGGCCGTTCGGTCATCGTGACCGGTCCGGAACTCAAGCTGCACCAGTGCGGCCTGCCGAAGAAGATGGCGCTCGAGCTGTTCAAGCCGTTCATCTACGCCCGTCTGGACGCCAAGGGTCTCTCGATGACTCTGAAGCAGGCCAAGAAGTGGGTCGAGAAGGAGCGCAAGGAAGTCTGGGACATCCTCGACGAAGTCATTCGCGAGCACCCGGTCATGCTGAACCGCGCGCCGACGCTCCACCGTCTGGGCATC
>PJTY01000481.1_pt1 | contig 20144 bp, 19 predicted proteins | sample 1512121 | NCBI WGS metagenome assembly PJTY01 (sample SAMN08177680, study PRJNA422409) | Soil metagenome, whole genome shotgun sequencing project. | isolation source: Soil enriched (2) on filter paper: alkali lignin treatment | place: USA: Madison | collected 2015-01-15 | reverse complement strand
CGCCAGCGGCGAGATCAAGTTCATCCCCGAGAACTGGACCACCACCTACAACCAGTGGCTCAACAACATCCAGGACTGGTGCATCTCGCGCCAGCTCTGGTGGGGCCACCAGATCCCGGCTTGGTACGACGACGCCGGCAACATCTACGTCGCACGCAGCGAGGAAGAAGCAAAGGCGCAGGCCGGCGGCAAGGCATTGAAACGCGACGACGACGTGCTCGACACCTGGTTCTCGTCGGCGCTGGTGCCCTTCTCCACGCTCGGCTGGCCGGAAGAAACGCTCGACCTCAAGACCTTCCTGCCATCGTCGGTGCTGGTCACCGGCTTCGACATCATCTTCTTCTGGGTTGCGCGCATGGTCATGATGACCGCGCACTTCACCGACAAGGTGCCATTCGAGACCGTCTATGTGCACGGCTTGGTGCGCGACTCGAGCGGCCAGAAGATGTCCAAGTCCAAGGGCAACACGCTGGACCCGATCGATCTCATCGACGGCATCAGCGCCGATGAACTGGCCGCCAAACGCACCGCCGGCCTCATGAATCCGAAACAGGCCGCCAGCATCGAGAAAGCCACGCGCAAGGAATTCGCCAACGGCATCGCCGCCTACGGCACCGATGCGCTGCGCTTCACGATGGCGAGCTACGCCTCGCTCGGCCGCAACATCAACTTCGACCTCGGCCGCGCCGAAGGCTACCGCAACTTCTGCAACAAGCTGTGGAACGCCACGCGCTTCGTGCTGATGAACTGCGAAGGCCACGACTGCGGCTTCCGCGATGCGCCCTGCGGCCCTGGCGACTGCGCGCCCGACGGCTACACCGACTTCTCGCAGGCCGACTACTGGATCGTCTCGCTGCTGCAGCGCGTCGAGGCCGACGTGGCGAAAGGCTTTGCCGACTACCGCTTCGACAACATCGCCTCGTCCATTTACCAGTTCATCTGGGACGAGTACTGCGACTGGTACCTCGAGGTCGCCAAGGTGCAGATACAGACCGGCACCGAAGCCCAACAGCGCGCCACGCGCCGCACCCTGCTACGCGTGCTGGAAACCATCCTGCGCCTCGCGCACCCGATCATCCCGTTCATCACCGAACAACTGTGGCAAACCGTCGCACCGCTGACCGGCATCAAACTGAATCCGGCAGGCGACACCATCATGCTGCAGAAGTATCCGGAATCGCAGCCGAAGAAGATCGACGAGACTTCCGAGCAATGGATGGCCGAACTGAAAGCGCTGACCGACGCCTGCCGCAATCTGCGCGGCGAGATGCAACTGTCGCCGGCGCAGCGCGTGCCGCTGATCGTGGAAGCTGCCGACGCAGCGCGCGCACAAGGTTTCGCACCCTACCTGCAATCGCTGGCCAAGCTGTCGGAAGTGCAGATCGTCGCGCAACTGCCCGAATCGCCGGCCCCGGTCTCCATCGTCGGCACCACCAAGCTGATGCTCAAGGTCGAGATCGACATCGCCGCCGAACGCGAACGCCTGACCAAGGAAATCACGCGCCTCGAAGGCGAGATTGCCAAGGCCAACACCAAGCTGTCGAACGAGAGTTTTGTGGCGCGTGCGCCGGCGCAGGTGGTGGCGCAGGAGAAGGAACGGGTGGCGAATTTTTCGGCGACGCTCGACAAGTTGCGTGAGCAGTTTGCCAAACTGAAGTAAGCAACAATCCGTTAAAAAAGCACAGCAGGCTAAATACCTGCTGCGTTTTTTTCGGTCGTTTGTTGGAAACGGCAGGAATCGAACCGTGGGCCATCAGTGCTTTAAGAATCAACAAGTTACAATTTGAGAGCTGCCCCGTGTGGTACAGGTTTGCTGTAACAGTTGGATGGTTATTATCAAGCTCGGTCCGCTGATTTGTCATCGCTGTACGACTCTCAGATGAGCATGGTTGGCAAAAATGTGAGAGGGCACCTTAATAACTGTATTGGAAACTTGCCACCCGGGTGGTAGGGGGTATACCGTTTTCATACTGATCACACCGCTGCTCAGGATCGCTTACTAATTAGTATCGGCGATGTACATAATTCCTAATCGAATACTGAACAACTATCTCAAGAGATTTGTCGAGATGCGCAGGTTTTGGCGTATTAACAAAATCTCGGTACTTAAAGGTGACCCATGCTTTAGAGGCCTCGCCACCCGGTTCGAGAGTTCCGATAATCGATCTATCAAATAGAGTTTCCAAAACCGAGTCGGCATCCTCAGTACTTAAGTACTCTTCAATTAATTCTTTGGCAGTCTCATAACTACACGATTGTGTCCGGTTAATCTCACGTAAAGCAGAAAATAAACACTCTATTTCCGAACTTGAGAAAAAGGAGGACAGTTCGTTCTTTATTTCTGATGCAAGCTCATCCGAATAGGTCTGCGCTAAAGAGGTAATGTCATAAGAGGACAGGGGAATTTTGTATTGCCCGGTTTCCAATGGTTTGAAAAACAGTAGTAGGTCCCTTGGCCGGTACATCGTTTGATTCAAAACATAGGACCAGCCGTCTTCATTTCCATGGTCATAGTGAACCAGCGACTGCCATGGATTGGCTGAATCAACGGAAATGTTCGCCTTCTTTAGAGCATAAACAATCCGCTTGTTGAGAAACTTTCTTAAATTCGATGAGCTGCTCTTAGATGCCGAAGCGGTTTCCCGCTGGTACCAATGAATTTCCGCTGAGTAAGATGAGAATATCTTTGCTGTATCAGCATATCTGGTCGTCAAATACGCTTCAATATCGTCCCTCAGCAGAATGATTGCTTTAGCGTGGATGTTATTTTTGCCAAAGACTTCCAAATTGATATGTTTACAAGCTCGCACCAGAGCTACCAGACTATCCACTGAACGTTGATTCGAAATAGAAAAATCAATATCCAAATCGTCGAAGAAAATTGCAAATTTGTTAGATTGAGCAACTACATCCGGTGCGCTCAAGAATTTGACAATGCACGCCTCCAGACCCGGAAGAAGTTTATAAAACGGAGCTCGCTCTGATTTGCTCTCGAATGTCTTACTTAATGAGCCAGAAAGCATTCTCTTAAAGTGTTCGGTCGCAACCTCAAACCCGTGTTTCTGCACCAGTTCTTTAATTTCAAAACTTCCAATATCAATGAAGCCAGAGTTTTTGTTCAAAAACTTGCGGAGTGGCTCGAAGGCAACGTTTTCACATATTGAAGGTATTTCTGAGAATTGTTTAAGGATATTGGTATAGATAATCCAGGTGAACAGGTTCTCTTTATCTATGCTGTGACCATTATCCGTTCCAATCTGAACGACATCCTCCAGTTTAGACCGACCATTACTAACGAATGAACAGAAGAGGTTCGGTTGATTTTTCGACTGCATTGCTACGTATTGAGCAAAGGCACTCTTCCCACACCCCTTGCGGCCAATAACAATAAATTTCTCAGACGACAACTGAGGTATCAGATCGTGATAATCCTCGTAAACATCAATTATTGATACGCGTGAAGCAGCCGATGTTTCACCTTCGGCTTCTGGAGCGCCCAGATAGACTCCCTCTTTACTAGCTTTGGTTCTGAGTACGTCAAACATGCTTATCCTTTGCTGTTAGCTATCTTTTTATTCTGACGAAGAGATCTCCAATTGTAATGGTGGTTAGCTGCAACTTGCATAAGTGCAACGGTACACCTTGTAGGTAGCCGTGTACTCAAGGTTCCACTTATGGACATCTAGCAAACAGCAATCCTAAGGATACGCAAAAGGATAGTCACATGATTGTGAGCAGTGTCCATATACAAAGGCACCTAATGGAAGCTCCATAAGGTGCCTTTGTATTAACGAAGAAGTAAAGATCGAAACGGTACTGGAAAATTACCCATCAATATGCGCAATCAACGGCAAATGATCCGACGCCACCCTTGCCAGCGGCGTCGCATGCACCTGAATTCTCAATAAACGCCGGCGCGGACTGATCCAGATACGGTCCAGCGCAAACAGCGGCCAGCGCGAAGGAAAGGTCTTGACCGCCGGCACCGCCTCGAAATGCGAGATCAGCCAGCGTAGCGGCCGCCCCCACACGAACCATTCGTTGACGTCGCCCATCAAGATCACGGGCATGGTGTCGGTATCGAAAGCCTGCAGCAGGCGCTTGATCTGGTCGCGCCGTTCGGCCGGGCGCAAACCCAGGTGCGTGGCGATGACACGCAGCGGATGGCCGGGACAATCGAGATCGGCATCGAGCGCGCCGCGCGGTTCGCGGCTGCCGAAGGAAAGATCGATGGTGCGCGTGCAGATAATCGGGTAGCGGCTCAGCACCGCGTTACCGTAGCGTCGGTGGTCGTGCTCCTCGGTCGGGCCTTCGACGGCGTGATAGCCGGTGGCTTGCTGCAGCAGCGTGAGCACGTTTTCGCGGCGGCTGTCGCCGAGCGGGACTTCCTGCAGCGCGATGACGTCGGCATTCATTTCCTGCAGCACGCCGGCGATGCGTTGCGGATCGAAGCGGCCGTCAGTGCCGACCGCGCTGTGGATGTTATAGGTGGCGACGGTGAGCGGCCATGGATCGTTGTCCACCTCCTGCACCGCTGCCTTTGTCACCACCGCGCACGCATCTTCCTCGTTGCTCATGCCTTGTTGTCTCCCGTGCCGCCATGGCTGGCGGCTTACTCAAATGATCGCAGGGAAAAACGAAAGGTTCCGTACGGCACCTCGCCAAAACAAAACCGCCGGGGCAGCGATGCGTCCGGCGGTCTGGGTACGGAATAGCCTGGCTTCAGACGAAGGACAGTGTCAGCCCCGGCAGCGTCAGGCCGGAGAACGCGCTCGACCAGGTCTGTCCCGGCTTGATCGGGTGCGCATCGGTCAGGGTGCCGGTGGCGATCAGTTCGCCGGCCTGCAGCGGCGCGAACTGCGGCTGCGTCTGCAGCGTTTGATGCAGTTGCAGGACCGCGTGCACCGGGCTGTCGAGCACGTTGCTGCCGAAGCCCGCGCTGTGCAGCGTGAATTCGCCGCCTTCGCTGTACGAGAGCGACACGCTGGCGGCCGTCAGGATATCCGGCAGGTTGGCACGCGTGGCCGACGACAGCACGTGCGGCTCGCCGATGATCAGCGCGCCGTGCAGGCCAAAGGCGGCGATCGCATCGGCTGCCTCGAACTTCCAGTCGGGGAACGGGCAGGCCACCAGTTCGTAGGCATGCGCCATCCATTCGATGCAGTCGGCGACCTCTTCCAGCGTGGCGCTGGCGGACGGTGCGCGGCCAAGTTTGAAAACGATCTCGGGTTCGATGCGCGGCTGCACGGCGCCGGCCAGGCTTTGTACGCCGCGATTATCTTCGGCGAAACGCACCGTATCGTCGAACATCGGCGCCCACATCGGCGCACTGATGGGTTCGCGCTCGCCGTAGTGCGACCAGATCTTGCGGTTGGTGAAGCCGATCTTGCGGCCGACCATGGTTTCGCCCTGCGCGGTGCGGATGTTCAGGATGCTGTGGGCGATGTCGTAGGCGTCGGCGATCGACAGGTCGTTGGCGCTGCTCAGGCAGTGAATCTGCTGCGATTGCGCACGCGCGGCGAGTAACTGGTGTGCATAGCGGGTGGCTTGTGTGGACATCAGCATGAAGGGCTCGCGCAAGGAGAAGGAATGGGAATGGTTAAAGCCGGCATTGTTTGGGACGCAACATTTTTACACATGCTTTGAATCCTGCAAAGCAGCAAACGTTCGCCGAAAGCCGATGTTCGGATGAAATATTTTCAGGCAGGAAAGATGGCTGGAGCCGCCAGGCAATGTTTCAGGCCTTGGGCCGTGCCTGCCGCGCCATGAAACGGTCGAGCTGGTTGGCGAAAGCGCGCGTATCGGCCTGGCTGAAAGCGGCCGGTCCGCCCGTTTCCACGCCGCTGCTGCGCAGTTCTTCCATGAAACTGCGCATGCGCAGCATCTGCTGGATGTTGTCTTGCGTATAAAACTCGCCGCGCGGATTCAGCGCATGGGCGCCCTTTTCCAGCACGTCGGCCGCGAGCGGAATGTCGCCGGTTATCACCAGATCGCCTGCATTTGCCAGACGAACGATCTCGTTGTCGGCTACATCGAAGCCGGCCGGCACCTGGATCGCATGGATGAAGCGGGACGGCGGCGTACGCAACAGCTTGTTGGCCACCAGTGTTACGTGTATCTGCAGCCGGTCGGCGACGCGGAACAGGACGTCCTTGATGACCGAGGGACAGGCATCGGCATCGACCCAGATCTGCATGCCGGCGGTGCCGGCCTGCGGAAGATCAGCCAAGACAGATGCGGCGGATCATTGCCCGCTCCACAGGTCGCCCGTCGGTTGCGACTGCGGCGCCGTGACGCCGAAGTGCGCGTAGGCCTGTGGCGTGGCGATGCGCCCGCGCGGCGTGCGCTGCAGGAAGCCCTGTTGGATCAGATAGGGTTCGAGCACGTCCTCGATGGTGTCGCGCTCCTCGCCGATGGCGGCCGCCAGGTTGTCGAGCCCGACCGGGCCGCCGTTGAACTTGAAGAGAATGGCTTCGAGCAGCTTGCGGTCCATCAGGTCGAAGCCGACCGGATCGACGTCGAGCATGACCAGCGCCGCATCGGCCATGGCCTTGGTGATGCGGCCCGAACCCTTGACCTCGGCATAGTCGCGCACACGGCGCAGCAGGCGGTTGGCGATGCGAGGCGTGCCGCGGCTGCGCTTGGCAACCTCGAACGCGCCTTCGTCGTCGATCGGCGCATTGAGCAACGCCGCGCTGCGCGTGACGATGCGCGTCAGCTCCTGCGGCGTGTAGAACTCGAGGCGGGCGACGATGCCGAAGCGGTCACGCAGCGGATTGGTCAGCATGCCGGCGCGCGTGGTGGCGCCGACCAGCGTGAACGGCTGCAGGTCGAGCCGCACCGAACGCGCGGCCGGTCCTTCGCCGATCATGATGTCGATCTGGTAGTCCTCTAGCGCCGGGTAAAGGATTTCCTCGACTACCGGCGACAGGCGATGGATTTCGTCGATGAACAGTACGTCGTTGGCTTCGAGATTGGTCAGCAGCGCCGCCAGATCGCCGGCGCGCTCAAGCACCGGGCCCGAGGTCTGCCGCAAGTTGACGCCCATCTCGCGCGCGATGATGTGCGCCAGCGTGGTCTTGCCCAGGCCCGGCGGGCCGAACAGCAGCGTATGGTCGAGCGCCTCGCGCCGCTGGCGCGCCGCCGCGATGAACACCTCGAGCTGGCCGCGCGCCTTTTCCTGGCCCACGTATTCGTCGAGCTGGCGCGGCCGCAAGGCGCGCTCGATCGCTTCTTCGTTGGGGGAAACGGGCGTGGCCGCAATGATGCGCTGTTCGCTGAAGTCGTCGGTCTGGATGCTCATGCCTGCATTGTAGCGTGGTAGCGGCGTTGAAATTAAAGCGATGACCGCGTTGCTTCGCCTTGCCGAACTTTCATACTGCCTGCGGCTTGGCGTCTTGCGCTCGCCTTGATTTCAGCTCCGCCGGAAATCATGCCTTGGACAAGGCCTTCAACGCCACCTTGATCCCGTCCGACACGCTGCTGCCGGCCGGCACCTGCTTCATCGCCAGCATCGCTTCCTTGTCGGAATAGCCGAGCGCCAGCAGCGCATTGAGCACGTCGGACGAGGTATCGCTGGTCGCCGCAGCGCCGGCACCGATATCGGCACCGAGCTTGCCCTTGAGTTCCAGCAGCAGGCGCTCGGCGGTCTTCTTGCCGATGCCGGGCACGCGCGTCAGGCGGCCGGCTTCCTGCAGCGTGATCGCCTGCGACAGGTCGGCCACCGACATGCCGGACAGGATCGCCAGCGCGGTGCGCGCACCGATGCCGCTGATCTTGACCAGTTCGCGGAACACGTGGCGCTCTTCCTGCGAGCCGAAGCCGAACAGGATGTGTGCATCCTCGCGCACCGTCAGGTGCGTCAACAGCACGACCTTTTCGTTGAGGCCCGGCAGGTTGTAGAAGGTGCTCATCGGCACGTTGACTTCGTAACCGACGCCGTTGCAGTCGATCAGCAGTTGCGGCGGATTTTTTTCGAGGAGAATGCCGGAAAGACGACCTATCATCGTGACGACCCTAAAGAAGAAAACAAGACAAGCGCAAGGCGCGCGCGGTTAGCCGACCAGCCGGCCGCCACGCACGCGCAAACCCTTCTTCGCCAACTCGGGCGCCAGCGTGCCCAGCGTCGCCAGCGTATCGCCGCTATGCGCATGGCAGATCGCGACGCCCAGGGCATCGGCGGCATCGGTGCCGGGCAGGCCGGACAATTGCAGCAGGCGCTGCACCATGTCCTGCACCTGGCTCTTCTGCGCCTTGCCGTGGCCGACCACCGCCTGCTTGACCTGCAGCGCCGTGTATTCGGCTACCAGCAGGCCGGCGCCGACCAGGCCGCAGATCGCGGCGCCGCGCGCCTGTCCAAGCAAAAGGGTCGATTGCGGGTTGACGTTGACGAATACCTTTTCGATCGCCGCGCAGTCGGGCTGGTAGGTGGCGACCACTTCCGACACGCTGCCGAGAATCACCTTGAGGCGCTGCGGCAGATCGGCGTCCGGCGTCTTGATGGTGCCGGAGGCGATGTAGGCGAGCTTGCTGCCTTGGCGCTCGATCACGCCGAAGCCGGTGGTGCGCAGGCCGGGATCGATGCCGAGGATTTTCATGGAAGCGCGTTCGTTGGTTGCGATCAGTGGCGGCTCAGTGTCGGAAGTGACGCACGCCGGTGAACACCATCGCCACGCCGCGCTCGTCGGCAGCGGCGATGACTTCCTGGTCGCGCACGCTGCCGCCCGGCTGGATCACGGCGGTGGCACCGCCGTCGATCACCACGTCGAGGCCATCGCGGAACGGGAAGAAGGCGTCGCTGGCGACCACCGAGTTCTGCAGCGACAGGCCGGCGTTCTGCGCCTTGATCGAGGCGATGCGCGCCGAATCGACGCGACTCATCTGGCCGGCGCCCACGCCCAGCGTCATGCCGCCGGCGCAATAGACGATGGCATTGCTCTTGACGAACTTGGCCACGTTCCAGGCGAACAGCAGATCATCGAGCTGTTGCTCGGTAGGCTGCTGCCTGGTCACGACCTTGAGGTCGGCACGCGTCAACACATGGTTGTCGGCGGTCTGCACCAGCAGGCCGGAACCGACACGCTTGACGTCGTGACTGTTGAGACCGCGCTCCCATGCGTTCTTGCCGTCGCGCTTGACGCCGTCGAGCGGGATTTCCAGCACGCGCACATTGGTCTTGGCCTTGAAGACCTCCAGCGCTTCGGGCGTGTAGCCGGGCGCGATCAGCACTTCGACGAACTGCCGCGCGACTTGGGCAGCGGCCGCACCATCGAGCACGGTGTTGAAGGCGATGATGCCGCCGAAGGCCGAGGTGGAATCGGTCTTGAACGCCTTGGAATAGGCTTCCAGCGCATCGGCACCGACCGCCACGCCGCACGGATTGGCGTGCTTGATGATGACGCAGGCCGGCGCCTCGAAAGTCTTGACGCATTCCCACGCGGCGTCGGAGTCGGCGATGTTGTTGTAGCTGAGTTCCTTGCCCTGCAGTTGTTTGGCGGTGACCAGCGAGCCGGGCGCCGGATACAGGTCGCGGTAGAAAGCGGCTTCCTGGTGCGGGTTCTCGCCATAGCGCAGGTCCTGCAGCTTGACGAAGCTGCTGTTGCTCTGGCCGGGGAAAGCGCCAAGCGCGGGCGCGGCGTTGCCGGCTGCCAGATCGGTGCCTTCGGTCACGTTCGACAGGTAATTGCTGATGGCCGCGTCGTACTGCGCGATGCGGTTGAAGGCGGCGACCGAAAAGGCGAATTTGGTCTTGTCCGACAGCTTGCCGTCGGCCTTGAGCTCGGCCAGCGCCACGCCGTATTGCGAGGCATCGGTCAGCACGCCGACGTCCTTCCAGTTCTTGGCGGCGGAGCGCACCATGGCCGGGCCGCCGATGTCGATGTTCTCGATCGCGTCTTCCAGCGTGCAGCCGGCCTTGGCGACCGTGGCCTCGAACGGATAGAGGTTGACCACCAGCAGGTCGATGGTGGCGATCTCGTGCTGCGCAAGCGCGGCCATGTGGGCCGGCACGTCGCGGCGCGCGAGCAGGCCGCCGTGGATCTTCGGATGCAGCGTCTTGACGCGGCCGTCGAGCATTTCCGGAAAGCCGGTGTGGTCGGCCACTTCCGTCACCGGCAGGCCGGCGTCGGCCAGCAGCTTAGCCGTGCCGCCGGTCGAAAGGAGTTTGATGCCCAGGGCATGCAGGCCCTGCGCGAATTCAAGGATACCGGTCTTGTCGGAAACGGAAAGGAGAGCTTGTTGGGTCATGATGGCAAATCGGTTTGAATGAATAACGCAAGGGTACGGCGCACGACGAAACAGCAACCGGCGCTTGCGTTATTCCTTTCCGCGCCGGCGGAAAGTCGCGCTCGCGGGATTACAGCAGGTCGTGCTGCTGCAGTTTCTTGCGCAGCGTGTTGCGATTGATGCCGAGCATGTCGGCCGCATGCGACTGGTTGCCCTCGGCGCGCGCCATGACTGCTTCCAGAATCGGACGCTCGACCGTGAACACCACCATTTCATACACATTCGAAGGCGTCTGTTCGCCAAGATCCCGGAAGTATTTTTCCAGGCTTTTCTTGACGACTTCTTGGATGTTGTCTTTGCTCATGGGCTTAGGGCTTGCGTATTCGGTATGCCGGTTGTCGTTGTGGGGCGGCCGCGACTCAGGCCGCCAGTCTTTCTTCGGCGGGACGATATTGTAACCGCTCGCCATGCGCGAGCTGCAATTCGAAAAAGGCATCGACGGCCGCGCGCTGCGCGTCGCAATCCTCGATGCGATTCATGCCGCGACGGAAATCCTCGCCGCCGATCAGGTCGCGCACGTACCAGCCGATGTGCTTGCGCGCGGTGCGCACGCCCAGGTAATCACCGTAGAACGCATAGTGCGCGCGCAGGTGTTCGTCCATCAGGGCGCGCACCTCGGCCACCGTCGGCGGCGGCAGGTGCGTGCCGGTGCGCAGGTAATGGTCGATCTCGCGGAATATCCACGGACGGCCCTGCGCGGCGCGGCCGATCATGACGGCATCGGCGCCGGTCGCATCCAACACGAAGCGCGCCTTCTCGGGCGTATCGATGTCGCCATTGGCAACCACCGGCAGCGAGACCGCCGCCTTGACCGCCGCAATCGTCTCGTATTCTGCCTCGCCGCTGTAGCCGTCGGCACGCGTGCGGCCGTGCAGCGTCAGCATGGCGATGCCGCTGTCTTCGGCAATGCGCGCGATCTGCAAGGCGTTCTTGTGGGCGCGGTCCCAGCCGGTGCGAAACTTGAGCGTGACCGGCACATCGACGGCCGACACCACGGCCTGCAGGATCTCGGCCACCAGGCTTTCGTGCTGCAGCAGGGCCGAGCCGCACCAGGCGTTGCAGACCTTCTTGACCGGGCAGCCCATGTTGATGTCGATGATCTGCGCACCGCGCGCGACGTTGAACTTTGCGCATTCGGCCAGCATGGCGGGGGCGGCGCCAGCAATCTGCACCGCCTTGGGTTCCATCTCGCCTTCGTGATTGGTGCGGCGCGCCGATTTCTCGGTGGCCCACAGCCGCGAGTTGGACGCCGCCATCTCGGACACCGCGTAGCCCGCGCCAAGCTGCTTGCACAACTGGCGGAACGGCCGGTCCGTCACGCCGGCCATGGGCGCGACGAAGACGTTGTTGGCAAGCGTATGGGGACCTAGCTTCACGGCGGAGGGAAAATCGGGGGAAAGCGTCATTCTATCCGCTTCCGGCGGGGCTCAAAACCCGCTTTCACCGTAAAACCACAGCATGCAGGCCTGACAACTGTTGCCTGAATGCACAGCTTTCCAGGCATGCAACGTACCTAACGAAGTCAGCGCACGCGGTCGATCTCGTCACGCGCAGGCTGCGCCAGATGATCGACGTCGGCCCATTTGAGAATCGCCACCTCGTCACCATTCCACGCGACATGGTTGAGGCTGGCGTTGAGCACCGCGAAGGAACGCGGCAGATGCAGCGCCATGCCGGTGGCGCGACGATAGACGGTATCGAGCACGCCGCCGTGCGTGACCAGCAGCACGCGCCGATGGCCGCTCCTGGCGATGCGCGCCACGCAGTCGAGCACCCGCGCGTTGAATTCGGTCAAGGTCTCGCATTCGAACTCGCCGCGCGGATAACGCACATCGACGTCGCGCCGTTGCAGCGCGGCGTAATCTTCGGGATAGCGTTCGGCCAGTTCGGGATGCAAGAAGCCTTCGAAGGCGCCGAAGCAGCGTTCGCGCAAGCCCTGCTCCGGCAGAATCGGCATGCCGCGCACTTCGGCGATCGCCTGCGCGGTCAGGTAGGCGCGCTTGAGATCGCTCGAATAGATGGCGTCGATGGGTTCGTCCTTCAGGCGCACGCCGAGCGCACGCGCCTGCCGCTCACCTTCGGGATTGAGCACGATGTCGTGAAAACCCTGCAGGCGCTTCTCGACGTTCCAGTCGGTTTCACCATGCCGGACCAGGATCAGTTCAGTCACGCTGCCCTTCACTCTCTCTGTCACACTTTCACGGCTGGGTTGAGCGAATACCAGCCGGTCAGCGCGGCCTCGGCCAGCACGTGGCCGGCGATCGCCTCGCGCACCTGCGCGCCGGTGAAATCGCCCTCGACCGGTACGCGCGGAATGTCGAGCGCGTAGAGTGTGAAGACATAGCGATGCGCGATCGCATCATTCCACGGCGGGCACGGACCGTCGTAGCCGAAGTAGCTGCCGGCCATGTCCTTGTCCTGCGCGAACCAGCCGGTGTAGTCGTTGATGCCATGGCGCGGACGGCCGTCCACCGGCGCGTTGGCAATCTCCGGGCCCGGCTTGCCGCGCGGCGTGATGCCGTCGGCAAAGCTGCCGGCCGCGATCTGCGCGAGCGACGGCGGCAGATCGATCAAAGTCCAGTGGAAGAAATCGACACGCGGCAGATCGGCCGGCACGCTGCGGCCTTCCTGATTGACGTCGTCGCCGCGCGAGGGAACGTCCGGGTCGTGCACGATCAGCGCCAGCGAACGCGTGGCTGCCGGCACGTCCTGCCAGGCAAGATGGGGATTGCGGTTGGCCGACATGGCAACGTGATTGGCGGCATCGGGCACGCAAAAGGCGAACTCGCCGGGAATGGCGGCGCCGTCCTTGAAGGAATCACTCCAGAGCTTCATCTCGTCCTCGTTGTCTGCTTGTGCGATAGCTTTTTATTTTAACGGCATCGCAGGAGCGATCAAGTTGTCGCCGGCCTGACCTGTAGCCAGAAGGTCACCGGCCCGTCGTTAACCAGCGAAACCTGCATGTCGGCGCCAAAACGGCCGGTCGCCACATCGGCATGCAGAGCGCGCGCCTGTGATGCGAAATAGTCGAACAGTGTGTTCGCCAGCGCCGGTGCCGCCGCCGGCGTGAACGAAGGGCGCGTGCCGGACTGGGTATCGGCGGCCAGCGTGAATTGCGGCACCAGCAGCAGGCCACCGCCGACATCGGCCACGCTCAGGTTCATCTTGCCCGCCGCATCCGGAAACACGCGATAGGCGAGCAGCTTCTTCAGCAGTGCATCGGCTTCCCGTTCGCTATCGCCGCGCTCGGCGCAGACCAGCACCATCAGGCCGCGCCCGACCGCGCCCACGGTTTCGCCGTCGACCACGACGCCGGCCTGCGTCACGCGCTGCAGCAATCCGATCACGATGCGTTTCTTACGAGAGCGTCACGCGCGCGAACTTGCGCTTGCCGACCTGCACCACCAGCGTGCCGGCATCCACCTTGAGCGCCTTGTCGCTGACGGTTGCACCGTCGATGCGCACGCCACCCTGCTCGACCATGCGCAGCGCTTCCGAAGTGGAGGCGCACAGATTGGCCTGCTTGAGCAGTTGGCCGATGCCGAGCGGCGCGCCGGACAGCGCGACTTCCGGAATCTCGTCCGGGATGCCGCCCTTGGAGCGATTGACGAAATCGGCCAGCGCCTCCTCGGCCGCCTGGCGCGAGTGGAAGCGCTCGACGATCTCCTGGCCCAGCAACACCTTGATGTCGCGCGGATTGCGGCCGCCCTCGACCTCGCGGCGGAACTGCGCGATCTCGTCCAGCGAACGCAGCGACAGCAGTTCGTAGTAGCGCCACATCATGACATCGGAAATACTCATGATCTTGGCGAACATGGTGTTGGCCGGCTCGGTGATGCCGATGTAGTTGCCCTTGGACTTGGACATCTTCTCGACGCCGTCCAGGCCTTCGAGCAGCGGCATGGTCAGGATGCATTGCGGTTCCTGCCCGTACTCCTGCTGCAGATGGCGGCCGACCAGCAGGTTGAACTTCTGGTCCGTACCGCCGAGCTCGAGGTCGCTCCTCAGCGCAACCGAGTCATAGCCCTGCATTAGCGGGTACAGGAACTCGTGCACCGAGATCGACTGGTTCGACTTGAAGCGCTTGCTGAAGTCGTCGCGCTCCATCATGCGGGCGACCGTGTATTTGGCCGCCAGCTGGATCATGCCGCGCGCGCCCAGCGGGTCGCACCACTCGGAGTTGTAGCGGACTTCGGCCCGCTCGAGGTCCAGCACCAGGCGCAGCTGATCGAAGTAGGTGGCCGCATTCGCCTCGATCTGCTCGCGCGTCAGCGGCGGGCGGGTGCTGTTGCGTCCGGACGGGTCGCCGATGGTCGTCGTGAAGTCGCCGATCAGCGGGATCACCGTGTGGCCCAGATCTTGCAACTGACGCAGCTTGGTGAGGACGACCGTATGACCGAGGTGCAGATCGGGAGCCGTCGGGTCCATTCCGAACTTGATCCGCAACGGTGTACCGGTCTGTTCGGCACGTACCAGCTTCTGCACGAACTCGGATTCGATGAGCAATTCTTCAACACCGCGTTTCGTGACCGCGAGGGCCTGCTGGACAGCGTCGGATAGCGGCAACGAGGCGCCTGGCGGATTTGTAGGAGAAACGTCCATGTTGGGGAAAAAATTGTAAGAAAGGGGTGTAGGAAAAGCAGAAATCGGTACAATGCCCGTTGATTCTTGTTCCAACGATTTTTTCAACCTTGCCGTTACCTTTATCGATAAAAGCAAAACAAGAGCACTGAACAAGCGGCTGATTTTAACTTATTGCATGTTCACATTAAATAAATTCCTGAGCGCAAGCTCGGCCAGAAAACATCTTCTCATCGGTTCCTCGCGCAAAACGCGCATTGTTTCCGCTTCCGCCCTGCTGCTGGCGTTGTGCGCCTTCGGCGCCGCCGGCGTGGCCCCGATGGCACCCGATGCCGAGGACCTGCCGGTACGGGCCATTTCCGAAGAACTCGAGCTGCCGCATCTGGCAGAACAGATTGCGGCCCTCGATGCCGCACAGACGAATTACGTCAGCGAAGAACGCGTGCGTTCGGGCGACACACTCGCCATCCTGCTGCAACGCCTTGGTGTGGATGACGCCAACGCCGCCTCCTTCATCAAATCCGATCCGGTCGCGCGCAGCGTGATGCAGCTCAAGCCGGGCAAGCGCGTGCAGGCGCATGTCAATGCCGACGGCGAGCTCCAGCAGTTGAGCAGCGTGGTGATCGAAGGCCGCAACGAATCGGTTTCCAATGTCGTCATCACGCGCAACGAAGACGGCTTCAAGGCCGAGCAAACCCCTGGCGTAATGGAAAAGCGCATCGAGATGCGCTCGGGCGTGATCCGCTCCTCGCTGTTCGCCGCCACCGACGTGGCCCAGATTCCCGACAACATCGCGACGCAGATCGTCGACATGTTCTCCACCAACATCGACTTCGCCTCCGACCTGCGCCGTGGCGACCGCTTCAACGTGGTCTATGAAACCTACTGGCAGAATGGCGAATACGTGCACGCCGGCCGCGTGCTGGCCGGCGAGTTCATGAACGGCTCCAGCGTCTATCAATCGGTGTGGTTCGAGGATTCGGCCAAGAGCGGCGGCTACTACAGCTTCGACGGCAAATCGCTGAAGAAGGCCTTCCTCAAGTCGCCGCTCGAGTTCAGCCGTATCTCGTCGGGCTTCTCGATGCGCCGCCATCCGCTCTCGGGCCAGTGGAAGGCACACAAGGGCGTCGACTTCGCGGCTGCCACCGGCACGCCGATCCGCGCCTCGGGCGATGGCGTGATCGACTTCGTCGGCACCCAGCGCGGCTACGGCAACGTGGTGACGATCAAGCACTGGAACAATTATTCGACGCTGTACGCCCACATGAGCCGCTTCGTCAGCGGCATGCGCAAGGGGACCAAGGTCTCGCAAGGCCAGGTGATCGGCTACGTCGGCTCGACCGGCTGGGCCACCGGCCCGCATCTGCACTACGAATTCCGCGTCAACAACGTCGCGCGCGATCCGATGTCGATCGACGTACCCAACGCGCAGCCGCTCAATGTCGCGCAGATGAAGAAATTCCGCGAAGTGGCGTCGTCCATGCAGCATCGCTTTGCGCTGCTGACGCCGGAGAATGCCAGCATGCGCGTCGCCGCGCGATAACAGGAAATATCCGCCGCGATTGAACGGCGGCGCAAACCGTTTGTCTGGAAGGAAGTACCTTACAATGCTTCCATCCACACAAACGGTTTTTTTATGTCCACTCCCGATCCCGCAACCGCTCCCGCAGCTTCCTATTACATCGGCCTGATGTCAGGCACCAGCCTCGACGGCGTTGACGGCGTCATCGCCTCCTTCGCCAACGACACCGGCGCACTGCAGGAAACCCTGGGCGCCGCACACATTCCGTTTCCGGCCGACCTGCGCGCCGAGTTGATGGCGCTGCAGTCCAGCGGCCCCGACGAAATCCATCGCGAGGCGCTGGCCGCCAACCGGCTGGTCGCACATTACGCCGAATGCGTGAGCGCCGTGCTGCAAGAAGCCGGCATCTCGATGCAGAAGGTGGAATCGATCGGCGTGCACGGCCAGACCGTGCGTCACCGGCCCGATGCCGGCTATTCGCGCCAGACCAACAATCCGGCATTGCTGGCCGAACTGACCGGCATCGACGTCATCGCCGACTTCCGCAGCCGCGACATCGCCGCCGGCGGCCAGGGCGCGCCGCTGGTGCCGGCCTTCCATCATGCGCTGTTCGCGCAGCAGGGCGAGGATCGCGTGGTGGTCAACATCGGCGGCATCGCCAACATCAGCATCCTGCCCGGCAGCCTGAACCGGCCGGTCACCGGCTTCGACACCGGTCCCGGCAACGTGCTGCTCGACGCCTGGATCGCACAGCACGACGGCCGCCCCTACGACGAAGGCGGCGAATGGGCCAAGACCGGCAAGGTGCATGCAGGCCTGCTGGCGCGCCTGCGCGAAGAACCGTTTCTGTCATTGCCGCCGCCCAAGAGCACCGGCCGTGACCTGTTCCATCCGGCCTGGCTGGCCGAGCGGCTCGAAGAATTCCCGGACATCGCAAGCGCCGATGTGCAGGCCACGCTGACCGTCTTCACCGCCACCACCATCAGCGACGCCATCAGGCAGTACGCGCCGAACACCAGCACCGTCTATGTCTGCGGCGGCGGCGCGTTCAACAGCTACCTGATGACGCTGATCTATTTTTCACTCAAGCTGCATCGCCCGGACATCGTCGTGACCTCGACCGCCACGCTCGGCATTGCGCCCAACCAGATCGAGGCCCTCGCCTTCGCCTGGCTGGCACAGCGCTTCGATACCAAGCAGCCAGCCAACATGCCGGCCGTCACCGGCGCCGAAGGCCTGCGCATTCTGGGCGCGCTGTATCCGGCCTGATTTCTTGCCTATGCGCTCGCCACCGCAGGCGATGGACAAACAAAAAGCGCAGCCGAAGCTGCGCTTTTTTCATGGCGGAAAAGACTTACGCGGAGAACGAGGAACCGCAACCGCAGGTCGTCGTCGCGTTCGGATTCTTGATCACGAACTGCGCGCCTTCCAGATCGTCCTTGTAGTCGATCTCGGCACCGACCAGGTACTGATAGCTCATCGAATCGATGAGCAGCTGTACGCCGTTCTTGGTCATGGTGGTGTCGTCTTCGTTGGTGATCTCGTCGAAGGTGAAACCATACTGGAAGCCCGAGCAACCGCCGCCCTGCACGAACACGCGCAGTTTCAGATCCGGGTTGCCCTCTTCCTCGATGAGCTCCGCGACCTTGGCTGCAGCGCTGTCGCTGAACTTGATCGGTGCGGGCATTTCGGCAATTGCATTCATTTCAGACTCCTGCTGGAAAACGTTGATCCATTATAGACCCTGTCGCGATTTCACGTGTTGTTTGCCGCGACGGCCGGGCTGGCCAGTTTCAGAACGGGTTGCTCCAGAACATCATGGGTCAGCTTGCCGGAGACGATCGCTCCGCCGTGCATCTCCAGCGCCTTGTAGGTCACATCCCCTGTTATGCGGGCTTTCGGCTGCAATTCAAGCAGCGCCGACGATACCACCGGCCCGACGATCTCGCCATTGACCAGCAGGTGCGCGACCCGCACCTCGCCCTCGACCCGCGCATGTTCGGAAATGACCAGCATGCTGACCTCGTCCGCCTCGGCGATCACGTCGCCCTTGACGATGCCGTCGATGCGCAGTCCGCCTTTGAAGTGCACGTCGCCAGTAATCGTGGTGGTGGCGCCGATCAGGCTGTCGATGGTGCTCTTGGCTTTCTTGCCGAACATGATGAACTCCTTACAGGTTTTCAGACTGTTGCGCGCGCACTGCACCACGCTCGAGGACCTTGATCTGCACGGATTTGACGACCGCGTCGGGCGGCACGTCCAGCACACCCTCGACGCGCTGATAATGCTTGAATGACAAGCGATAGGCGCCGGCAGACTCGGGTTTGGGGAAGGTGATCATAGCACTTTTATCGTTCTGAACCAGCGTCACCACCAGCTGGTAACTGCCGTTGAACTCCTGCGTGCCGCGCCCGCCCTGCATCAACAGCATGCGGTAACGCAGGTGCGTGGGGTCGATCATCTCCGCCTTCAGGCGGCGGATCGACAGGCCCGAGGAACCGGTCGCGGTCGGCAGCAGGCTTTCGAAGAAGGCCAGATCTTCCTTGAGCTTGCCGTTCTGGGCTTCCAGCGTGCGCACCTGCTCGGCCAACTGCGCCTGCATCGCCTTCTCGATGTTCAGGCGGCTTTCGGCGGCATTGACGGTGGCGCGGTAATCGTCGCGCTCCTTCTCGACCTGCTGCAATTCACCCCGCAAGGCCTCGAACTGGCTTGCCGTCGGCCGCTCGCCGAACCCGGTGAAATTGCGTCCCGCATCGTAGGCCCACATCGCGACCGCCCCGCCCAGGCCGACCACGATGGCGATGAAGATCGCGCGCAGCGGCCACGGCAGATGATTCCTGATCGTCATGCGCGGCGCACCCACCGACCAGCGGCTCAGCCACAGCTTGCGCTTGAGGGATTTGAAGACGGGCTTGGGCGCGTTCATGCGTGGGTTGCCGCGCCGCTCACGGCAGCACGGGCACGTGCCGCAGGCCGGCGGTTTCTTCCAGACCGAACATCAGGTTCATGCATTGCACCGCCTGGCCGGACGCGCCCTTGACCAGGTTGTCCTGCACCACCAGCACCACCACCGTGTCGCCATCGGCCGGACGATGCAGCGCGATACGCAGCATGTTGGAGGCGCGCGTCGAGCGCGTCTCCGGGTGCGAGCCGAACGGCATGACATCGACGAACGGCTCGTCGGCATACGCCTGCTCGAACAGCGCCTGCAGGCCGGCATTGTCGATCTCTTTCGTCAGGCGTGCGTACAGCGTCGAATGCATGCCGCGGATCATCGGCGTCAGATGCGGCGTGAAGATCAGGCCAACCTTGTCGCCGGTCAACAACGACAGACGTTCCAGCGTTTCCGGCGAATGGCGATGGCCGGACACGCCATAGGCCTTGAAGTTATCGCTCGCTTCCGAAAACAGCGTTGCTACCTCGGCCTTGCGACCGGCGCCGGAAACACCCGACTTACAGTCGGCGATCAGGTGCGAGGCATCGATCACGCCCGCCTTCAGCAGTGGCGCGAAGCCGAGCTGCATGGTGGTCGGATAGCAGCCGGGATTGCCGACGATGCGCGCCTTCCTGATCGCATCGCGGTTCAACTCGACCAGGCCGTAGGCCGCTTCTTTCAGCAGATCGGGGCAGGTGTGTGGCTGCTTGTACCACTTCTCGAAGCTCGCCGTGTCCTGCAGGCGGAAATCCGCCGCGAGGTCGATCACCTTGACGCCGGCTGCCAGCAGTTCCGGCGCCTGCGCCATCGCCACGCCGTGCG
>PJTY01000479.1_pt1 | contig 20174 bp, 19 predicted proteins | sample 1512121 | NCBI WGS metagenome assembly PJTY01 (sample SAMN08177680, study PRJNA422409) | Soil metagenome, whole genome shotgun sequencing project. | isolation source: Soil enriched (2) on filter paper: alkali lignin treatment | place: USA: Madison | collected 2015-01-15 | reverse complement strand
ATCCGGCCGACGCCAAGGAATGGGCGCGCCGCTGCGCGACCGAGGAAGGCATGCTCGTGGGCATCAGCTCGGGGGCGACGCTTGCCGCCATCGCCGAGAAGCTCAAGGAACTGCCCGAAGGCAGCCGCGTGCTCGGCTTCAACTACGACACCGGCGAGCGCTATCTCTCGGTGCCGGACTTCCTGCCGGAATGACCATGCTCGACACGATTGCCTACAGCCACGCCGGTCAGGAACTGACCGGCCATCTCGCCCGTCCCGAAGGATCGCCGCGCGCCGCGGTGATCCTCTTCCCGACGATCGCCAACTTCAACGCGCCGATGGAGCGCCGCGCCGGGATGCTGGCCGATCTCGGCTATCTGGTGCTGGTCGCGGATTTCTACGGCGAGCCGGTCGCCAGCTTCGAAGCCTCGTTCCCGATGGCCGAGAAGCTGCGGGCCGATAATGGACACTACCGTGCCCGTATCTCCGCCGCCATTGCCGCACTGAAGGCGCTTCCCGAAGCGGCGGGCCTGCCCGTTCTCGGGATCGGCTACTGCATGGGCGGCCAGGCCGTTCTGGAAGCGGCACGCAGCGGCGAGGATCTTGCCGCCGCCGTCAGTTTCCATGGCACGCTGTCGACCGTCGCACCGGCTGAGCCGGGCGCGATCAAGCCGCGTATCCTGGTCTGCCACGGCGATGCCGATCCCCTGGTTCCCCGCGAACAGGTCATCGGTTTCTGGGAAGAAATGGACCGCGCGGGCGCTAACTGGCACTTCCATGCCTACTCGGGCGTGCGGCACGGCTTCACCGATCCGGGCAGCGACGAGCGCGGAATGGCCGCGATCGGATATGATGCAAGCGCCGACCGCCAGAGCTGGGCCGCCCTGCTCGCGTTTTTCGATGAGATCCTGAACGGATGACTTTTCCAAGCCGTGGCCGTCCCGCAAAGGACGGCCACGGTGGTCAAGCCGTCAGCTCAGCAGCCGTCCGACTTGCCGTCGTCCGGATCCCAACCGCCGGGGATGTTACCCCAGCTGATGTTGCCCCAGCTGATGTTACCCCAGCTGGCGCCACCGGGACCGGTGCTGCCCCAGCTGATGTTACCCCAGCTGATATTACCCCAGCTGGCATTCCCCAGACCCGAAAGCGCCGAGAGAATCGACGACGGGATATTGCTGGAGAAGTTGCTGGAGGACGGCGTTATTGCCATGGCCCCCGTCGGAGCTGCGGAGAGCCCCAACGCCACGGCGGCTATCAACGCTTTGTGCTTCATCGATGCTTCCCTTCCATTCATGCGCCCCAGGCACCCGGCAGGGCACCCATCTCCTCACTACCGGCCTGCCTCGAAAACGCGGCAAACCGAAAGCAGACAGAGCCGCCAATCGGTACATGGGGCACGAAGCACCGACCAAAGCCTCCGCCGTTCAACGATTTTTTTCGTAGGACGGGCACGGCCAAGGAAGGCCCTTGCACCCTGTCGAGCCGGATAGTTCCTTCGTCGAAGATCTCTTGCGAGCCGATTGCGATGATCCGTCCGCTCTATCCGCTCAATGGTGCTGGGAGGAAGATGCTGATTCCTTGGTTAATTTTGAAATCAGCACAATAAGTCCATGTTCTCCGGGCAAAGAACCGGGTTCCGTTACTTCGGTTATTCGGCAGCCGGCTAACTGCTTAGTCCAAGACGCGAATCAGGGAATCGCCCGATAACTTCCTGTAAAAACAGCTTCTCGCGCCGGTATGGCAGGCCGGACCTTCAGGACGCACGCGCAGTTCGATCGCGTCCTGATCGCAGTCGACGAGCACTTCCTCGACACGCAGGAAATGGCCCGAAGTCTCTCCCTTCAGCCAGAGCTTGCCGCGCGAGCGCGAGTGGAAATGGGCAAGCCCGGTTTCGCGCGTCTTCTCCAGCGCCTCGGCGTTCATGTAGGCCACCATCAGGATGTCCCGCGTCTGCGAATCGACGGCGATCGCAATGAGAAGACCCTGGGCATCGAATCGCGGAAGGAACGACGTTCCCAGTTCGCGTTCAGCTTTGCTCACTTCGGACATGCCGGAAATTTCTCCGATTAGAATTCATTGGACGCCGTTGTTGCACGATAACCACAGGCGTTGACCAAAATCCTCGTAGCCGCGCAGTCCCTCTTTTCAACCCCGCGGTTTCGTAGGAATGTCTGCATGCAGCTGGGGGTTGCTGCTGATCCATAGGTAGCTGATACAAGCGCCACGGTTCAGGGAACAAGACCGGATACTCTCGGGTGGTCTGGTTTCAGGTTAATGAGGGATCGGGCCAGGCGGCCGACAGGGGGACCGCCGAACTGCAATGCAGGGCTCAACAGTTTCGTCACGAGGACGCCCGGAGCCACAAGTTCCGGGCGTTTTCGTATGCGCTTCGGGCATGCGCGACATGCCCCTCCTTCAGGGCCTGTCCTTCGACACATCGTCCAGAGCTTCGTCGAGCACCCGCGCAAAGCACGCGATGACGACTTTTCGCGCGCCGCCTCGCTTGAGCCTGGACACACAGGCGTCGCTGGTAGCTCCGCTCGTCAGCACATCGTCGACCAGCAGTACCCGCGCCTCTTTCAGCAAGGGTTTGCGGGAAGGACGAACGGCAATGGCACCGGAGAGCACCCGCTTTCGCGCGGCCTTGCCCAGTCCGCCCAACGAAGGCGTCGGCTTGCGCCGCTCCAGCAGGTCGACAGCCAGAACGCCGCCGGTGGAGCGCGCAATTTCCCGCGCCAGTTCCGCCGCCTGGTTGTAGCCGCGCCGCCAGATGCGCCAGCGATGCAGAGGGACGGGAACGACCAGCCATGTCTCGTCCACGAAAGGCAGCTTCGCACCGATCAGCCGGGCCATGAACCGCGCATGCGAAATGCGGTTGCCGTGCTTCAGGGCCAGCACGAGCTTGCGCGAGGCGGGATTGTAGAGCGTGGCGGCGGCAATGCCGTCGTGACGCGGCGGATCGCCCAGACACGGCGCGCAGAGCGCGCCTTCCGGCACCCCCTCCCCGAAAGGGCGCGAACAGGTCGCACAGCACGGCTCACCGGGTATCGCCAGCTCGCTCCAGCAGGTCGGGCAGAGACCGCCATGGCTGCTCAGCCCTGCCCCGCAGAGCGGACAGCGCGGCGGAAAGATCAGATCGACGAGCGGTTCGAGGGCGCGCGCAAGAGTCATCGCCGCAAAGGCTAGCCGCCGCTCTCGCGTGGGCAAGCTACAAGACGTTAACCCGCTTGCAGGAAGAGCGATTGCACGCAGGCTCGCAAAGCGGCAGGGGGGCGGCATGGCCAGCAAAGCTCCCCCCCGCATCTTCTCGCCCGCCCGCCGCCTCGCCGCTCGCCGCCGCGCCCTCGTTGCCCAGCGATTGCCCGATGCGCCGCATTATCTGCACGACGACATGGTGGAGGACGTTCTCGATCGCCTCTCCTTCCTGCGCTTCGAACCCAAACGCGCGCTGGTCGTGGGCGAGTGGACCGGCATCCTCGCCGCGGCCCTCACTGCGCAAGGCGTCGAGGTCACGCAAGTGGAACCGGCGGAAGGATTCGACGAGGAAGCGCCTTACCCGTTCGAAGGCTTCGACCTGATCGCCAGCCTCGGCACGCTCGACACCGTCAACGACCTGCCGGGGGCGCTCGTCCATATCCGCAAGGCCCTGGCGCCGGGCGGGATGATGATCGCCAGCTTCCTTTCCGCCGGAAGCCTGCCGGTCCTGCGCGACGTGATGCTGGCCGCCGATGCCGATCGCCCGGCGGCACGGGTCCATCCGATGGTCGACGTACGCGCGGGCGGACAGCTGCTCCAGCGCACGCTCTTCGCCGATCCGGTGATCGACCAGCGCCCCCTGCAAGTCGGCTTCCGCAGCCTTGAGCGGCTTGTCGGCGACATTCGCGCGCAGGCCATCGGCGGCGTGCTGGCGGATGCCCCGCCGGTGCTGGGCAAGGCGGCCCTGTCGCGGGCAAAGGAGGCCTTTGCGGCTGCGGGAGAAGACGGCCGAACCGTCGAGCGGTTCGAAATCCTGACCCTGTCCGGTTGGAGGAAATAGAAAAAGGCCGGAGGATCTTTCCGGCCTTTTTCGTTTTCAGCGCATTGGGTTTTCAGCTGAGGGCCGCCTGTGCCGCCGCAAGTCGCGCGATCGGCACGCGGAACGGCGATGCCGAAACGTAGTCCAGCCCAATCTTCTCGCAGAACGCGATCGAGGCCGGGTCTCCGCCATGTTCGCCGCAGATGCCGAGCTTGAGCGTGGGGTCGGTCGCGCGTCCACGCTCGGCGCCCATCTGCACGAGTTGGCCGACCCCTTCGACATCGAGACTGACGAACGGATCGCGCGGATAGATCCCCTTCTCGACGTAAGGACTGAGGAAGCGCGCGGCATCGTCGCGGGATACGCCGAGCGTCGTCTGGGTCAGGTCATTGGTCCCGAACGAGAAGAACCTCGCTTCCTGCGCAATCTCGCCGGCCATGAGCGCGGCGCGGGGCAGCTCGATCATCGTGCCGACCATGTAGTCCAGCGTCCGGCCCTGCTCGGCAAAGACCCTTGCGGCTGTCTCGTCGACCAGCTTCTTGAGGATCTGCAACTCGCGCCGCGTGGCGACGAGCGGGATCATCACTTCCGGCACGATGGCTTCACCTGAAGCCGCCGCGACTTCGCAGGCCGCCTCGAAGATGGCACGGGCCTGCATCTCGTAGATTTCGGGGAAGGTGATGCCCAGACGACAACCGCGATGGCCGAGCATCGGGTTGAACTCATGGAGCTCCTCCGCCCGGCGCCGCAGCGTATCGACGCCGATGCCGATGCTTTCCGAAAGATCGGCGAACTCGGCATCCCCGTGCGGGAGGAATTCGTGGAGCGGCGGATCGAGCAGGCGGATCGTGACCGGCAGCCCGGCCATGACCTCGAATATCGCGATGAAGTCCGCCCGCTGCTCCGGCAGCAGCTTGTCCAGCGCCGCGCGGCGTCCCGTCTCGTCCTCGGCCAGGATCATCTGGCGCACGGCCGAGATACGGCCCGCATCGAAGAACATGTGCTCGGTACGGCACAGGCCGATGCCCTCGGCACCGAACTGGCGCGCCATCCGGCAATCGGCCGGGGTCTCGGCATTGGTGCGCACTTTCATGCGGCGGTGCCGGTCCGCCCAGACCATCAGCGTGCCGAAGTCGCCGGCCAGTTCCGGCTCGATGGTCGGCACTTCACCGGCCATGATCTCGCCGGTCGAACCGTCGAGCGTGATGACGTCGCCTTCGCGAAACTCGCGGCGGCCCATGCGCAGGCTGCGGGTCTTCATGTCGATGGACAGGCCCGAGGCACCCGACACGCAAGGGCGCCCCATGCCGCGCGCCACGACCGCCGCGTGGCTGGTCATGCCGCCTCGCGCCGTCAGGATGCCGCGCGCGGCGTGCATGCCGTGAATGTCCTCCGGCGAAGTCTCTACGCGCACGAGGATCACCGCATCGCCGCGCTCCGCCCGCTTCTCCGCGGTATCGGCATCGAGCACGATCGCCCCCGAAGCGGCTCCCGGCGAGGCGGGCAGCCCCTTGCCGAGAATGTCGCGCGGTGCCTTGGGGTCGAGCGTCGGATGCAGCAATTGGTCGAGCGCCATCGGATCGACACGGCGGATCGCGGTGGCCTCGTCGATCAGGCCCTCTTCGACCATGTCGACTGCCATCTTGAGCGCGGCCTTGGCGGTACGCTTGCCGGATCGGGTCTGGAGCATCCAGAGCTTGCCGCGTTCGACGGTGAATTCGATGTCCTGCATGTCGCGGTAGTGCTGTTCGAGCAGTTCGAATACTGCGGCCAGCTCGCCGTAAGCCGCGGGCATCGCCTCTTCCATCGACAGCGGCCTGGCTCCGGCCCGCTCGCGAGCGGCCCTCGTCAGATATTGCGGGGTGCGGATACCGGCGACGACATCCTCGCCCTGGGCATTGACCAGCCATTCGCCGTAATAGGCCTTCTCGCCCGTCGCCGGATCGCGGGTGAAGGCGACCCCGGTGGCCGAGGTATCGCCCATATTGCCGAAGACCATGGCCTGAACATTGACGGCCGTGCCCCAGTCGCCCGGAATGTCGTTGAGGCGACGATAGACCTTGGCGCGGTCGGAATCCCAGGAATCGAACACCGCGCGGATCGCGCCCCAGAGCTGCTCCTGCACGTCCTGCGGGAACGGGCGGCCGAGTTCCTGCTCGACGATACCCTTGTACTCCCGGACAATCGCCTGCCAGTCCGACGCCGCCAGTTCGACGTCGTTCATGTAGCCATTGTCTTCCTTGACGATCTCCAGCGCTTCCTCGAAGCGGCCATGATCGAGGCCGAGAACGACGTCGGAATACATCTGGATGAAGCGGCGGTAGCTGTCCCAGGCGAAACGCGCGTCGCCGGAAACCTCGCTGAGGCCCTCGACGGTCGCGTCGTTGAGGCCGAGATTGAGCACGGTGTCCATCATGCCCGGCATCGAGACCCGTGCCCCCGAACGGACCGAGACCAGCAACGGATCGCCCGGATCGCCGAAGCGCTTGCCGACAGTCTCCTCAATATGGGTCAGTGCCTGCGCCACGTCGGATCGCAGATCGTCCGAGAAGTCCCCGCCCTCGGCGAGATACTTCACGCATTCCTCGGTGGTGATCGTGAAGCCCGGCGGCACCGGCAGGCCGATCCCGGCCATTTCCGCAAGGTTCGCACCCTTGCCGCCGACGATGACCTTGTCACGGGCGCGCACGTCCTCGCGCGTCGCCTTGTCGTTCCCGGCATTGCCGCCGAACGTATAGACCTGCCTGCTCATCGATCCCCGGCTTCCCTTCCTGTTTTACAACATTCCGCGAAGCCGGGGGAGATCGGTCAGCCCTCGATCCGCGAGAAGTCGGCCACCTTGTGGACTGCCGCGCGGAAGCGATCAAGCAGGGCAAGGCGCGCCTGGCGCTTGAGCGGATCGGCATCGTTGACGGTAACGTGCTCGAAGAACGCGTCGATCGGCGCGCGAAGCGAGGCCAGCGCGGTCATGGCTGCCGCGAAGTCCTCCGCCGAAACGGCCCGCGCCACTTCGGTTTCCGCAGCCGAAACGGCATCGATCAGGGCCAGTTCAGCAGGCTCGGCCTGATAGGCGGGCGCCTGCTCGCTGGCGTGGCGATGGGCCATCTTCGCAGCGATCACTTCGGCGAGATCGGGGTCCTCGACACCGGCCAGCGGGTCTTCCTCGCCGGTACGCGAAATCTCGCCCTCGACGCCGTGCCAGTCTTCCTTCTTGAGGATATTGGCCGCGCGCTTGTAACCCGCGAGCAGGTTCACGCCGTCGTCGGTCGAAACGAATGCCTGGAGCGCATGGACGCGGGCGAGCAGGCGAACGAGATCGTCCTCCCCGCCGAGCGCGAAGACCGCATCGATCAGATCGTGACGGACACCGGCTTCCTTCTGCTGGACCTTGAGGCGATCCGCGAAGAAGTCGAGCAAGTCGCCTTCCGCCGCACCGAAGCGCAAGCCGTTATCGGTGATGAGACGGATGATGCCAAGCGCCGCGCGGCGCAGGGCAAACGGGTCTTTCGAGCCGGTCGGCTTTTCATCAATCGCGAAGAAGCTGCGGAGCGTGTCCAGCTTGTCCGCCAGCGCCAACGCCAAAGTCACCGGCGCGGTGGGGACTTCGTCGCCCTGCCCGACCGGCTTGTAGTGATCGCGAATGGCATCGGCCACGGCGTCCGGCAGGCCTTCGGCGCGGGCGTAATAACCACCCATAAGCCCCTGAAGTTCAGGGAACTCTCCGACCATCTCGGTGACGAGATCGGCCTTGCAGAGTTCCGCCGCCTGACGCGCGAGCACGGGGTCGCAGTTCGGCACCACGCCTTCGCTGGCCAGCCATTCGGCCAGCTTTGCCACGCGCTCGACCTTGTCGGCGACAGTGCCCAGCTTTTCGTGGAAGGTGATGCGCGCCAACTTCTCGGCGTGAACCGAAAGCGGCGTCTTGCGGTCCTGCTGCCAAAAGAAGCGGGCGTCCGAAAGGCGGGCGGCCAGAACTTTGCGGTTGCCGTCGACGATCGCCGCACCATGATCGGTCGCAACGATATTTGCCGTACAAATGAAGGCGTTGGCAAGAGAACCTGCCGCGTCTTCGCAGACGAAATACTTCTGGTTCACGCGCGCGGTCAGCTGGATCGTCTCGGGCGGAACTTCCAGGAAGTCTTCCTCGAAGCGGCCGAGCAGCGGCACCGGCCATTCGGTGAGGCCCGCGTTCTCGATCACCAGGCCTTCGTCCTCCACCAGCACGAGACCGGCAGCCGTGGCCGCGTCGCGCGCCTTGGTGCGCACGATGTCCTGGCGTTCCTCGTGGTTCACGAGAACGTGGGCGAGGTGCAGCTTGTCGGCATAGTCATGCGCGCCGCCGATGGTGATCTCGCCGGGTGCGTGGAAACGGTGGCCGAGGGTCACGTAGGACGAGCGGATGCCACCCACTTCGCATTCGACCAGATCCTCGCCGAGGATCGCGACGATGCCCGAGAGCGGGCGCACCCAGCGCAGCGATTCCGTCGAGATCGAGGCGGTGCCCCAGCGCTGCGACTTGGGCCAGGGGAAGTTGCGGATGATCGCGGGGATCACTTCGCCCAGCACTTCGGCCACGGCGCGGCCCGGCTTCTCGACGACGGCAAAGTACGTGTCCTTGCCCTTGAGATCGCGGATTTCGAGCTGATCCTTGGTGAGACCCGTCTTGCGCAGGAAGCCTTCGAGCGCCTGCTCCGGCGCGCTGGTGGCCGGGCCCTTGGTCTCCTCATGCACCGCTTCGGTGGCGAGCGGAAGGCCGCGTGCGATCAGCGCGAGGCGGCGCGGGGTCGACCACACGGTGACTTCGCCCACCGCGACACCGGCAGCGGCCATGTCCTTGCGGAACAGCTTTTCCAGATCGGCACGGGCACCGGCCTGCATGCGGGCCGGGATTTCCTGCGAGCGCAGTTCGAGAAGGAAGTCGGTCATACGGTCCACCCCGGGAACTTGGCTTCCCATTCGGTCTTGTTCTTCTCGATCCAGGCCTCGCACGATCCCTTGGCGAGATCGCGGACGCGGCCGATGTAACTGGCGCGCTCCTGCACGGAGATCACGCCCCGTGCCTGAAGCAGGTTGAAGAGATGGCTGGCCTCGATCGCCTGGTCATAGGCGGCGAGCGGGATTTCCGCCTCGATGCAGCGCATGCATTCGGCCTCGGCGGCCTTGAAGCCCGCGAAGAGCGCCTCGGTATCGGCGATCTCGAAGTTGTACTTCGACATCTGCTGCTCGTTGGCGAGGAACACGTCGCCGTAGCTCACGCCTTCGTTGTTGAACCGCAGGTCGTAGACGCGGTCGACGCCCTGGATGTACATCGCGAGGCGTTCGAGACCGTAAGTCAGCTCACCGGCGACCGGCTTGCAGTCGAACCCGCCGACCTGCTGGAAGTAAGTGAACTGCGTCACTTCCATGCCGTCGCACCAGACTTCCCAGCCCAGGCCCCAGGCGCCGAGCGTCGGGCTTTCCCAGTCGTCTTCCACGAAGCGAATGTCGTGCGCCAGCGGGTCCACGCCGATCGCGGCGAGGCTGGCGAGGTAGAGTTCCTGAAGGTTGTCCGGGTTCGGCTTCAGGATCACCTGATACTGGTAGTAGTGCTGGAGGCGGTTCGGGTTCTCGCCATAGCGGCCGTCGGTGGGGCGGCGCGAAGGCTGGACATAGGCGGCCTTCCACGGCTCCGGGCCGAGCGCGCGCAGCGTCGTGGCCGGATGGAAGGTCCCTGCCCCCATGCGCATGTCATAAGGCTGAAGAATGAGGCAGCCCTGCGCGCTCCAGAAATTGTGGAGCGTCAGGATCATGTCCTGGAAACTGAGCGGCTGCTGCGCTGCGGTCGACATCGAAATCCCGTCAAAACTCTTGGCTTCGCGGCCTTTGGCGGATCGAACCCGGCAAATCAACCGCGCAGACACCAGTTAAATCCAAGGCCACGCTACCCCAAACCCGCGCCTGCGGCTATCTCCCGGCCGAATGACGCTGTTAAGCTGCGCGTTTGCTTCTTTCCTTCCAAGGAAACCCGATGATCTTTTCCCGCATGCCCCGGACCCGCAGGCGCCTCCGCCTCCTCGCCCTCGCCCCGCTGTTCCTGTTCGCGCCGCCGGTACTGGCTCAAGAGGCGCAGACCGCCGTCGCCGAACCGCGCGCCGAGGCCGTCGTTCCGGCGCGCCCCGCGCTCTGGAAGATCGCCGACAAGGACACCACGATCTATCTTTTCGGCACGATCCATATCCTGCCCGAAAATGCCGACTGGTTTCACGGCCCGGTGCAACAGGCCTTCGAATCCGCGAACCTGCTGGTGACGGAAACCATGCTCGATTCGCCGGAGACGCTTCAGAAAGTCTTCATGGACAAGGGCATGCGCCATGACGGTACGACGCTGCGCGAAAGCCTGAGCGCCCCGGAGCGGGACAATCTTGAAAAAGCGCTTTTAAAACTGGGACTTCCAGCGGAATCCTTCGACAAGTTCCAGCCCTGGTACGCCGGTCTGGTGCTGTCGCTGCTACCGCTGAAGGCGGCAGGCTACGAGCAGGCCAACGGGATCGAAACCCAGATCGAGACCAAGGCCGCCGCCAGCAAGGTCGCGCGCCATCCGCTCGAAACCGCGGACTATCAGATCGGCCTCTTCGCCGGCCTGCCCGAGAAGAGCCAACGCAGTTATCTCAAAGAGGTACTGGAACAACTTCCCACCTTGCGTGAGGATATCGCCAAGCTTGTCGAGGCCTGGAAGGCCGGACAGGCCGAGGAACTGGCCAAGCTGCTCAACGAGGACGAGTCGGACGAAGTGATGCGCAAGACGCTCATCACCAACCGCAACAAGGCCTGGGCCAAGTGGCTCAAGGCGCGGATGGCCGAGCCGGGGGTCGTTTTCGTGGCCGTGGGCGCCGGCCATCTCGCCGGACGCGGAAGCGTTCAGGACGAACTGGCCAAGGCCGGGATCCGATCGGTCCGGGTGCAATAGGCCAATGCGCAAGCTCCTTCCGAGACTGGCCCTGCTGGGCGCCGCACTCACCCTCTTCGCCTGCAGCCCGAGCCCGGAAGCGGCGAGACCCGCGCTCTGGCACGTCGAAAGCCCGGACGGCGAGACGGCATGGCTCTTCGGCACGATCCATAGCGCCAAGGCACCTTTGCTCTGGCAGACCGGAAAAGTCCGGCAGGCCCTCGATGATTCCCATGAAATCATGGTTGAAGTCGGCAATCTTGCGGATGAAAATGAAGTTGCCGCCACTTTCGCCCGCCTCGCCCGGAACGAGGGGCAGCCGCCGCTCTCCCAGCGGATAGCGCCTGCCGAGCGGCCTGCCCTCGAAACCCTGCTGAAAAAGGGCGGCTATGGCGATGGCGACTTCGCGGCGATGGATACCTGGGCCGCAGCCCTCACCGTCGCGCAGGCCGGTGCGAACAAGGACGAGGCCCGCAACGGCGTGGACCGGGGCGTGATCGCCGCCGCCGGCAAGCGCCCGGTCGTCGAACTGGAAGGCGCCGCGAAACAGCTTGGCCTGTTCGACAGCCTGCCCGAACGCGAGCAGCGCGATCTGCTCTCCGCGGTCGTGGCGGAGGCGGATCGTTCCGATGCCGATCTCGCGGCAAGCTGGCGAAAGGGCGACATGGCGACGATCGAGCAGGAAACCCGCAAAGGACTGCTGGCCGATCCCGAACTGCGCGCAGTGCTGTTCGTGGGCCGCAATCGCGACTGGACCGCCCGGATCGCCCAGGCCATCGACGGCGGCAAGCGGCCTTTCGTAGCGGTCGGTGCCGCGCATATGGCAGGGCCGGAAGGCCTTCCGGCGATGCTGGCGCAGAAAGGCTACACGGTCACGCGGATCCAATAGTCGCCGGATACTTGCCTTTTCGCGCATTCCGCATTAAGGGCGCGCGCTTCCCGTCATGGTCATCCCTGGAGGCGTGACGGGGCGGTGCAGGCCGACACGCGGTCCGTATCCGACATTTATCCAGTTTTGAAAGGCAAGTCCCCATGAGCGATACGCTTAACCTGCCGGCCGAGACGCGTGATCGGGCTGGCAAGGGAGCCTCCCGTGCACTGCGTCGCGATGGCCGCGTCCCCGCCGTTGTCTATGGCGGCAACGAAGAACCCCTCGCGATCCACGTCGAGGAAAAGGAGCTGGCCCGCCAGCTCGGAACCGGCCACTTCTTCAACTCGATCATCGAAGTCGAAGTCGGCGGCAAGAAGTTCCGGACGCAGCCGAAGGACGTTGCCTTCCACCCCGTCACCGATCGTCCGCTCCACGCTGACTTCCTGCGCATCGTCAAGGGCGCGACCGTGCACGTCAACGTGCCGGTGGTCTTCGCCAACGAAGACGCCTCGCCGGGCCTGAAGCGCGGCGGCGTTCTGAACGTCGTTCGCCACGAGCTCGAACTCGTCTGCGACGCCGAGAAGATCCCGCACGAAATCGTCATCGACGTGACCGGTTTCGACGTGGGCGAATCGATCCACATCCACCACGTGAAGCTTCCGGCCGGTGTCGAGAGCGCGATCAACGACCGTGACTTCACGATCGCCACGATCGCCGCCCCCTCGGCTCTGAAGAGCTCGGAAGGCGACACGGCGAAGGAAGGCGAAGGCGAGTAATTTCGCCCGAAGCCATCTTCGGATAAACGAACGGCCCTTCCCGCCCCGGCCAGACCGGCGAGCAGGAAGGGCCGTTTCGCGTTCAAGTTACAGGATCTCTCGACATGCAGCTGTGGGTCGGCCTCGGCAATCCCGGTACTCAATATGTGCTGAACCGCCACAATGTCGGCTTCATGGCGATCGATGCGATCGCGGAAGTCCACGGCTTCGGGCCGGTGCAGAAGAAGTTCCAGGGCTGGCTCCAGGAAGGCCGCATCGGCACGCAGAAGATCCTGCTGCTGAAGCCTGCGACCTTCATGAACGAGAGCGGCCGCGCCGTCGGCGAAGCCATGCGCTTCTACAAGCTGGCGTTGTCCGACCTCACGGTATTCCATGACGAGCTCGACCTTGCCCCCTTCAAGGTCAAGATCAAGCAGGGCGGCGGCCATGCCGGGCACAACGGCCTGCGCTCGATCGACCAGCACCTCGGCCCCGATTTCCGCCGCGTGCGGCTCGGCATAGGCCATCCCGGCCACAAGGACCGCGTGCACGGCTATGTGCTGGGGAACTATGCCAAGGCCGACATGGACCCGCTCGCCGACATGCTGGGCGCGGTCGCCGGAGAAGCCGACCGCCTCTCTGCCGGCGACGACGTCCGCTTCATGAACGATGTGGCCCTTCGTCAGCAGGACTGATCGTTCGAGTTAGCTACCTTTCCAGCACAATTAGCGTCGGGTTAGCTTACACATTGCACGGCTCGGCAAGAGCGTTAACCAGCATAACCCGCAGGAAACCGTATCTGGCACGGCATTTGCTTTTCTTCTCGTGAACCCATTCGGGCAACAAGGGGAATACGAATGATCCGCAGCACCATGCTCGCCCTGGCGCTTACCGCCGGCAGCGCCATCGCTTTCGTCTCGCCGGCCGAAGCGACTTACGGCGGCGGCCACAAGCACTCCTGCGGCTGCGGCCACTCGCAGGGCAAGAAGCTCTGCGGCTCCAGCAGCTCGTCGAGCAGCAGTTCCTCTTCGTCCTCGTCCTCCTCCGGCGGCTCCACGACCTCGGGTGGCACCACCTCCACCTCGGGCGGGACGACTTCGACCTCCGGCGGCACAACCACTTCAGGTGGCACTTCGGGTGGCACTTCGGGCGGTTCCAGCTCGGGCGGCACCGCCGTTCCCGAACCCGGCATGCTCGGCATGATGGGCATCGGCCTGCTCGGCCTGGCCTACGCGCGCCGCCGCAAGCGCCGCGACTGATCCGACGCTCTAAACAGCCTCAAGCCGTCGCCGGTCCCTCAACCGGCGGCGGCTTTCGCTTTTCCAAGGTCGCGGGTGATTTCCGCATTGTCCGGATCGGCGCTTGCCGCCGCTTCGAGCAATTTCCGCGCGCCCTTCGGATCCTTGCCGAGTTCCAGACGGACGAGAGCGGCGGCATGGAGGCGCTCCGGATCGCCGGGCGCCAGCTTCAAAGCACGATCGACATAAGCGATCGCCGCCTTGGCCTGCCCCGATCGCGCCGAAGCCGTGGCGAGATAGCCGAGCACTTCCGCATCATCCCCGCGCCGAAGCAGTTCGCGATAGGCGGTCAGCGCGCCCGCCCAGTCCTGCCGCGAGAGAGCGGCCTGCCCCTCGTCCGCCAGGGCCATCGTCGCCTTCAGACGAGCGGGATCGAGACGGGCTTTCAGAACGCCCGCCTGCGGATCGCCCGAGGCCCGCGCCGCGCGCTCCGCCAAAGCCAGCACTTCGGGACGTGCCAGAGTGCCTGCCGCAAGTGGCTTCAGCGTCGCCCAGGCGCCGCGTGGATCTCCAGTCGCCAACTGGGCTTCCCCCAGCATCCTACGTGCGTAGAAGTTCTGCGGCGCCAGCAGCAGGGCACGGTTGAACAGGACCCGCGCCTGTTCCGCCTGGCCGAGACGAAGCAGCGCTTCCGCGTAAGTGAGGCCTGATCCGGAAGAAGGATCGAGGCCCCCTTCGCGCCCTTGCAGGGCAAGTCGGATCGCCTCCCATTCCCCTTTCTCGGACAGAAGCTGAATACGCAGCTCCTCGAGCGCCGGATCGTCGGAGCCCGTCTTCCGCGCTCTCTCCACGACTGCCATGGCCTCGTCGACTTTGCCCTGCTCGTCATAGGCATTGGCCAGCGCCAGCATGGGCGGCACCTTGTCCGGATAGGCCGCTATGGTCTTGCGATAGGCCGCGACCGCCAGATCGGTCTGGCCGCGCGCGCTGGCGAGGTCTCCTGCAAGTACGAGCGTGTTGTAAGAAGAAGGCGCAAATCTTTGCATTATATGTAAAATATCTGAAACACGCCCGAGGTCACCTGCGTTCAACGCGAAACGCGCATACGCGACGGCAAGCGGCAGATCGTTTCCAGCCTTCATCCCCTGTGCGAAAGCGTCGGCCGCAGCCTTGTCCTTGCCGAGTGCCAGATAGGCTTCTGCTCGCAGTCGCCATGCTTCGGTGTCAAAATCATTTACAATCAACATGATCGCGTCCGAAGCTCTGCCGCGCAGGAGGGCGATACCGGCCTTGAGGCGCTTCATTCCGGCGCCTGTCTCTCCTGCATGTTCGAGGCGCGAGACGGCCCGCTCCGCGGCATCGGCATCTCCCAGTGCGATCTGGGTGCTGGCGAGCAGCACCAGAGCTTCGCGATTGCCTGGCTCCTGCTCCAGCGCCGAAAATAACTCCGTCCGCGCTGCCGCATAGTCCTGCGCGACAAAGTCCGAACGTGCCTTGTCGAGCGGCGCCGGGCCGCTATCGCCGCAAGCGCCCAGCATGGCCAATGCAAGGGCGGCAAGCGACAGGCGGACGGCGGTGTTCATTCCCCCGGCCTAGGGCCAAGCCCTGAAATTTCCATGAAGCCCGTTCGCCCGTTTCACAAAGACTCGCCGCGCAACTGGTAATACGGGCGGAGTGACGCTAAGGCGCGGCCAAACATTTCTTCCGGAGTTACACATGGGTTTCCGTTGCGGAATCGTGGGCCTGCCCAATGTCGGCAAGTCGACCTTGTTCAATGCGCTCACCGAAACGCAGGCAGCGCAGGCGGCCAACTATCCTTTCTGCACGATCGAGCCCAACGTCGGCCAGGTCGGCGTTCCCGATCCGCGCCTCGACAAGCTGGCCGAAATCGCCGGTTCGGCCAAGATCATCCCGACGCAGCTGTCCTTCGTCGACATCGCCGGTCTCGTGCGCGGCGCCTCGAAGGGTGAAGGCCTGGGCAACCAGTTCCTCGGCAACATTCGCGAGGTGGACGCGATCGTCCACGTCCTGCGCTGCTTCGAGAACGACGACATCCAGCACGTCGACGAGCGCGTCGATCCCATCGCCGATGCCGAGACGGTCGAGACCGAGCTGCTGCTTTCCGACCTCGAAAGCCTGGAAAAGCGCGTTCCCGCCGCCCAGAAGAAGGCCGCGCAGGGCGACAAGGAATCGAAGATCATCGCCTCGGTCCTCGGCCAGACGCTGGAACTGCTGCGCGACGGCAAGCCCGCCCGCCTGACCCAGCCCAAGGACGACGACGAAGCCCGCGTCTTCGCGCAGGCCCAGTTGCTGACCGCCAAGCCGGTGCTCTACGTCTGCAATGTGGAGGAAGAATCCGCCGCCGAAGGCAATGATTTCTCGGCGCGCGTGTTCGAAAAGGCCAAGGCCGAAGGCGCCACCGCCGTCATCGTCTCCGCCGCGATCGAAGCCGATCTGGTCGGCATGGACAACGAGGAGCGCATGGTCTTCCTCGAAGAGATGGGCCTCCACGAAACCGGTCTCGCCCGCATCATTCGCGCCGGTTACGACCTGCTCGGCCTGCTGACGTTCTTCACCGTCGGCCCCAAGGAAGCCCGCGCCTGGACCGTGCACAAGGGCGCCAAGGCCCCCGACGCCGCCGGCGAGATCCACTCGGACATGCAGCGCGGCTTCATCCGTGCCGAGACCATCGCCTATGACGACTATGTCGCGCTGAACGGCGAATCCGGCGCCAAGGAAGCCGGCAAGCTGCGTCAGGAAGGCAAGGAATACGTGGTGCACGACGGCGACGTCCTGCATTTCAAGTTCAACGTCTGATCCTGTTCAGGCGGCGCAGGTTTTCGAACCTGCGCCGCCACATAAAGCTGTTTCCTCGAAAGATTCGAGGATCGGGCAAGGCCCCTCGTCCGACCCAGCGCATTCGTGGGCAAGCCGCCGCAGTGACTGTCTGGCCGCTTCCAACTGCGCAATTTCCCGGTCCAGTGCCGTCAGGCGCACTTGCGCCATTTCCCGCGCCCTTGGCCGGTCTCCGGTGTGATCGAGGCTGATGAGTTCGGCGATCTCGTCGAGAATGAAGCCTGCCGCCTTGGCCGAGCGGATGAAGCGCAGCCGCCGCACGTCCTCCTCGCCGTAATGCCGCTGGCCTTTCGCGCCGCCGATCGCTGCCGGTCGCGGATCGAAGAGCAATCCCTTGCGCTGGTAGAACCGCACCGTCTCCACGCCGACGCCGCTCGAACGCGCCAGTTCCGAAATCGTCAGGGCCATGCTTGACTCCGTACCATGGTACGGAAGGTATAGGCCGAGTCATGTCACAGACGCCAGCCCGCATCGCCGTTCTCCATCGCATGGTCATGGAGAAGCATTCCTGCCCCTGGGGGATCAAGTCCAAGTATCTGCTGGAAAAGCTCGGATACGAGGTCGAGGATCACTGGCTGACCACCCGCGACGAAGTGGATGCCTTCAAGGCCGCGCACGGCGTGGCGACGACACCCCAGACCTTCATCGACGGCAAGCGGGTCGGCGGCTACACGGACTTGCGCACGCATTTCGGCCTCAAGCTCCACGACCCTAAGGCCAAGACCTATCGACCGGTTCTAGCGGTCTTCGCGACTGGGCTGGGCCTCGCGCTGGCGGCTAGCTGGGCGGCATTCGGCACGCCCTTCACCTTGCGCAGCGCCGAGTGGTTCGTGTCGATGACGATGATGCTGCTGGCCATGCTCAAGTTGCAGGATGTCGAGCAGTTCTCGACGATGTTCCTCGGCTACGACCTCCTCGCCAAGCGCTTCGTACCTTACGCCTATGCCTATCCGGTGCTGGAATGGACGGCGGGCGCGCTGATGACGGCCCATGCCCTGCCCTGGCTCTCGATCCCGATCGGCCTCGCGATCGGCGGCATCGGCGCTGTCTCGGTGTTCTACGCGGTCTACATCCAGAAGCGCGAACTGAAGTGCGCCTGCGTCGGCGGCTCGGGCGCGGTGCCGCTGGGCTTCATCTCGCTGACCGAGAACCTCTTCATGGTCGCGATGGCGCTGTGGATGCTTGCCCGTTAAGTGATGGCAAGCATGATATAACAAGACATCGACCTGTCATGATCGCAGGTCTAGGGGGTGGCGATATGAAGAGACTCGCCCCCCTGTTCGGCGCGCTTGCCCTGCTCGCCTCTCCCGCACTCGCCAAATCCGCCCCGAAGCCTTCCGAAGATCGCCGCGAGCCGGTGGTCATCCTCGTCTCGATCGACGGATTCCGCGCCGATTATCTCGATCGCGGGATCACGCCCTACCTCTCTGCCCTGGCGGCCGGCGGGATCAGCGCCGCGATGCGCCCCTCGTTCCCCAGCAAGACTTTCCCCAACCATTGGGCGCTGGTTACCGGCAAGGTCCCGGACCGCAACGGCATCATCGCCAACGGCTTCGAGGACCCTGCTCATCCGGGCGAGAAGTTCACGATGTCGAGCGACGAGCCTTACTGGTGGGACGAGGCCGAGCCGATCTGGGTCACGGCCGAAAAGGCGGGCATTCATACCGCCACGATGTTCTGGCCCGGCTCCAATGTCGCCTGGGGCGGTACGCTGGTGAAGGAACCGTGGAAGACCGTGACCGGCGGCGTGCGCCCGCGCGACTGGCAGCAGTTCAACGGCGCAGTATCGCCGACGCAGCGGGTCGATGCGGTGCTGGACTGGCTGCGCCGTCCCGCCGCGAACCGGCCGAAGCTGGTGACGCTCTACTTCGATCAGGTCGACACGGCCGGGCATCACTACGGTCCGGATGATGCCAATACCAATGCCGCGATCACCGATGTGGACGGGGATATCGGCAAGCTCGTGGCAGGCCTGCGCGAACTCGGTCAGCCTGTCGATCTCATCGTCGTGGCCGATCACGGCATGGCGGCGATCTCCAGCGAACGCGTCGTCGCGCTCGACACGATCGCCGATCCCGCACTCTACAAGCTGGGCGACACCGGCCCCTTCGCGGCGCTGACGCCGTCCGAAGGCAACGACGCGAAGCTCGCCGCCGCGCTGGCAGGGCCGCACGATCACATGCAGTGCTGGCCCAAGCGGGACATTCCCGCGCGCCTTCACTACGGCAGCAACCCGCGCGTAGCCCCGTTCTTCTGCCTGGCCGAAACCGGCTGGCAGATCGCCGCGACCAAACCCGACAAGGTCGCTACCGGCGGCACCCATGGCTATGACAATGCCGCTCCGGAAATGGCGGCGCTGTTCGTCGCGAATGGACCGGACTTCGCGCCGCGCGGCAAGCTCGCGTCCTTCGACAATGTCGACATTGCCCCGCTCCTGCGCGATCTTCTTCGCCTTCCTCAAGCCACCGACGGCGACGGCAACGATGCGCCTTTCCGGGAAGTTCTGAAGAAATAGACCTCAGGATCGGCAGGTAACCTCGCCTTCGGACATGAAGGCGACCCGCTCCTGCGCATCGTGGAGCACGAGTTTCGCAGGCCAGTGCATCGTATCGGACCCGCCCGCCTTGTCGGGCAGGCTCACCAGATCGACCCAGCTCGCCAGACCGACGTAAGTGGAGCGCGCATTGCCCGGCAACTGCGCGCTCTCTTTCTTGGCGGCGTAGCGCTTGAGATCCCCGCCGATGCGCATGAAGCCCTCGTCGGCGTTGGCGATGAAGATCGGGTCCTTCTCCCCCGGCTTGCGGAACGCACAGCCCGGCTTGTCGAGGCCGTAGCGGGCCACGTCGATCTCGGTGATGGCATGGGGAATGATCGGCTTGAACGGTTCCTTGCTCATCCGCTCGACCATCGCCACATCGTGGGCGTTCTCTGCCGCCTCGCCCTGCGGATTGTCCTTTCCGCAAGCTGAGACCAGGAGCAAAGGCAGCAGAGCAAGGGTCGGTTTTCGCATCATTTTCGCCCGAACAGTTTCTCGATATCGTGGTGTGCGAGTTTAACCCACGTCGGGCGCCCATGGTTGCATTGGCCGGAGCGCGGGGTGCGCTCCATTTCGCGCAGCAGCGCATTCATTTCCGCGACCGAGAGCGACCGACCGGCCCGGACCGATCCGTGGCAGGCCATCGTCGCCAGCACGAGTTCGAGCTTCTCGCCCAGCAACAGGGCATCGCCGTTGCGCGCCAGATCGTCGGCAATGTCACGAACCAGAGCGTGGACGTCGGATTTGCCGAGCACGGAGGGCACCGCGCGAACCAGCATGGCACCAGGCCCGAAACGCTCCAGCACGAGACCGAACTGCGCAAGGTCGCTTGTCTTGTCTTCCAGCGCGTCGCAGGGGGCTTCCTCCAGTTCGACGACCTCGGGCAGCAGCAGCGCCTGCGAGCGGGCCATGGCATCTTCCGCCCCGGCAGCCTTGAGACGTTCCAGCACGAGCCGCTCGTGCGCCGCGTGCTGGTCGACGATCACCAGACCGTCCT
>PJTY01000478.1_pt1 | contig 20194 bp, 21 predicted proteins | sample 1512121 | NCBI WGS metagenome assembly PJTY01 (sample SAMN08177680, study PRJNA422409) | Soil metagenome, whole genome shotgun sequencing project. | isolation source: Soil enriched (2) on filter paper: alkali lignin treatment | place: USA: Madison | collected 2015-01-15 | reverse complement strand
GACATGCACCTCAGCCAGGTCGCACCGATGGCGTGGCAGGGATTCCTTGGTGACCTGGACGTCGCCGTGATCGAGGTCACCGGCATCCGGCCCGATGGAACCCTGATCCCCTCGTCGTCCTTGGGGAACAACAAGACCTGGTTAGATCGGGCTAAGAAGGTGATCCTCGAGGTGAACCGGTGGCAGAACCCGGCGCTCGAAGGAATGCACGACATCTACTACGGGACCGCTCTGCCGCCGGGTCGCGTACCGATCCCGCTCACCCGGCCCGATGATCGCATCGGCAGCGCATATCTGCGGTGCGATCCCGACAAGGTGGTCGCGGTGGTCGAGACGGACGCACCGGACCGCAATTTGCCGTTCGATGCACCGGGCGACGTCGCACGGGCGATCGCCGGCCATCTACTGGAGTTTCTCAGGCATGAGGTCGCGCGCGGCCGCCTGACCACGTCGCTGCTCCCTATCCAGTCGGGCGTTGGAAATGTTGCGAACGCGGTGCTGTCGGGTCTCGTCGATAGCCCATTCAGCGGCATGACTGCCTACACCGAGGTTATCCAGGACGGGATGCTGGATCTGCTGGATTCCGGCAAGTTGCGGATGGCGTCGGCGACAGCCTTCTCTCTAAGTCCTGCCGCCGCCGCGCGCATAAATGCCAATATGGCGTCATATCGCGACAAGATGGTCCTGCGTCCGCAGGAGATCAGCAACCATCCCGAACTGATCCGGCGCCTTGGTTGCGTAGCGATGAACGGTCTGATCGAGGCGGACATCTATGGCGCAGTCAATTCAACACACGTGATGGGATCGCGGATTCAGAACGGCATTGGCGGCTCCGGCGACTTTGCCCGCAATGCCTACATTTCGATCTTCACGACGCCATCGACGGCCAAGGGAGGCTGCATCTCATCCATCGTGCCGCAGGTCAGCCATGTCGACCACATCTCGCAGGATGTTCAAGTGTTGGTGACGGAGCAGGGGCTTGCCGATCTTCGTGGGCTGAGCCCTCGCGAGCGAGCCAGGCTGATCATCGGCAATTGCGCCCACCCCGACTTCCGACCTGCGCTGTTTGATTACTTCGATCGCGCGATGAGTGGGTCCTATGGCCTGCATTCACCGTCACTGCCGGGCGAGGCCCTGTCCTGGCATCAGCGGTTCATGGAAACCGGTACGATGCGGCCCTAGCGCCGGCTGGCTCATTCACCTTCGCAATGATGATTTTCAGCGGCCTGCGTCGCGCGGTCGGTCGGTCGATCGACTGCGGAGGGAAAGAGAACGGGCCGGTCCTTAGCGGGGGCTTTTCAATCGGACCGGCCCGTTCAGTGGCACAGGATGCCACGTGCCGGAGCCGGGGAGAGGGACAGGCCGCCGGGACGCATTGCCTTTGTAGCGCTAGCTGGTCTGGTCGTGCATCACCCGCAGGTCGGTCCGGAGGCATATGAAGGTCTAGGTACAGTTCGCCAACGTGCACGGCACCGCTCGAAACAAATCCGGCGCCGCCGCCCATGGCGTCAGATCCGCATGCCGCACATTGCCAGCATGATGGTCATCGAGAGGAGGGCAGCGAAGGTCACGCCCACCGCCCAGATTCGGTTCGCTTGGATTGCGGATGCGCCATGGGCAAGCATTACGGCGCGCAGCCCGGCGAAGAGATGGCCGATGACCAGAAAGGTCGCGAGGGCGTAATGCGGAATCAGCCTTGCGCTCCAGGGATCGTGTATGAGGCCATTGGGCGCGCCGGTCGCGAAGTCCCATCCGGTAGGAATCCCCATGAACCAGCGTGCGAACACAAAGACGGAGTTCATGTGTCCAAGGATATAAATGGAAAGGAAGGATCCTGACGCGACCTGGAAGCTCTTGTAGAAGTCGAGACGCTGTGCGCTCCACCGCCAGGCCAGCATCAGTCCGGTGACAACCTGAAAAAGCATCGCTGAGGCAAGGATCGGTTCGCCCAACGGTGAGCGATAGATTTTGCGGCCCATGTCCATGATGGCGGCATGGGCGGCTTGACCTTTCCAGGCGAAGAGGTGGTTCGTGAGGTGGAAAGCGACGAAGAGGATGATGATGAGCGCTGTTAAGCCGTGCGCGACGCGCAAGACCGGGGAGGGTCGGCTCCACGCTGTTGTCCCTTCCTTTACCGGCGCCGCGACGACGTAGAGGATTGCAAGGCCCCAGATGATCGCCCATGCAAGCTCATCGGGGAGCGGGCTCGAGAGCAGATACTTCCACACGCCAATGAAGCAGTAGAGCGTGGGGGAGATGACAGTCGCATATGCAAGCCTGCGGGACCGCGTTTCGAAGGCCGGGTCCACTGCGGGGGATCTTGGCCCTGTAAGGGCGCGCATGAATCCAAATGCCGGCACCGCGAACATGAAAAGCAGCATGACGGCCGCTATGGCGAGGCCGGGCGGTGTCGGCGCTTCGTCCGGCTTTCCGACAGCCCAATGGAAGCCATCGATGAAAGCGGGATAGAACATGGCGAACGCCGCCGGTGCAACGGCTGGCATGAGACGTGCACTACTCGCCCGATTGCCGAGGCCAGCACCTGGCTGGTTGATAGCCTGCATCATGCGATCACCCTTCAATCTTTTATTTGGCGGGGCAGTCGCGACAGATTGGCGTAGTGCCGATGTACGAACTGTCTCTTCGCTGCGAGAGTTGCCACGAATGACGGGCCCGGTCCTTCATACGATGATCTAGGCGAATTCTGACCTAGCCCTTCGTATGTGGAGGCATGACCTTGGGCTGGTCGTTCTTGCCCTGCGGTATCGCTAGGATTTCATGATGTGGTCGCCGCCGCTCACCATCCGCCGAAAAGGATGGATTGGGCACGATGTCCAGAATGTCAAAGTCAAAGAGGGACTGGAATGAGCGATCTCGATAACGCAAGCGCAGCGAACCTGAAGGAACTGACGGCGCAAGACGATCTGCTCCCCTGCATTCCGGTCATGCGGGTCCTGCGACCCCATCTCGAAGCGGATGACGGTGCCGTCGTTGAGCGGATCAAGCGGCAGATGGAGCAGGGATATCGTCTGCTCGCCTTGATGAACGGCTCGGACATCGTCGCGCTCGCCGGAATTCGCCTGCAGGAGAATCTCGTTTTCGGCCGCTTTCTCTACGTCGACGATGTGGTCGTGGCACCCGAGGCCAGGCGTCAGGGACATGCGGAGACGCTGCTGGCTGCGATCCGGGAAATGGCTGTCGAGACGGGGCAGGACGTTCTCGCGCTCGACACCGCACTTAACAACATTGGGGCGCAGCGCGTTTATCATCGGTGCGGTTACGAGAACGTGGCTTATCATTTGATCCAGCGCCTGCCGCGCTAGCGGTGGCGCCCGTCGCGAGGGATGGTGATCGACGCCAGAGTCACGAAGGTGATAGATGTGAGGATCATGCTGATCGCAGGCTCATCCACCGCCTTTTGTATAAAGAGGTACATTCCGGTCGCTGCAATCGCGACGAGCAGCCAGGCGACTGCGCCGGAACCGATGTGACTGCGCTTTGGAATGTGCAGCGCGAGGAGACGAACGACCAGATCGGCCTGCTCGGAGCGGTATCCAGCGGTCAGGAAACGGCGGAGCATGTCATCGTCCACCTCGCCACGGACCCTTGCGAGGATCGCGAAACGGCGCAACTCCTCGAGCGGCTTGTTGGCGAGCCGGTTCGGCTGCTCGTGCCCGAAGAGGCGAGCTATGCGCTTTCGCCATTTCGGCATTTCCGAGATCGATTCCAGCGTGTCCTGGAACGAGAGGCTGATAACCGAGCGTTCCGTCACAGAAAGCCGGGCATGCGGCTTCTGGGCGACTACCGGCGTATCGGTTGCCTCATAGTCGGTTGTAGTGCGATGGTCGAAGGCAGACGAGGTAAAGTCCATGGCGGACCTCCTTGATCGCTGGGTGATCCCCGGCCGTATCGACGGCTGGGGATCACCCAGGCGAGACGGGGCAAGCCCCGGTTTGCTCAGAAGTGGTAGGCGACGCCGACCAAGGCCTGATGCCGCTGGAACTTGGTGTCGCTGCCGCCAAGGTCGCTGTAGCGATACTCAAGACGGGCCGAGACGCGCTGCGTCAGCATGCGCTCCACGCCGCCACCGACCGACCAGCCGTCGAACGTGTCCTTGGTGTAGCGCGATGCGGCGGCTTCGTTGATACGGACCGAGCCGCGCAGGTTCTCGTAGCCGCCGCGAGCGTAGATCAGCGTTTTATCATCGACGAGGTAGCCGGCGCGGACGCCGAGATCGAAGGTGTACTCCGGGTCGATGCTGGCGAGCGAGCCGCTGCTGGAGCGGGTCACCCCGTCGTCGAAGCCCATGCTGAACCCGGCCTCACCCGACAGCACGATGCGGTCGGTGATCTTGTAGTTGTAGCCGGCAAAGATGCCGGCGGTCGCCGCGTCCTGGGAGCGACCGATGTCGGCGCGGCCAATGTCGGTGTCGGCGCGACCGACCTTGTTCTTGTTCCAGCCGGCCTCGATGCCGGCGTACGGACCCTGGAAGGCCTCCTGCGCTGCGACGGGGGTTGCGCTGGCCAGCGTGGCTGCGATGGCGAGCGAAGCGGTAACGATCAGGTTCTTCATGGCACTTTACCTTTTTTCAGGCCGCCAGCGCCGATAGTCGGCCCCGCACGACGGTGGTCGTCACGAGCGGCGCGCTGGGATCACGAGAGCGAGGACCATCGTTCGCGGAAGCGCTTCCTTGCGGTTCCGCAGAGTTGTTGCGGCCTTGTTCTGTATCCTGCGAGAGCGTCGCTAGACGCACCCTAGGTAGGCCGGTTGGTGCGCCGTTATTATCGGGCACAATGCCATGTCATTGATGCTGGAATGAGAGGAATGACCAAACCATCGTCGGGGAGGGCATGCCATCCAGCTAGGTTGGTGAAACGCCCGTGGGCTCGTCTGAACGGCGCAATCGAGGAAGGCCGCGGCTCCCCCGTTTTGGGGCCGCGACCGAATGTTTGGGCGGTGATGGGGCGTGTAGAGCCTTCACGCACGCTGACAGGGTGAAGGCGGGTCCGATCGTGCCTCAGTGCTGCGCGGATCAAGGAGTGATCAGGCGCTTGGAAGTGAGATCCAATCGAATCGTTGAGCAGCCGATACACCATGCGCGCGGCCGAACCATCGACTGGCTCGGCCCCGTCGCTCTTCAGAGTTATTTGCGGATAAACGCCAGCAGATCGGGGTTCAGGACGTCGGCGTGGGTTGTGAGCATGCCATGCGGATAGCCCTTGTAGACCTTGAGTTCGCCCTTCTTGAGCAACTTGATCGACAGGAGGGCGGCATCGGCGATCGGTACGACCTGGTCGTCGTCGCCGTGCAGTACCAGGACGGGCACGTTGATCGCCTTCAGGTCTTCAGTGAAGTCGGTTTCGGAGAACGCCTTGACGCAGTCATACTGCGCCTTGGCGCCGCCCATCATGCCCTGGCGCCACCAATTCTGGACGGTGCCCTCGATAACCTTCGCGCCCGGACGATTGAAACCGTAGAATGGACCGTTCGGGATATCGAGATAGAACTGGGCGCGGTTGGCGAAGCCGGCACGGAAGCCGTCGAACACCGACATCGGGAGACCGCCGGGGTTCTTGTCCGACTTCAGCATGATTGGCGGGACGGCCCCCACCAGCACCGCCTTCGCGAGCCGACCAGGCTTGGCGCGCGCCGCGTAGCGGGCAGCTTCACCGCCACCAGTCGAGTGACCGATATGGACGGCGTTCTTCAGGTCGAGGTGCTCGGCCAGTTCAAGGACATCAGCCACGTAGGTGTCCATGTCGTTGCCGGTGTCGGTCTGCGTCGAGCGGCCGTGGCCGCGGCGGTCGTGGGCGATGACCCGGAACCCCTGCTCAAGGAAGAAGAGCATCTGCGCGTCCCAGTCGTCCGCACTGAGCGGCCAGCCGTGGTGGAAGACGATGGGCTGGGCGGTCTTGGGGCCCCAGTCCTTGTAGAAGATAACCGTGCCGTCCTTGGTAGTGATCGTGTCCATTCGAATGTCTCCTTCGGTTGAAGTTTGCCTGTGCGAGGGCGCCGCAAGCGTGGGAGCCGTCGCGATCAAACCGGCAATTGCGATCCCGCCGAGCACGTCCCGACGGTTCGCAAGAAACAAAGGTGGATCGGCGGTACCGGATTTCTGCATCATGATGGTCTCCCTTCCCGAGAGTTGAGCTGCGCGTGTAGGGCCCGGTGACCGGATACCCTCCGCTCGAGCCCGCCGCGCTCCCGGGCGCGGAGGGACGATTTTACCGGTGGTGATCTGCCTGCCTGAACCTCGGCGGAGCCGCAGGCGGGGAACGAGCCGGTTCCAGCGAAGGCAGGAGGACAACTCGATCGGTTGTCACGTTACTCTGACTATCGTTCCGCCTCGACCAACGGAAGGACGAGATGGCATCATACGAACAGCTAGCCTTGCGGATGGGATGGGTAGCCAGCGTGCGATCTTAGCCTGCAAAGATGGTTTCGGCGTAGAGTTTCGGGTCGACATTGCCGCCCGACACCACGACAACAGTTGCGCCATCTGCGGAAGGAGCCAGACCCGCCAGCAGCGCAGCAAGGGCGACGGCTCCACCCGGTTCGATCACGAGCTTCATATTGGCGAATGCGAACCGCATTGCGGACCTGACCTGTTCGTCACTGACCTTAAGGCCTCCGGACAGGAGCTCTCGGTTGATCGGGAATGTGAGCTCGCCTGGACTGGGGGCAAGAAGGGCATCGCAAATCGAGCGCGCTCCCGGCGCAACGCTTTCCCGTTTGCCGCTCGTCAGCGAGCGGGCGGTGTCGTCGAACGCCTCGGGTTCCACGCTATAGATGGAGGCCGACGGCTGGGCCGCCTTGATCGCGGTGGCGATCCCGGCGACGAGACCACCGCCTCCACAGCAGACAAGGACGGTACCGACCGGAACGCCGAGTTCGGCGGCTTGCTCGAGGATTTCAAGGCCAGCCGTTCCCTGACCGGCGATGATGTCGGGATCGTCAAAGGATGGAACGAGGACGGCGCCGCGTGCCGTGGCGAGTGCGCGGGCTATATCCTCGCGTGACTCGGTGTCTCGATCGTACGTAACGACATCGGCGCCGAGTGCACGGGTATTAGCCAGTTTTACCGATGGTGCGTCGGCCGGCATTACGATCGTGGCGGGGATTTGCAGAATGCGGGCTGCAGCGGCGACGCCCTGCGCGTGATTGCCCGATGACCACGCAACAACGCCGGCCTTTCGTTCTGGTTGCGAGAGCTGTGATAGCCGGTTGTAGGCACCGCGGAACTTGAAAGACCCGGTGTGCTGCGAACCTTCGAACTTTACCAGCACCCGGCGGTTGAGGCGCTCGTTGAGTGTGGCGAATTCAAGCAATGGTGTTCGTACGGTTGCCCCAGCAATGCGGGACGCTGCGCGGCGGACGTCATTCACGTCGATGGCGAGGTATCTTGAAGATGTCATTGGCTGACATGCTCCGAGATCAGATCGTGCGACAGTTCCCACAGGCGCTCGGCATTGTCTTCGTCGAGAGCGTACGGCGCGACGCCGCCGGAGAAATCAGTCGGACGGCGCTGGACGATTGACGCTTCCTTGCAGTCCTCGAAGTACAGCCCGCCGATGCCGTCCAGAAGCGGCGAGGCAGCGACAAGTACGCTCGTCGCTGCACCTTGCTCGGCTGTTTTTCGCAGTGGCTCCGGGGTCTTCAGGCCGCCCGTGTGCTTCTGAAGTCCAGTCGCGATCGCACCGGGATGGAGGCTGTTCGAGATGATGCCGTCGTCCGCCCAGTGCCGCGTGACCGAGACCGCCAGCAGGGCAGTGGCGCTCTTCGACTGCCCATAGGCCACGATCGGCGTGTAAGGGACGAAGTCGAACGCAAGGTCGTCGAAGAGAACCGGACAGAATTGATGCCCGCTCGAACTGAGCGAGGCAACGCGCGCGCCCTGTGCCGCCGCCAATGAACGCCGCAGGCCGACCGTCAGGGCGAAGTGACCAAGGTAATTGGTGGCGAACTGCATCTCGAAGCCCTGCTTGCTCAGCTGCAGTTCGGGGACTGCCATGATGCCTGCGTTATTGATGAGCATATGGACCGGGCCACTCCAGTCTCCGACGAAGGCGGCCACCGAGACGAGGTCGGCAACATCCAGATGGCGTACATCGATCGCGGGATTTCCGGTCATGCGTTTGACCTCCTCTGCTGCAGTCCGAGCGGCATCGGGCCGGCGTACAGCAAGAGTAACCCTCGCACCGGCTGATGCGAGCGCCTTGGCGGTTTCCAGGCCGATGCCAGCCCCACCGCCCGTGATTATTGCAGTTTTTCCGGAAAGATCGATTCCATCGACCACCTCCATTGCGGTGCTCTTGAAACCGAAGGGAGTGGTGATACGTGTCATGTGGGCCTCTGTCGGATTGAAGGTGCCGCCCATACGGGCGGACCGACACTTTAGGGCCGGCCCGCCCGGGACCGCGCGAGCCTGGGGCGTTGGCTGCGCGGCGTGCTCGGAGCTCGGGGAGGGTGCGGAGGGGCTCCGAGCCCCCGAAGAATGCGCCGATAATGATAGGTCGGGCCATCAGACCAGACGCCAGAGCCGATCATCCGAGGGGCTAGGGCAAGACGCGTTAATGGCGTGTAGCGGTCGCATAGACCGTCGGCTCCTAAGACCTCTCCCTTCGTATGGCTGAGCAGATGCGGGGCGTCCGGTACGACGGAGCGCGATAGTGCGCCGCAGGAACCGCTTGGCGCCGATGGCGCGAAGGGAACCTTGGAATGAACCAAACTGCGATTGACCACCCGAGCGGGATGACAGACCTGCCGGAAGCGGCGACCCGGGATGTCGGTGCGCCGCTCCGTAAGTTGCTCGCGGACGTTTTTGCGCTCTACCTCAAAACAAAGAACTTCCATTGGCACATGAGCGGCCCGCATTTTCGGGATTTTCATCTGCTGCTCGACGAGCAGGCAGGAGAGCTGTTCGCAATGACAGATCCAATCGCCGAGCGCGCGCGCAAGATCGGCGCGCCGGCGCTGCGCTCTATAAGCGATATTTCTCGCCTCCAGCGGCTGTCCGACAATAGCGAACCTCATGTCGATCCGCAGGATATGCTGGCCGAGCTCCGGGACGATAATGTGCGCGTCACCTCCGCCATGCGCCAGACGCACGTCGTTTGCGACGAATACAGGGACGTGGCGACCGCCAGCCTGCTTGAAGTTTGGATCGACGAAAGCGAGCGCCGGTCGTGGTTCCTCGACGAGGTAATGCACGGTCGCCGTGGTTCCAGCCATTGATTCCGGCAGGGAGCGACCACCTGTGCTCGGCCGTCGCTCCGATTGTTCTGTGGCAGCAGTGCGATATCGGAACGGGCTAGAGGTCAATCCGGGTTGCAAGGCGATCCGCTGGTTGCGCGATCGGGGACGATCCGCAGCCTTGGCAGGCCATGCCGCCAGTTTAGGCGGCGGACTCTCGCGGCGCAGAGTGCCTGCAGGGTCGTGACCGTGAGCATTCGCGGCGGGTGCGTCCGTTTCAAACGGGAGTCGAAACTGGTTTCGAGGTCCGCGGGCTCTGCAGAGGTGCTCGTCATTGGATAAGGACATGCACAGGCCATCAGGGCTAACCTATCGTCAGTCCTGGTGGCCTGTGCATGTGTTTCAGTGCCGACTATCCGTAGGTCAAGCGACCACGTTGTTGCCGAACACTTCGTCCTCCGCGATCATTTGCGCGCCGTCTGCGGAAACCTGCTCGGCCCGTGCCGGATTGGCGAGGCCGTCGAGATAGATGAACTTGAGGTTGTGAATGCCGACAGTCGACATCACGTCCCCAAAATAGGCGGTCAGATGATCCGGCTGGAAGCGACCTTCACCGCTCACGATGCCGCCTGCCGTCACTACGACGAGTGTTGGACGATCTTTAAGCAGGCCGGTCTTGATGCCGTCGACCGGTGCGAAGCTTCGGCCGTAGCGCAGCACGAAGTCGATCCACATCTTGAGGGAGGCCGGAACGGTATAGTTATGCATCGGGGTAGCGAGCACAACGAACGCCGCATCCTCAAGTTCGCGGATGAGTTGCTCCGACAGAACGAATGCCTCAGCGTCATGCGTTTCGCCGCTGACTATGGCTTCCGCATACTCCGAATGGATCGCGGCGTTGGCAAGCGCAGAGAGATCCCGCTCGACGAGCTTAAGCGCCGGGTTGTGCCGCTGGAGGTTTGCCACGGCTTGCTTCGCCAGAATCGCGCCGCGGGAGGCGCCACCGTAAGGGCTTGCCGTGATGAGAAGGATCGATGCCATCGGAGATTCCACTTCGTTTCGGTGCTCAGAAATTGGTGGCCGTCCGCGTAGGGGGGAAGAGGCGCGGACGGCTGAACCGAACAAATGGGCGCGGGGTTCAGGCCAAGTTCGCCTTGTCGAGGCCGAATGCCTTGTCCTGCGAACCGGGGACGGACTGGAAGGCGATCGAGGCGCGGTTCCAGGCGTTGATCGTCATCACCATGTAAGTCAGATAGACGGTCTCCTCTTCGGAAAATTCGGCGCGAACGATGTTGTAGATGTCGTCCGAAACTCCGAGTGGCGAGATTTTCGTGAGGGCCTCGGCCCATTCCAGTGCGGCACGCTCGCGGGTGCTGAAGAGGTTCGATTCACGCCAGATCGCTACGTGATGGAGGCGCAGTTCGCGCTCGCCGTGGAGCTTGGCCTGTTTGATATGCATGTCGAGGCAGAACGCGCATCCGTTGAGCTGAGACGCGCGGATCTCGACGAGACCGAGGATCGTGTGGTCGAGGGGCCCCTTCTGAACCGCAAAGGTCAACTCGGTGAGCTTTTGCGTCAGGGCGGGAACGAGCTTGAGGTGGTCGATTCGTTGGGTCATTTTATCCGTACTCCTTCGTGCTGTTCGGTAGCGCGGAGATACGGCGGGGTAATTCATACGATAAGGTAGGTGAATGCCATCTGATTGATGCCAAGAAGGGCCTAATCGGATTTCTGACGCCTATCAGCATTATAATTGCAAGTGATTTGTCTAAAATACTCTTCCTTCATGCGCTTACAATCATGCTACTATGTGCAAGAGCAGAGGTGCTTGACTGATAGCAAGTATGCCTATCGCAAATAGGTTATTGTTTGCCTATCACAATTAGCGATATTGGACAGGAGGACTGGTCGACATGACGATATCCATTGGTGGCGGAATGCAGAACTTCGCTTATCCAGCGGGCTATACCGGTCCGGCCCGAAGCAAGCCGACCGGTGAAGGACAGGGCACATCGGGCTTCAGCCGGGCCCTTGATGATCTGATGGCGGAAGGAGCGAAAACGCCGGCTGAGCGCGCGCGCGAGGTTATCCTCAAGAGGCACGGGCTCGACGACAAGGCTTATGGAGCACTTGGTGCAGATGCCCGAAAGGCCATTGAAGCGGAGATCGCCGACGCGGTTAAGCGCACTGTCGGGACGCGCGACAGGGTAGAACCTTCGTTCATGCGCATTGCCTGATCTTGGCTTTGGAAGTTTCGCAATACAAGCTAGAGCAATTCGTCTCATCCCGTTGACCCTGTGGGTCTGATATGCGGCGCGGGCTCTGTCGAGCGCGGGTTATTTCGACTTGGTGCCCGCGCGCTGCAGGCAGGTGTCGTCCTCTGCCGTCATTCCGTTGATGACTTCGGTGAATGGAGCCACGCGATCAAAAAGGCCCCTGAGATCGGTTTTGCGCTTTAGGATATCAGCGAGTGTGTAGCGATCGAGGACGTCGAGAAATGCTCGTGTCGCTTCGGCAAGAATACGGGGTAGGGTACAGGCTGGCGCGATGAGACAGGAGCTGCAGTCGACGAGGTCGAAGCCCGTTTCAGTATGCCGAATGATCTGGCCGATCGATATCTCCTCAGCAGGCCGGCCGAGCCGCAATCCGCCATTTCTTCCCCGCACGGTCTCGAGGAAGCCGGCCGGGCCGAGATTCTGGACGATCTTCTTCAGGTGATCCTTGGAGATGCCGTAGACGTCGGCGATTTCCTGGATCGACGACAGGTTGCCCTCGTCCTGAGCGCCCACGTGGAGGAGGACGCGCATGGCGTAGTCTGTGTAGCGGGTCAGTTGCATTGCACAGTTCCATGTAGGGAGGAAGGTAGAAGTGCAACACGCCCGAAGCGGCCCGGCGTCAGCCGGGCCGCGTTGCGTGCCGTCAAGTGAGGAAATGGCTCAGGCAGCAACCTTCAACTCTTCCGCATGCTCGGGATAGGGCGCCGCTTCCTGCGCTACCTGTCCCGCGAGTTCGTCGGCGAACCCATGGTTCACGTCGCGGTGGTGTGCCTCGTCGGCGCGGACCACTAGAACGACGTCGCGTAGCGTCGCATCCTCGGGGAGCCTCCAATAATGTATGGCAAGGGCGGGTGCGGGGCGGTCGGCGATGTCACCGGCGTCAATGGCCTGGAGGAAGTGAGTGTAGCTGATCACAGCCTCCTCCTCGAAATAGCCGACGACGCGGTGCGCGATACGCGGCGCCACAAGGTAGATGCCGAAAAACGCGCAGTAGAAACCCCATTGCACCAGCAGAATCAGAAGCCGCTCGAACATGTTGGGTCGAGCCACCTTGATGAAGGTCATCAGGTGCATGCGCTCATTTTCCGCTTCCTCCATTAGCGTGCGGATCCAGCCGTTGTCGTCGACCATGCGCCGGAGGCACTTAAGGTGGGTGAGCGTGGCGCCGACCATACCCGGCACTGCGGCGACCGTTTCGATCACAATGGCGCGGTGCGAATGGCGCTGCTGAAAGATCAGATCGGCGAAGAACCGGAGCGTCTTCGTGAACGCCCAGGCGATTCGGTCGCCCATGTCTTCGGGTTTCCGGTGTTCGATGCTGACTGCGATTTGCTCGTACATTTCAATGTCCTCCCTTTTGCTGGGCGGCCCGTCGGAATGGGCGAGTCGCGAAAGGTGCAATCGGAATACCTCTATCTTGGATGGGGCGCAAGATAAAAGGTGCAATTGACATGCCCTTTTAATTGAGAAAAAACGTGCATCTGATTTACACCCTATTGGAGTCGTACGATGGACTTTCCGTCGCTTATCCAGGAAGCCGACATCCGGCCGCTCGTTGAAAGCTTCTATGAGAAAGTGAGAGCGGACCCGCTGCTCGCACCAGTGTTTGTAGCCCATGTCCATGACTGGGAAGACCATCACGCACGGCTCGCGGATTTCTGGTCTTCCATCATGCTCACCTCGGGGCGCTACAAAGGGAGCCCGCTCGCGCTCCATCTCATGCATGCGGACGAGTTGACGAAAGAGCGGTTCGACAGGTGGCTCGAGCTGTGGCGCGAAACATCGGCCGAGCTGCTCGCGCCTCCGATCGCAGCCGCAGTGCAGGCAAAGGCCGCGCGCATCGCGGAGAGTTTCCAACTGGCGATCCGGTATCGTCCGTCACGATCGATGCCGCCCATCGATACGGCGGGGCTCGCATCGACCTCAAGCGCGCAAACCTAACCCTCCGTCTGATCTGTGTACCGGCCGCAAATACCGGACAACCGTACCATCACATTGAACCCCCGTTCGCACGGCTCATCAAATTTCCAGGAGACCTTTTATGTCCGAACCATTGACCCCAGCCGCTATCGCTATCGTCAAGGCGACAGTCCCCGCGCTAGCTCAGCACGGCACCGCGATCACGACTGCGATGTATGCTCGGCTGTTCCAGGACGCACACATCAAGGCGCTGTTCAACCATTCCAATCAAGGTGAAAGCGGCGCGCAGGTGCACGCTCTCGCGGCCGCTATCGTCGCTTACGCCCAAAACATTGAGAACCTTGGGGCGCTGGTTCCGGTGGTCGAGCGTATCGCTTACAAGCATGTCGGCTACCACATCCTTCCCGAGCACTACCCGTCTGTGGCCAACGCTCTGCTTGCGGCAATCAAGGAGGTCCTCGGCGACGCCGCGACCGACGAGGTACTTGCGGCGTGGGGTGAGGCCTATTGGTTTTTGGCCAATATCCTGAAGGCGCGCGAGGTTGTCCTGCGTGACGAGATCATGAGGTCGGAAGGCGGATGGAACGGATGGCGTCGTTTTGTCGTCGCTGAAAAGAACAAGGAGAGCAGCACGGTCACCTCGTTCATTCTGCGTCCCGAGGACGGCGGCCCTGTCCTGCGGCACAAGCCTGGGCAGTACCTGACGTTCCGTCTCAAGCCTGAGGGAACGTCCGATATGAAGCGCAACTACTCGATCTCGTGCGGCCCTAACGGTGCGTTCTACAGGATTTCGGTGAAGCGCGAGGCGAGCGGGCAAGGCGGATCCCGCTTCCTGCATGATCATGTAGAGGTCGGCGATGTGCTCGAGACGACACCGCCCGCCGGAGACTTCTTCCTTGACGAAGCACCGCAGCGACCCGTCATCCTGCTTTCGGGAGGCGTAGGCCTGACCCCTATGGTAAGCATGGCAGAGGTGATCGCACGCGATCATCCGAAGTTGGAGGCGCATTACATCCACGGCACGGTCAGCAGCGACACGCATGCCATGGACGCGCACGTCCGCGAACTGGCATCCTCCTGCCCGAGCCTCAAGGTTGCGACCTTCTACAGCGATCCCCTTCCTGCTGACGAGCTTGGGCGGACGCATCAGGGGGAGGGCTTCATCCCGGTCGAATGGCTTGCGGCGAACACGCCGCTCACCGAGGCCGATATCTTCCTGTGCGGGCCCAAGCCCTTCCTGCGTGCATTCGTCGCCGGGTTGTCGCTCGCGGGGGTGGCATCGGACCGTATCCACTACGAGTTCTTCGGCCCGGCGGACGAACTCATGGCAGCTTGAGATGACCAGCGAGGAGGAACTCGACCGGGCGCGGGTCGTCGGTGACGACGGCCGGCGGCTCTCCGCGATCGAGTTCCGCCTCGTCAGCGGTTGCTCCACACCCGCGCAAGGCTCGGCGAGAGATTGGGAGTCGCCAGCGCAGACTATCGACCGGTGAGCGCCTTGATGGCGTTGATGCCGATCGTATCCGCGACCGTGCGACGGGCGAGTTGTTGGTTAAATCATGAGAGAGCGACTGCTCGGATCACTCCCGCTTCACATGTCCGTCGGGGCCGGCGGCACGCCGGCATGGAAGAACGCCCTCAGGCGAGGAAGAATGTCCGTAAAGCCGTGCGGCTCCTCCAGAGGCCGCACGATCCTGCCACGTTCGAGTAGGACATATCCCCGCTTCACCGAGGCATCGAACGCCTGCATGAGTTCAGGCGACGCGCGGAGCAGCGGCTCCAGCGTTTCTTTTGACAGAATCTCAACCGTCGCACGGGTCTTCGCGGTCGCGGACACCTCCTTGCGGGCACCCGTCACCAGGCCGATTTCGCCAATCGAGGCACCGCCGCCGATGCGCCCGCCTATTTCCAGGCTTCCATCGACACCGCGCCGGCTGATCTCGATAACCCCATCGGCTACGATGTAGAGGTTCGTATCGATGTCGCCCTGGCTGAAGAGCGTGTCGCCAACGGCAAGTTCGCGCATGCTGATCTCCTCACGCAGCGTATCGAGCTGTTCAGGAGCGAGGGTATCGAAGAGCCGGATCGATGAGAGAATGTCGATCCTGTCGCCGGGGGGCGCGGCCACGGATCTGTCGAGAAGGCCATCCCGGAGTAGGAGTGCTCGGATGTGGCGCAGAGCATCGCTCTTCACCTGCCCAAGCAGCTTCTGGTTCTCGACGAAGAGCCGGACATCATAGCCATTGGTGCGCGAGCCAAGGCGGACGAGGTTGATAGAAGGCGCTGGTGTTTCGAGCGCGAGGGGCGTCAGGAGCAAGGCCTGGTTTATCAGTGCCTGGACGCGGTCTGGTTCGGCTAGGGCGCTTGCGCTGATCTCGAACTGCATCCCTCGCCGGGAGGTGGGAAAGCTCCGGTTGAGGATCCTTGCCTTGGCGACCGTGCTGTTCGGGACGATTGCGACATCATCATCGTCGGTGGAGATACGGATCGAGCGCCAGTTGATTTGCGATACCGTCCCCTCGACCCCTTCTCCTAAGCTGATCCGATCGCCGAGGCGGAATGGTTGCTCGACGCCGACTGCGATGCCCGAGAAAAGATCCGCCAGGGTGCTTTGCAACGCAAGGCCGAGCACGACCGCAACGATACCGGAGGTGGCGACCAGTCCGGAAAGCGGTAACTTCAGGACGAAGCTCATGACCGCGACAATCGCGCCGACATATATGCCGGCCGAGAGTAGGTCAGAGAGGAGACGGCTCTGTCGTGATCGGCCATCGTGGCCTAGCGTATATTGAATAACGAACGAGAGGCCGCTGGCGGCGAGGATCCACCATAGGCCCGCGACGACCTCATCGATAGCGCCGTGGTGGGCAGTCAAATCCATCGGTGAGAGGAACGGCGTGCGTCCCTCCAAGAGAAACGCGGTACTCATTGTCGTGAGCAATCCACCGGCACCTCCCGATCGCCAACGCGATCCACCACGCCGCAGCCAAGCCGCAATCAGCGCCGCCAGACCGATCATAATGCCGATCCCAAGGAGCATTTCAGATGGAGACACGAACGATCCGATCCGGCGCCATGCTGACGTGGGAGATTTTGTTGTGGTCACTGAAGGACGGCAGGCGTGAGATTGATTGCAAGCCATCGTTGCTGGGGCGGGTAGCCACGTTTCCGTGCTGGGCGCATTCGAGAGTTTCCACTTGCTCCACATCCGGTGCGACGGATCGGCCAAGAACTGAAGCGACGAATGCCTTGCGCGCGCGCCTCGGAAGACGATTGACTGCGATGAGGAGCGAGACCTCCGCGGCGTCGGCTATTGCGAGGAAGGCGCGTTCTTCGTCTGTCGGTCCCGGCATGGCGCGTGTGATCTCGCGCTGACGCTCGATACAGGTTTCTGCGACGATCCGGAGAAGGTGTCGGATCGGAGCGTCGAACGCTCCCTCGGTCCGGAGCCATGCCTCGCGCGCCTGGGCGAGGGCGGCCTCGACTTCGAACACCGTCGAGAGCAGGCGAGCCGCAAAGCGTCGGAGTTGAGGGACCGCGCGGGTGAAGTCGCGATCCCTGACCTCGACCTCGATAGCTGTTGCTGACGGGCACGGAACTGTTTCGCTGGAGCATTGCATGGCAATCATCCCCTTTGGCATCTCGATGACGACGACGCGGCCGCGCGTAGTGGGAAGCGCGAGCACAACATGTTCTTGAGCGTCTGCCGTTTTTGCGTGTTGGGCCATCAGACGAGCCTCCAGCCGGCTTCATCCATCGGGACAGGTCTCTTCATACACAATGACGCCTGCGACCAGAAACCCAGAGCATCGCCAGTGTCTGCGATCTTGTCACGGTTAAGGACGAAGGAGAGGCGCGCCGGTACGAAGTCCTCAACTGGTCGCCGGCGGAGAGCGGTTGCTTTGACAGAGCCGCGCAGCGTTTGGGGACGCGTAGTTTCCGGTTCCTGATCAGACAGGGGCGTCCGCGAAGGCGCGCGGAGAGTGGACCCCGTGAAGCTCTCTGCGCATTCCAGGCGGCCCAGATGAATAATTGCTTCTACCATGACGCACTCCTTGTTCGCTCATGGTGTATCGCGGGGGGGATATCCGGATAATCGGGCATTGCGGCACCTGATTGATGCTGCTGAGCGGCTAATGTTGACCGAATTCATTCGATCGGACGGCCGGTCTTACGATCGTTCAGTTGCGGCAGCGGCTGGTACGTAGCACCGCTCATGTTCGGGCCTTTCCCAAGGGATGCTCTATCCAGCCAGCAAGTTCATCAGCGTCGGCATCGCGGAATGTGCAAGCGGTATGGGTCAAGTCCAGTCGCCTGCTGCCAAATACGGGTTTGACTCGGGGAGTTTCTACTGGATCGAGAATCTTGTGGCCTTCAGATAACGTACGGGCCGCCCTCATACGAAGGGCTATGATGAGCCTTCTTACTTTGTGGGGCTCGGGCGCTCTGCTAGAACTCTGCGCAGGAGGCTAAAGCGTTGATAAAGGATATAACGCCGGCGACAGGAATTGCCAACCATCGGCCCGCCCCCGACGCGGATCGCCCCATCGTTGTGATCGCGGATGACCATAAGAATATGCGCGCGGCGCTTGAGGAGCTGTTCGAGTCGGTTGGGATCGATACTCTCAGCTTCGAGAATGCACGTCTCCTGCTGGACAGCTCGCTACCCGATCGCCCTGGATGCTTCATCCTCGATGTCCGCATGCCGGGCCCGAGCGGGCTCGACCTGCAAGCGCAACTCGTCGAGAAGGGGTATCTGATGCCGATCATTTTCGTGACCGGCCATGGTGACGTCCCAATGAGCATCCGGGCAATTAAGGCGGGTGCTTTCGACTTCAAGTCGAAGCCGGTTCGGGATCAGGACCTGCTGGATGCAGTTTCTGCGGCGATCGACTCCGATCGCCATCGACGCGCTGTCGTCCGGATCGAAAAGGAGAGCCTGGCGAAGTTCAGCACATTGACCCCTCGGGAGCGGCAGGTGCTGAAACGCATCGTCAGCGGGTTGCTCAACAAGCAGATCGCCTACGAACTCGATGTTACAAGCGCCACGATCAAGCTGCATCGCGGCAGTGTAATGAAGAAGATGGAGGTCGGCTCTGTCGCCGAGCTCGTGCGCATGTGGGATCATATTCCACCCGCAATCCGTCAGGGTGACGCGGCGTAGACCTCCGTATAGCTTCTGAAGCGCCTGAAAATCGGCGATGAGATGGCTTCTCGGTTCCCAACTGTTGAGGAACATAGCTTGCAGCGTAACTCCCTCATCGCGGTCGTCGACGACGATGCCGGCATGTGCGAGGCCATCGCGGAGCTGCTTGAGGTGCTCGGCTTCGAGACCGCCCAATTTCCGTCGGCAGAGTCGTTTCTGGCCAGCTCTGCCGCTGATGCCTTCGATTGCCTCGTCTCTGACATTCGCATGCCGGGGATGGATGGTTTCGAACTCGGACGCAGGATTGCAATGCTAGCGCCGGAACTTCCGGTCATTTTCGTCAGCTCCATCGATGATGAGCATGCCCGGAGCATGGCCTTGAGAGTTGGCGGCGTCGCATTCCTGAGGAAGCCTCTGGATCCCGATGAATTTCAGCGGAAGATCGAATTAGCCCTCGGACGGGCTGGCGGTGCGTCCTAGCTGTTCTGCTCTTCGCTCTGAACGCTCGTCGCGCTGATTGCGAAACCCAGAAGTCTGTCCATTCGGACTAGATCCTGCACGTTGCGCACCTTGAGTTTCCTCATCGCGTTGCTGCGGTGGATCTTGACAGTGATCTCGCTGAGTTGGAGGGCATCCGCCACTTCGCGGTTCTTGCGCCCGGAGAGGATAAGCGATGCCACCTGCTTCTCACGCATCGTGAGCGTCGTATATCGCAGGCGGACCTGGCCTCCTTCAATGGCGACAGCACGAGAATGTCGGTCGAACTCGATCGCGGCATTGGCCGCGTCGAGGACGTCCTGGTCTCGAAGCGGCTTCAAAAGGAAATCCCTAGCACCTGCCCTCAGGCCGCGGACGGCCATGGGGATGTCAGCATATCCACTCATGAAGACGACGGGCAGGAGGAAGCCGTGCGCGGCGAGGCGGTCGCGAAGCTCGAGACCTCCCAATTGCGGTAGCCGGACATCCGAAAGCAGGCATCCGGGCGACACGGGATCGGCCTGTTCGAGAAATTCTATGCCGGTTGCAAAGCTGCGTGCTGCAAGGCCGACCGAGAGGAACAACTGTTCGAGCGTATCGCGAATACTTTCATCGTCGTCCACGATGTGGACGATGGGCTCGCATCTCGACGACTGTGCTAGCATCGTGCCCTCCGGTGCTGAAGATGCCCTGGCCGAACGCGCGGCCAGCACTTCCGGTAGGCTAGTAGCCCCACTGGGAGCGGAAGGCCATCATACGAATGGAGAGGTATTCCTCTCTTCTTTGCATCAATGACCTGCCAAACCGCCCGATAATCGAAGGAATTGGTCGGGGCTATTCTTCGCGTGTCTTGAACGCTCGCTCGGGAGAAGCCCTTGTCCTCCGCCGCCCAACAAAAACCTCCTTACTCGGCGCTCGCTGTTGCAGGATACGGCGGCGTGCTGGGATCGCTGTTCCCGTTGGTCGCCGTTTATTCGGTAGCGGACATCTCCGGTGGTCTCCATATCGCGGCCGATAGCGCCGCGCTGGTCAACACCTTCCAGAACGTCGGCGCAATAGCCGGCATCTTGGCGACACCAGCCTTGGCCTTCGGAATCGGCCGTGGCCGGGCGATGGCTGTCGTGTCTGCCGGGTTCGTCCTGGCCTCCTCGCTTTGCGCGATGGCGCCGAACCTTCCGATCAT
>PJTY01000476.1_pt1 | contig 20223 bp, 20 predicted proteins | sample 1512121 | NCBI WGS metagenome assembly PJTY01 (sample SAMN08177680, study PRJNA422409) | Soil metagenome, whole genome shotgun sequencing project. | isolation source: Soil enriched (2) on filter paper: alkali lignin treatment | place: USA: Madison | collected 2015-01-15 | reverse complement strand
GAGGACTGGATCGACGTCGGCACGGGCAAGATCAAGGTCACGGCCGAGCGCGACCCGGCCAACCTGCCGCACGCCGAGCTGAAGGTGGACATCGCCCTGGAATGCACGGGCATCTTCACCTCCAAGGACAAGGCCTCGGCTCACCTGAAGGCGGGCGCCAAGCGCGTGCTGGTCTCGGCCCCGGCCGACGGCGCCGACAAGACCATCGTCTTCAAGGTCAACCATGAGACCCTGACGGCCGACGACATCGTCGTCTCCAACGGCTCGTGCACGACCAACGCCCTGGCCCCGGTGGCCAAGGTGCTGCACGACCTGTTCGGCATCGAGCGCGGCTATATGACCACCATCCACGCCTACACCGGCGACCAGCCGACGCTGGATACGATGCACAAGGATCTGTACCGCGGCCGCGCCGCCGCCCTGAGCATGATCCCGACCTCGACCGGCGCCGCCAAGGCCCTGGGCCTGGTCCTGCCCGAACTGAAGGGCAAGCTGGACGGTTCGTCGATCCGCGTCCCGACCCCGAACGTCTCGGTCGTCGACCTGAAGGTCGTCGCCGGTCGCGAAGTCACGGTCGAGGAAATCAACGCCGCCCTGCTGGCCGCCGCGAACGGCCCGATGAGCGGCGTCCTGGCCACGACCACCGATCCGCTGGTGTCGATCGACCTGAACCACGTGGCCGCCTCTTCGACCGCCGCCCTGCCCCAGACGCAGGTCGTCGACGGCAAGCTGGCCCGCGTCCTGACCTGGTACGACAACGAGTGGGGCTTCGCGACCCGCATGTCGGACACCGCCCTCGAGATGGCGAAGTTCCTGTAAGCTGAAACCACCGCTCTCGACCCTTCTCCCCTCGTGGGAGAAGGTGTCAGGCGGAGCCTGACGGATGAGGGGGCTGACGCGCCGCATGATGCCTGACTGCATCCAGAACCAGATTTGGATTCGTCAGCACGGCCTCATTGCCGAAGCGCAGGACAGTGAAGCCGCGTCGCTCGAGGTCCGCATCGCGCGCAGCGTCCTCGACCTCGCGCAACCGATGGACGCCACCGTCCAGTTCGATCACCAACCTGAGTTCATAGCAGCAGAAATCAGCGATCCAGCGCCCGATACGGGTCTGTCGCCGGAACTTGTGCGCCTCAAACCCTCGACCACGCAGGATACGCCACATCGCCGCTTCGGCGGGCGTCATCGTCGCTCTCAGTCGCTGCGTCTGGTTCACCGCCCCCTCATCCGGCCCGCTCCGCGAGCCACCTTCTCCCACGAGGGGAGAAGGAAGAACAGAGATATCCTATGACCTTCCGCACCCTCGACGACGTTTCCGACCTTTCGGGCAAGGCCGCCCTGGTCCGCGTGGACTTCAACGTGCCGATGGAGGACGGGAACGTCACCGACGACACCCGCCTGAAGGCCGCCCTGCCGACCATCCACCGCCTGCGCGAGGCGGGCGCCAAGGTCATTCTGCTGGCCCACTTCGACCGGCCAAAGGGCGAGCGCGTGCCGTCGATGAGCCTGAAGCCTGTCGTTCAACAGCTGGAACTGCTGCTGCACGGCCCCGTGCGCTTCGCCGACGACTGCGTGGGCGATGAGGCCAAGGCCGCCGTGACCGATCTGGACGCGGGCGGCGTGCTGCTGCTGGAGAACGTCCGCTTCCACAAGGGCGAGGAAAAGAACGACCCGGCCTTCGCCCAGCAGCTGGCTGAGCTGGGCGACCTCTACGTCAACGACGCCTTCTCGGCCGCACACCGCGCCCACGCCTCGACGGAAGGGCTGGCCCGCCTGCTGCCCGCCTATGCGGGTTGCGCCATGGCGCGCGAGCTTGAGGCGCTGGATGCGGCGCTCGGCAAGCCGCAGAAGCCGGTCATCGGCATCGTCGGCGGCGCCAAGGTCTCGACCAAGCTGGACCTGCTGAAAAATCTGGTCGCCAAGCTGGACTATCTGGCCATCGGCGGCGGCATGGCCAACACCTTCCTGTTCGCCCAGGGCGTCGATGTCGGCGGTTCGCTGTGCGAAAAGGACCTGGCCGACACCGCCCGCGAGATCATCGAGGAAGCCCGCCGTCAGGGCTGCGAACTGCTGCTGCCGGTCGATGTCGTGGTGGCCAAGGGCGTGAAACCGGGCATCGAATCGGGCGTGCGCGCTCTGGATCGCATCGCCGCCGACGACCTGATCCTGGACGCCGGGCCGGAGACGGTCGCCCGCCTGAACCGCGCCATGGACCTGTCGAAGACCCTGATCTGGAACGGCCCGCTGGGCGTGTTCGAGGTCCCGCCCTTCGACAAGGCCACGGTCGAGGCCGCCAAACACGCCGCTGAACTGGCCAAGGCCGGCAAGCTGGTCGCCGTGGCCGGCGGCGGCGACACCGTCGCGGCCCTGAACCACGCGGGCACGGCCGACGACATGACCTTCGTCTCCACCGCGGGCGGCGCCTTCCTGGAATGGATGGAGGGCAAGGTTCTGCCGGGCGTCGAGGCCCTGCGCGCCGCTTAAGCGACAACCATCAAGGCGAGGGCTGTTCGCAGCCCTCGCCCCTGTGACGTCCCAAGCTCAGTCTTCGCCGTCCATGTCGACGGCGCGCGCGACCAGATCGCGCCACGTCGGGTCGGTGTCGTCCACCAGATCGACGTCGTCCAGCAGGGCCACCGCCCCGCCGCCGTCGGGCAGGATCAAGCCCAGCACTTCCATCAGATCGCCGTCGGGCCCGACGTGGGCTTCGGCCTGGACGATCACGGCCGCCTGCTCGCCGTCCTCCTCCCACCAGATGACCGGCTGAGGCAGTTCCATGTCGATGACGCGCGCCTCTTCCGTATCGCCCAGGGCGAAGACGGCCTTGCCCGCCTGGACGTCATCCAGCGTCGCCACAGCGCCGGCGAAGGGCGTCAGCCGCGACCAGTCGTCGACGTCGAAACCGCCGCCGTCTTCATCCAGCGCACCATCGTTCTGGTTCATCGCCGCTCCTTGATCAGACACGCCCGAGGCGTCGCGTCCACTTAGAGGCTGCGCGTCCAAAGTCCACCACGCTTGCGCCCTGTCACATCGGCGTGACTTCCCCCGCCCGAACGGCTAAGAGGTCGGGCAAAATCATAACCGGTTCAGGAGACTATCCATGGCGCGCATCACGCTGCGACAACTGCTCGACCACGCGGCGGAGCACGACTACGGCCTGCCCGCCTACAACATCAACAACATGGAGCAGGGCCTGGCCATCATGGAAGCCGCCGACGCCGTCAACGCGCCGGTCATCATCCAGGCCTCGCGCGGCGCCCGCTCCTACGCCAACGACATCGTCCTGGCCCGGCTGATCGACGCCCTGGTCGAACTGTATCCGCACATCCCGGTCTGCATGCACCAGGATCACGGCAACGGCCCTGCCACCTGCGCCACCGCCATCCAGTACGGCTTCACCTCGGTGATGATGGACGGCTCGCTGGAAGAAGACGCCAAGACGCCCGCCTCCTACGACTACAACGTCGACGTCACCCGCCGCGTCACCGAGATGGCCCACAGCTGCGGCGTCTCGGTCGAGGGCGAACTGGGCGTGCTGGGCAGCCTCGAGACCGGCATGGGCGAGGCCGAAGACGGCCACGGCTTCGAAGGCAAGCTCGACCACTCGGCCCTGCTGACCGACCCGGATCAGGCCGTCGACTTCGTCAAGGCCACCAAGGTCGACGCCCTGGCCATCGCCATGGGCACCTCGCACGGCGCCTACAAGTTCACGCGTCAGCCGGACGGCGAAGTCCTGGCCATGAACGTGATCGAGGAAATCCACCGCCGCCTGCCCAACACCCACCTGGTGATGCACGGATCAAGCTCGGTGCCGCAGGACCTGCAGGACATCATCAACCAGTATGGCGGCCAGATGCCCCAGACCTGGGGCGTGCCGGTCGAGGAAATCCAGCGCGGCATCAAGAACGGCGTGCGCAAGGTCAACATCGACACCGACAACCGCATGGCCATGACCGGCGCCATCCGCAAGGTGCTGGCCGAGAAGCCGGGCGAGTTCGACCCGCGCGCCTATCTGAAGCCCGCCAAGGAAGCCATGCGCAAGCTGTGCATCGAGCGCTATCAGGCCTTCGGATGCGAAGGCCAGGCCTCGAAGATCAAGCCCCTGTCCACCGCCCAGATGGCCAAACGTTACGCTTCGGGCGAACTGGACCCCCGCATCGGCTGATCGCCGGTCGCGTCCTGATCGGACGGAAACGCCCGCCTCCAGTCGATGGAGGCGGGCGTTTTCATCTTCACCAGACGCCGTAGCGGCCGCCGATCGCGCCGCGCACCGCCCGCGCCTCGATCTCGGCGTAATGAAGCGCCTCCTCGGCCTGACGCGCATCCCGGCGGGCGTCGCGGATTTCCTCGCGCACCTCGCGGATACGGTCGCGGATGCGACGACGTTCCTCATCGGTCAGCCCTTCCTGACGCAGTTCGCGCTGCTTGGCTTCCAGCTTGTCCTCCCGATTGTCGATGCGGCTGATCGCCGAGTTCAATGCGCTCTCCGCCGAGCTCACCGCCTGCTCGACCGCATGGATGCGTCGTCCGTCCTCATAGGCGGGCAGGAAGTCGCGCTCCTCGGCCGGGGCGCAGACTCCGCCATAGCTGTTCCCTTCACGACCCTGCCGGAAGCCGTTCTCCCACGTGCAATAGGTCCGCAACCCGTCCTCTCGCGAGGCCAGATAGGCGCTCATGTTCGGCGCCACCCCGTATTTGGCGCAGGCCTTGGCGTGATCGTCCAGGCGGCTGACCTGGCGCCCGGCCGCGCCGTCGCGCCAGCCCTGACCGCCCCAATCGCCGACAAGGCACTGGTCCTCGTTCATGGTGGCGCAGCCCGACAGCAGGACCACGCCCGATACGGCGACAACAGCGGCGATCAGCGACTTCATCTTCGGCCCCTCCAGGGCGTATTGCGTGTGTTCAAGGACCGATGACGCCTCTCTGCGCAAGCCATGCTATTTCGCCCTATGGCCGATGAACCCTTGCTGACGGAAGACGACGAAACGCTTGAAGAGGCGCCCCGCGACGCCGTCGAGGTGATGCAGGCGCGCATCGACGCCTCCGGCGTGCGCCTGGACAAGGCATTGGCCGAGGCCTTCCCCGCCTTGTCGCGCGCCCGGCTTCAGGCCCTGCTGGCCGACGGCGCCGTGACCCGCGACGGGCAGGTCGTCTCCAGCGGCTCGGCCAAGGCCCGACCCGGCCTCTATGCTGTCGCCCTGCCGCCCGTCGCGCCGGCGACGCCGCAACCCGAATCCCTTCCGCTGACGGTTCTGTTCGAGGACGCCGACCTGATCGTCATCGACAAGGCGCCCGGCATGGCCGCCCACCCCGCGCCCGGCTGCGAGACCGGCACCCTGGTCAACGCGCTTCTGGCGCATTGCGGCGACAGCCTGTCCGGCATCGGCGGCGTCGCCCGCCCCGGCATCGTCCACCGCCTCGACAAGGACACCTCGGGCGTCATGGTCGCCGCCAAGTCCGACCGCGCTCACGTCGGCCTGTCCGCCCTGTTCGCCGCCCATGACATCGAACGCACCTATGTGGCTCTCACGCGCGGAGCCCCCACGCCCGAGAAGGGCCGCATCCAGACCCAGATCGGCCGCTCCAGCGGCGACCGCAAGAAGATGGCCGTGCTGCGTTCCGGCGGACGCGAGGCGATCACCGACTATGTGGTCCAGCAGACCTTCGGCCGCCCGGCCAAGGCTTCGAACGCCCCCCTGGCCGCCCGCGTCGCCTGCACTCTACACACCGGCCGCACCCACCAGATCCGCGTCCACATGGCGTCCAGAGGCGCGCCCCTGCTCGGCGATCCCGTCTACGGCTCGGGCAGCCCCTCCGCCCCCGTCCGCGCGGCCGTCGAGGCGGCCGGGCTGAAACGCCAGGCCCTGCACGCCGCCGTCCTCGGCTTCGTCCATCCTGTGACCGGTCAGGCGCTACGCTTCGAAACCGCTCCGCCCGAGGACATGCAACGCCTGGAAGCCCTTCTGACCGACCTCTGAGGCGGCCCCAGAGCGCGCCGCTTTATTCGCAACAACATCTGTGCTAGATAGATGACCGACGACGACGGACCGTCGCCGCCGAATTGGGACAATCCGCCCCTTCCGCTTCGGGCAACGGATTCCCATCTTGTCAGTTGAGGGGCGAGGTGAAGATGCACGTCATGTGGTCGGAACCGTAGCGCCAGCTCATGCAGCCGGAGGGACCATATGGCCAACAATACGCTGACGGTGATGTCGCCCGAACAGGGACTGTCCCGTTATCTTACGGAAATCCGTAAGTTTCCCATGCTGACCAAGGACGAGGAGTTCATGCTCGCCAAGCGGTGGAGCGAACACCAGGATACCGAGGCCGCCCACCGACTCGTGACCTCTCACCTGCGCCTCGTGGCCAAGATCGCCATGGGTTATCGCGGCTACGGCCTGCCGATCGGCGAGGTGATCTCGGAAGGCAACGTCGGCCTGATGCAGGCCGTCAAGAAATTCGACCCCGACAAGGGCTTCCGCCTGGCGACCTACGCCATGTGGTGGATTCGCGCGTCCATTCAGGAATACATCCTGCGCTCCTGGTCGCTCGTGAAGATGGGCACCACGGCGGCGCAGAAGAAGCTGTTCTTCAACCTGCGCAAAGCCAAGAGCCAGATCTCGGCCTTCGAGGAAGGCGATCTGCACCCCGACCACGTCTCGCACATCGCCACCAAGCTGGGCGTGACCGAGCAGGACGTCATCGACATGAACCGCCGTCTCGGCGGCGACGCCTCGCTGAACGCTCCCCTGCGCGCCGACGGCGAAAGCGAGTGGCAGGACTGGCTCGCCGACGACAACGCCGTCAGCCAGGAGACCGAACTGGCCGAGAGCGAGGAAAAGTCGATCCGCATGGGCCTGCTGCAAGAGGCCATGGAAGAACTGACCGACCGTGAGAAGCACATCCTGACCGAACGCCGGCTCAAGGACGACCCGGTCACGCTCGAAGAACTGGCCGGTCAGTACGGCGTCAGCCGCGAGCGCGTCCGCCAGATCGAGGTCCGCGCCTTCGAAAAGCTGCAGAAGGCCATGCGCGCTGCGGCTGAGGAACGGAACCTGGTCGACGCCTGACGTCGACCCGTCTCCTAACCCGCCCGCGCCAGGGTCTCGGGCGGCGCCAGCTTCAGCACCGCCTGAACCGGCGCCGTCAGCGAAGCCCTGGTCGGCGCTCCGGCGGCCAGCACCGTGTCCAGTCCGGCCGCGGCGATGGCCAACGGCGCATCCCCCGTCTTGATGGCCAGGGCCTTCAGGGTCTCGGCCTGCTGCTTGATGGCCCGCACGGCCTGCAACGGGTCGCTGTCGAACTGCGTCAGGGCCGAGAACAGGATCCGCATCGCCTGATCCTTGACCGCCACCGCAGCCTCGGCGCCCGAGCGCGGCTTGTCCGCCCGTCGCTTCTGCGGCCCCGCGTAGTCGTCCGAGTTGAAGCGCCGCCGGTCCGGTCCGACATAGCCCACCGCCTCGACCCAGTCGCGCGGCTTGGTCGCCAGATTCTCGATCCGCCGCTGCAGGTCGCCGCTGGTGAAGGGCTTTCTCAGGAACTCATGCACGCCGGAGTCCCGCGCGCCCTTGATGGCGCTGGCGGTCGCCTCGGCTGTGACCATGATGATCGGCGCGCGCCGGCACGACAGGCTGGAGCGACGGATACGCCGCACCAGAGCTTCGCCGTCCAGCTTCGGCCCCGCCCGCTCGGTGCAGATCAGCCCCGGCTCCATCTCCCGCGCCAGGTCCAGCACGCGCGACTCGTCGCCTTCGACCACCACCTCGCGCGACCCAAACCCCTTGAGCAGGTCCATCAGCAGGCGCGCGGCGGCGGGATTGGGATCGACGATCAGCACGCGCCGCACCACCGGCGCGATCCTCTGCATCGTCTTGGCGTCTAGGGCGAACACGGGGCGAGCTCCATTCCAGAGCCCGACCCTATGCTCGACGGGTTAAGGCGTCGTTGCCTTGCGCCAGAATGTAAACTCAGCCCTGAAAGGGATCGCGCATCAGAATGGTGTCGTCACGCTCGGGGCTGGTGGACAGCAGAGCCACCGGCGCACCGATCAGCTCCTCGATCCGCCGCACATACTTCAACGCATGGGCGTTCAGATCCTTGAAGCTGCGGACGCCGCCCGTGCTCTCGGTCCAGCCTTCCAGTTCCTCGAACACCGGCTCGGCCGAGGCCTGATCCTTCAGGCTGGACGGCAGATAGTCCAGCACCTCGCCGTTGATGCGATAGCCGACGCAGATCTTCAGCGTCTTCAGCCCGTCCAGCACGTCCAGCTTGGTCAGGGCGATGCCGTCGATGCCGTTGATCGCCACCGACTGGCGCACCAGCACGGCGTCGAACCAGCCGCAGCGGCGCGACCGGCCCGTGTTCACGCCGATCTCACGCCCCACCACCGCCAGGTGCTGGCCGACCTCGTCGTTCAGTTCGCAGGCGAAGGGCCCTTCGCCCACACGGGTCGTATAGGCCTTCACGATGCCCAGCACGTAACCGACGCCGCGCGGACCGATGCCCGAGCCCGCCGCCGCCTGTCCGGCGACCGTGTTGGACGACGTCACATAGGGATAGGTGCCGTGGTCCACGTCCAGGAAGGCGCCCTGCGCTCCCTCGAACAGCACGCGCTTGCCCGCCTTCTGGGCCTGATCCAGCACGCGCCACGCCGGCTTGACGTAGGGCAGGATCTTCGGCGCGATCTCCAGCAGTTGCGCCAGCAGGGCCGCCGGGTCGATCGGCTCCAGCCCCAGACCGGCGCGAAGCGGATCGTGGTGCGAGCGCAGGCGGTCGATCTTGACCTTCAGGTCTTCTTCATTGGCCAGGTCGCAGACGCGGATGGCGCGGCGGCCGACCTTGTCCTCATAGGCCGGGCCGATGCCGCGACCGGTCGTGCCGATCTTGGCGCCCGGCGCGCTGGCGGCGGCCTCGCGCGCCACGTCCAGCGCCGGATGGATCGGCAGGATCAGGCAGGCGTTGTCGGCGATGGTCAGGATGTCGGGGGTGATGGCCACGCCCTGGGCCTGGATCTTCTCGATCTCGCCGACCAGGTGCCAGGGATCGACGACCACGCCGTTGCCGATGATCGAGGGCTTGCCCTGCACCACGCCAGAGGGCAGCAGCGCCAGCTTGTAGACCTTGCCGTCGACGACCAGGGTGTGGCCCGCGTTATGGCCGCCCTGGAACCGCACCACCATGTCGGCGCGATTGGACAGCCAGTCCACGATCTTGCCCTTGCCCTCGTCGCCCCATTGGGCGCCGACCACCGCGACGTTCGCCAAGACCGTTTCTCCGCAATCCAGAATGCGGTGGGAGCCTATAACCCCTGAATCGTCCGGAGTCGCCCCACTCGCACGGAATGAGGTGCAGAATTATCCCGCCAACTCGCCGACCGCCGTCTGGAACGCCCATTCCAGCCACGGCGTCGCGGCCACGACGTCCGCCGTCTCGATCGTGCAGCCGCACCACAGGCGCAGGCCCGGCGGGGCGTAACGATGCGGCTCCATGTCATACACCGCCCCCTCGCCTTCCAGCAGCGCCTTGAACCGCTTCACGAAGGCCTTCTGGCCCGCCTCGTCCATCACCGCGATGCGCGGATCGACGAACTTCAGACAGACCGAGGTGGTCGAACGGATTTCCTCCCGCTCCGGCAGGAAGTCGATCCAGTCGGTCCGCTGCACCCATTCGGCCAGGGCCGCATAGTTGGCGTTGGTGCGCGCGATCAGCGCGGGCAGGCCGCCCACGGCCTTCGCCCAGTCCAGGGCGTCGATCCAGTCCTCGATGGTCAGGACCGAAAAGGTGTTCATCGCCACCCCGTCCGCCAGGGTCCGATCGAAGCCCTTCTTGTCGACGATCCGCAGCACCTTGGGCACGGCCCGATCCGGGCGATAGGCGTCCAGCCGCGCCACGGCGCGCGGCGACAGCACCATCAGGCCGATGCCCGCCTCGCCGCCCAGCGCCTTCTGGAAGCTGAAGGTGGTCACGTCCAGCTTGTCCCACGGCAAGTCCATCGCGAACGCCGCCGAGGTCGCGTCGCAGATCGTCAGCCCCTCGCGGTCGTCGGCGATCCAGTCGCCGTCCGGCACGCGCACGCCCGAGGTCGTGCCGTTCCACGGAAACACCACATCCTTCTTCGGGTCGACCCTCGCCAGGTCCGGCAGATCGCCCCACGGCGCCGTCAGGGCCTCAGGCTCCAGCCCCAGATGATCCTTGACGTCGGCCAGCCAGGTCAGGCCGAAATTCTCATAGGCGACCACCTGCACCGGCCGCTCGCCCAACATGCACCACAGCGCCGCTTCGACCGCCCCCGTGTCAGATCCCGGCGTATAAAGCATGACATAGTCGTCCGGCGGGCTCAGCACCTCGCGCGTCAGCCGCAGACCATGCGCGAACCGCTCGACCACTTCCGGCGCGCGGATGCCCCGTCCCATCAGGTTCGTGGGCAGGTTCGCCAACTCCCAGCCCGGACGCTTGGCCGTCGGCCCGGCAGAGAACCAGGGGCGAGCGGGCTTGGCGGCAGGCTTGGGCGTCATGTCAGTCTCTGAAGTCTCGCAGGAGAGGAGGAAGGCCAAGCCTTTAGGCCATCAACGGCCGGGCTTGTAGGGCCGGCGTTCACGCCATTCGGTCGCAAACCGGACCAGTTCATCGTCCGGCGTCTCGGGCAGCGTCACCACCAGCTTCGCCATCAGGTCGCCGCGCCTGCCGTTCGCATAGGCGCCGCGCCCCTTCAGCCGCAGCACCTTGCCCGAGTTCGAGCCCTTGGGAATGGTCATCATCACCGCGCCCTCGGGCGTCGGCACCTGTATCTTGCCGCCCAGCACCGCGTCCGGAACCGACACCGGCAGATCCATCGTCAGATCGGCCCCGTCGCGCTTGAACACCGGATGCGGCTGGATGCGCAGTTCGATCAGAGCGTCGCCTGACTGACCGCCCCGCCCCGGCGCGCCCTGCCCCTTCAGCCGGATTGTTTGGCCTTCAGACGCCCCCTTGGGGATGGTCACGTCCAGCATCCGTCCATCCGAGAACTGGATACGGCGCGTCGTCCCGGCGATGGCGTCCTCAAGGCTGATATCCAGCGTGGCGCGCACGTCCTGCCCGCGCCCGCCGCCGAAACCGCGCCCGGCGTTACGCGCCCCGCCGCCGAAGGCGCCGAAAATCTCTTCCAGATCAATGTCGTCGAAGCTGGCCCGCCCGCCGGGACCGCCTTCGCCGCGCCCGCCGAAGCCAAAGCCGCCGAAACCGCCGCCGCCCGGACGTCCGCCCTGCCCTGCGCCGCCGAAGCCGCGGAACTGCTCGCGTCCGTCAGCGTCGATCTCGCCGCGATCATATTTCGCCCGCTTCTCGGCGTCGCCCAGCAGGTCGAAGGCGGCGGTGATGCGCTTGAACCGCTCCTCGGCCGCCTTGTCGCCGGGGTTCTTGTCGGGATGCAGCTCCTTGGCCAGCTTGCGGAACGCCTTCTTGATCTCGTCCGCGCTCGCGCCCTTGGAAACGCCCAGTTCCTGATAGGGATCGCCAGCCAATTTTCGCTCCACTCCGGATCAACACAGACCAGAGCGTCAGTTAAGCCATGCGCCCGCCCGCCGAAAGGGGCGAGGGTGGTTTCCTGCTATTCGACACCCTCTCCCGGCGGGAGAGGGCTTGAGCGCACGAGAGCGTCAGCGATCGTTCTGGCGCGAAAGGGTGAGGGGTTTGTCCTTTCAGTCGGCGTCAGCCGTGGCGCGAACTCATCAAGCGCGAACCCTCACCCTTTCGCCTTGGCCAATCGCTTCGCTCTTGGAGGCTCAAGCCCTCTCCCATCAGGAGAGGGCGGCTGTAGTCATAACAGCCCAACGTTCGTCTCCGCCCCCCAGCCGAAAGCCTCGCCCCACTGGGCCACGGCGACGCGGGCGCTGCTTACCCCATCCGGAAAATCCACCCCCGCCTCTGCCCCGCCATAGACGGCCGCAAGCCCCTCGACCTCCCAGACCCGACGCACGACGGCGCCGTCCAGCACCCGCACCCGGAACCGTCTCGGATCGACCTCGACCGGCTCGCCCTCCCAGCCGTCGCCGCCCAGGCGCACGCGCGGCAGCCAATCCAGTCGCCATCCGCCGCCTTCCGGCCTCGCCTTCAGGTGCGCCGGTCGCCACGGCGCCGCATTCCGGTTGCTCCAGACGAAGCCGACCTCCGTCGTCCCCGCCCCGCCCGGCGGCGCGCCTGCCGGACCCGCTCGCCAGATCCGGGGCAAGTCGCGCTCGACCGCATCGACGTCGGCGCGCGCCATGCCGCGCTCCAGCATGACGACCAGCGCCCCCGCTTCCGCCCCGCGCGTCGCTGCCACTTCCGTCCCCTGCTGGCCCCGCAGCAGGCCGCTCAACCGCCACAAGTCGCCGCCGACCAGTTCGGCCCGGCGAAACTGCACCAGCTCCCATCCGTCCGCGCCGCTCACCGCCAGCAGATTGGCGCCCGACAGCACCGCATCGACCGCCCGGCTCTGCGGCGCCTGCCCCTCGATCCGCACGCTGAGCACGCCCGTCTCGTCCCAGCGCCCGACCACGCCCGGCCGCAAGGGCGCCGTCAGCGTTCCCACCGTTGCGGGCGTCTCCACCACCGCTCTCTGCGTCAGACTGTCGACCGAGCCCCCGCCATGCAGCGCCATCGGCGTCCAGGGCTCGGCCGCCGCCGCGACCACGGGCCGCCAGTCCGCCTCCTCGCCCGGCAGCGGCGGCAGGTCCAGCAGCATCAGGAACGGCGCCCCCACAGTCGCCGCCCCGCCGCCCTCCCCACGCCAGTCCTCCGGCGCATCCACGACGGCGACCTCCACCACCGGAGCCAGCACCGCGCTGGGCGTCTCGTCCCAGTCCAGCCGCTCGACGCGCCAGTCGCCCGCACGGCCCTCCACCGCCGCCACATCGCCCGGCTCCAACCTCAGCGCCTCCAGCGGCCCCAGCTTCAGCGTCAGCCGCTCGGCCGCCTCGCCCGCCAACAGCCGCTGCGCCGCCGCCGTCGCCAGCCCGACCCCGACCACGGCAGGCAAGGCCGCGTCCACGCCGCCCCCCTCGCCCTCGCCGCGCACCGTCACCGCGCCCAACTGATAGTCCGCCGCCTCATCGATGAAACGCAGCCGCGCCGCGCCCGGCCGAGGCGTCAACCGCCGATCCGCCGCCGCGCTCCCGCCCTTGTCCGGCAGGGCCAGCGCCGCCTGATCCAGCGTCATCTCCCGCGCCGTCTCGCCTAGCACGGCTACTCGACCATCGCGCTCGGCCGTCGTCGCCCCCAGCGCCTGAACCAGCGGCGACAGGGCGTCCTTCGTCGCCATCGGCCGGTCGATGACATAGCCGGTCACCCCGCCATCCACCGCCCCGACCGTAAAGTCCGCTTCGGACAGCCCTCCTCGCTTCAGGATCGCCTCAATCAGCCCGCGCGCATCACCGCCCATCCGCCCGTTCAGCCAGTGCCCCGTGCGCCAGGCGCCCGCGTCCGCCCACACTTCGCCCAGCGCCGGAAACGCCGGATAGGGCCGCGCGTCCCAGCACCAGACATCCGCCCCCTGCAGCATCGGCTCTCCGTAAACGCCCGAGATCGGGTTGTTCGCCGGCTGCGCATAATGCCCCAGCACCGCCTCGATCAGACGCCGCTGCATCCGGTCGTCGCGCGCGCCGGTCGAGTGCGGCGGCAAGGCGTTCTCGCTGCTCTTCGGGTCCTGAAACAGGTTCGGCGCATTGCCCCCGCGATCCACCGCCGCACAGCCGAACTCGGTCAGCCGGATCGGCTTCATCCCCGGAACCCAGGCCGTCGGCGCCGCCTGCCGCACGCCGCCGACGCGCTCATGGTGCGCGTTCAACCACCAGCCCTTCAGGTCCTTGTAGCGCCAGATCCAGTCCTCGCCGTGCGCGCCGTCCTCGATCGTCGTGCGACGCTGCGCCGTCCGGTCCGCCGCGCTGGCGTAGAACCAGTCATACCCCTCGCCGCCCGCGACCTGCGCCGCCAGATAGGCCGGGTCCGACGGCCCGTTGAAGTCCTCGGCGTCCCGCCCGCCATCGCCGCCGCGCCAGTCGCCCATCGGCGGATACCAGTCGATCCCGACGTAATCGATGTTCGGGTCCGCCCACAAAGGATCGAGGTGAAACCTTGCCTCTCCATCCCTCTGCCAACCGAAATACTCCGACCAGTCGGCGGCATAGCTCAGCTTCACCCCCGCCCCGACCACCGCCCGGCACTCGGCCGCCAGCGCCCGAAACTGCGCCACCGCCGGAAAGCCGCCACCGGCATCGCGCGTCCACGTCAGCCCCCGCATCTCCGAGCCGATCAGCAGCCCGTCCGCACCCTCATCCGCCGCCATCCGGGCGTAGTGCAGCGCCAGCCGCCTCAGCCCCCAGCCGCCCGCCGTGCCGAACAGGGCCGCGACCTCGGCCGTCGCCCCCGCCCCGTCCGTCCCCGCGATCCGCCCGCGCCACGGATAGCCGGGGCAGTCCATGAAGACGAAGGGATACAGCGTCACCTCCAGCCCGCGCGCCTTCAGCGCCCGGATCGCCTGCCGCACGCTGTCGTCTGAGGGCGTCCCGCCATAGGCCGGGCCGCCGCCCGCCTGGGAGATCAGATGAGCGTCCGCACGGCCCAGCCCCGCCACGCCCCAGACCAGCGGCCGGGTCGGCTTGTCCCGTCGCTCCACCCCCGGCCGGATACGACAGTGACCCATCCGCACGTCATCGCCGAACCAGCCGACCACCAGACTGACCCGCTTCAACCTCGGCGCCTGGGCCGTCAGCTGATCCAGCGACGCCTCCAGGTCCGTCTGACCCGCCGTCAGATGCACGTTCTCCGGCGTGGATCGCGCCAGCCCCTCGCGCCGCATCACCGGCTCGGTCGCCAGGCAGAACTCCCCCGCGCCGGGGATCAGGCACACGCCCTCCAGCCGGTCCTCCAGTTGCGGCTCTGCGCCCTGCGGCCGCCGGAACACCTCGAACGCCAGCTGCGGCGGCCGGTCGCCATAGGCGTCCAGCGGCAGATCCTCGAACACCACATAGGCCGTGCCGCGATAGGCGGGCGCCCGCCCCTCCACCGCCTCGATCAGCGGGTCGGGCAGTTGGTCCTCCGTCCCGCGATGCAGCCGCATCGTCACGCCCGCCATATCCATCGGCTGACCGTCTGCCCAGACCCGGCCGATCCCGTCGACCGGCCCCTCGCACAGGGCCACGGCGAAGCTCAGCGAATAGGCGTAGTCGACCGTCTTCTGGCCGCCCTTGCCGCCCGACCGCTTCTCCTTGCGCTCCAGAAAGCGCGCCGCCCAGATCACCTGCCCGACCACCCGCGCCCGGCCGAAGACACAGGCCATCGGCGCCCCCTCGGCCGAGGATTGCAGCTTCAGCCCCTCCAGCCTCGGCCCGACCTGCCGCGCGGGCGACAGCCCAGCGACCAGCCAGTTATCCGTCGCCCGCCCCAGCATCCCGCCGACAAAGCCCCCGATCGGCCCGCCCAGCGCCGACCCGATCCCGCCCAGAACGACCTGCGCCATGCCTGCTCCCTCTTAAACTTCAGGCCGAAATTTCGGGCCAGCGAAAGGCCGCGACCAGCCTTCGACGCCACCACGCCCCCATCCAGCTCTCGACCACCGACCGCCCCCAATAGGCGTGGACCATGCGCCGCTCCGGCCCTTCGACGGCGCTCAACACGGCGCAATGCTTGGCCGGACACCCCGCCGCCATGCGGAACAGCAGCACATCGCCCAGCCCCGCCTGCTCAGGCGCGATCTCCACCAACCACCGCCGCGCGGCGGCCCACAGCGTCTCCTCGCCGCCAACCTCGGCCCAGTCGGGGCGATAAGGCGGCGGCGCCTCCGGCTCATCACCAACCACCTCGCGCCACACCCCGCGCACCAGGCCCAGACAGTCCGCCCCCTCGCCTTTCACGCTGGCCTGATGCCGATAGGGCGTCCCCAGCCACCCCCGCGCCGCAGCCACGACCCGCCCGCGCAACGCCTCTCCCTCCCCTTCATGGGGAGGGTGGTCGCGCAGCGACCGGGTGGGGAGGGCCAGGCGGCACAGGCTCGGCGCTTGATCAGCCCCGCCGCCCCCACCGGGCTTCGCCTTCGGCTCAACCACCCTCCCCGGGACGGTGAGGGAGAAATCAGCGCCGCCCCTCATCGCCTGCGGCTCCGGCCGTCATTGCGTCCCGCCACCGGCCGCGCCGTCAGGAAGTCCTCGCCCGGAATGTCCGGAAAGCCCTGGAAGTTGACCCCGTTCCCGAAGACCCCCACGCAGCTCGCCCATCGCTTGTCGCAGCTGCGCCCAGCCACCGCCGCCACATCCAGCCCACAGCGCTCATCCCCCAGCACCGCGTCGCAGCCCCGGCCGTAGGTCCGCCCGACCACCCGCTCCAACGCCGCCATCGGCCCGTCCAGATCGGCGACGAAGCGCTCGTTCTCGCGCCGTATCCGCGCCAGCCTTCCCTTCCACAGCCGCACCCTCAGGTCCGACCGCATCCAGTCCACGCGCCACAGCTCGACCTCGGCGGCGTCATACCGCCCCGCCGCTATGTCCTCTTCGGTGATCGCCGCATCATCCAGCCCGCCCGAGGCCGACAGCGCACCCGCCGACAGCCCGACCTCGCCGTCGCCCGCCCCGCCGATCCAGCCGCTGGCCGCCCGGCACGCCACGCCCTCAACCTCCAGATCGCGGTCATGGTCGGTGAAGCCCATCGCCCGCCCGTCCGCCCGCCTCAGCAACCAGACATGACACAGCGTCGCCGCCCCGCTCTCGATGCGGGCGGCCAGTTCGTCCGGAACATTCCGCATGGCTCAGACCCGCACCTCGATCAGAGGCATGGCGACCATCCGCCCGGCGCCGAAGCTCTCCAGCGTCACCTCCATCCGGTCCGCGTCGAAGCGCACCGGCACGTCGAAGGCGAAGCCCGCCGTCACCACCGCGCCATCCGGCGGCGGCGTCGCCAGCGTCACCCGCCCCGTCGTCGCCTCCAGCGAGAAGGCCGCCGTCTCCACGCCCGCCACCGCGACCCGCACCGATCCCTCAACCGGCTTGGCGATCAGGCGTCGGTGATCACCGTAAGCCTTGCTCAACTGAAAGACGCGCGCCTGCCCGTCTCCCGTCCCGATCCCCTGATCCAACGGCGTCACGGCCGCCCCCGGCGCCCCGCTCCTGAAGTCCGCAAAGTCGCGAAAGCGGAACCCGTGCAGCCGCCCGCGCCGCGCCTCGAAAAACGCGGTCAGCGCCGCCATGTCGTCCAGCGACCGCAACCCCGCCCCGATCAGATAGCGCCTGCGCCCGTCCGCCCAGGGCGTCGAGCGGCGCTCGAACCCTGACGCCAGCGTCGTGATCTCCGTCCTCCGCTCGACCCCGCCGGTCGAGCCGAACGCCAGCCGCGCAGGCAGGCGCACCTCATGAAAGGCCATGCGTCCTCGCTACTTGATGTGGATTGCGTCCCGTCGCGGGACAGATTGCGAACGTTTCGCGAAAAACTTCACCCGGCGGCAGTCTTCGGGTTGTCCGAACGGCCAGGCTCAGCCATGCTTTCGTCACAACACGGCCAAGCCGGAAACAAGACAGGAGATCCGCGTGCGCGGCGAAATTCTCAGCTATGACGACGTCTCGGGCACGGGCCTGATCAGCGGCGACGACAGCATCCGCTACGGCTTCACGCGCGCTGACATCCAGGCTGGCGGAACCGTCGCCGTCGGCGCCCGCGTCGACTTCGTGCCGGAAGGCATGGAGGCGACCCAGATCATGATCCTGGCCTCCACCGCCCCCGCTGCGGCCTTCGGCCAGGCCGCCGCGGCTGCTGTGGGCGGCTCCACCGTCATCAACGGCTTTGACTTCTCGACGGCCATGCTCTCCTTCAATGGCCGTCTGCGCCGCCAGCATTTTTGGATCAGCTGGCTGATCCTGCTCGGCGTCAGCGTGGTGCTGGGCTGGATCCCGATCCTCGGCGGGTTGATCTCTTTGGCCCTGATCTGGCCGAACCTGGCCATCACCGTGAAACGCTTGCATGACATGGGCAAGACCGGTTGGTTCGTCCTGATCCCCGTGGCCGGCGTCATTGTCGGCACCATCATGATCTTCGGCGCCGTCGGCACCGCCATTATGGCCAACGCGCAGGCCTTTGAGAGCGAAGACCCGGCGGCCGTCCTGGCCATGCTGGGCTCCATGATGGGCGGCATCGCCGTCATGGGCCTAGTCGGCCTTGCCTTCCTGCTCTGGGTCGGCATCGTCGACAGCCAGAAAGGCGACAACAAATACGGCCCCAATCCCAAGGGCGAATAAGCTTCAGGGGGCGCTCTTCGGAGCGCCCTTTTTCTTTTTCCGCTACCGCTCGGCGCGCCGGCGCCTCGCGACTTCAGCGCGCGCCCAACGCCGTCGCCCGCGCCAGCATCCGTGCGATCTGCGTCTCTGACCGCAACAGCCCCTCGGCCCCGCCGTCCACCGTGACGTTGACCGTGACACCAGGCGCTCCGCCCATCGGCTCGATCGTCCCGGCGCCCGCCGGACGGAACACCTCCGGTCCGCGTTCTCCGACCAGATAGGCGCCGCCGCCCAGCACCGGGCCGCCGTCCGCCCGCGCCCCGCCGAACCCTCCCAGCGCCGCCGCTATCGCCCCGCTCAGCCCCCCGCCGCGCGCGCCCGCCGCCGCATTGACCGCATTCAGCACCGCCCGCGCCAGTTCGGCCAGCGTCACCTCCCCATCCGCCGCCGCCCGCGTCAGCGACCGCGTCAGGCTGGCCCCCGCGCGCCCGAAGACGTCCTCGATCGAGGACGCCGCCCGCTCCGCCGGTTCCTTCAGCGCCTCCAACGCCGCCGCGGCCTCCGCCGCCTTCACCGGCACGGCGTCGATGCCGTCCGGCCTGAAACCATCAGTCATCCGGCCACATCTCCTGCATCCGTTCCAGTTCGCCGCGCCCCAGCGGCGCCGCCTGAACCGGTCCCGCCGTCAGCATCCGCCACTCCTTCAGCGACAGGCGCCAGAACCCGTCCGGCCCCACGCCCACTCGCGCCGCCGCCTGCATCATCTCTCCCCACGGAGTCATCAGGCCGCCGCCGCAAAAGCCTTCGCCACCGCCTCCGCCGCCTCGCGCGGATCCACCGGCGCCCTCGCCAGCCCGTCCGCCAGCGCCGCCTCGCCTCCGCCGCGTAGCAACGCCGCCAGCACCACCATCAGATCCCGCGCCGACAGCGTCTTCATCCGCTCGGCCAACGCCGCCATCCCGGCGACGCCCAGCCCGGTCTCAATCTCCGCCAACGCCCCCAGCGTCAGACACAGCTTCCGCTCCGCCCCCGCCAGCCCTGCGACGACCTCGCCCCGCACGCCGTTCACCATCACAGCGCCGAGAACGTCACTTCGCCCGCACTGGCCAGGCTCAGCGCAAAGCTGGCCTCGCCCTCATGCTCGCCGGCGTATTCCAGCGCCGCCACCAGGAACGGCCCCTCCAGCACGCCGAAGTCCGGCACGATCAGCCGCCACGCCTTCGCCGCCTGCTCAAAAAAAGCCTCGCGGATCAGGGCGTCCGAGGCCGCGTCGCGGAAAATCCCCTGCCCCGACACCGCCGCCGACTTCACGCCCGCCCCCGCCAGCAGTTCGCGCCAGCGTCCGGCGCTGTCGCTGTCGGTCGCGTCCACCGTCTTGGCGTTCAGCGAGATCGTCCTCGCCCTCAGCCCCGCCACCGTGGTGAAGGCGCCGCCCGCGCCCTCGATCTTCAGCAGGATGTCCTTGCCCCGTTGCGCGCTCATCTCAGATTTCCTCCGTCACGGCTCTCAGCCGCATCACCGCCCACGCCCGCTTCAGGTCCGGGCTGCGGAACAGGTCCGTAAACGTCACGCCCAGACTGACCGCCTTCACCCCGTCCGCCTCCAGCGGCGCATCGGCCAGCCGCGCCCGCACCGCCGCCGCCACGGCCCGCGCCTCCTCCAGCCCCCTGAACCGGCTAGCGCAAGTCAGGGTCAGCCGCTGCTCCACCCCGCCGCCGTCCGCGTTCAGCGGCCGGCTCTCGCACCGCCCGATCACCAGATGCGGAAACCCCGCGCCGGACGGCGCTTCGTCCCACACCCGCACCGGATCGCCCAGCAGCGCCTGCAACGCCCCGTCGCCGCCCAGATGCGCGATCAGCGCCTTCACCACGGTGGCGGGGCTGAGGGCGAGGAAGATCTCGCTGAACGCCAAGACGGTGGACGCGACCGACAGCGACAGCGCCGGACGCTGGCGCGAACTGCTGGCGGGGGCGGGCGTGAAGTCGGCGGCGGTGTCGGGGCAGGGGAT
>PJTY01000475.1_pt1 | contig 20287 bp, 15 predicted proteins | sample 1512121 | NCBI WGS metagenome assembly PJTY01 (sample SAMN08177680, study PRJNA422409) | Soil metagenome, whole genome shotgun sequencing project. | isolation source: Soil enriched (2) on filter paper: alkali lignin treatment | place: USA: Madison | collected 2015-01-15 | reverse complement strand
CGTGCCTAATTCGGTACGTAAGGCAGCGGCTACGGCGCCGGCGTAGATTTCTGCATTGATTGGAAAAGGATTGCCCATTTTCGCGATCATTTTTCTGTGGCTCCTATTTATATTCGTTTGTGGAGCATCTGACGAAGGCCGGTAGGCGTAGTGCAATCTACGGCTTGGCCTGGGTGTAGACCCCAAGCCGCTGAGGGGGCATCGATCAACAAATGAGACGAGCACAGCTATCCCTGGCAGAGGGCAGCAATAGAGCCGCTGCCTACGTCCGCATGTCGACGGAACACCAGCAGTACTCCACTGAGAACCAGCTGGATGCGATTCGCGTTTATGCCGCAGCGCATGAGCTGGAGATCGTCCGGGTGTACACCGATGCAGGGAAAAGTGGCTTGAGCCTGGATGGTCGGGAGGCTCTTCAGCAGCTACTCCGAGACGTTGACGTGGGTCAGTCCGAGTTCTCTGTGGTTCTGGTCTATGACGTAAGTCGTTGGGGGCGCTTTCAGGACCCTGATGTGAGCGCCAGCTACGAAGTTCGATGTCGGCAGGCGGGTGTCAGGGTCGAATACTGCGCCGAACAGTTCGTTAACGATGGCTTCGAAGCCACGATAGGGAAAAGGATATGGCAGGAGGGAACATCATCTGCGGCACCTTCCAAAGTGCCGACAAATCGGGATCAGCCTTGGAGGCAGTGTTAGATGCACTCCCATTGCAGGCTCACGAACTAGTCGAAAATGTCAAACAGCAACTCGATACAGCCGAATTTGTCCTTATAGAAGTAGAGCAGGCGAAACGCTTGCTTCCATTTTTAAAGGTCTACCAGGCGCAATTGATCGTTGAGATCGGGCACGATGATTGGGCTCGGGCAACGAAGGAGGAAGAGTCTTCGCTTGAAACTGTCGAGGCAAAGTGGGGATCGGGTAAGGGATGGAGACTTTACTGCGTGCGAGATCTCGTAGGTGCTTGTGAAAATGCGCAGATAGAGATGGAACCAGTGTGCATTGCGTTTAGTTAACTGCCTCCAGCCCGTTTTCACACAGCCTAGGTCGAAAGCGGTCAGTCGCGTCCAGACCGGCTGAACATGCACATCGCGAAAACGCACCTCCGGGCGCCATACTGTCCTACTCCGACTGCTCCGACTGCATCAGCATGGTCCTCAGGTGACTGAGCAAGAATGCCGGACGATACAGCACACCGCGCATAGTCGCCGGATCTGATATAGGGCGAAGCGCTCGCAGAATGAGTATCTCCAGTTAACTAAACAGGTTGAGCGCCCCCCACAACAAAGTCGCTAGCAACCCGGCGATGTACGTCGAGCCATTCAAGTTGGCGGATGATTAGACGGTATCGGGCCTTGAGACTGTCCAACCAGACGTCATGGGTTGAACATGGGGTTGGGGCTTTCATTCAGTTGGCAGATCGCAAGCGCCGCCACAAGGTTGTGCGGCTGATGCCGAGACGGCGGGCGGCTTCGTCGAGGTTGCCGTGGCAGCTTTCCAACGTTTCCTTTACATAGCGTAGTTGCGCGACCTTGCCGATGGTGTGCAGGTCCGTTTCGCCTGACGACTTTTTCCGGGCGGGTGAAGGGGGAGGGCCTTCGCAAAGTTCAGGTAGCACGCGTGCCAGGTACTGCTCGTTCACGCGGTGTTCTTCAAGCAGTTCGCGTGCCGAGAGCATCGCGCGCTCGATCACATTCTCCAGTTCCCGGACATTGCCCGGCCAGGCATAGCGTTCAAGGTACGGCAGCAGTGCGGCGGGGATGTCTGCAGCTCCCGGTGGTTGCCCCTGAACGAGCAGGCGCTGGCTGATGCCCCGGCAGATCAGGGCAATGTCCTCAGGGCGCTCTCGCAGCGGGGTGGTCTGCAGACGCAGGATGTTGAGCCGGAAATACAGGTCGGTACGGAAATCGCCATCGTCCATGGCGCTGCGCAGGTCCTGGTGGGTGGCGGCAATGATGCGCACGTCGATGGCAATCGGTTCGGTGCTGCCCAGGCGTAGGACTTCGCGCTCTTGCAGCACGCGCAGCAGGCGTGTTTGCAGCGAAACCGGCATGTCGCCGATCTCGTCGAGGAACAGCGTGCCGCGGTGTGCCGCTTCGAACAGGCCTTGCTTGCCACCTTTGCGCGAGCCGCTGAAGGCGCCTTCCTCATAGCCGAACAATTCACTTTCCAGCAACGACTCGGGAAACGCCGCGCAGTTGATGGCGACAAAGGGGCCTTGCCGGCGCGGGCTTTCGTTATGGATTCCCTGGGCGAGCAATTCCTTGCCGGTGCCGCTTTCACCGGTAATCAGGATGGTCGAATGGCTGGTGGCAAAACGCTTGGCCAACTGCAGCATCTCGCGGTTGGCCTTGCTGTTGCCGTTGAGCTGGTCGAGCCGGTAACGGGCAGTGAAAGCACCGGGGCGGCGGGTGGATCGGATGCGCTGGTCGGCACGTTGCACAACAGTGATGTCCTGGCAGGTCAGGACCAGGCCGGTACGTTCGCCGTTCTCCAGGATAGGCAGTAAATTGCTCACCACGACGTGCGAGCCGAGCCGCATCACGCGATTTTCTTCACCCGTGACTTCCTGCAGCGCCTGCTGCATGTCCAGTTCCGGGCACAGCTGCTGCAGCGGCCGGCCCAACGCTGCGCTAACCGGCAGGTCCAGCAGCTGCGCAAGGGCCGGGTTGAGCGACTGCACCACGCCTTGGTTGTCGACCGCTGCAACGCCGTCGGGGATATGCCGCAGCACGGCATTCAGATGCCGCCGTTTGGCGATCTCGACGCGTTGAGTGTCGAGAATGCCCAGGGCTTCCTCCAGCGCTTTGCGCGCGGTTTCTTCGCTCAGCGACAGCACGCCATGCAGCCCTGCCTGCTCCGCCAGCTCCACCACCGTCGACGAGCCGATGATGCTGCGACAGCCTAGCTGGGCCGCCTGTTCGACGGCCTGGCGCGCCTCTTCCAGGGAGGTGTAGGCGGCCTGGTGAACCTGGACGGTGAAGAGCGCGGCCATGGCTTGCAGGTCGTGGTTGATGTGGTTGTAGCTGAGCACGGCCACCTGGGAGGAGCGTTCGCGGGCCTGCCCCAATGCCCGTAGCAGGTCGCCACTGCCCACGCGCATCGCCAATACCGGGCGTGTCAGGTGTTTGCGCAGGTAGGCGGCGGTCGCCCCGGCGCAGACGAACACATCGACCTTGCCTGCCTGCTCCAGTTCTCGGGCGGTTTGCAGTGCTTCAGCCACCGAGGTGTCGAGGACTTCGATACGGGTATCGGGGTAGTCCGTCGTGAGCCCGGCCACCACATGGGCGAGCCGGCTCCGTTGTTGGGGGCGCTGCAAGTGGCTGATCAGCACGACGACCTGGGAGGCAAGAGCATCCATCACGGGGCCTGTTCATATTTGAAATGTTTCGATAATGAATCAATAGCTTGCAAATATGCAACGAGCAGCCTGACTTTCGCTCATCGGTGAGTTGTCAGAACCCAGGCTGCATGCGGCCTGTGGCTGACGCTTGACGAGTTGGCCCAGGCCTTGCTCTTGGGCTTGTGCCAACCCAGAAACCAAAGGCAGGGCCTACAGACCCATGAGCAGTTCACCAACGATTTCCCAGGCCAGCGATACGTTCGCGGCCATGACTGACGATCATCGCCTGGCCGAGTTCATCCGCGAGCAGGCCTCGGCAACGCGGGTAGTCATCCAGGCGCGCAAGCGCCTGAGCGGTGGCGCCATCCAGGAAAACTGGCTGCTGGAGCTGCTGATCGAAGGCGGCCCGTGGGCCGGTGCCCGGCGCTGGGTACTGCGCAGCGATGCGCTTTCAGCGCTACCCGCCAGCCTTGACCGTGAACAGGAGTTCGCCGTGCTGCAGGTGGTTCACCAGGCCGGCGTGAAAGTGCCACGACCGCTCTGGCTGTGCCGCGATGTGCGCGTGCATGGGCGGGCGTTCTTCCTGATGGAGTATGTGCCGGGTATCGCTGCCGGTCGCGCGCTCAGCGCCGGCGCCGGCCCTCAGGGCCGGGTGCAACTGGCGGCGCAGCTTGGCGCCAACCTGGCGCGTCTGCATCAGGTCCGCCCGCCGTGCGCCACGCTGGGCTTCCTGTCCGTTCCGGACAGCTCGCCGGCCCTGGCGACCATCGATGCCTACCGCCGCTACCTCGACACCCTCGCCGATGCCTATCCGGTGCTGGAATGGGGCCTGCGCTGGTGCGAGCTGCATGCGCCGCGCAGCAGCACCCTGTGCCTGTTGCACCGTGACTACCGCACCGGCAACTACCTGACCAGCGAAGACGGGCTGGAGGCCGTGCTCGACTGGGAGTTCACCGGCTGGGGCGACCCTTGCGAGGACCTCGGCTGGTTCACCGCCCGCTGCTGGCGCTTCACCCGCCCAGACCTCGAAGCCGGTGGCATCGGCCAGCTGGAAGACTTCCTGCGGGGTTATCACGAGGTCTCCTCGCTGTGCATCGAGCGCAGTCAGCTCCACTACTGGCAAGTCATGGCCACCCTGCGCTGGGCGGTGATTGCCTTGCAGCAAGGGCAGCGCCATCTGTCCGGTGAAGAACCGTCGCTCGAGTTGGCACTGACAGCCCGGCTGTTGCCGGAGCTCGAACTCGACATCCTGCACATGACCGGAGCCGAAGCGCCATGACCCAACCCAACGCCCACGAATTGCTCGAGATTGCCCGCGCGACGCTTCTGGAACAACTGCTGCCAGCGCTGCCTGGCGAGTTGCGTTACCCGGCCCTGATGATCGCGAACGCCATGGCCATTGCGGCCCGCGAAAACCGCTTGGGTGCTCAGGCCGAGGATCAGGAACACGCGCGTCTGGCCGCCTTGGTCGATGACGCGCCGTCGACATTGCCCGACCTGCGCCGCCAACTGGCTCGCGCCATTCGCCAGGGCAGCCATGACGCCCCGCAAACCCGGCGCACCCTGGTCGAGACATTGCGCCAGATCACCGTTGCCCGATTGGCGATCAGCAACCCCAAGGCCTTGCCCTGAAACCGAATCGACCACCCCATTCCTCCGATAGACAAGAACACACAAGGACAGCCATGAACTTCACTCTCCCGGACGAACTGCTCGCCTTGCAGGCCACGACTCGAGACTTCATTGCCGAACAGGTCATCCCATTCGAGAACGACCCCCGCCAGGACAGCCACGGCCCCAGCGACGCACTGCGCCAGGACCTGGTGGCCCGCGCCCGCGCCGCTGGCTTGCTGACGCCTCACGCCAGCCGCGAAATGGGCGGTCTGGAACTGAGCCATGTGGCCAAGGCGATCGTCTTCGAAGAAGCCGGCTACTCGCCGCTGGGCCCGGTAGCGCTGAATATCCATGCGCCGGACGAAGGCAACATCCACCTGATGGACGTGGTCGCCACCGAGGCGCAGAAAGACCGCTGGTTGCGCCCGCTGGTCCAGGGCCATGCCCGTTCCTGCTTCGCCATGACGGAGCCCGCGCCCGGCTCCGGCTCGGACCCCTCAATGCTGCGCACCACCGCCACCCGCGATGGCGACGACTACCTGATCAATGGCCGTAAGTGGCTGATTACCGGGGCCGAAGGCGCCGACTTCGGCATCATCATGGCGCGCATGGAGGATGGCACGGCGACCATGTTCCTGACCGACATGAAGCGCGACGGCATCATCCATGAACGTCAGCTGGACTCGCTGGACAGCTGTTTTACCGGCGGTCACGGGCAGCTGCGTTTCGACAACCTGCGTATCCCGGCGAGCGATGTCCTCGGCGAGATCGGCAAGGGCTTCCGTTATGCCCAGGTGCGCCTGGCGCCCGCACGCTTGACTCATTGCATGCGTTGGCTCGGTGCCGCGCGCCGCGCCCACGACATCGCCTGCGACTATGCGCGCACCCGTGACGCCTTCGGCAAGCCGCTGGGCGAGCACCAGGGCGTGGGCTTCATGCTCGCCGACAACATGATGGACCTGCACGTGGTGCGACTGGCGGTCTGGCACTGCGCCTGGGTGCTCGACCAGGGCCGGCGCGCCAATGTCGATTCGAGCATGGCCAAGGTGATCAGCGCCGAGGCGCTGTGGCGGGTGGTCGATCGTTGCGTCCAGGTATTGGGTGGCCGCGGGGTGACCGGGGACACCGTGGTGGAGCGGATCTTCCGCGACATTCGCCCGTTCCGCATCTATGACGGTCCGAGCGAAGTGCACCGCATGAGCCTGGCGAAGAAGCTGCTCGACCAGCGCCTGGAGGTCCACTGATGCAGCCGAACCTTGTCCGACTGTTCGCCCTTGACGGGCGTCGCGCCCTGGTGACCGGGGCCTCCAGCGGCCTGGGCCGTCACTTCGCTATGACCCTGGCCGCTGCAGGCGCCGAGGTGGTGGTGACCTCCAGGCGCCAGGCGCCGCTGCGGGCGTTGGTGGAGGCCATCGAGGTGGCTGGAGGGCGGGCGCGGGCCTTTGCCCTCGATGTGACCAGCCGTGAGGACATCTGCCGGGTGCTCGATGCCGCCGGCCCACTGGATGTCCTGGTCAACAATGCGGGGGTGAGCGACAGCCAGCCTTTGCTGGCCTGCGATGATCAAACCTGGGACCACGTGCTCGACACCAACCTCAAGGGCGCCTGGGCCGTGGCCCAGGAAAGCGCCCGGCGCATGGTGGTGGCGGGGAAGGGGGGCAGCTTGATTAATGTCACCTCGATCCTCGCCTGCCGTGTGGCCGGTGCCGTCGGCCCTTACCTGGCGGCCAAGGCCGGCTTGGCCCACCTGACCCGCGCCATGGCGCTGGAGTTGGCGCGCCATGGCATCCGGGTGAATGCCCTAGCGCCCGGCTACGTGATGACTGATTTGAACGAGGCCTTCCTGGCCAGCGAGGCCGGTGACAAGTTGCGTTCGCGTATCCCCAGCCGACGCTTCAGCGTGCCGTCGGACCTGGACGGCGCCTTGCTGCTGCTCGCCAGCGATGCTGGGCGGGCGATGAGCGGCGCTGAGATCGTGGTCGATGGCGGCCATCTGTGCAGCAGCCTGTAACGCGCCCTGGCGCAATAACAACAAGAACAGGAGATAGGTGTGTGCGTGCAAAATCTGAGCAATGTGTCGATGAGGTGCCTGCCATGATGGTTCCAACCCTCGAACATGAGCTTGCTCCCAACGAAGCCAACCATGTCCCGCTGTCCCCGCTGTCGTTCCTCAAGCGTGCCGCCCAGGTGTACCCGCAGCGCGATGCGGTGGTTTATGGCGCAAGGCGCTACAGCTACCGTCAATTGCATGAGCGCAGCCGCGCCCTGGCCAGTGCCTTGGAGCGGGTCGGTGTTCAGCCGGGCGAGCGGGTGGCGATATTGGCGCCGAATATCCCGGAAATGCTCGAGGCCCACTATGGCGTGCCCGGTGCCGGGGCGGTGCTGGTGTGCATCAACATCCGCCTGGAGGTGCGCAGCATTGCCTTCATTCTGCGTCACTGCGCGGCCAAGGTATTGATCTGCGATCGCGAGTTCGGTGCCGTGGCCAGTCAGGCGCTGGCCATGCTCGATGCGCCGCCTTTGCTGGTGGGCATCGACGATGATCAGGCCGAGCGCGCCGACCTGGCCCTCGACCTGGACTACGAAGCGTTCCTGGCCCAGGGCGACCCCGCGCGACCCTTGAGTGCGCCACAGAACGAATGGCAGTCGATCGCCATCAACTACACCTCCGGCACCACGGGGAACCCCAAGGGCGTGGTGCTGCATCACCGCGGAGCCTACCTAAACGCCTGCGCTGGGGCGCTGATCTTCCAGTTGGGGCCGCGCAGCGTCTACCTGTGGACCTTGCCGATGTTCCACTGCAACGGCTGGAGCCATACCTGGGCGGTGACGTTGTCCGGTGGCACCCACGTGTGTCTGCGCAAGGTCCAGCCTGATGCGATCAACGCCGCCATCGCCGAGCATGCCGTGACTCACCTGAGCGCCGCCCCGGTGGTGATGTCGATGCTGATCCACGCCGAGCATGCCAGTGTCCCTCCGGTGCCGGTATCGGTGATCACTGGCGGTGCTGCCCCGCCCAGTGCGGTCATCGCGGCGATGGAGGCGCGTGGCTTCAACATCACCCATGCCTATGGCATGACCGAAAGCTACGGCCCCAGCACATTGTGCCTGTGGCAGCCGGGGGTCGACGAGTTGCCACTTGAGGCCCGGGCGCAGTTCATGAGCCGCCAGGGTGTCGCCCACCCGATGCTCGAGGAGGCCACGGTGCTGGATACCGATACCGGCCGCCCGGTTCCAGCCGACGGCCTTACCCTTGGCGAGCTGGTGGTGCGCGGCAACACCGTGATGAAAGGCTACCTGCACAACCCAGAGGCCACCCGGGCCGCATTGGCCAACGGCTGGCTGCACACGGGCGACCTGGCCGTGCTGCACCCGGATGGCTACGTGGAAATCAAGGACCGGGCCAAGGACATCATCATTTCCGGCGGCGAGAACATCAGCTCGCTGGAGATCGAAGAAGTGCTCTACCAGCACCCTGATGTGGTCGAGGCCGCAGTGGTGGCGCGCCCGGATTCGCGCTGGGGCGAGACCCCTCATGCGTTCGTCACCCTGCGCCCAGATGCGCTGGCCACGGTCACCGAAGCGGACCTGATCCGCTGGTGCCGTGAGCGGCTGGCGCATTTCAAGGCGCCGCGACATGTGTCGCTCACGGAGCTGCCCAAGACCGCCACCGGCAAGATCCAGAAGTTCGTCCTGCGCGAGTGGGCCCGGCAACAGGAGGCGCAGACCGCCGACGCCGAGCCATGATCGAGCGGCAACACCTGCACACCCCATAACAACAAGTACATTGATCGAGGTGTCCCATGTCCAGCCTGTTATACGCGCGTGTTCGCGCCAGTGCCCGGTTCCAGCAACTGGTGACGCGCAGAAACCGTTTTACCCTGAGCCTGTTCGTGCTGATCCTGACCACGTTCTATGGCTACATCGCGTTGGTATCGTTTTGGCCCGAGCTGATCGCCAGGCGCCTGGCCGAGGGGTCGAACATGACCTTCGGCGTCGCGGCCGGCGGTTTCCTGTTCGTGTTCTTCTGTGCGCTGTCGGCGTTCTATGTGTACCGGGCCAATGGCGAGTTCGACCGCTTGACGCAGGCGTTGGTTGCCGGGTTGGAAGAGGAGCAGGGCGCATGAAGACACTACTGCCTCTGGCTTTGTTGCTGCACTCCGGCCTGCTGTTGGCATCGCCTGCGCTCGACGCGGGTCAACGTCAGCCGCTGAACCTGCATGCCATCGGCATGTTCATGGTGTTCGTGCTCTTCACTTTGTGCATCACCTGGTGGGCAGCGCGGCGCACCCGCTCGACGGCGGACTTCTACAGCGCCGGTGGCGGCATCCTGGGCTGGCAGAACGGCCTGGCGTTGGCCGGTGACTACATGTCCGCCTCGACGTTGCTGGGGATCACCGCGCTCATCTACACCTCCGGCATGGACGGCTACATCTACCTCATCGCCTTCTTCGCGGGCTGGCCGGTGTTGCTGCTGTTGATGACCGAGCGGTTGCGCAACCTGGGCCGCTTCACTTTCGCCGACATCACCTCGTACCGCCTCGACCAAGGCAAGGTGCGCACCATGGCCGCCATCGGCTCGCTGACCGTGGTGTGCTTCTACCTGGTGGCGCAGATGGTCGGGGCCGGGCAGCTGATCAGGCTGCTGTTCGGCCTGGACTACCACATCGCCCTGGTGATCGTTGGCGCGCTGATGATGCTGTATGTCACCTTTGGCGGCATGGTGGCAACTACCTGGGTGCAGATCATCAAGGCGTTCCTGCTACTGGTAGGCGGTACGCTGGTGCTGTTCCTGGCGCTGCGCGAGTTCGACTTCAGCTATGACACGCTGGTCACCCAGGCCATGGACACCCATACCCTGGGCGAGCGCCTGCTGGCGCCCGGCAGCCTGCTGGCCGACCCATTGACCGCGCTGTCGCTGAGCCTGGGGCTGGTGTTCGGCACTGCCGGGCTGCCGCATATCCTGATGCGCTTCTTCACCGTGAGCGATGCCCGTGAGGCGCGCAAGTCGGTGCTCTATGCCACCGGATTCATCGGCTACTTTTTCAATGTCATTTTCCTGCTGGGCCTGGCGTCGATCGTGATCGTCAGCCAGCAGCCTCAGTTTTTCGAAGGCGGGCTGGTGGGTGGCAAGCTGCTGGGCGGGGGCAACATGGTGGTCATGCACCTGGCCAAGGCGGTAGGCGGCAACCTGCTGCTGGGCTTTTTGTCTGCCGTGACCTTCGCCACCATCCTGGCCGTGGTGTCAGGCCTGGCGCTTGCGGGTGCTTCCGCCATCGCCCATGATCTCTATGCGCGGGTGATCATGAAGGGCGCAGCCAGCGAGTCGCAGGAGCTGCGGGTGACCAAGCTGGCCACCCTCGGGCTTGGGTTGGTGGCGATAGCTCTGGGCATCGTGTTCGAAAACATCAACGTGGCCTTCATGGTCGCGCTGGCGTTCGGCATCGCAGCGTCGGCCAACTTCCCGGTGCTGTTCCTGTCGATGTTCTGGTCGGGGTTGACCACGCGCGGCGCGTTGGCCGGTGGCTACGTGGGGTTGATCAGCGCCATGGGCTTCGTGGTGCTTTCCAAGCTCGTGTGGGTGGATGTGTTGCACTTTGCCGAGCCGCTGTTCCCCTATACCCAGCCTGCGCTGTTCTCCATGCCGCTGGCGTTTGCGGTGGCGTATGGCGTTTCCCGGCTAGACCGGACTGCGCGAGCCAAGGCAGAAAGGGCGGCGTTCGCCGACCAGTTCGTAAGGGGCCAGACCGGCCTTGGCGCCAGCGGTGCGGTCGATCATTGATTACCTGCGGCCGCTGGCGGATGCGTGCCAGCGGCCAGGTGATACCTCGTTAATATCCCCTGAAAATCTCGCCGATGTTGGTGATCGGATGCCCCATGTGCTGCGCCGCCGCTCGGTTGACGAGAGAAGGCCTGGGGGCAAGCATGGCACTCAGGAAAACGGCCAGCGTCAACACGGCCAGTAGAAAACCAAATCGGCGCATATGATCCTCCAGCGATTTTTATTGTTGTTGTCTTCAGGTTCGATCCGAAAGGCCAGTATCACGCGGTTAGTGCCCAGGCGCTTTGTCGTGGGCGAATGACTGGGTGATGACTGCAATGTCCTGGTCGCCATAGCCCATTGATGCCGCGCGCTGCGCGACTTGGCATACCGCGTCGAACACTGGCGTCCAGGCCCCCTGTGCATGCAGGGATTGGGCAATGTGCGCGAAGGCATCTACATGTACATCGAGCCTCGCCTGGTCGCCTGCGAAATCCTGCGCTTCGAGCCGGCGTGCCGCTTCCTCGAGTGCGTCGGCGACGAAAAAGCGTGACGTGTCGAGCAGGAGCCTGGCTGTCCTCGAAACCGACAGGCCAAACCGTTCGCTCGCACCCACTGCCTCGAAGAACGCAACCATCACGGCAAACGCATGGGCGTGGAGCACGCTCGCGAAGGCCAATGCTTCGCCCCAGGGAAGGAACACCGTATGGCCGGCGAGCCCTTCAAGCAGCGACCGGTGCTGCTCGAAGGCCTCAAGATCGCCGGTATGAATACTGTGGCTTTCGCGATGGCCGACGTTGCGCGGGTAGGCCACGATCATCCCTTTGACGTAATGGCCGCCCGCCCGATTGACGAGGCCCTGAAGCGCCGGTCCCTCGTCCTGGGCGTTGGTGGTGTAATCGACGATCGTACGGTTGGCCAGTGCATGCATCACACCTGGCATCCCGAGCACCTCGTGGGTCGCGTGGTTGTCCAGGAGCACGAAGATCGTGGCCGGGCTTGCAACCAGCGCGGTTTCAACGCTGTCGCACAGGTGAGCGCCAGCGGCGACGAGCGACGCAGCCTTGCCGGGTGATCGATTCCAGATCGCCACGCGTTTGCCTTGCTTGAGCAACGCGTGTGCCATGAGCGTTCCCATCGCACCGAGCCCGACCACGGACACATCAAACTCGAAACTTTCATCATTTTGTTCGCGCACGTTCAAAGCCTCTTGATTGTTGTTTTATGTGAGGCCCCACGGGAGAGCCTTTGCTCACCGCAGGTTCTGCGATCGGGCCCAGTCTGTTGCGTCAGCCAACGTGCGCTCGAAGGCGCTGAAGATCGCTTCGATGTCGCCCTGCGTGGTAATCAACGGCGGGCAGAACGCGATCGTGTCGTAGAGGGCGCGAATGATCAGCCCATGCTTGTGGGCCTGTTTGAACACGTAGCCACCCAGTGCACCTTGCTGGGCGAACGGTTGGCCGGTGGCCTTGTTCGCAACCAGTTCGATCCCGCCCATCAGCCCGACGCCTCGGACGTTGCCGACCAGCGGGTGGTCTTCGAACGCGCGCAGGTGGCGCTGGAACATGGGGGCTAGGCGCTGGACATGGCCAACCAGGTCGCGCTCTTCGATGATGCGGATGTTTTCCAGCGCAATCGCGGTGGCGACGGGGTGGCCCGTGCAGGTCAGGCCATGGGCGAATGCCCCCAGGCGCTGGCTCTGGCTCACCAGTACATCGTTGATGGCATCGGACACCACCACGGCCGCCAGCGGCTGGTAGGAAGAGGTGGGCTGCTTGGAGAGCACCATGATGTCGGGCTGGATGTCGTACAGCTGAGCCCCGAACATCGTGCCCAGCCTGCCAAAACCGGTGACGATCTCGTCGATCACCACAAGAATGTCGTAGCGCCTGCACACTGCCTGGATCGCCGCCCAGTAGCCAGTGGGAGGAGGGATCACGCCGCCCGCTGCGATCACCGGTTCGCCGACGAAGGCGGCAATGCTTTCCGGCCCTTCGGCGAGGATGTAGCGCTCCAGTTCGTTCGCCAGGCGGGCCGAAAAGGCTTCCTGCGTTTCCCCTGGCCGGGCGAACCGGTAGAAGTTCGGGCACGTCAGGTGGTGAACAGGGATGGCCGGCAGGTCGAAGTCGCGATGAATCGAGGGGATGCCGGTAAGGCTCCCGGCAGCGATGGTGGCACCGTGATAGGCCTGCTGGCGAGAGATGAATTTCTTCTTGTGCGGTTTGCCCAGCGCGTTGTTCACGTACCACAGCATCTTCACCACCGAGTCGTTGGCTTCGGAGTCTGAATTGGTGAAGAAAACATGGTTCAGGTCGCCCGGCGCCAGCTCGGCCAGCTTGGCGGCGAGCGCCGCCGCCGGGGCGTTGGTCTTGTGGCTGAAGCTGTGGTAGTAGGGCAGTTGCCTGAACTGCTCGACGGCGGCGTCGACCAGGCGCTTTTCACTGAAGCCCAAGGCAACGCTCCACAGGCCCGACATCGCCTCGATGTAGGCGTTGCCTTGCTCATCGAAGACCCGCACGCCGTCGCCGCCGGCGATCACGAGGGGGCCGATTTCCTGGTGCTGCGCCAGGTTGGTGTTGGGGTGTATGAATGAAGCCAAGTCATTCTGGATGGTTGAAGTGACGTTGCTCATTGGTGTGATTTCCTGCCACGGACGGGTTGTCGACTGCATGCGATGAGCCTGCATGCGGCGCTGTATCGATACAGGCCGCACCGCAGGCCCGTGCAGTTACTGGCTAAACGCTGCCGCGACCGATTCGCCGAAGGCTTTCAGGCCTTCTTCAAGCTGGTCGGTCGGGGTGTTCACCGGTGGCATCAGCTTGATGATTTCGCCGTTCGGGCCGCAGCGGTCGACCAGCACACCCGCCTGCAGCACACGCTGCTGGGCATCCTTGGCGAATGCGACGTTGCCGCGACCGAAGTCGATGCCGGCGATCATGCCGCGACAGCGCGCGGAGGCGACGCCAGGAATTTCCGCGAAACCGGCGACCGCGCGCTCCATGGCCGCGCAGTTGGTGGCCAGCAACTTCAGGAACCACTCATCGCGCCAATAGCCGAGCGCGATCTGGGCCGTCAAGAAGGCCAGTTGGTTGCCGCGGAAGGTGCCGATGTGATCGCCCGGTTGCCACACATCCAGCCCGGCGCGAATCAACACGATCGCCATCGGCAGGCCGAAGCCGCCGATCGATTTGGCGCAGGTGATCAGGTCTGGCACCACCCCGGAGCGCTCGAAGCCGAAGAAGTCGCCGGTGCGCCCGCAGCCGGCCTGGATTTCGTCGCAGATGAGCAACACGCCGTGATCGCTGGTCCACTTGCGCAAGCGTTGCAGCCATTCGTTGGAAGCCGGGTAGACGCCGGCCTGGATCTGCACGGACTCGACGATCACCGCAGCTGGCAGCTCCGAGCCGCTGCCCTGGTCGTTGGCCAGGCGCTCGAGGAAGCCAATGCTGTCGAATTCGCCGTAGGGGCTGTCTTCGTACGGCACGAACGCCACGTCGGTGGAAAGCCCAGGGCCACGGCGAGTGCGGTTGCCGGTGACGGCCAGGGCGCCGGCGGTCATTCCGTGGTAAGCCCCATAGAACGAGACGACCTTGGTACGCCCCGTCGCCTTGCGCGCTAGTTTCAACACCGCCTCGACGGCGTCGGCACCGGTCGGGCCGGTGAACTGCACCTTGTAGTCCCAGCCGCGTGGCTTGAACAGGTCGCGCTCGATCGCTTCGAGAAACTGGCGCTTGGTGGTGGTGTGCAGGTCGAGGGCGTGGGTCACGCCGTTGGACGACAGATACGCGATCAAGGCATCGCGCATGCGCGGGTCGTTGTGGCCGTAGTTCAGGGCTCCGGCGCCAGCGAAGAAGTCCAGGTACTCGCGGCCGTCTTCACCTCGGATCTTGCTGCCTTGGGCGGTATCGAACACCAGCGGCAAGTCACGGCAGTACATCCGCACGTTGGACTCGAGCCTTTCGAACGTCTCGATGTTGTTCATGCAAACCTCTTGAAAAAATGATCTGGGCTATCTGGGGCGTGGGCAGTCAGTGCTTGAACATCACGTGGCGAACCACGGTGTAGTCTTCCAACCCGTACATCGACAGGTCCTTGCCGTAGCCGGACAGCTTCACGCCGCCATGGGGCATCTCGCTCACCAGCATGAAGTGGGTGTTGACCCAGGTGCAGCCGTATTGCAGGCGGGCGGCCAGGCGGTGGGCGCGCCCTACATCGGCGGTCCACACCGACGAGGCCAGGCCGTAGTCCGATTCATTGGCCCATGCCAGTGCCTGGGCTTCGTCTTCGAATGGCGTAACCGTCACCACCGGGCCGAAGATTTCACGGCACACCACCTCGTCCTCCTGTGTGGCGCCGGCCAGGACCGTCGGCTCGAAGAAGAAGCCGCCACCCGCAGCGCGCTTGCCGCCGGTGACCACCTCGATGTGAGGCAGTTCCTTGGCACGGTTCACGAAGCCCTCGACACGCTCCAGGTGCTCTTGGGTGATCAGCGGGCCCATCTCGGTCGCCGGGTCATCCTGAAGCCCGCACTTGATGCTGGACACGGCTTCGCCGAGCTTGCGCACGAACGCCGGGTACACCGCCTTCTGCACATAGAGGCGGCACGCGGCGGTGCAGTCCTGGCCGGCGTTGTAGAAGCCGAATGCGCGGATGCCTTCGACGGCGGCGTCGATGTCGGCATCGTCGAAGATCAACACCGGCGCCTTGCCACCGAGTTCCATGTGCATCCGTTTGACGCTGTCGGCGGTGCCTTCGATGATGCGGCTACCGGTGCGCACCGAGCCGGTCAGCGACACCATGCGTACCTGGGCGTGACTGGTCAGTGGCTCACCCACCGAGGCGCCGCAGCCGTGGACGATGTTGACCACACCGGCGGGGAAGATGTCGGCGAGCAACTCGCCCAGTTTCAAGGTGCTCATCGGTGTGTGTTCCGACGGCTTGAGCACGACGGTGTTGCCGCCGGCCAAGGCCGGGCCCAGTTTCCAGGCCGCCATCAGCAGGGGGTAGTTCCACGGCGCGATGGAGGCGACCACGCCCACCGGGTCGCGGCGGATCATCGAGGTGTGGCCCGGGATGTACTCGCCCGCCGCCGAGCCCTGCAGGCAGCGCACGGCACCGGCAAAGAAGCGGAACACGTCGGATACGGCAGGCAGTTCATCCTGCAACACGGCGGTGAACGGCTTGCCGCAGTTGTCTGCCTCCAGGCGGGCAAACACCGGCGCCTGGGCGTCGATGCTGTCAGCGAGCTTGAGCAGCAGTGCCGCCCGGTCCTTGGGCGGTGTTTGCGACCAGGCATCGAAGGCCGCATCCGCGCTTTGCACCGCGGCATGGACCTGGGCACGGCTGGCTTCGGTGGTCTGTACCAGGACGCTGCCCAGGGACGGGTTGTACACGTCGAGGTTTTCGCCTTCGCCGGCCACCAGGGCACCGTTGATCAAGAGTTTGGTTTGCATGTCGATTCTCGCCATTGAACGGCAAGGCCAGGGCCTTGCCTTGTGGTTGTCGTCAGGGCATTCGATTGAAAGGTGGCCGCTACGCCAGCGCGTCAGGCACTGGGTTGCGGAAGAAGCTGGTCCGGCAGGCGAGGTAAACCGCGCCCAGGGCGAGCCAGCTACAACCCATGATCAGTGCGTCTTTATCCAGGCTGGCCAGCATCCAGCCGGCCGTGACCAGGCCGATGAGTGGGAAGAGCACGCCGCGTAGCAGGCCAGCCCCGTCCTTGACGCGTGCGTCGAAGGTGAGCCGCAACGCGCAGAGGTTGACGGCGGTGAAGGCCAGAAAAGCGCCGAAATTGACCAGGGACGTCGCGGTGGCGATCGTCAGGCCAAAACCTGCGGTGCCGAAAATGCCGCAGAGCAGGATGTTGAAGACCGGGGTCTTGTAGCGAGGGTGCAACGCCCCGAACAGCTTGCGTGGCAGTTGGTTGTCCCGGCCGAGGGCGTACAGCAGCCGGCCCACGCTGGCCTGGAATGACATGCCTGCGGCGAAGTGGGCGATGATGATCCCCGCCAGGACCACGGCGAAGAACAGGTCGCCGCCGATCATGCGGGCGATCTCGAAGGCAGCTCCGTCCACGAACTCGAAGGTGGGGGAGGGGTGCGCCAGGTACATGAAGTACGAGGAGCCGACGTAGACCGCCCCGCCGGTCAACGCGACCAGCAGGATGGCGCGCGGCAGTGTGCGGCCCGGGTCGCGGGTTTCCTCGCTGAGCGTGGACAGCGCGTCAAAGCCCAGGAACGAGTACGCGGCAATGGCGGCGCCGGCCATGCTGGTGGCGAAGGGCACATCCTGGTTGAAGAACGGCTTGGCCGACAACAGCCCGCCAGGGCCGTTGGCCGCGACGATGTAGTGCACGCACAGGCCGATGAACACGACGATGATGGCCAGTTGCGCGACCATCAACAGCACGTTGAAACGGTTGGCAACCTGGATACCCAGCACGTTCAGCAGCGAGGTGGAGACGATGAACCCGACGATCCACACCCACTGCGGCACTTCTGGAAACGCCATGTTGAGGTAGCTCGCGCCGAGCAGCCAGATCAGCATCGGGATGAAGAAGTAATCGAGCAGGGCGGCCCAGCCCACCATGAAGCCGAGGTTGGCGCTGAGCATCTTGCGGGTATAGGTGTAGGCCGACCCGGCCACCGGGAACACCCTGACCAGCCGGCCATAGCTCAACGCCGTGAACACCACGCCGGTCGCTGCGATCAGGTAGGCCATCGCCGTGGTGTTGCCACTGGCCTGCGAGATCACGCCATAGGTGCCGAAGACGATCAACGGGGCGAGGAAGGCCAGGCCGAACAGCAGGACCGAAAACGGGCCCAGGGTGCGCTTCAGCGAAGCGCTGGGGGTTGATTCGCTCATGACTGGCAGCCCTCACGCTACGAAGTGGTAAGCAGTGGCGACGATTTCACGGTAGGTTTCCACGGTCATCTCCTTCGCATTGCTGCCATCGGAGAAGTTCTTCTTCGACTTTTCAGCGATGGCCAGGAAGTCTTCCTCGCGCACGCCTTTCACCTCGGCGAAGCGGGGGATGCCCAGGTCCTTGCTCATCTGGAACAGGTAGCCGACGGCGGCCTCGGCGGCCTCGGCCGGCGAGAGGTTGGGGTCGATGCCCAGTGCGTAGGCGACCTGCGCGTGGCGAATGATGTCGGCATCGCGGTTATGGCCGAACACGAAGGGCAGGAAGATCGCGTTGCCCACGCCGTGTGGCGTGTCGTACATGCCACCTATGGCTTCGGAAATGCAGTGCACGCTACCTACGTCCGCATTACCGAAGGCCATGCCGGCGATCAGGCTGGCCGCCAGCATCTGCTCGCGGGCGTGCAGGTTGCCGGGTTCCAGCACGGCGGGCCTCAGGTGTTGGCTGATCAGGCGAATGGCATGCAGCGCCAGGCCGTCGCTGATGGGGTTCGACACGCGGCAGGTGTAGGCTTCGATGGCGTGGGTCAGGGCATCCATGCCGGTTGCGGCGGCAATCGACGCGGGCAGCGTGTCGAGGATATGAGAGTCAAGCAAGGCCAGAATTGGCCCGAGTCGGTAATCATGCACGCTCATCTTGTAATGACGGGCGGTGTCGGTGATTACCGAGAAGCAGGTTACTTCGCTGCCGGTGCCGGCCGTGGTCGGAATGGCAACGATAGGCGGGATGGCATGGGTGAGCGTGAACGACCCTTCGTAGTCCTCGATCCGACCCTCATGGCTGAGCAGTACGCTGATGGCCTTGGCCGCATCCATGGCACTGCCACCGCCTATGGCTAGCAAGCCATCGATACCTTTGCCGCGGTATCGCTGCGCGATCTGATTGACGTCCTCGCTGCGCGGATTGGCCTTGATGTCCGACACTTCCTCGAAGGCGATGCCTGCCTTCTTCAGGCTGGCGTAGACGCTGTCCAGCAGGCCCGCCGCCTTGACCCCAGGATCGGTCACGATGAGCACGCGGGCCAGGCCAAGTGAGTGCAGGTGTTCACCGGTGCGCTCGCGCAGACCAGGTTCCATCACAACTTTGCTGGGGAGTAAAAACTTGAAGTCCATACGTACCTCTTGCTCAATTGTTGTCATTGTTGAAAGGGCAGTAGAGGAGCACTTGCGCCAGGCCGTGGATAACAGCTCGAGCGGGTGATGTGTGGCCTGGCATTTCGCGCAAGCCAGCATTTTGTTGTTCTGGGTTTTGCTTGAACCTGTGGTCAAATGCCTCCTTCGGGGGGAAAGAGGGGCGGCCAAGCTGCACGCCCCTGAAAGGGTGATCGTGCTACAGCATGTGTCCTGCCAGCAGGGACAGCAGCGTGCCGGACAGGCAAGGCGGGAAGTCGTGCCCCATCCCGGGCAGCAGCACCAGGCTGGAACCACGGATAGCTGCAGCCGTGGCGTACCCGCCGCTGGTCGCGACCATGAGATCTTCATCGCCATGGATGACCAGGGTCCGGCAACGAATCCGTTGCAGTTCCTGGGTGCGGTCGCCGGAATTGATGATCGCGCCGATCTGCCTGGCCGTGCCGATGTTGCTGGCCTCGCCACCGCCTCGCTCCCAGGCCAACAGGGCATAGTCACGGAAGGCGGGCTCATTCCACTCCAGGGGCGAGCCGATCAGGCGCATGATGTCCAGGTAGTCGCGAACGCTTTCCTGCTCGCTGCGCGGCGGGCGGCGCAGCAGCTGCCGAATGGATTTCAACGCCGGCTGGCCGACGCGCAGCGATCCGGTGGTCGAGAAGATCGAGGTGAGCGTCCTGATACGCTCGGGGTAACGGGCAGCGAGGGTCTGGGCGATCATGCCGCCCATCGACATACCCACCACGTGCGCCGTTGCCAGGTTCAGGCCGTTCATGAGCCCGATCACGTCGTTGGCCATGTCACCCAGGTCATAGCCGGGGGTGCGCTTGCGCAAGAACTGCTGCATGGCCGTGGGAGGCACCACGTCGGTGAAGAACGACCGGCCCGAGTCTCGGTTGTCCAGCGTGATGACGCGAAACCCCCTCTCGACGAGGCCGGCGATGATCGGTTGCGGCCAGTAGGTCAATTGCAGCCCCAGGCCGACGATGAGCATCACCGCTGGCGCTGATTCGGACCCGTGGCTGCGATAGCAAAGGGGGCGCTCGCCAGGCAGTTCGCAGAAGCGATCGGGGCTCATCCGCGGCTACCCTGTTGTTGCAGCTCGACGTTCGCGCGCAGGGGCGTGCTGGGTACGGAGGAGAACGCCAGGCACTTGTCAGCCACAGCGCCGCGGCGCAGGAGTTTGGTATCGCGGAAGTAGTCCATCGACATCACCCAGGGCTCGCTTGGCCCTTGGCGCGGAATGCTGTCCAAGGCGCGTTGCACATAACCGGCACCGAAATCCAGCAGAGGACGGGTCTGGATACCGTCTGGCGCCCGGGGTTCGCAAACGTTGTAGCCGTGGTTGTCCATGAAACCCAGCAAGCGACAGAAGTGATCGCACAGCAGGCACACTTTCAGGGTCCAGGAGGAGTTGGTGTAGCCCACCGCGAACGCGAAGTTGGGTACACCGGATAGCATGGTTCCTTTGTAGGCGAGAGTGTCGCTCAGCACCACTGGCTTATCGTCCTTGTACAGACTGAT
>PJTY01000474.1_pt1 | contig 20307 bp, 26 predicted proteins | sample 1512121 | NCBI WGS metagenome assembly PJTY01 (sample SAMN08177680, study PRJNA422409) | Soil metagenome, whole genome shotgun sequencing project. | isolation source: Soil enriched (2) on filter paper: alkali lignin treatment | place: USA: Madison | collected 2015-01-15 | reverse complement strand
TGGTCGGCCCGATCGCGCAGAAGCTGCAGCAGATCATCGACTCCGACTTCAAGCCCTACCTCATCGTCAAGACCGCGATCGTCGGTCACGCGCAGGGGCAGCCGACCGAAGTGGCCATCGAACTGGCGCGCCGCATGACGCCGTCGCCCTATGCCCCCTCGTTCACGCAGCTCGAGACCGCGCTCGACGAAGTGAAGGATCAGCTCAATGCCAAACCCGCCTGAACCCGTGCAGCCCGAAGAGATGGCGCCGGAAACCGCCCTTCCCGAAGACCGTTCGCTGCACCTGCCGGTCCACGGCACGACCGTGACCGCGGAAGACCTGCGCGTTCGCATGGTCCTGGCCTGCGACTTCGACGGGGCGATGCAGATCGACGCCAGCCAGGTCGAGACGGTCGGCCAGGCCGTGCTGCAACTGCTCGTCGCCGCCCGCACCGAAGCGCGCGAGGCCGACCACGAGTACGAAATCGTCAATCCCAGCACCGCCTTCGTCGAGCGCGTGCAGGCCTGCGGGCTGGCGGAAGCCGTCGGCCTTTCTGAAGAGGAATTCCCGTCGTGAGCAAACTCATCCTGACCGTCGACGACTCCGCCTCGATGCGGATGTTGCTGAAGGCCTCGCTGGCCGCGCAGGGCTTCCGCGTCGAAGCCGCCGATGACGGCGTGCACGGCCTGGAGCGCATGCACGAAGTGAAGCCGGACCTGCTCATCACCGACATCAACATGCCCAAGATGGACGGCTTCGAGCTGATCGAGGCGGTGCGCGCGGTGCCCGAATTCCGCGGCACGCCGATCCTGGTGCTGTCGACCGAATTCTCGGACGAGAAGAAGACCCGCGCCCGCGAAGCCGGCGCGACCGGCTGGATCACCAAGCCCTTCGAAGCCGCCAAGCTGGGAGCGGCCGTCCGCCGCGTCTGCCCGTGAGCGACGAACTCGACGAAATCCAGGGCATCTTCTTCGAAGAGTGCACCGAGGGCCTTGCCGTGGCCGAAGCCGGTCTTTCGGCCATGGCCGAAGGTGACGCTTCCTCCGAGACGATTGCCGGCGTGTTTCGCGCGGTCCACTCGATCAAGGGCGGCTCCGGCGCGTTCGGCCATGCCGCGTTGCTGGCCTTCTCGCACCGCTTCGAGAACGTGCTCGACGAAGTGCGCGGCGGCCGCATCCCGGCCAGCGCCGATGTCACCAAGTCCCTGCTGGGCGCTTTCGACATCCTGTCCGACCATGTCGCGGCGGCCCAGGGCGGCACCGAGCCGCCCGCCGACGCGACGATGCTGGCGCAGCTCGACGCGGTTCTGGAAAGCAAGGGCGCGGTTGCGGCCGCTCCGGCGCCCGCTCCCGAACCCGTCGCGGAAGCGGACGATTTCGGCTTCACGCCTGTCGCGGCCGTGGTCGAGGACTTCGATCCCTTCGGTTTCGAGCCGGTGGCGGTCGACCTTGAGGACTTCGCTCCGGCCGAACCGGCCGAGCCTGCCGGATGGACCGTCCGCTTCGGTCCTTCGCGCGGCGCGCTGGGCAACGGCGGCGAGCCGATGCTGGTGATCCGCGAACTGGAGGACATGGGCGCGGTCGTGACCGGCGTCGACATGGACTCGCTTCCGGGCCTGCGCGACCTCGACCCCGAGGACAGCTATTTCGTCTGGACCCTGCGCGTGCCCGGCACCGTGGGCGAGCAGGACATCCGCGACTGCTTCGACTTCGTGGCGCCGGATTCGCTGATCGAGATCGATCGCGAGGAAGTGATCGTCGCGATCGTGCCGGAAGTGCCCGCAGCGCCTGCAATCGATGACTTCGACGGTTTCGGCGTGTTCGAACCGCTGCCTGCTCCCGAAGAGCTGCTGACGCTCGTGCCCGTCGAACCGGCGCCCGTCGTTGCCGCTCCCGCTGCGGCGCCTGCCGCTGCACCCGATAAGCCGAAGGCCGAAGCGCGACAGGCCAGCGTCGAAGTGGCGCAGACCATCCGCGTCGACCTGTCCAAGCTCGATCAGCTGCTGAACCTCGTCGGCGAACTGGTGATCCGGGGGTCGATCCTGTCCGACCGGCTTTCGCCCGCCGACCAGGAGCGCGTCGAGCTTCCCGAACTGTCGCGCCTGACGCGCCAGATCCAGGACAACGTGATGTCGCTGCGCGCGCAGCCGATCAAGCAGGCGTTCTCGCGCGTGCCCCGCATGCTGCGCGACCTTTCGGCCGAGACCGGCAAGAAGGTGATCCTCGAAACCATCGGCGAGATGACCGAAGTGGACAAGGGCGTGATCGAGAAGATCGGCGACCCGCTGACCCACATGATCCGCAATGCGGTGGACCACGGCATCGAGAGCGCGGAAGAGCGTCTCGCCGCCGGCAAGCCTGCCGAGGGCACGATCCATCTCTCCGCCGAGCAGAAGGGCGCGCGCATCATCGTGCGCGTGCGCGACGACGGCCGCGGCATCAACCGCGAACGCGTGCGCGCCAAGGCGATCGAACGCGGCATCATCTCCGCCGATGCGGCGATTTCCGACGAGGAAATCGACGGCCTGATCTGCGCGCCGGGCTTCTCGACCGCGGAGACGATCTCGAACATTTCCGGCCGTGGCGTCGGCATGGACGTGGTCCGCTCCAACGTCGAGGCGCTGGGCGGCCGTCTGGAAATCAATTCGATCCCCGGCGAAGGCACGACCTTCACGATGGCTCTGCCGCTGACGCTGGCGATCCTCGACGGCATGATCGTGCGCCTGGGAGACCAGCGCTTCGTGCTGCCGCTCGCCAACGTGATCGAGACCGTGCAGCCCGAACCGGGCCAAGTGAAGGAAACTTCGCCGACGTCCGAAGTGATCGAGCTGCGCGGGCAGTACCTTTCGGTGCGCCGTGTCGGAGAGATGTTCGGCATGCGCTCGCAGCGTGCGCCCGAGGACTCGCTCGTCATCATCGTCGAGAGCGAGACCGCGGGCCACGTGGGCCTGATGGTCGACACGATCGATAACCGCCGCGAAGTCGTGATCAAGAGCCTGGAGGACAACCTCCACCCGATCCGCGGCCTCGGCGGCGCCACCATCCTCGGCGACGGCTCGATCGCGCTGATCCTCGACATCGATGCCCTGGTCGCGACCGGCGGCTCGTCCAAGTATGCGCTGAAAGGAATGGCAGCATGAGCACCGAAGACACCGAACTCGACGAACGCAAGATCGTCACCTTCACGCTGGGCAGCCGCCTGTTCGGCATCGACATGCGCTCGCTGATCGAGATCCGCGAGTGGGAAGAACCCACGCCGCTGCCGAGCGTGCCGCCTTACGTGAAGGGCGTGACCAACCTGCGCGGTTCGGTCGTTCCCGTCGTCGGCCTGTCCGAGCGTCTCGGCTGGGCGCCGAGCGAGCTGCATTCGCGCTCGTGCATCCTCGTCGTCACCATCGGCGGCCGTCATGCCGGTTTCCTGGTGGACGAAGTGCAGGACATCGTCGTGATCCAGGGCAGCGAAATCCAGCCCGCGCCGGATGTCGAGATCAACGAGCAGGGCGCCATCGCCGGTCTCGTCAAGATCGAGCGCCGCACCCATGACGCCGCCAATGCCGAGGCCATGTGCCTGCTGCTCGACCTCGACGCGCTGAGCCTCACCCGCCAGGTGCCGGACTTCGCGTAATGAGCGTACTGGCTTCCTCTGAAGGAACGAGCGGAGCGCTGGGGGCCACGGCCGAACTGCGCTCCGCCCAGTTCCGCGACATCGCCGCGATCATGCAGCGAGAGGCGCGCATCCATCTGGTCGAGGCCAAGATGACGCTCGTCCACTCGCGGCTGAGCCGCCGCCTGCGCGAGCATGGGCTGTCCAGCTTCGTGGACTACGTTGCGCTGGTCCAGCGCGATGCCGAGGAACGCCACGCGATGGTGGTCGCCCTGACCACCAACCACACGCACTTCTTCCGCGAGAACCACCACTTCGACCACTTGCGCCGCGACGTCCTGCCCAAGTTGCAGGACCGCGCCCGCAAGGGCGAGAAGGTGCGCATCTGGTCGGCGGGCTGCTCGAGCGGCGAGGAAGTCTACTCGATCGCCATGTGCCTGGCAGGCGACGGTCCGACGAGCGCGGCCTGGCTGCAGCAGGGCGACGTGCGCCTGCTCGCCACCGACATCTCGCCGCCGGTCGTCCAGGCGGTGCGCGACGCGCGCTATTCGGCCGCGACGGTGGAGCCGATCCCGGAAAGCTACCGCAGGCGCTGGATGCGGGCCGAGACGAACGGCGATCATGTCATCGTCGATCCGCTGCGCGAACTGGTCGCGGCGCGGGTGCTCAACCTGTTCGAGCCCTGGCCGATGCGGCGCAAGTACGACGTGATCTTCTGCCGCAACGTGATGATCTACTTCGACGACACCGCCAAGGCCGAGCTGGAGGCGCGCTTCGTCGAGATGCTGGCGCCCGGCGGCACGCTCTACATCGGCCATTCCGAACGCCTGATCGGCCCCGCCGCGCGGCTGATGAAGCCGGTCGGCCAGACGATCTACGCGCGCAACGACGGAGCTTCGGCATGAACCCGGCGCCCGAGAAGACCCGCGTCCTCATCGTCGACGACAGTGCGGCGATGCGCGCGCTGCTGAACAAGCTACTCAGCCATGACCCGGCGATCGAAGTCGTCGGCATGGCGCCCGAGCCGCACGCCGCGCGCGAAATGATCAAGTCGCTCAATCCCGACGTGGTCACGCTCGATATCGAAATGCCGGGGATGGACGGCCTGTCCTTCCTCGAACGGATCATGCGCCTGCGGCCCATGCCGGTGGTCATGTGCTCGACACTGACCGCGCGCGGGACCGAGGCGACCATCGAGGCCATGCGTCTCGGCGCCGTGGACTGCATCGCCAAGCCCTCCGGCAACCCGCTGGAGATCGCGCAGGACGGTGCGCTGCTGCGCAAGATCGTCAAGGCGGCGGCGCGCTCTTCGGTGCGCCGCACCGCCAGCCCGCCGACGCCGGTCAATGCCGCGCAGGGGAGCTTGCGCGACGTCGTCATCGCGGTCGGCGCCTCGACCGGCGGGGTGGAAGCCCTGTTCTCGATCATCGGCGCCCTGCCGCCGGACTGTCCGCCGGTCATGGTGGTCCAGCACATGCCCGCCGCCTTCACCGGCAGCTTCGCCACGCGGCTCGACAAGGCCGCGCGGGTACAGGTGGTGGAAGCCCAGAACGGCATGAATCTGCGCCGGGGCACGGTCTATCTTGCGCCCGGCGGCGGCCAGCACATGGAGCTGCTCGGCGGCACCAGCGGCCAGGTCAAGCTGGTCGCGGGCGATACCGTCAGCGGGCACCGTCCCTCGGTGGACGTGCTGTTCCGCTCGGTTTCGCGGCTCGGTTCGCGCGCCGTGGGCGTCATCCTCACGGGGATGGGCTCGGACGGCGCGATCGGCCTCAAGGCCATGCGCGACGCCGGAGCCCGCACGCTCGGCCAGTCTCGCGAGACCTGCGTGGTCTATGGAATGCCGCGCGCCGCCTTCGAGGCGGGCGCGGTCGAAAAGGAATTCAGTTTGTCCGCCATGCCCGAGGCCATCCTCGGCGCGTGTCGGCGGTAAATGGAGCGGTTCATGCCGGCAGCGTCTGCAATAAAAGTAATGGTGGTCGACGATCAGACGTCCATGCGCGCGATGATCCGTCGCGCGCTACAGGATCTGGGTTTCAAGGACATTCGCGACAAGGCGGGCCCGGTCGAGGCGCTTGCCGCGATCAAGGCCGACCGCGTGCACCTCATCATCTCCGACTACAACATGCCCGACATGGACGGTCTCCAGTTCCTGGAGGCGGTGCGTCAGGACCCGGTGATCGGCAAGACCGTGTTCATCATGCTGACCGGTTCGGCCGACAAGGAAATCGTCCAGAAGGCCGCCGCCCTCGGCGTGAACAACTATGTCGTGAAGCCTTTCGCGCCTGCCGCGCTCAAGGAAAAGATCGAGCGCGTCTTCGGGGAGCTGGTCTGAGGCCATGGGCCGCGTCGCCATCGTTCAGGGTGAATACCATGTGGTCCACCAGCCCGGCGTCGTCATCTCGACGCTGCTGGGCTCGTGCGTCGCGGCCTGCCTGCAGGACCCGGTCGCACGGGTGGGCGGCATGAACCATTTCCTGCTGGGAGAGCCGGGCGCCGACGCGCCGGTGAACCCGGCGGACATGCAGCGCTACGGCGTCCATGCGATGGAACTGCTGATCAACGCCCTGATGCAGCGGGGCGCCCAGCGCTCGCGGCTGCGCGGCCATCTCTACGGCGGTGCCAACATCGTCGCCGGACTGGGCGGGATCGGCACCAAGAACGGGCAGTTCGCGCGCAAGTTCATGCAGACGGAAAACATTGCGCTCGACCACTGCGACCTTGGCGGGACGCAGGCGCGCAAGGTGGAATTCATGCCCTACGAGGGCCGGGTGCGCGCGACGCTGGTCAAGGACCAGCCGCTGCCGCCCGTCGTCCGTCCAAAGCCTGTGCCGGTGGCTCAGCCGACCGGCGAACTGGAGCTGTTCTGACCATGGCACGGCAGGCGGAAACAAATACGAAAATTCGGGGGCCAAAAATTCAGGGGCCAGAAATTCAGGGTGACGCCATGACTATCGAAACAGAGGGAACCCCGGAAGGTGCGGCGGCTCCGCTCTGGCAGGCCCTGGCCCGCGAGATGCGCGTGGCCCGCGAGCTGCTGGAGCAACTGGCCGGTGTGCTCGTCACCGACGAGCGCTTCGTCCTCGACTATATCGACCAGCTTCAGGCCTTCGACCTGATCGCCCAGCACGTGGACGAGAGCGCTGCGCTGCTCGACCGCGTGGCCGGCGGGCAGAGCCCCGGCGAGGCGATCGGCCAGGTGCGCCTGACCGTCATGCAGGACCGGCTTCGCGCCGCACTGGACTGAGGACTGAACCGTGGCACGGGGTAACGACGAACATCCCACGATCGTCATCCGCAAGGTCAAGAAGCATGCGCATGGCGGCCATCACGGCGGCGCCTGGAAGGTGGCCTATGCCGACTTCGTGACCGCGATGATGGCCTTCTTCATGTTGCTCTGGCTCCTGGCCAATCCGGACAAGGACCAGCTCAAGGGGCTGGCGGAATACTTCTCGCCCAATGCCGACAGGTCTTCCCCGGCCACGACTTTGACCACCAAGCCCGGCTCCCAGCCGGGCCTCGGCGGGCACAGCCGCCGCAACCAGTCCGCCGACAGCGTGGCCGTGGGCGAGCCTTCGGCCGAAGCCGGCACCAAGGGTGCGGCGCGCGGCGGCACCGCCGATGTGCCGGAAGCGGCGCTGCGGGTCATGGCGCAGGAAATGCAGCTCTCGCTCGACCAGCCGGTCGACCCGAGCCAGGGCAAGCGCAATATCGACGTCCAGCCCGATCGCGACGGCTTCCGCATCCATCTGATGGACAGCGACCATCGCTCGATGTTCAAGGGACCGACGGCGGAACTGAACGACTATGCCCGCGGCCTGCTCGGCCGGGTCGCACGCAAGCTCTCCGGAACCGGCGCGCAAGTCGCGATCGAGGGGCACACCGATTCGAGCGGTGGCCAAAGCGAGGCCAACTGGAATCTCTCGGCCCAGCGCGCGCTTTCGGCCCGCGCGGCGATGATCGCCTCGGGCCTGCCCGCCGACCGCTTTTCCGAAGTGGTGGCCAAGGCGGGGACCGAGCCGGTTTATCCAGACCGCCCGGACCGTCCCGAAAACCGCCGCATCACCATCGTCGTCAAGGCCGAAGCTTCCGCGCTCCCGCGCGATGCCAGCTTCAAGTTCTGATGTGATGGACACCAACTGGAGACTATCGTGATAAAGCGCATCGTGATCGGCCTTGCCGCGCTGATCGTGGGCACGGGCGTCGGCATCGGCGGCGCCTATGCGGCCCGGCAGTTCCTGCCGCAGGTGATGCCCGACCTCGGCCCGGTGAAGGTCGAGACCGAATTCGTGCCGACCGGCACCATGCTCGCGCCGCTGACTTTCCCGGACGGGCGGCTTGCGGGCTATGTCTCGTTCGAGTGCCAGGTCGAAGTCGCCAAGGGCCAGGCCGCGGACGTGACGAACCAGCTTCCGCTGCTGCTAAACGCCGTCAACATGCGCACCTATCGCACGCCGCTGGCGAGCGGGCCGGATGGCCTGATCCCCGGGATCGACGCTTTCCGCCGGGTGGTGATGGACGCCGCCGTGGAAGTCTACGGCAAGGACCTCGTGCGCCGGGTGGTCGTCACCCAGGCTTCGCCGGTCTGATCGAACAGGGAGGGGCCGCGATGCCTTTGACATCGTCCGTCATGCCGAACCTTGCGGAACCGCAGCTGCGCATTCCGCGCGGGCCGCGCGTCACCACGATCCTGCTGATCGGCAAGCTGGCGAGCCTGTCCGGCGAGACGATCTGCCGCATCCGCAATATCTCCGATGACGGCCTCATGGCCGAAGTCCACGGCGCCTTCGCGGCGAACGATGCGATCGCCGTGACCCTGAAGGCCGGGGACGTGCTGCGCGGCCGGGTCCGCTGGTCGCTGAACGGCCGGATCGGCGTGGAATTCGACGAGCCGATCCATGTGGCCGAACTACTCGGCCATGTCGCCAACCGCATCGGTCCCGAGGGCATTGCGCGCGGTCCGCGTTTCGATGTCGATTGCCGGGCCGAACTGCTGGTCGCGCACCAGCGCAACGAGGTTCGCCTGATCGACCTTTCGCAGGGCGGCGCGCGTCTCGTCGGAGAGGTGCACCTGATACGCGACAGCATCGTCCGGCTCCTGGTTCCCGGACTGGGCGAGTGCGAGGCGGCGGTGCGCTGGGTCGGTGAGGGCGCCTACGGTCTGTCGTTTCTGGAGCCGCTCGCTTTCGCGGACTTCGGTCCGTGGCTGAACGACCGATCGCTGCGCTACGGCGCGTGAATGAAGAAAGGGCGCGGCGGTCACAGACCGGCGCGCCCTTTTCGTATGGATCCAGAGGAGAAGGGCGGTTTTACCCCGGCCCGCCGAAACTCTTCACCAGCGATCCGGCGATCAGCGCCCAGCCATCGACCAGCACGAAGAAGATGATCTTCATCGGTAGCGAGATCGTTGCAGGCGGCAACATCATCATGCCCATCGCCATCAGCACGGCGGCTACGGCCAGGTCGATCACCAGGAACGGCAGCAGCAGCAGGAAGCCGATCTCGAAGGCGCGGCGCAGTTCGGAGATCATGAAAGCGGGCATCAGCGTCGTCATCGGCAGTTCCGCGCGGGAGGCGGGGACTTTGCCGGAGAGCCGGACGAACAGCTTCACATCGTCGTCGCGGACCTGCTTGAGCATGAACGTGTGGAACGGCTTGCTGGCGCGCTCCAGTGCCTGGGTCTCGTTGATGCGGCCCTGGTTGTAGGGAACCATGCCGTCCTTCCAGGCCGCGTCGAACGTCGGCGCCATGACGAAGAACGAGAGGAACAGCGCAAGGCTGATGACCACCGGGTTCGGCGGCACACCCTGCACGCCGAGGCCCGAGCGCAGCAGCGACAGCGCGACGATGATGCGGGTGAACGACGTGATCGTCATCAGGATGCCGGGGGCGAGGCTCAGCACCGTCATCAGCAGGACGAGCTGGATCACCCGGCCCGACATGGCGCCTTCACCCAGCGGGCCGGCACCGGCGGCGGCCTTCTGGGCTATGGCGACATCAGGCAATACGGCAAGAATTGCCGCCCCGCAGAGTGCGGCGGCGACGGCATAACGCTTATGCATCGGAAGGAGCTTTCGGAGTGACCGGACCGATGCACGGCGCGGAATCGAGCATGACGACGCCTTCGGGCGAGATCAGCAGGCTGATCTCGCGGTAGTCGCGGCGGATGAGGACGACCGAACGGCGCGGGTCGATCGCAAGACGCTCGATCAGTTCGAGCCGCCGGTCGCTGCGGTCCGCGCCGAGGCCTGCGAAAAGCTGGCCGTTCAGCCACTTCTGCGGCAGCTTCAGGTCGTAGCGGCGCACGACCCAGAGCGCGCCGACGAGCATGCCGAGCACGACGCCCAGAGCACCGATCGTGCGCAGCAGGGAGAGAAAATCCATGCTCTCAGCGCTCGCGTTCTACGACCTTGGTGATCTCCAGCGACATGACTTCGCCGTTCACCAGGATCTTGCCTTCTGCCACCAGCTGGTCGTTCACGTAGACGCGGGTGGGATCGTTGTGGCCGCAGTCGAGCGGGATCATCGCGCCGCGGCTCATCTTGAGAACCTGCCGGATGGGGATGCTGGTCGATCCGAGTACGATCGACATGTCGATGGGAATGCCTTCGAGGACGGACATGACGCGTCTCCTTTCAAGCCTGCTTATAGGAATTATTTTATAGGAGTGCGCGGTGGTAGGCAAAAAATGCCTATAAGGAAGCTGTCTGCCGCAAGGGCAGGGCAGGAGCTGTCTTGATGGAACTGAACAACTCGATCGGCGTCTCGGCATCGGGCCTTCGCGCCCAGTCGCTGCGGATGCGCGTGATCGCGGAAAACCTGGCGAACTCGGATTCCGTGGCGAAGACGCCGGACGCCGATCCCTATCGCCGCCGGGTCGCCACCTTCACCGCCGAAGTCGATCGTGCGAGCGGCGCCACCCAGGTCGCCGTCAAGTCGATCGAAGGCGACAAGAGCCAGTTCGGGCGCGTCTACCAGCCGGGCAGCCCGGCCGCCGACGCGCAGGGCTATGTCAGCCAGCCCAACGTCAATCCGCTGATCGAGGCTGCCGACATGAAGGCGGCGCAGCGGTCCTACGAAGCCAATCTCAATGCAATCGAATCCGCGCGCGGCATGACCATGCGCACGATCGACCTGCTCAAGTAAGGAAACACTCCATGGCAATCGGAGCACTCGACGCCGCGGCCGCCTATGGCCGCGCGATGAAGGCGGCTGCGCCTTCCACAGGCGGCGCCGCAGGCGGTCTCGCCGGTCTCGGCGACATGGCCGGCGGCCTGTCCGGGGCATCTGCCAGCACCGGCGGCAACTTCGGCAGCATGGTGGAATCCATGGTGACCGACGCCTCGACCTCGCTGCGCACCGCCGAGGCGGAAAGCGCCAAGCAGGTGGCGGGCAAGGGCGACCTGATCGACGTCGTCACCGCGATCGGCGCCGCCGAGACGGCTCTCGATACCGTGGTGGCCGTGCGCGACCGCGTGGTCAGCGCCTATTCCGACATCATGCGGATGCAGATCTAGGACGGGCCGGAATTCAGCCCATGCGGGCCTGCGAACCGCGATTTTCTGCGCTTCGGTGCTCACGGACTTGATGTCCGCTGCGCTCCGATGCTCCAAAATCACGTTTCTCGGCTCCACCTGAACTGAATTCGACCCATCCTGGCCTAGAGCCCGTTCCAGAGGAAAGCCGGCAGTCATGACCTCATCCGAAGCCATCGAGATCGCCCGCGCGGCGCTGGTGCTGGTCCTGACCATCGCCGGGCCGATGCTGATCGCCGCGCTGATCGTCGGCGTCGTCATCGGCCTGCTCCAGGCACTTACCCAGGTGCAGGAAATGACGCTGACGTTCGTGCCGAAGATCCTGGTGCTGGGCGTGGTCATGCTGCTTTCGCTGCCCATGATCGGCCATGCCCTCGGTGCCTTCATGGACCGCATCGCCGACGCCATCGTCACCGGCTGACACGATGGGCGGGGCTTCTCTCGACGTCGCGACCCTGGCCGCGCTGCCGATCGACGCGGCGACGTTCCTGATCCTGTTCTGCCGGGTCGGGGCAGTCATCATGTTGCTCCCGGCCTTTTCCGAGGACACCATTCCGCCGCAGATCCGGCTGGTGATGGCGCTGGGCTTCACGCTCGGTCTCTACGGCATGCTGCAGGGCCAAGTCGCTCCGGCGGTGAAGTCCGACGCTTCGCTGCCGATGCTGGTGATCGGCGAGATGCTGGTCGGCATTGCCATGGGCATGATCGTGAAGATCCTGTTCAGCGCCGTCGCCATTGCCGGTTCGATCGCCAGCCAGCAGGTCGGCCTCGCTTCGGCGCTGGTCAACGACCCGTCCATGGGCGGGCAGGCGCCGCTGCTCTCGCGCCTCTTCGGCATCGCCGCGATCATCGTCTGCATGAGCCTGGGCGTCCATCACTTGTGGATCGCCTCGATCTTCCAGTCCTATACGGTGTTCCCGGTCGGCGGATTGCCGCCCTCGGCGCAGTTTGCGGACCTCGCGGTCAAGGTGACGGGCCAGGCAATGGCGCTCAGCGTGAGCCTTTCCGCGCCGCTGATCCTCTACGGCGCACTGTTCAACGTCGGGCTGGGCCTTGCCGCCCGCGTCGCGCCCTCGATCCAGGTGTTCTTCATCACCCAGCCGCTCAACCTGCTGCTCGGCATTTCGGTGCTGGCGATGACGCTCGGCACGATGCTGACCGCTTTCGCGACCGCGATGGGCAGCTTCATGCAGAACGGATGGAGCCTCTAGGCCATGGCGGAGAGCGACAAGGACCAGCGCACACAAGAGCCGACCCAGAAGAAGCTCGAGGATGCCCGCAAGCGCGGCGAAGTGGCGATGTCGCCGGAAGTGCGCCATGCCGCGATGATGACCGGAGCGCTGGTCGTCACCGGCTGGGTCGGCATTTCCGCGATCAGCCACCTCGGCATGATGATGACCCGCCTTTGGGGCAGCGCCGAGGATTATCCGCTCGATTCCGGCGGCGCGCAGAACCTGATGACCGGTGTGGCGCGCCATTTCGCGTTGTCGCTGCTGCCGGTGTTCGGAGTGCTTTTCGCCTGTGCGGTGGCGACGATCTTCCTTCAGGGCCGCTTCGTGCTCAGCTGGACGCGCCTCTCGCCCAAATGGTCCAAGCTCAATCCCGCGAGCGGGTTCAAGCGCATCTTCGGCATGCGCGCGCTGGTGGAGTTCGCCAAGACGCTGGCCAAGTTCAGCGCCATCGGCCTCGTCGTGTTCCTCGTGCTGAAGCCGCGCATGACCGGCTTCGACCAGCTCGTCGGCTTCGCGCCGGGCGCGGTCGGCGCGGCGGCGGGCGAACTGGCCTATGAGGCGATCCGCGCGGTGCTGCTGCTGGTCATGGCGCTGGCGCTGTTCGACTTCATCTATCAACGCCGGGCCTTCATGAAGCGCATGATGATGACGCTTCAGGAAGTGAAGGACGAGCACAAGCAGAGCGACGGCGACCCCAAGATCAAGGCCAAGATCCGCCAGATCCAGATGCAGCGTTCGCGGGGGCGCATGATGGCGGCAGTGCCCGAGGCCAGCGTCATCATCACCAACCCGACGCACTATGCCGTCGCGCTGAAATACGACCACGGCGCCATGGCCGCGCCGGTGGTGGTGGCAAAGGGCGTGGACGCCATCGCCCTGCGCATCCGCGAGATCGCTATCGAATCCAAGGTGCCGATCGTCGAGAGCCCGCCGCTCGCCCGCGCGCTCTACGCCGCCGTCGATATCGACCGCCCGATTCCGATCGAACACTACGCCGCCGTCGCCGAGATCATCGGCTACGTCATGCGGCTTGCCAGAACCGGGAAGAAGTGAGGTGAAAATGCCGAACCCGCCCGCCCTCCGCCGCTTCAATCATCCTATAAGGTCAGTGATGTTCAAGCCTTTGAAATCGAGGATGCACGGTTCGCTGCTGGCCATGGCGGCCAGCACGGCCCTGCTTGCGGTCCTGCTGGCGCCGGGTGCGGCCTTCGCCGGCTCCCAGCCGCGCATCAAGGACATCGTCGATGTCGAGAACGTACGGTCGAACCAGTTGGTCGGCTACGGTCTCGTGGTCGGCCTCCAGGGCACCGGCGACCGCATCCGCAACATTCCCTTCACCGAAGAGACCCTGCAGGCCATGCTCGAACGCATGGGCGTGAACATTCGCGGCACGCAGATGCTGACGCAGAACGTCGCGGCGGTGACGGTGACGGCGACGATGCCGCCCTATGCGCGCGCCGGTTCGGCGATCGACGTGCAGGTCTCGGCGCTCGGCGACTCCACCAGCCTGCAGGGCGGCATTCTGCTCGTCTCCTCGCTGCGCGCGCTCGACGGCGAGATCTATGCCGTGGCACAGGGCCCGGTCGCAGTCTCCGGCTTCAAGGCCCAGGGCGCGGCGGCGAAGCTCAGCCGGGGCGTCATGACCACCGCGCGCATCGCCGGCGGGGCCATCGTCGAGCGCGAGGTTCCTTACGACCTGCGTTCCGCCCAGACGCTGAAGCTGGCGCTCAAGAACCCCGATTTCACCACGGCGCGCCAGATCGCCGCGACCATCAACCGCGAGGCGCCCGGTTCCGCGCAAGTGCTCGATCCGGGCACGGTGGAGCTTGATCCGGCGGGCGGTTCGGTGATCGACCTCATCACCCGTGTCGAGAACCTGCCGGTGCAGGTCGATCAGGTTGCGCGCATCGTCATCAACGAGGCGGCCGGAACCGTGGTCATGGGCGCGGATGTGCGCGTCAGCCCGGTGGCCATCGCCCAGGGCGGCCTGACCATCAGCGTCACCGAGACTCCGGTTGTCTCGCAGCCCGCGCCGTTCTCGAACGGCCAGACCACCGTGGTTCCGCGCACCCAGGTCCAGGCGGACGACGGCAGCGGTGCTCATCTGGCGGTGCTGAACAGCGGCACGTCGCTGCAGACGCTCGTTGCCGGGCTCAATTCGCTGGGCGTCAGCCCGCGCGATCTCATCACCATCCTGCAGGCGCTGCGCACGGCGGGCGCGCTTCAGGCCGAAATAGCGGTACAGTAAAGATGGCAGATCCGGTTCTTCCCTCGCTTCCTTCCCGTCCCACGATCCAGACGCCGGACCGCAGCCCCGCCAAAGTGGCGCGCGAGTTCGAGGGCGTCTTCGCCGGGCAGATCACCAAGATCATGCTGGAGACCGTCGAGCAGGGCGAGGATTTCAACGGCGGCCACGGCGAGGAAATGTTCCGCGGTGTGCTGGCCGAGCAGATCGGTAACCAGATCGCCAAGGGCAAGGGCCTCGGCATCGCATCCGCCGTCGAGGCGCAGATCATCCGTCTGCAGGGAGGCAGCAGCCGTGCCGAATGAACTGATCGAGATCATGACCTCGCTGTCGCTGGTCATGCGCGAGGAGACCGAACGCCTCGAAGGCCGCGAACGCGCGCTCGATCTCGCCGAACTGGCGGCGGCGAAGACGCGGCTGGTCGCTTCGCTGGAGGAAGTGCTGGCGCGGCGCAACCGCCTCGATCCGGAATGGACCGAGCAGATGGACGACGAGACGCGCGAGGCGCTCGCCGCCGCGCTCGGCGAGCTGCGGGCCGCCTCCATGGTCAATTCCGCGCTGCTCGAACGGCAGATCGAACTGTCGATGGAAATGATGGGCGCCATCGCCAACGAGGCCAAGCGGCTCTCCGGCAATCGCACCTATACTTATAGTCCGAAGGGGGACATCGCCCGCCTCGACCTGACCACGCCGATCTCGTTCAACACCGAATACTGATCGCGGCGCGGGGCAGCTATGAAAAAGGGAGGAGCGACATGGCGTCGCTCCTCCCTTTTTCGTGCCGCTTGAGGCGGTAGATTTGTCCCCCGTGGCTTTCATCCGGACGCGGGAGAGTGTGCATGGCGCGCGTGTCAGGAAGCCACCGCATCCATCCCCTTGTGCGCCCGCAGGGCTGTTTCGCCGGACGGAGCGGCGCGGCCGAACAGGTAGCCTTGTCCGAAAGCGCAGCCCAGTTCGGAAAGCGCGCGGGCCTGCTGCTCGGTCTCGATCCCCTCGGCGGTCACCGGCATCGAAAGACTTTGACCGAGATCGACGACAACTTTCACCAGCTTGCACCCGGCGTCGCTGGCCAGGGCCTCGACCAGCGTGCGGTCGATCTTGATCATGTCGAGCGGCAGCTTGCAGATGCGGCTGAGGCTGGCGTAGCCGGTGCCGAAATCGTCCAGCGCTACCTTGATTCCGGCCTCGCGCAAGCTGGCCACGGTGGCCTGCGCGGCCACGACATTGTGCATCACCGCATTCTCCGTGATTTCCACCGTCAGGCGCTCCGGGCGGATGCCGCTGGCGAAGACGATGCGCAGCAGCCGGGAGGCGATGTCCGGATCGCAGACCTGCCGCGGTGACATATTGATCGAGAGACCTACGCGATCGCCCCAGCCCTGCGCATCGCGGCAGGATTGTCGCAGCATCGCGTAGAGCAGGTCGTCGTTGAGCCCCACATCCTCCGCCATCGACAGGAAGCGGTCCGGACCCAGCACGCCGCGCTGTGGGTGATGCCAGCGCACCAGCGCCTCGAAGCGGACGATCTCGCGAGAGGGGAGGGCGACGATGGGCTGGTAATAGGGCACCAGCTCTCCGCGCAGCAATCCGCTTCGCAAGTCCTCTTCCAGCGCGGCCCGATCGCTCAGAAAGGCGAACATCTCGTGGGAGAACCGGCGGACGCGCCTGTCGCCTGCGTCCTTGGCATGGGAGAGGGCTATCGAGGCGCCGCGCAAAAGTTCCTCGGCGGAAATTGCGCTGCCGCGATCCACGGCCATGCCGATCGAGGCGGTAAGATGGATGATATGGCGGCCGAGGCTGACCGGGGTGCCGATCGTTTCCAGCAATGCTTCGGCCAGGCGATCGAGGTGGGCTTGGTCGCGGCCGTCGCCTTGGAGCGGAAGCAGGCAGGCGAATTCGTCGCCACCGATGTGGACGATCGCGCCGCCATGCGCGGAATCGGCGTGCAGGGCACGGGCGCAGCGATCGCGGACGGTATCGAGGAGGCTGTCGCCTGCGGCATGGCCGCAAAGCTCGTTGACCAGCCGGAAGCGGTCGAGACCGATAAGCAGCAGGGCCACGGCGGGCACATCGGCAGCGGGCGCATCGGGGGCGCTTTCCGGTACCGCGCGTGCGCGATACTGCGCGAGTGCCTGCTCGACGATGCGCAGCGGGGATATGCGCGGGGTGAGCCGTGGCGGCGGCAAAGGCAGCGACCGGGGCCGCTTCCCGATCGACTTCAACAGGCCAAGTATGCGCATTCCGCTTTCCGGTATCCTACACATACTTATATCGCGGCCGCCACGCGCGACGGCAGGCACGACATGTCAAATTCTGTTACTTACTCGAAAACGGCCGCCACGACTGTTGCAAGGTCGGCCGGATCGATCTGGTCGAGGGCCACCTCGATATCGGGATTTTCGCTGTAGCCGAGCATGTGACCATGCCTGTCAAGCGCCACGGACAGCACGCGCAGACCTTCCGCTGCCGAGACCACGGCAAGTCCGCCTGCCGAAGGGAAGCGATCGGGGTCGACGATCAGGGTCGAGCGACCGGGAAGACCCGCGCCCAGCGTCGGGCGCCCGAGTCTCAGGCCATAGGCACGGGGACCGGCGCTGCTCGGCGCTTCGACGTGGGTCCCGCCGGGCGTGCGCGCGATCAGGCCGTCGGGCAGGGGGCTGCCGAAAACCGGTACGAGGCGCACGGCCGCGCTTTGCGCGGGATGAGCTTCGGCGATATCGATCGTTCTGGTCGGCAGTCGACCGGCTTCCTTGCTTGCCACGCGTTCGAGCAGCGGATGCGGTGTGGCGCGTGCGCTCGCTCTTGTCTGCGGCGATACGCCCTGCAACTCGTCATGTAGCGCGGCGATGCGGGTGCGCGACTTGGCGATCCGCAGTTGCGGATTGGCAACGAGCGGCAATACCGCATCGAGATCGCCGCGGAGATGGGCTTCGTTCACGATGGCCGTCAGTTCGGCATCGTCACGGGCATCGAGCAGACGGCGCAGTGCGGCGCGCACCTCTTCGTTCCAGCGATCGTAGGGCTTCAGCGCATTCTCGATCCGGGAGAGGATGACGGGCGCGATCCCATATTCCTGCTCGAGCACGGCGATCGTCAGGGCATCGTCCGAAGCGCGGCGGTTCCTCAGCGCTGCCGCCAACATGACTGCAAAGCGCTCCGCCTCGGGATCGGCGCGGTCGTTACCGTGGAGCGGATCGGCCCAGGCGGCGATGTCGAACTCGGGATCGTCGATGTCGATCAGCAGTTCGGCGGCATCGATTCCCAGGGCCTTCGCAATGTCCCGCAGCTCTTCGGCACGCGCGAAGATTTCACCCCTCTCGATCTTCGAAAGGCGGATATAGGTTATCGTCGGAAGTTTATCCGACAATTCCAGCAGCGATCCAATATTGAGCTGCTTACGAAATTTCCTGATCCGGTTCGGAAAGACGAGCGTGCGGTAAGCATCGATCTCGATTGCGGTCGGCGCTGTTGTAAGCGCCTTCCCATTCCGCTTCTGGGATCCAAGCGGTTTTTGGGTCATTGAAGCTCTTGTCTGGCTATGAATGGTGAATTTGTTCCATGAAAACTTGGAACGGTCAATAATCCATTATAGATGTCGTGCCAAAGTGGGGCGGATTGTCGTGGTCGGCAAGAAGTTCCACCTATAATCCATCGTCCTTGCTCCATAATGGATATTCTTGTCGTGTTTCCATCGGATTTCAGCTTCTTTGCAGGAAAGACTTGCCTAGCCGACGTTCGTTGGAATGGCGATTATCCTGTAGGAGAGGCTGGTGTTAAAGAATTGAAATAGATGTATTCCATCTAAACGCCGCGCCATCTTTCCCGTTCCTTCCTATCGAAATAAATCCGGAGATTTTCCGGATAAGTTCTGCCGGTTTTAAGGTAATATGAACGGGTGCGGCCTTCGCAGCCGGCTGTCCGATAAAATCGCGGATATTTCGGGTAGGTTGAGTTCGGCTCTTCATTGCGAAGCCGTTTGGAAAAGGGGCGCGGTCCGTTCGGACCACGCCCCGCGTGCACTCCTGAAGATCTCGCCCGCAGCCGCGTTGCAGTCGCGAGCGGTGCGTCCGTCAGCCGCGACCGAGGGCCGTCTTCATCAAGCCAATCTGCTTGCGGTAGAGGTTGGTCATGGCCGCGAAGTCCGCCTGGACCTGGCCGAGGTTGAGCAACTGGTCTTCCAGCGTGACATTGTTGCCGTCCGGCTTGGTTTCGGTGGTGTCGCTGTCCAGCACGATGTGGCTACCGGCCTGGGGCGGCCGCGCGCCGAGCGCGGTCATGCCGCCGGACAGTTCCACTTTCGGCCGCGTAACGCGCGGCGTCCCCGCAGCTCCGCCATACTGCGAGACAAGGGAGGAGAAATCCGGGCTTTCGACCGTGCGGGCCTTGAAGCCGGGGGTTTCGTTGTTGGCGATGTTCTCGGCGATCACGCGCTGGTGCTCGGACATGAACTTCATCGACTGGGCCATGCCGTCGAAGATAGGAGGAAGCGAAGACATGAAGGATTACCTCAGGAGCCGGTCAGGCGCGATAGGGCGGCCTGATAGTTGGCGAGCTGTTTCTGCTGATAGGCGGTGCCGCCGCCGGTGATCGCCCCGTCCACGAGTGTCGCCTTCGTCGAGTCCCAATAGAGCGAGCGATAGGAGGACTGGGTCATGGAGAGGGCGGACGTGATCTTGGCCAGAGCCACGGCGGCGGTCTTGGCGTCCGTTAGCGAAAGGGTGGTCGCAAGGTCGAGGTTGTAGGTGCCCCCGGGCTTGACTTTCGGCGCGTCGGGATCGGGTGCCTTCGAGGAGACCAGGCGCACCGGATCGATACCCAGCTTGGCGAGCGCGTCCTTGTCCTCGTTCGCGCCGGCGCCGAGTTCGATCTTGTAGCCGGACTTGACCTGAATCTTGAGGGTTTGCTGACCGTCCACGCGAGGCGTGGTGATCGTGGCCTTGGAGCCGGTGATCTTCTGGATCTTCTGCGCCAGCGTGGCCATCGTCTCGTCTTTGGCGATCGTGATGGTGCGGGTGGCGCCGCCGTCGACGCGCAGCGTGAACTGGTCCCCCGGCTGCAAGCTGGTCTGGGAGAAGAGGGTGGTCGATTCCTGGTCGTTGAGCGTGCCACGGTTGAGGCCCAGAGCGCCGAGCACGGTCGATCCCCCCGCGACGGCCGAGATCTTCACCGGTTCGCTGGTGGAGGAGTACATGCCCCACTGCGAGATCTTCTCGATCGCGCCCGTGGTGGCATCGATGCGCGCGACGAAGCCGTCGACGCTGCCGGACTTGGTTCCCGACAGGTCTCCGGCGGTGCGGCCGCCGACATAAAGCGTGCCGTTCAGGTAAGTGACGCTGTCGGCCTGGTCGCTTTCCGAAGTGCCGATGTAGGTCGTGCTAGCCGAAGACATGGCGGCATCGATGCGGGTGACGAAGGCGTCCTGCCCACCATTGATGCTGTTGATCTGGGTGCCGTTCACGGCCGAACTGGTGGTGCCGACGACGGCGATCTCGCCGGTGTCGGAAACGGCGATGGCGCGCGCCGTCACGTTGCCGAGGGTGATCGAGCCGAGATCGCTGGAGAGCGATGTGGAATCGATCCGGCGGATCGTGGCCTGGCCATTCTCGTTCGTGAGGGCCAGCAGGTTGCCGTCGTTGTCGATGGCGAGCGAGGTGACCGAATCCAGGCCGCCGCTGTCGATCGTGCGGCGTTCCTGGAACTTGCCGCTGCC
>PJTY01000471.1_pt1 | contig 20354 bp, 17 predicted proteins | sample 1512121 | NCBI WGS metagenome assembly PJTY01 (sample SAMN08177680, study PRJNA422409) | Soil metagenome, whole genome shotgun sequencing project. | isolation source: Soil enriched (2) on filter paper: alkali lignin treatment | place: USA: Madison | collected 2015-01-15 | reverse complement strand
CGTCGAGTGCGATCTGGCTGCGCGGTTCGTCGCTGACGTCGTTCGAGCCCTTGGTGAAGGCTCCGCGAGGGAAGATCGCCGAAGTGCCCGAATATTCGCGAGCGTGGAAGCTCGGCAGCATCGAGAAGCCCGTGCCGGTCGGCGCCAACAGGAGCTGGATGCGCGCGTCGCGTTCCTCGAAGCCGCCCATGGCGTCCTTCTTCGGCGAGACGGTGCCGTCGGCGCTCGGGCCGCTGTAGGTGTTGTCGATCCAGTCGTCACGGCGCTGGTAGAGGCCCGAAACGCGCACCGCCAACACGTCCTGGATGATCGGGCCGCCGACGCCTGCATCCACGTTGACCGAGTTGTAGGAACCGTAGCTGGCATTGCCACGACCGGTCCAGTGATCGGTACTCGGCTTGATCGTGTCGATCTTGATGATACCGGCCGTGGTGTTGCGGCCAAACAGCGAGCCCTGCGGCCCGCGCAGCACTTCCACCTGATCGAGGTCATAGACCGGATTGGACTTCAGCACGACATGCTCCAGAACGACGTCGTCCTGGATGATCGAGACCGGCTGCGAGGCGCCAAGGTAGAAGTCGATGTTACCGAGGCCGCGGATGTAGAAACGCGGGAAGATGCGGCCGGTCGTCGTCTCGGCATAAAGGCCGGGCACGCGGCCGGAGAGCGAGAGAATATCGTCGCCCGCCGCCTGGAAACTGCGAAGCTGATCTCCGCCGACCACGCCGACCGAGATCGGCACCTGCTGGAGGTTCTCGGTGCGCCGCTCCGCCGTAACAACGATATCGCCGAGACCTTCCGTGGAAGGCGAAGTGTCCTGTGCGAAAGCATGGGTCGAAATACAAAGCGCAGCCAGACCGCAGGTCAGATGCAGAGCTTTTTTGGCGATCACTTTCCTGGACACGTCGCATTCCCTGTTCGATCAAAAACTGGAAGCGCGGTTACTTTCTCTCAATGACAGTCTTGTTACCGAATTTTGCTGGAAATGTTGAGAAAGGTGATGAATCCGGCGGATTCAACTTTATGCACAGTGATTTCGAAAAGTCGTGCGACATTTGGGCAACGCTCGGGACACCCCCGAACAGAAAGCCTTGCGATCAATGCTATCAGCCAAACAATCAAGAAGTAGGATGGCAATGGGTGTGCCCTGCCCTGCCCAGCCATCTGCCGATCGATGGCATGTTTTCCTCGCCTCCCGCCCTTCCAGGCCTGCAAGCCAGCTTGGAGCGGATGTTGTGGCGAACGCCTTCCAAGGCCGGATCGGCAAGCGAGCAAGGAAGTTAGTCATACCAATGTCATAGCCCGCCTCTAGCGCGACCTTTCTCGGTCGTTAAGCCGCCAAATTCAAATCCCAAACTGCGACCCGTCCGCTAATCCGGTGGTTCGCGAGCAGCTTATGCCGTTCCCCTCAGACTGCCAGATGGCGCCTTTTCAGGACTTTAACCTGATAATAGCCTGTTCGGAACCGCCGACAAACCTGCCATTAACGAGCATGCCCGGGGCGGTTGGGTTTCTATCGAAGAGTTCGTTCACGAATCCGTGAGGTAGGCCGCCGGACGAGCAGTCTCGCCGTTCGAAACTGACAGGTTACGGGCATGACTTGAGGTTAGCCGCCAACTCGGAACCTTCCATCTCTACAAACCGGCTCAGGAAATGGCATCCTGTAAAAAGAATTTGACAGCGGAGTAGACATGTATAACTCTTTTTACATCGAGGGAGTGCACATGGCGGTCACGGCAAGGCAAAGAAAGATCGGAATTGCGGGGATTGCGATGACGGCGACTGCCGCGGGAGGCGGGTTGCTGATCGGCATCATCCCAGAGCATCTTCCTCCAATGGTCCAGGGCGTGGTGGCAATAGCGGTCTTGGCCGGAGTGTTCCTGACTATGTTGCCGCGATGGCGTAGTTTGGACCACATGCAGCGCGATAGCCGCCTATCCAGTTGGTATTGGGGTGGAGGTTTTTCTGGCGGCGCCGGCGTGTTGCTGGCGCTAATCTTAGCAGGAGGCCGTAGCCTGCTTTTCGCTGGCGCCGCATTGGTTTGGTTCCTCCAATTTGCGGGCTATGCGCTGGCACGCCTGCAATGGTGGCTTTCGCATCGGTCGGAAGCAGCATGAAAAACCGATTGCGGGAGGAGCGAGCCGTACGGGGCTTGAGCCAAGGCGAGTTAGCGGAACGTATGGACGTTTCTCGCCAGACCATAAACGCAGTTGAAGCCAATAAATACGACCCATCCCTACCTCTTGCTTACAAACTCGCGGCATACTTCAACATGCCGGTCGAAACTCTGTTCCAGAACCCCTTCAAGTCAGACACCGGCCCGAGGTAATCATCATGTCGAATGCTATGCTTGTCTTGATCACCTTACTGCTCGGACTGGTCATTTTAACCGCTATCCCGCCCATCGTAGCCCTTGCTAGGCAGCACCCCGAGCGCCAATTGATCTACAAGTTGAGCCCGCTCAGTCTTTTCTCGTTCGTTCTATGGCTGGTTCTCGTTGCATGGGCTTTCACCGGCAAGCGAGACGACGCGATCATCTCGCGCTATGTCGCGAGATTGCAGGAAAATAATCGCCTTCCAATAGTGATCACCCTGCTGGTTCTATTCGGCCTAGCGGGGGGCTTGCTTCCGCTGATGCGCTGATTGGTGGAATGGCTCGTCACAGCAAGCGTAACAGTTATCCTGATTGTTGCATTGCCTCCCGCGATCATGGCAGCGAAGAAATCCGTCAGGGGAAATGGCAGAATGGCGGGCGTGGCCCTCACCATTGGACTTGCATTCTCGTTTCTTCAAGATCCTCGCCGGCGTGAAGTTGCCGAGCACGTCGCCAAGCGCAAAAGCCGCGATGCAGATCGTGATGAAGAACGCCTAAGGTAAGCCGCCGTTATCTTGGCGGCCGCATGGCGACGTATCCGACGCGCAAGCCCGGTTTGAATCCTAACTGCGTATAGAACCTATGTACTTTGGGGTCAGACCGACCGCTCTGCATAAGCACATGATGGCAATCAATCGACCAGGCATGCTCGAGCGCGTTCGCCACCACGGCTTTACCAAGCCCTCGCCCCTGATAATCGGGGTGTGTCATAACGTTTTCGAGAAATCCGTGAGAGCGCCCTTGCCTCAGCAAATTAGGAGCGGTGATCAGCATGCAAGTCGCAGCGATCACCGCATCAACCTGGGCGACGAAAACGAAGACATTCTTGTTCGCCAACGTCTCTTCCCATATCTGCTTAGCTCGGGCCAAGGGTTGGGCAAAATTACTCACCTCCGAAACATCGAACAGGTGTAGCAGGCCATTCAGATCCGAATGGATGGCAAGGCGAACTTCAGACATCGATAAGCTCCGATGGCGATGTTACCTCAATTTGCCCCAAAGCCATCGGTCAGCAATCCCAACGTTGCGGCAATTTTCGGCCATTCCCGAGCTGCCAACAGAGCGGTCGCAGAATTGTTCAGAGACCTTCAAATGATGGCCGAGCCGTTCTTGTTGCCTCGAGGTAAGCAAAAGGTTCATCAGATGGAACCTCTCGCAATTGGGCGTCGGTCAGAAAATAATTACCCCAGATATATCCATATAGCCACCCCTTAGTTGTGGCTCTGATATGCGTCATTCGATCAATAATTCGTTTAGTCATGACGCCATCTCGATCATCTATGGGAGGAAAGCCCTTGGCTCCTTCATCAATCCACTCTGGCAACTTTTCCACGTGGTCGCTCCAACTAGTAGAAGCATGGCTCTCGCTTATCTGAGAAAGATAGTGCTCGAGTTCCATCAATGGACTGCGATCAAGAATCTTCTGATGAAGAAGAGCATATCGCCACCACTTTCCAATCAACAAATTGAAGTTCGCATTCTCGATTTCGGGGTGTCGAATTAACAAACTATTATAATCTGAGAAAAAGAAAACCGAACTTTGCGGCCAAGGGGATAGCCTTAACTCTCTACCTAATTCGCCAGCGGAAGTCATCGTTTCGTGAAATAAATGACTGTATAGACTAATGGCGTCATCCGGGCGTTCAGCGAGGGCAAAATGGTTTGCTGCACGGGCAAATGCGGTGTTTTCCATGGTTGCTGTTAATCACTACAATCCGGTTGTTTCAAGGTTTCGGCTCTATGACGGGATCCCCCGACATCCCGGTAGATAACCGCCGCACAGGGCGGCTCCCGGAACCGAAACAGCAGGATTTCACGATTTTAATCAGAAACCCGCCTGACCGGATGCGCCAACATTCTCGCCATTTATTTCCCGTTTGTCGGCTTCCAAAACCGGACCTTAGCTTAGGTTTCGTCCGCCGTCAGTTGGCTTTGGCTGTAAAGCTGCAATGTGGCGGCGCGCTTTTCGTCGTACGTAACATGGACGATCAGTGTGTCTGTAAGATCAACATTGGGGTGTGTCGCACAGTTTTCAGCGAACCAGAGCGCTTCTGGTAGCGTTTCTTTGCTATGCCATGTCGTCATTACAAATCTGTCGTCCGGTATCTCTCCAAAATCAAAAGCTTCTAAGACAGTCCAATCCACGGCATCATGCCAATCCTCACACGCAACACCCCAAGCGATAAAGTAGAGGCATCCGCGATCCACTAGCCACGATGCCACTTCATCCCGCCAAACTTGGGCCACAGCCCGTTCGGCAATCAAAACTACCCGGTAGGGCCGAGGCTCTACGCTGGGCAGAGAATGGTTGGGCGATAGATGCAGAACACGCAGCGCCATCGCGCAAAACTAATCTCGTCTCGATCCCATGCAAGCAGAAAGGCAGCTATCAACAGCGTGTGATTGAAAGCCGACAGTCGTCAATTCCACCCCATGCTGGTCATAGAGATGGCATCGCGGAGGCCTCGAATCCGGAAAGGCAGGATTGCGCGATTTTTATCCGAGACTTGCCGTTCCGGACACGCCGCGTTGCGGACATTCTCAGGGTCATTAAAAGCCGTTGCATGCTTCATGCTCTTACCTTCGAAGTCGGGCGCACTAATGGACAGCCTGCGCCCCTGATGCCATGTATCGATGGGTTGCGGCTCGCCGATCTCGTCACCGACTTCGAACGTGAGAATGGGCACAACGACCCTGCTGGCGGATACGGAGGCGTCCATGCCCTGTCACTTCAATCTAAGTCCGTTGCCCTCCTACTTTCTGGGAAAAGAAGGTCCTATTGAGAGCGACGAAGCAGGGGGAATCTATGCCTTGTTCTGCGAGTGCGGGGAAGCAGAGTGTTGGCCGCTCATTACTCACGTCCAGGCAGACGAAAAAATTGTCATCTGGGATCGGTTTGCGCAGCCACACCGCCCGAAGCGGAACTACACAGGCTTTGGTCCATTCAAGTTCGCTCGATCCCGATACGATGAAGGGGTGGCGACTTCCGCCCTCGCGGAAGGGATTAGCTAGGTCCGCAATCGCCCCCACCCCAATCGTTCCAATTCCCGCCGGCGAACGTCGGGTTTCGCCGACGTTGCGGATAAAATCGGCCTGTCAGACCCGCCGGTCCTCCGGTCAGGCAGGTTTCGGGTTAAAATCTTGCAAAGCCGACATCTGTCAAGTTTTGGCAGAAGTGGACACTCAGAAGGCCGGCTCGGAACGGCTTAAGTTGGTCGACACCTGCCGGGAAAGCGGACCGTCAGGACCTGGAGATCAAAATTGGATACTGAGCGTCCGATAAGGGTCGGTTTCACCGCGGCTAAACGCCGTATCGTGGAACGAAGCTGACGTTCGCGCGCAGACTGCGTAGCGGCGGGGTTCGGCGGCGACATGCCGGGAACGCCACAGCTTTATTCCGTCCAACGAAGCCGTCGTTTGTGGGGAAGGCTCTTTGCCACGCACGCCCGCGATGCGATCGGTCGTCAAACAAGACACGCTGGATCTGGATCAAACTGCCGGAAAATTTGACATCCGGCCCCTCCCGGGTTCATTTCCGGGGACCGTCAGCCATCTGCCGAATGGTTTCCTTCTTTGCGCAAGAATTTAGACGATCTAACCCGCCTGCGGCTGCTCAAGCTGATCCGCCGCCAAAGCGGTATTTCGCGAACCGAGCTTGCGGAGCGGGCCGGCCTGACGAAAAGCACGGTCACCGCCATCGTCGGCGACATGATCGAGACGGGCCTGATCTGCGAAAATGTCGTTCCGGCAATCGGTCGCGGCCGCCCTCGCATCAGCTTAGCCATTGCCGAAGATCGGGGCCACGCTGTCGCGCTCTTTCCCCTCTCGGATGGCGCGGCTTCCATCGATATCGTAAACCTTCAAGGTGAGCGGCTGTTCTCGTGCATTTCGGTGCTGGGCGACCTTACCGACCTTGTCAGCTTGCCCGCGCGGCTAACCGGTTGCATCGACGCTGCGGTTGCTATGTCAAAGCTCGACCGCACATCGATCGGCGGGGTTGGCGTCGTCATTCCGGGCCATGTAGATCGCCATGGAGGCGTTATCCACTGGCTGCCACCGGCCGCGCCCCACGCTCCGATACCCCTGGGAAGCGAACTGTCGAAGTTGCTTGGCCTGCCCGTCACTCTCGAAAACCGCGCAAGCATTCTCGCCCGGGCAGCACACTGGTTCGGTGAGGATGGCGGCCAGGACGACTTTACCCTCATTGCGCTCATGGAGCTTGGAATGGGCGCCGCTCGTTATGCCGGAGGAACGCTTCAAAGCGGTTTTCACGGGATGAACAGCGAGTTCGGCCACGTCAAAGTGGCCTTCGAAGGCGGACGAGCCTGTCACTGCGGAGGGACGGGATGCCTCGTCACATATGCCAGTGCAATCGGCATCGTGACATCCACAGGCCTCACAGGCGACCTTCCCCGCGATGCCGCCGCCTTCTCCGCTTCGTTCGAGCGGACGGTGGAGGATGCGCTACGAGGAGAGCCGGCAGCAGTCGCCGCATTCGACCTCGCCGGACGAGCGCTCGGCACTGCCATCGCCAGCCACGTGAACGAGCAGGATCCGGGCCGGGTGGTCGTCCAGACCCTGCATCCACAGCACGGTCTGCTCATGGAGCCTGCCTTGCACAAAACCGTCGCCTCGCAGGTCCTGCCGTCACTGTTAGAGCGGACAAGCATCCGACTGCAGCCGATTGACGAGGACGATATCTGGAAGGGATCGGCTAGCCTGGCGCTCGAACGGATTTACACCGGTTGAGCCAGAAGCTGGGTTTTCTCCCAATGATAGATTTAGTTCATTGACCGAATTATATCCACCGAATAGGTTGAGAATGTAGGGACGGCCTGCACGCGCTCGTTTGACGAGCGCCGATATGCAGAGCCACCCAGCATCCGAGGCGACCACGCCAGGACTGCGCCAAACGTCATCACAGGAGGGAAAATGGGGCAATTCGCGCCTTGGAGACGGCTGTCGGCCGCATTCAACTGAACATTTGATCGCCGCCGCTCCGGCTTGAGCTTCGGACGGGGTTCATCCGGCATTTGCCGCCTCGCGAAACCTTGGTGTCGCGAAGAGCGAAGCTTTGCCTGATCCAGACAGATATGAAGGACTTCCAGCGTGAACAACCGATCCGGGTTTTCAAGGCGCCGTCTCATTGCCATTTCGCTCTTCCTCGGTTCAGCGCTATGCGCGGTCGGCGCGCAGGCGCAATCTCGCGAAGAGATTCCGGGCGAGATCGTCGTAACCTCGCAGAAGCGCACCGAACGTTTGCAGGACGTGCCGCTCGCCGTCACCGCCCTGTCGGGTGACACCCTGGCTTCGCGCCAGATCAACGATACCAATGCCCTCGCCAACGCGATCCCGTCATTGACTTATACCCAGAACAACAACGTCTCCAATTCCACTTTTCGGATCCGCGGCATCGGCACCTCGCTGTTCAACCAGGGATCCGAATCCTCCGTGTCGACCGTCGTCGATGGCGTGGTCCTCGCGCGGCAGGCGCAGGGCTTCGTAGACCTCGCCGATATCGAACGCGTCGAGGTTCTGCGAGGGCCGCAAGGCACCCTGTTCGGTAAGAATGCCACAGGCGGCGTGATCAGCGTGGTCACGGCAAGGCCTACCCACGAGTGGACGGGCCGCGCCGAGGCGACCATCGCCGAGCAGGACGAGTACCGCGTGAAAGGCACCGTTTCCGGCCCGCTTGCGGACACGCTCCGGGCCCGGCTGAGCGGTTTCTACAATGATGTAGGCGGCCACATCGACAATGTGGCAACCGGCAATGACAAGAACGGCTTCAGGAGCTGGGGCCTGCGCGGCAAGCTCGACTGGGACGCCGCGGAACGGCTCAATCTTTTACTGACCGCCGACTACCGCAAGACCGATGCCGATTGCTGCCAGCCGCAGTACCTTCAGGTTACCACCCCGCTGCTGGCCTCGCTAATCGCGCCGGTCGTGGCCGGACGGCACAACCGCCAGGTCAACATCGATACGCCTTCCTTCAACGATACCCGGCAGTGGATCGTCTCGCTCGAAGGCAATCTCGAACTTGGCGATCACACCCTGACCTCCGTGACGGCCTGGCAGAAGTTCGACTTCGACAACAACGTGGATGTCGACGGCCTTCCCTACGACGGCCCCCTGCTGCTGCCCTATGGCCAGAGCAAGTACCTCCTCAACGGCGGTCCGGCCGGCGTGCGGCAGTTTACACAGGAACTGCGCCTCACCTCCCCCGAGCATCGCCCGCTCACCTACGTGCTGGGCCTCTATTACCTCGACCTCGACCTGACCCGCGGCTTCCGCCGCCGCCTTCAATCGTGTGCCGGCGGCACGACGACGGTCGGCGCCGTGTGCCCGAACGTCACCAATCTCTCGACCTGGCACGAGGCTTCCGGAGAGACCCGGCAGTGGGCCGCATTCGGTCAGGCGGAATGGAACGTCATCGACCGTCTTTCGCTCATCGGCGGATGGCGTCTCCAGCGTGAAACCGTGCGCTATGCGGGCAATCGGCCCGGAACGGCGCTGGTCAGCGGCGACACCCCGCTCATGGCCGCCTCGATCGGCGATGGATCCACTGCGGATACCGACCTGTCCGGTAAGATCGGCCTGCAGTATCGCTTCTCTCCAAATGCACAGGCCTACGTAACCTGGACGCGCGGCTACAAGGGCGCCGCCTATGATCTTGAGGTGAGCGCCGACTTCGCGAACCAACGCGCGGTTCGCCCCGAAACGGTCAAGGCGTGGGAGGCGGGCGTCAAGCTTGACCTGTTCGATCGTCTGCTGACCGTGAACACGGCGCTCTTCTACGCCGATTACACCGATCTCCAGGTCCAGGCTGCCCAGACCGATCCCATCACCAACACCACGAGCTTCGTGCCGACCAATGCAGGCAGCGCCAGGACCAAGGGCGTCGAGATCGAGTTCACCGCCCGTCCCGCGCGCGGCCTGACGAACCAGCACTTCGTCAACGGCATGGGCCGTGCCTCGGTCCTGACCAATGCCGCCAACCCCTACAATCTGACCGGCTTCATCCCCAAGGACGCCGACCGCTACTTCGGCGCGACCTTCACGTTCAGCTACTGAGGAGTAAGGGCATGGCCAGAATTTCCCGCAGAAACCTGCTTTCCTCGGGCGCGGCGGCGGCCGCGGCCGGTCTTGCCGCAAAAGTGCAGGCGATGCCCGCCGATCGCGCGCGGCCCAATATCCTCTGGCTCGTGAGCGAGGACAACAATCCCTTCATCGGCGCCTATGGCGACAAGCTTGCCCATACTCCAACCCTGGACCGGATGGCGCAGCAGGGCGTGCTTTACCGCAACGTCTATTCCAATGCGCCGGTATGCGCCCCTTCCCGGTTCGGCATCATCACTGGCGTCCACCCCGAGAGCGCTGGCCCCGCCCACAACATGCGTGCCGTGGCCAAGCTTCCGCCGCTGCTCGCCGGTTTTCCGGAGTATCTGCGGGCCGAGGGATATTACTGCACCAATAACGCGAAGACGGACTACAACTCCGACCTCGATCCGGCGCGGATCTGGAATGCCTCCAGCAAGGACGCGCATTGGCGAAATCGGCCCGGCAATGCCCCCTTCTTCGCGGTATTCAACACCGAAACCACGCATGAATCGAGGATTTTCCAGCCGCTGGACGGCCGGGTGAAGCCGCAGGACATCCGTCTGCCCGCCTATCTCCCGGACACCCCCGGGATCCGGCAGGACTTCGCGACCTACTACAACCGAATGGAGGCGATGGACGGAGAGATCGCAGCCCGCCTCGCGGAACTCGATGCGGCGGGCCTCGCGGAAGATACGATCGTCTTCTACTACTCCGACAATGGCGGTGTCCTGCCGCGCAGCAAGCGCTACTGCTACGACGAAGGCCTGCGCTGCGCGATGATCGTGCGTTTTCCGGAAAAATGGCGTCACCTCGCTCCCGGTGCGCCAGGCCGCGAAGTGCGCGCGCCGGTGACCTTCATCGACCTCGCCCCGACGGTTCTGTCGCTTGCCGGCATAGCCAAACCCGCACACATGCAGGGATCGGCTTTCCTCGGCCCCTATGCGGCCAAGCCCAAGCGGTATGCCTTCGGCATGCGCAACCGCATGGACGAGCGCTACGACATGTCGCGCACCGTCACGGACGGCCGGTATCGCTACATCCGCAACTATTCGCCGCATCGTCCCTGGGGGCAGCACGGCCAGTTCCAATGGGTCGCCAAGGGCTACCAGGATTGGGAGGCAGCGCATCTTGCGGGCACGCTGAACCCGGTTCAGGAACTCTACTGGCAGCACAAGCCGTTCGAGCAATTCTTCGATCTCGAGAGCGATCGCGACCAAGTCTCGAACCTCATCGATGCGCCGGCGCATCGCGCCAGGATCGAGGAGATGCGCCGCGCTCTGGACGCGCACATGGTTGAAGTGAACGACAACGGCTTCATACCAGAGGGTGCAGAGCCGGAAGGATACCTGCAAAGTCGTCAGTCAGGTGCCTACCCACTCCCCCGGATCATGGAGGTGGCAGCTCTGGCCGCGAAAGGCGATCCTGCCAATCTTGAGACCCTGCAAGCGCACCTGAAGGACGAAAACGCCATTGTTCGATACTGGGCGGCGCAAGGCCTGTTGATCCTCGGTCAAGCCGCTCGCCCAGCCCAGGCAGACGTCATCCAGCGGATGGATTCCGATCCTTCCGATCATGTATGCGTTGCGCTTGCGGAAGTTGCAGCCGGGTTCACCGGCGAGCATGCGCCGGTTCAGCTCTTGGGCAGGCTTCTCGCGAAACATCCAAACCCACGCGTCCGCCTCCAGGCGATCAACGCACTCACCTACCTGGGGCCGAAGGCGAGCCTCGTCCGGCCCGCGATCGATGATGCGGCGGCGCAGGATGACGAGTATCTCAAGGCTTCAGGGCGATATCTTCAGTTTGTTCTCGACGGAACCTACACACCGGCATCGCCGGTGCTTGATATCAATGCCTTCATGAAGCGCATGCAAGCGGCACGGTAATCGGTGAGGCTGGGCAGTTGGACAGCGGTGCCGAACGGAACGGTGGCGTCGGATCCGACGCCACCGTTCCCGCATAGGACCAAGCTAACTGACCGCGCGTGATCAGACTTGCACAATAACCTTGAGATAGGTGGCGGGGATCTCAGTTCCTCCGCTGGTGGAACGGTTCTCGGCTTCGAACAGAGTTTCCAGCTCGGCCTGCAGGTCACCCTCGCGGCCGTTCTTGGCGGCGGCCTCGAAGGCGTTCATGGTCGGTCCGTAAAAGTCACGGAATATCGACAGGAACCGGCTGGGCGATCCGGCATGGCGGAAGGTGTAGGTCGCACGCTTGCAGGCGATGCGATCGTCGGCGATCCCGGCGGCCGCGAAGCGATCGCGCACCATAGATTCCTGGCCCCATGTGACCGGGCTGACAAATCCTTCCGGCGGCGGCGGCGTATAGGTGGCGCAGATCTGCAGGACGCGTGCGACCAGGGTGGAATCTCCAGGGATCCAGTTGCCCATGACGATGCGTCCGCCGGGGCGCGTGACCCGGACCATCTCCTTCGCCGTGTCCAGCGGGCGCGGTGCGAACATCGCGCCGAAAATGCTCACGACCAGATCGAAGCTGCTGTCGGCCAGGCCGTCGAGCCACGAGGCGTCACCCTCCTGAAAGCGCAGATTGGCAAGGCCTGCCGCCTGAGCGCGAGCGTTGCCCGCGGCGACGAGATTGCGCGCGATGTCCACGCCTAGCACGCTGGCGCCGCGGCGTGCGGCGGGCAGAGCCGTGGTGCCGTCGCCACAGCCGAGGTCCAGCACTTCCATGCCGGGTTTCACGTCGATGGCATCGATAAGCGCGTCGCCGCTTTCGCGCATGCATGCGGCAAGCTGAGTGAAATCACCCTTTTCCCAAAGGGCTTGGTTAGGATTGGTGGCCAGAACGGACATGATTGTGGTTCTCCCATGCAGTTACCGAGAATGGAATGGCTTCTCGCTATGGCTGCTTTTATGGGCGCAACACCGGAGGGCTTCTACCGATCACGTGGTCAAGTCGTGAAAAATAGTGGCGAGCCCTGAATTCTACGGGCAAAATAAGCCGAGACCCCGGGAGTAAACGCCATGTGTCCCGCCACAAATCCGGAAACTCTACCAAGGGTACAGTCGTCACCCAGGAAAGGCTCGCAGACCCGAGACCGGCTGCTCGATCTCGCCTATGACGCGATCATCGCGAAGGGTTTCGCCGGGACATCCATCGAAGAATTGGTGGAGGCCGCCGGTATCACCAAGAGCGGTTTCTTCTATCACTTCAAGGACAAGAACGATCTCGCCCGGCAATTGCTCAAACGCTATCTGCACGAAAACGAGGTCGTGCTCGACCAGTTGGAGGCACGTGCGCGGGAATTGAGCGATGATCCACTCCACGCATTCCTGATCTTCCTGAAGCTCTATTCCGAGATGGTCCGCGACGTGATCGCACAGCATCCGGGCTGCATCGTTTCCACCCTCACGTATCAGGACCGTCTGTTCGACGACTCGGTCGTGCGACTTAATCGCGAAGGCATGCTAGCCTGGCGCGCGCGGTTTATGCGTTGGCTGGAGGAGATTGTCGTACTCCATCGCCCGCGCGTGGACGTTGATATCCGCGACCTGGCCGACCAGATGACCGTGGTCATCGACGGCGGCATAATCATGCAACGCGCTTTAGCCGATCCGGAACTGCTGGAACGCCAGGCGATGCTTCACCGAGCGATGATACGATGCCTCTTTTGCGACAATTAATATGTGCACTCGCTTCTTCGGCATCGAGAGGGAGTATCGGCATGCGGGGCAAGCTGCTCGCGGACCGAGAACGGTAAAAGTTGGTCAACTCCTGAACGCTTGTGGGGGCCTGCCGACAGCCAGCTTAGGAGCAAACGCGAACCCAGAAACCACTATTCATACATGCGGTTGTTAATGGGCAGTTCTGGCCACTTCCTCTTTGGCTGCCTTCACGTCAATGCTATTGCGAATTATTTGCATATAAGCTAGTTCGCGCTTGATGTCCCTCAATGCCCGTGCCCTCACGCGCCTGTTGCTGAACGAGCGCTCGTCGCTGACACGCCTCGTCCAGCGCATCGTAGGGGATATGACGGCGACCGAGGATGTCACGCAAAGCCTTTGGCTGCGGGTGCAGCGTGTCGACGATCATCCGCCGATCCTCAACAAGCGGGCCTATCTGTTCCGCCTCGCCGCAAATCTGGCGCGCGATCAGGCGAGGAGCGAGCGGCGCCGTCACGGGCTGTTCGAACAGGGGCCGCTGCCCGAGGACATTGCCGACGACACCCCGCTGGCCGACCGGCAATTGCTGGACCGCGAGGCCTTGCAGCAATTGCAGGAGAGCCTTGCCGAGCTGTCCCCGCGCTGCCGCGAGATTGTCCGCCTGCGCCGGATCGAGAACCTGTCCGCCAGCGAGATTGCGGAACGTCTTGGCATTAGTCGGCAGATGGTCTCGCGCTACATCGCCCAGGCCATGGAACATTGCCTGAACCGGGTGACCGGCGATGAGTAAATTCGCAAGAGCCGGTTTCCATTTTCAGGTCTCGCGCGTCATGCAGGATGTGAGACATGAAAGGGAAGACATGGCTTCCTTCTCGAAGGAACAGTGACAGTGGATCGTCCGGCATCCCATTCGGAAAGCCCGAACCGTCAGGCCGCCCGCTGGTTCGCGGCGCGGGAAGCGGGCGAATGGTCGGCGGCCGACGAGGTGCGTCTCGGGCAATGGCTTGACGCCGAGCCAGCCCATCTCGCCGCTTTTGCACGCGCGGAAACGCTCTGGGCCTCCATGGACGAGGCGGGTCTGGATGCGCCATCCGTCGGCAGCCGCCCGGCCCGCGGCCCGATCCTTAGAAGGGTTGCGGCATCCTGGCGAAAGGCGCCCACGCGGCGCTGGACGAGCGGTGCGATCGCAGCGGGAATCGCTCTCCTCCTCGTCTTCGTCGGCGACCTGCCCATGCGGTTGCAAGCCGATGCCATGACTGGAACCGGTGAAATCCGGCACATGACATTGCCGGACGGCTCGCAGGCCGTCCTGGATACCGGAACCGCCATCAGTTTCGATACAAGCGGCCGCAAGGTCACGCTGCTGAGAGGCGAAGCGGCCTTTCAGGTCGCACCCGATCCGGCGCACCCCTTCACCGTATCGGCCGGGAGCGGATCGACCACGGCGCTGGGCACCCGCTTCATCGTCCGCAGGAGGGACGGGGACATCCAAGTCGCGGTGAGCGAGCACAGCGTCCGCGTCGTCAGCGGCGGCGCCGCCGCGATCCTGCGCGAGGGCGAGGCGCTTCGCTATGGCAAGGATGGGATAGGCAAAGCGCACCCGGTCGTCGTAGCGAATATCGATGCCTGGACGCGCGGCCGCATCCGCGTCGTCAACCGGCCGCTGGGCGAAGTGGTGGGCGAACTGGCGCGCTACCATCGCGGCTATATCGGCGTGCTCAGCGCCGGAATCGCCCGCCGCCCGGTCAGCGGCACGTTCGACCTCAGCGATCCGGCGGGCGCCATCGACGTCATCGAGCACACGCTGGGCCTGCATTCGACGCGTCTGACCAACAGACTGATCTTCATTCACGACTGACGCTGCGCTGGCTTATCCGCCGCAGCATGAGAAATTTCTCCTGCCGAGGTTTCCAAATCGCGCGCCCGGCAGTCAGAGTTACTGAGGGTAATTCGCATTAGCAAAACCCCTCCCGATTTCCTTTGGGGGTGCAATTCCGGTGATTTTGAACAAAAGTCCTTTCCGTGCCGCGCTACGTCCCGCGTTCGGCGCCCTGCTCATGACGGGCGCCGGCATGGCAGCCCTGGCCTTGACCGGCCTCAGCCCGGCAGCGGCCCAGACCGCGCGCGGCTATTCCATTCCGGCCGGAAATCTGGCCGATGCGCTGAACAGCCTGGCCGAACAAAGCGGCACACAGATCCTCTATGACGCAGCTTTCACTGAAGGCCGCCGCTCGGCGGCGCTTGAAGGCCGCTTCTCCACCGCCGAGGCGCTGTCGCGGCTGCTGGCAGGCAGCGGCCTCACTTTCCGCCAGACTGCGCCGCGCACCTACACGCTGGACCGCGCGCCCCAGGCGGCGGCTGGCACCGTGCAGCTGGGCACCTTGCGGGTCGGCGGCGGAGTTACGGGAAGCGGCGGCTCCCACGGTTCGACCGGCGGCGCCAGCTTCGGCGACGGCACCGACACGGGCGATCTCGCTTATGTCTCCCCCCAGTCGTCAAGCTACATCACGCGCGACGAGCTGGAGCGAAATCGCGGCTTCCAGCCCAGCGACATGTTTCGCGGGACTCCGGGCGTGCTCTCGGGCGATGCCCGCAATTCCGGCGCGCTCGACGTAAATATTCGCGGCATGCAAGGCGTTGGACGCGTGCCGGTGGTGATCGACGGCAGCCAGCAGGCCACCACCGTCTATCGCGGCTATTCCGGCGTCGCCTCGCGATCCTACGTCGATCCCGACATGATCGGCGGCGTCGAGGTGCTGAAAGGCCCCACGTCGGGGGTCGAAGGCGTGGGCAGCATCGGCGGCGTGGTCTCGATGCGCACGATCGGCGTGCAAGACATCCTGCTGCCGGGCAAGACCTTCGGCGTGCGCGTACGCGGCGGCTTCAACACCAATACGCGCAGCGCACCGGATCCCTATACGCCGGGCGGCCTGCGCGCCTCGATGCTCGGGAAGTACAAGACCGGCTGCAACTACGACTGCGGCCCGCTGCAAACAGTGCCCGACTTCAAGAGCGTGAACGAGCTGGGTAATCCGCGCGGTTTGGACCGCCCTTCATGGATCGAGCCTACCGCCGCCAACGGCAGCATCGCGGTCGCAAAGTCGTGGGACTGGATCGATCTGCTCGGCGCCGTCACCTATCGCAATACCGGGAACTATTTCGCGGGTGAGCACGGCAACGCCCCGCACCTGACCTACACGCAATCGACCACTACCCTGCCGCGCGGACGCGAAGTCTATTATACGACCGTCGATTACGCGTCTTCAGGCCTCAACCGCTTCCGTGCGGGCGAGGAAGTGCTGAACACATCGTCCGAGAACCTCTCCTTCCTCGGCAAGGCGACGATCCGTCCCGCCGATGGCCATGCCATCGAACTGGCTTACATGAAGTTCCAGAGCTGGTTCGGCGAGGCTATGCCCTCATCGATCATTCGCGGCGATGGCGCTCTGCAGGCGCCGATGAGCTGGGTCGACGTCGATACCTATACCGCGCGCTACAAGTGGAAGCCCGAGAGCGACCTGATCGACCTGAAGATCAACGCCTCGCGCACCGAACTCGATAACCGCATCCGCACCGCCTACGACTTTTCCAGCATCTCGCCCGACCTCAAGTACATCGATCCCTACGACGGCCGCACCCACCGCCACGGCATGGACATCAGCAACCGCGCGCTGGTGAACGGCCCCTGGGGCGATCTCACCGTCAACCTGGGGGCATCGTTCAGTCACGAGAATACTTACGCCATCCCCGGCGCGAAACTGGAAAGCGCCGCGCGCGATGGCTGGCGGCGGGAATGGAGCGCGTTCGGCGATGCCGAATACCTCCCGGTATCGTTCCTGAAGTTCAACGGCGCGCTGCGCTACACCACCTTCCAGTCGCACGACCGCAAACTGTCGCGCCGCTACTTTCCGCTCGAAAAGGTCTGGAGCGACTACTACCACCTGAACCAGAAGGCGGGCGGCTGGGCGCCGATCGCGGCGATAACGATGATCCCGCGTTCCTGGCTCCAGGTCTACGCCCGTTACGGCGAAGCGCTGCGCCTGCCTTCGCTGTTCGAGGCCGTCACCGGCTTTTCCGCCAACCCGATCGACGCGATCAAGCCCGAGCGCGCGCGCAACTGGGAGTTCGGCGTCAACGTATCGAAGGATGGCCTGTTCTGGGCAGGTGATGCAGTGCGCATGAAACTCGCCTACTTCAACAACGAGGCCAAGAACTACATCACCCGCGGCGTCGGCTCCACTTTCGCCGATCCGGACGAGGCCGTCCGCAACATCGATATGGCCCGCTTCAAGGGCTACGAGGGCACGTTCGAATACCGCGCCGGTCCGGCCCGGCTGTCGCTCTTCGCCACGCACTATACCAAGGCGGAATACTGCGACTGGGTGCGCAAGGGCACGTCCACGCGGCCCCTGCCCGCCGAATACGAATGCAACGGCGGTTTCCGGGGCAGCTACGGCCGCAACCACGTTCCGCCAGAATGGGCCGGCGGCGGCTCGGTCGAACTCGATCTCATGCAGGAGCGGCTGAATCTCTTCGCCCGCGTGACCTACACCGGCAGCCGTCCATCGGAATCCATAGCGGTTCCGGGCGCCATCGAGGTCATCGAATGGAACCCCTACACGCTGGTCGATGCCTCGGCCCGCTTCAAGCTGAACGACAATGTCCGCTTCGAACTGACCGCCGACAACCTTCTGGACAAGTACTACATGGACGCGCTGACCCTGGGCCTCATGGCCTCGCCGGGGCGCACGATCCGTGGCGGCGTTACTTTCACCTTCTGAACCATCGAAAGAGCTGTCATGACCATTACTCTCGATCCTGCCCCCAACCCCGCCCTACCCCCTTCCCGCGCCGCGCGCCTGAAAGTGCTTACGCGCGATACCCATGAAGGCGTCGACCGCTCGATCATGTCGGCGGCCTCGTTCGCCGATAAGGAACATTACGCCCGGTTTCTGACAGTGCAGTATCTGTTCCACCGCGATATCGCCGCGCTCTACGAGGCGCCGTCGCTGCAGGCTCTGCTGCCGGGACTGGCGGAGCGACAGCGACTGCGGCTGATCGAGGCTGACCTGACGGACCTCGGCCTGAACCTGCCCACCGCCGATGGTTCCCCCCGGTTTTCGGAGCAGGCCGTCGACGTGCCGACGGCGCTGGGCTGGCTTTATGTCGCGGAAGGCTCGAGCATGGGCGCAGCGCTGCTGCGTAAGGAAGTCGCGAAGATAGGGCTGTCGGACAGCCACGGCGCCCGCCATCTGGCCCCAGCGCCGGAAGGCCCGGCCGCGCACTGGCGCAGCTTCACCGCCGCGCTGGAGGCGGTAGAGCTCGACGAAACCGCCGAACCGCGCGTCGCGGCAGGCGCCAACGCCGCTTTCGCGCGAGTGCAGGCCCTGGTCGATGACCACATCGCCTGAGGTCCGGCGCGAGCGGGCCCGGCCGAAGCGCATCACGCGCGCGGTCTGGCTGGCGGCGGGCCTGTTGCTGGTCGGCATCGGCTTCGTGGGGATCTTCGTGCCGCTGCTGCCCACGACCGACTTCCTGCTGCTCGCTCTGCCCTGCTTCGCCCGCTCCTCGCCCCGCCTTGAAGCATGGCTGCTCGGTCATCCGCGCTTCGGGCCTGGCCTCAAGGCATGGAGAGAGAACGGTGCCGTACCGCGCCGCGCCAAGGTCATGGCCTGCCTCGGCATGGGTGCAGGCTACGGACTGTTCTTCCTTCACGTCCGGCCCGGACTACCGCTGGCGCTTGGGCTGGCCGCGTGTCTGCTGTTCTGGGCCACCTGGATCGTGCGGTGTCCCGAACCCAAACCCGAACGGAACGGTCCCGCATGAAACACGAGCCCCTCCACGGTTACGGCGATATTCCGGCCGGATACGTCATGCTGCGATCCTGGTATCCAGACGAAGCATCGCAACATCACATCGATCCTGCGCCCCGCCCAACTTGCAGCCGCTACAGCGACCAATCGCTTGACTGGCGATCCCGACTGTTCGGGCTGGGAAGCACGACCGGTCTCGTGCTCGCGATCCTGGCGGGCCTCTTCGCCACCTGGCACGCGGTTCAACCGATGGTCGCGCCGTCCGAAGCGCTCGTCGTGACGATGGAGCCGCTCGCCGCCCCGCCCGAGCCTATGGAAGCGGTCCCGGAAGGGCCGCGGAGGATCGAGAAGGAGGAACAGAAGGTTGAGCGAGAAGAGCAACCGGAACCCCCGAAGATCGTGATCCCACAGCTCAAGGCGCCAGAGGCCCGGCACGAACCGCTCGCTGCGGCGGCCAAGCCCGCCGATCCGGTTCCCGAGACCACAGCCCCCAAGACGCTGCCCGCCCCGCCCGCAAGGCACACGTCCAGCAATGCCGATGCGACCTGGGAGGCCCTGCTGCTGGCCCATCTGGAGAAATACCGCCGCTACCCGCCAGCCGCCCGTGCCCGGCGGGAGGAAGGTGCGGCCTTCGTCAGCTTCCGCATGAACCGCGCAGGAAAGATTCTGTCCGCTTCGTTGGCGCGTTCTTCGGGTTCGGTCTTTCTTGATCGCGCCGCGCTGGAAACGATAAGGAGGGCGCAGCCGCTTCCCGCCATTCCCGACGACAAGCCGGAGGAACTGGAACTATCATTGCCGATCGAATTCTTCTTACAGCGATAACAATTCCGTGTACCTTAATTTAAAAACGCCGTCCGCGTTCTTTGGTTGGATAACATCGTCGACAAAGCTGACGTTGACTTCGAAGGGCGCGGGTAGCTAGCTAGAGCAATGGCAGGCGGTCTAAACTCGAAGCGCAAGAAACGAACCATAGAAGGAACGGTCAATATCGATGATCTCGTTCTGCATTGGGCTCTCACGAGCGAACCCCAATGGAGTAACAGCGGAGACGGCTACAAGGGCCTTTGCCTTTCCGTAAAAGTCGCAGGCGAAGCGCGGCGCGAACTCATCATCGAATACCCATATCCAAAAGGGCGAGATGGACGTCCATTGCCAGCACCGCAGCGCCCACCTATGTCAGCAAAGCTTGTGGAAGCTGATATACGGCAAGCTTTGGCGGAGGGTTGGGACCCCAATTCGCGAGGAAAAGCATATACCTACTATGTACCCGAAGTCCGGTAGCCACCCCTTCCAGTCATAGGCGTCGCGCAGCCGCGCTCCCGAAACCGGAATGGCATCTGTGGACGCCCCTTCGGATGCAAGCAGTAAATCGGGGTATGTTGGCACGTAGTCGGATGCTGTCATCTGTCCGGCCTCGATGAGCAGCGCCATAAGCTGCGGGCCAGTATG
>PJTY01000470.1_pt1 | contig 20393 bp, 15 predicted proteins | sample 1512121 | NCBI WGS metagenome assembly PJTY01 (sample SAMN08177680, study PRJNA422409) | Soil metagenome, whole genome shotgun sequencing project. | isolation source: Soil enriched (2) on filter paper: alkali lignin treatment | place: USA: Madison | collected 2015-01-15 | reverse complement strand
TGAGGTGATAACGCAACAGGTCAGCCTAGCCGCCGCCTAGTCCAAATAGGCCCTTAGTAGCGAATGGGGAACATTTGTTCTCCATTCAGCTATAAATTTCCTCTCTCCATTGGCCGAACATGGAGTGATCAGAACTGAAAAGACCAAAAAGCGGTAAGTCAATCCCCCAAATCGACCCTGCCGCACATTCCCTAAACATTAGTTCCAGGCCGCCCACCGCCATCACGCGGCCTTAGTCGTTCAACCTGGCCCTTTCTGTGTCTACTGTGTCATTGGGGGATTCCAAACCGTTGCTTGAAAGCTCCACATCCGTGACGTACATACGATTCCGCTGAACGACCGCCCTTGCCACGTCGACCATAAAAACCACAAAGCTATGGCTTTGCTTACTGTTGATTTGGGGGCATGCTGTTAACGAAAGGTCGCGAGGGGAACAAGTCATGAACCAAGAGGCATTTCAGTTAACCGCGCTGTCGGCTGCAGAACTGGCTGATTACCTATGCAACACGAAAGGGACAACCTCTCCAGGGGAGCGTTACGCCAGGGTCTTTGGCCTCAACCCAGCTGAGTTTGACGTTTACCTCACTACTTATCGCCAAAGCCAGTCAGATGGTGCAACCATGCCTGACTCCGAAGCAGCGCTACGCTTCATAACAGATGTCCTACGGGTGGTTCTGACGGTGACTGAGACCGGAGTTACTGTCGAGCAAGCCATTGGCTGGTTCCGCCAAGATCAATTGTTAACTTTCGAAGGGCGAACTGCGGAACAACTGGTCAGTCAGGGCCAAGCTGAGCAGGTGCTGCAATTTCTGGCCTCCTGGCAGGCCGGGAGCCAAGGATGAGTAACGACGCCTACCTACAGACCGGCCAGAAACCGAACTATCACTTATGCTATCGAACCATCCTTTGCGCCATGGATGAGCGATACGACATACGCGGCTATGTACTGGCGGAAATGGTGAGAACATGTCTGAAACACCGAGCTTGTCTATCTGCGGAACAGCGCGAGTACTTTATGCGATATGCGCAACCGGCGGCGATCACCTATCTCGAAAATCTAACGGCCGATTTACTGTTTGGTCCACAGGGACGCTTTTCACCTGAGGAGTATCGTTATTCACAAACAGCAGATATCAATCAGTTTCGAGGCCTCTGGTGAATACATGAAAAGAGCGCGCGCAGGACATTGGGCAGGATCGAACTCGCGCTTTATTCCGAAACCGATGAATCGGAGTATCATCAGCGAGCTATAGGTCCAACCTTGATCAACCAGCGCTGTTTTGCACTCACCTGAAACCCGTTCCACATTGTCCGCCAGACAAAGAAGGCGGGGTCGTTGCTACTGAGCCTTTTGTTTTTCACTCTAGCTTAGCGGGCCGCAACGTCCGATCAGTCGCACATCAGTAATGACGCGATGATCCCTGGCGGCATCTCCAACTGATGAGTCCTCTTGCGTTCAAATCAACGGGCAGCGATTTCGCCCAGTCGGCATCAAAATAGTCGCCGTCTTCATTGCACGAGTGACAGCGACACGCATGCTAAACGGGCCTGACGCACGCGATCCGCGATTGCTTCGGTCGGCAAGGAAGGATGCTACGTTTAATGAGATTCAACTGACCACCTCTAAGGTAGTCAGCTGAGCCTGATCCTTATGATCTCATGAGCGCTTCAGGGGTGTGCTTCCTTCAAGTAATGCCTTAACTCTCTGATGCGCACCGGGCATTGACGACTCATGGCTCCTCCTATTTGGGCAATTATGAGGCTTGGAGGTGGCTACGAAACTAGGGGCGATGCCCCTACCCTCATCAACGCTTACCTTTGCTGTTGCAGCTCATCAGCAGATCGACTCTATCTGCGGTCATTCAGGCCACAAACCCATGCCCCAAGCGCCTGATAAACTCGATGACCGTGTCCGTTCCCAGCCTGGTTGTGATCATGGCGACAGGAGCTTTGCCACCAAACGCTGTAACGGGGCGCGGAATCCAGCCACCTTGCGGTGTCTTGACCCTGTGGAACGCCTCCCCATCGCGATTAACGCTTAGGTCGCTCCTGCCTTAATCATCTACGGGAGCTCGAATCCCAGGCCCTCAAGCACCAGCCGATCTTCAGCCTTCAATTTTTTCACTGCCCAAATCAGCACATGCTTCGGCCGCGAGCTCGCCACATAGGCAAATCTCGCAGCTTCGGAAGTCCGGTCACGCAGCCAGTCCTTCCAGTGCGACTGATGCACGCCCGGTTTCTGTGACGATACAACCACGGTCACGTCGTGTGTTTCACCCTTGACCCCGTGAATCGTCTCGAAACGCAGGCAGTCACGTTGGGCGACCACATCGGGTACCCCGACCAACCTTTCGGAGATCAGCATCTTCCCCTGCCCAGAACGGGCTCGCAAATTAAGGCCTTTCAGGCCTTCTAAATGCTCACGCACCTCTACAGGTACGAATGTTTGATCTGGCAGCTTTCCAAGCGCAATTTTTGCTGCCCGGGCCCAGTCCGACCAAGTCTGATTACCATCTCCGACGCCGTGTTCCACCAAGAATTGGAGACCGTCGTGAAGGAATATACGCCACGTCAGTTTTGACTCAATATCCATAGGGCAGTAAGGGCCTGCTTTCGTCACCTGCAGTTCTAGCCGGGCCGCCAGCCACTTACCGAATGTTTCCAGGCATTGCGCTATGTCTGTCAACCTGCCTGCTTTGAGGTTTATGCAGGCCAGCGCCAGCAGCTCGATGCCCTCGAAAGCTCTACCAGTACGTAAGCGCTGAAGTGTTGTATGTCCGCGCGCGACGACCACCACCTTGTCATGTATCAGGCTCATTTCTCGAATGGCTGGAAGCACCTCCGACGGGCAGTTCTGATACTCGACGACCCTTGGCTTTACTGAAGCGATTCGAGGATTTCCCACCACACGGTCGGATTGAAGAATGTTGGAACACACATCTACAATGGCTTGACCACTTCGCCAATTCTCGTTGAGGACGTACTCCTCAAAGCCAAGCTCCTCCATGCGCCGACGCACGTTTGCAGGATTCGATTTCCTGAAACCATAAATTGACTGATTAAGGTCACCTACAAAATGGAATTTCACGCCTAGTAGGCTCAGTCTTTTGACGATCAAAAGCTGCTCTGCCGACAAGTCTTGGCACTCATCAACGATGATCAACGGGAATCGGCGTGCAATACGCGAGAAGTAATCTTTGAATTTTTCTTCTTGCATCCCGACCAAAGCGAGAATATCAATGTCACCGTAGGTTGCAAAGCCAGCGGCCCAAAGCCGTTTTTTGGTCGCCAACAGTGCCTTCTGGTCGGCCTCGTCCTGTTGGGCGAGGTTGGCTTCGTTATCCCACTTCCGGTCGTTGGTCGAAAAGACGTAGCGTTTGGATCCTTTATCGTAGTTGTATCGACAGGCTGATACGGTGCGTCCACAGATCTTGATGCGCGTGTGGTAGATATCAGCGGACTTGTCGATGATCCGAATACGGAAGTCGCCATCCCGGCCTTGAAAGCCCGTGATCTCGCTGGCGATACTCGAAAGCAGGTGTGTTAGCACGAAACTATCGAAGGTGGAGATGTAGTGCGGCAAGCCCAATGGCTCGCGCAGGTACTTATAAACTCTGCTCTGGAGCTCTTCGGTAGCACTATTGAGAAAGGTGAGCAAAGCGATTCCGGAAGGGTGATGGTTCCACTCCTGGATAATCTTGCATACCTTGGCGGCCACGACCTCAGTTTTGCCGCTACCAGGGCAGGCTCTCAGGTACACATGCCGATCCAACGGTGCATCAATGTATCTCTGCTGCCGGTCGGTGAATTCGATGTCGGCTGCACCCACTTGGGCTGCCTTATCTTCTGCCGCCATCAGGCCGCACCCTCTTCCAGACCGCAAGCCCAGAGGATGGCCTGGCGGATGTACACCGGTACCACAAAGCCGGCTCCATTAGCCTCTAGTACGTCGGCGAAGGTTTGAGCGTAGATGCCCTTGCCAATGTCATCAGAGTCAATACGATCCAGTAATGCGGCGGCGTAAGGCGCCCGCTGGGCGGAGGTCATAGCAGCAAAATCGAGTTCCGCGTCTGCTTTTAGACCTTTGACCACCGGCCCATCTTGGGCCTGCCAGAGGCCAGCAGCGACGATCAGCATTGTCTTGAGGTTGTCGCCTTCCATTGCAATGTCGTACTCGAAGGTTTTGTACTTCCCCGCAAACAACCGTCCAAACTCTGACAGGCCTATGTGCTTCTGCAAAGCCAGCGCCGGGTTGTTGCCGACGATGCAGTTGTCTGCATGGGGCAGAAATGGAACGTTCTTTTGACCACCCGCTCTATTGTCCTCAATCACTGACTTTGGAGGATCGTTGTCGGTCAATCCTGAGCACCTGACAGGGATGTTTTCACCTTGATGCTCGGCTTTGACGTTGCAGAACAGCTGCATGAAGTGGTTGAAATAGATTCCGCCCAGATTGATGACCGACACACCGTAGTCGTCCAGGGAATTTCGCCCGTCGCCGAAGGGCTGCAGTACGATCTTGGCGAGCGCTGGCAAGACCATGGCCTCCGCTATGCCCTCGACTAGTATCGTGCCTTTGGCGAAGAGCAGGTTGGACTTCGTAGCATCAAGCCATCTGTCCACAAAGTGTCGGCTTTGCTCGGGCAGGCCGCATTTCCTGAGGGGCACTGCCTTGGGGCGGCTCAGGTTGGACAGGTGGATAACGTGATCTACAGATACCGCAGAGGTGATCACAGTCGAGTGGGTGGTTATGATCACCTGCATTCCGCGAGCCTCAGCGGCCTTCTTGAGGTGCCGAAGGAGCCGGAGCTGAAGCTGGGGATGAAGGTGCGCCTCCGGCTCCTCGATCAACAGCAGGCGTAGGTACGTTTTCTCGCCCTGCCCTTCATCTGCTTCGTAGGTCAGCTCTGCCAGAATGGAGGCGATGTACAGAAGGTTGTTGTAGCCCAGACTGTTCTCTTCCAGCGCCCGAAATTGAGCGGCGTCAGCTTTGCTCAGATCCGGGAAGTAAAGGAGCCTCAGCCCTTCCACGATTCGGGAGAAGCTCACCTCCGAGAACTGGATCATTGTGCCCTGAGACAGGTGAGCGCCCAGGGCAGCTTTTAGACTTTCACCAATTCGCTGGTTAGCTGCTTTGATCGCGAACTTGTCGCTCTCTGACAGCTCGCGATTGAAGTCTCCGACATGCTGCTCAAGCGGATGCGGAACGCGGGCTTTTCTAGCAGCGTCTATGTCCTTGCGGCAGAGTGCTTTGAGCAGGCGCGCCAAGCGAGACTGGCGCCCTTCTCGCAGCTTGACTTCAGCGTCACGTAACGGTGGGAGGTAAACGCAGTGGACATAGTCCAATTTCTCGGTTTCAAACGCTTTGGTGTACTCGTGGCCACCGTAAGTATGGTGTTTGAACCGACCACGAGACTCCTGGTTTAGGGCCGTGAACGTGAGTGTTGCCTCGGGCTGGTTGCCGCACCAGGTGTCAAACGCAATGACGTCGTTTTTGTCCAGACCGGAGAAGGTCGCCTGAATTTTGATCTCCTCAGCCGCGACATCATCCTTGCCAAATCCCCTGTAGAAATCACGCTCACTGATAACCCGTTTGCCCGACTCGGAGTCATTGAAGAGCTGTCGTATCGCGCTGACGACGCCAGTCTTGCCGGCCCCGTTTTCGCCGACCAGAACGTTCAGGCCGTCATGGAGTTCGATCGAGAACGGCTCCCCAAAGCATTTGAAGCCCTGAACATCCAGCGTACGTAAATACATGAGCATCCCTTCTTCATAAATTGTTGAATAGCCGGATTTGAGCCGCTCCATCTGCACTATCACAGTGACATCGAGCCAGGTCTGCTCGTTTGTGGTGCTTGCTCAGGAAAAACACATCACTAGGGGTTGTCTCACATCAGGTGCCATCAGCTTGGAAACCTCTTCTATTACCCATGTCGCGCAAGGCCACAGCGCCTGTACAGCCAGCAGCACGGTGAAAATGAAAAACGCTCGCAGGAGGTAGGCATGCGCCAGCTTGATATGGCTAACCTTGGCGTTGTTGCCTGGGTAGTTTTCGATGACTTTGATAGCGATAGACTTGGCCAAGCTCGCGGCGGGTTGTTGCGTACTCCAGCAACGCGAAATGTCGCCGGCCCCCACCGTGTGGGCATTGCTCACGCGCAGTACGCAGAACGCGCTGTACCCCGCTCGAAGGACATACGCCACTGCAAGCGCAAACACTACTAGCGACAGGGCGCCAAGGGCTTTACTGGTCTTGTCGCTCCAAAGGGTCGGCAATAACGACACCAACACTGGGATGAGTGCGGTTACTGCCGCAAGATAGACCCCTGCTTTCGTGTCAGCACCTTTACGACGCTCCTGTTCGGCGTCGTACATCCGGCGCGCCTCTTCCAACGCTATTTCGCTCTGCAGATCCCAATTGCCGTCGTTGACGGATGCTTTCCACCCGGCGCGCATTTGGTCATTTGCCACAACCTGTTCAGGCGTAGGTGAAGCCAGTGTCGGCCAAAGCAACTGCCTATTAAAGCGGGCCATTTCGGATCATCTCCAGCTCATCAACGATTGCCGCAGCAATTGGGTATCCGGTTTGATTTTCGATCCACGCCCATTGACCGTTTGGATTGATCTCCAAAAACCACAGCTTTTCATCTGTGTCGCATACCAGATCAATAGCGCCATACCGCAGGTTCAAACGGTTTACCAACTCTCGACATTGAGCAGCCACTTGATCGGGCAAACTAATGGCCTCGTGTCGTAAGTCCGGGCGGCTACCCCGTCGCCAGTCAACTTCGGTTTCTTCGTTATCCTGAGACCAGATGGCGGTGGCGAACACCTGAGCACCAACGACAGTGACACGAACATCATATTTTTTTGGCACTTCAGCCTGAATGATCAACGGGGCAAGGCCAAGGGCAGGCGCATCTGCTTCGGTCAATGGCTGCAGTCGTGAGGTGAACATCACCTTCTCCAGCACGCCCGGCAATACCGCTTGCCGCAGAGGCTTCCCAATTGCCCTTCCCTCTGCTGTCAGTAACTCGGCCGGCTTCAACTCGTTAGTGATGGCGGTATCAGGAATATTGAAACCGAGATGCCGCGCAACTAGGAGCTGTCGCGGTTTATCTTCAGCCAGAAAAATCTGAGTAGGGTCACTGAACCAGCAACCCTCCAATCGGAAATAGAGACTCTTCAGGAAACTACTCCATTCCGCTTCAATGTAGGCACGCTCACCCGTATCCATGACTGCCTCAGGTGCTTGTGGCGCGCCAGGCCTGCGAAAATATGCAGCGGTAATGTCACGCCCCGTAATTCGTTTCCCCTCCAGCTCAATTGCCCAATCATCCATGGCACTCACGCCCAACGTGCTTCGGGACAGAGGGAGCAGTTCAGTGTTAAGCCTGAAATAAGGCAAGCCTCGCCGTTGGAGCTCTGCGACGACGAAGTCCATCGTGATGTCGCGGCGATTAGTGACCAGCAGAAACATGGTGGAAAGCCTCAATCCAGGTAAAAGCGCTCATCGAGGCCGAATTGCATATCCCCTGGATCATCGTGCTCAAGCTCTGCCTCGGTTTTGGTCATCAGCTCCAGCATGGCGTAGCTGTCGCCCGGGTCATCCTCTTCGATCACCGTATCAGTCTTGGTCATCAGTTGGAGCAGATGAGAGGCCTGCCCATTGGAGGTGAGATCGTCGTCACTTTCGGGCTTGGAGTATGTTTTTGTGAGCGTTTCGAGCGTCACGAACGAGTCGTCATCCTCTTCACTATTGACTTTCGTCTTGGTGAGAAGCTCGTCCAGCGCTCCACGAGCAATAATGGGCTGAGTACCATTAGGTGTCTCAACAACCCACATATCGTGCTGAGTCGAGTAATAGCCTGGCAGATTGTCGGTACCTGTTCTCGGCACAGCGTTTCTTGCGAGCAGGGGTGAAACTGCCTTATATGCGGGGATGGAGGCTGTAGGCATTACGCTGAACTCCTGTATGGCGATGTGCCAACATATTACGGAGAACTGAGCGATTCGTCATGTTCGTACCTGCTGAGCACCTTTGGGCCAGTATGTTGCGTTCCTTCGCAGCCCCGAGACTCAATAATACCCTTCACGCCCCATGCTTTAGTCGTTGCGGTGCTTACTTTCGGCTTGTGGTCTGGGCGACGTCTTCACCTGCGGTGGCGATTTGCAGGTACTCATACGCCTGAAATTTGAAGGTATGACAAGCGCTGGTTTCGCATGGATGCCACCAGGCTCGGATCGCGCGCTACGAATCCTGGTGGAGTACAAATGTATTCCATACTGCACTACTGGTTAAAGGTTCTCAGCGCTACGCCTCTGGATCATCCACCCCACTCGATGCACGCAACGCTGTATGTTCTGCTTCTGAGCTGACGAGCTTGTGTGCCATACCCTCCGCCCTCAGCTTCGCAGCTGCGACCTCACTGAGCGCCACGAGCCTCTAAATATCGCTTCTAGCTGGCTTGCGAGCACTTCCTAGGCACCCTCCGCACGGGCAGTAGCGGCATGGGCAATGCCCAAATCACCCTGCAGACGTTCGAGGGCCTCGCGATGTTGCGAGGCCTCTTTCGCCTGTTGGCGATTCTCGGCAATGATCCTCTCGTTATCCCGGATCAATCGGGTGATATCTTCCCGCACTGGTGGTCGTCAGTACTAGCCATCAGAGGTGTCTACCAGCGCCTGCAACTTGGCACGCAACTCCAGCTGAGTAGCTTCGCTGCCTAGCCCCATGGTGGATTCGCAACGTATCAGACGATAGTCGCGGGCTGGCCAACTGTGATTAGGGTCGTCATCGATTGCCAACCAACGAGTGATGCCGGCGCGTGTTACAGCGGCACGTATTTGTTCATGCTTCGACCAACTGTCGTATCCCTCTATTGGAGATCGAGTCATTCGAGAGTGCCATGTGGCCGACACCACGCGTGCTTGCAGCTCGACCGGCAGTGCTGCCTTCTCCACCGTTGGTCGCTCGCCGCGGCCACCGCACAGTTAACGCGGCATGAATTTTTTCGACGGTTTTGAACTCATAAGAACATAAAGTCTAGACACTAATACTGGGGCTTAACCGGCGGACCTGAATGGCATGGCCAACGCTCACTTTGCGGCGTGGTTTGGCGTTGCCGACAACCATCGCGGGCCTGTCGGCCTTACACTCAACGAGGTAATTGCCCTGCACCTTTATAACAGTATGCCCGGCTGAGATCGCTCGCAGATAGGCTGCATGAGTTGCATCTGCGGCGACTGCTGGAATCTCGTCTTCAAGGCTCCGAATCTCCCGTTCGGTGAGGCACTTTTTGTTTGGCATATCGTTCTCCTGAACAGAGCAGCGTCTCAGGCTGAAAGGACACAATCACCACATTACCGGCAAATCTCAACGCCATAGTATGTATTTCCATTGCGCGCTCGGTGAGGGCCCATTCAGGCTGCTCGGCGAAGGAGACCGGAATCCACCTCACGCGCAAATCAGTACAGTACCCTTTTCGCAGCGCCTCCGGGCATGGAGGCGAAAAAGCCCATAGCCAGCCGCTCGCCATCATGGCGAAGCCACTAAAATCCGACGCATCCGGACATCGCCGTGATTGACACGCCACCGAGCACGACTGCCAGTAGCGAGCTTCCGTGAAGCGATCCATGATAGCTTGCACAGCTGTGGTGAAGATGGAATTGATGATGGTTGGCAGCAGGATGGCCACCAGCCGGCTGATTGGGCATATAACCCATGGCCCTGACCACGCGGTTGGCTTCGCTGACCCGCTCCGGCCGATGCAGGGCGCGTGGGAGGTAATCGGTGAGGCCCCGCCATGCGCGCTACATCATCACGCTAAGTTGAACAGTCGGTCATACCTCAATCATTTGCGGGAGCACTGATGGTCTCGCTCACCACACACGCCAACAATGACTGGCCTTACCGACCTTGCCAGCTTCTCCCGTCCTGTGCGCGTCACTCTTGTATGGTGGCCTCACTTTGTGCATGACGCGACAAAGCGTCCTTGACCAGCGCTAGCGTTTCCGAATCGTCGTCACCCAATCCCATCGATTCCAACCGCTCAACCCACTCAGCGCAGCGACTGAGCCCCATCATGTATTCCAAGGTACTTGGCGAAATGTAGGCCGTATAAGTCGTATTGCCGCCGGTGTACGAGCTTTGAAAACTGGTAAATCCCCGTGCGAACTGGAGGAATCGGCTCGGTGAGTTGACGTGCTGCTCCACCCAGCCGCGCCCCTCATCGCCGCCGGTGCCGTAGCGGTTGAGGTCCGTGAGATAGGAAGATAGGTCTTCGTCACCCAGAAACGCATCAGGGTCTGCACTTGCCACCTGGCGTACGGTACCCAGGTACAAGTTTTTCAGTTGCTCCAGCCCCGCATCGTCGAACATGCCGATATCGCCTCTGCGGCGCAGCGCATAGTCTGCGGCGAGCAATTGGTCGGCCACGGGCAGGCTGGGCACTGCGTGAAACGCCTCGACAACCAGCTGGCTGCGCGTACTCTCTTGCGCGTGGCGCTTCAGGAACAGCCGCAGCAAGCGTACGACTTGCTCGCGCGGCGACCAGTGGGTGTGCGACATGCGCCGGCCCACTTGCTCACCGGCCCGTAGCAAAGATTGCACTACGGCCGGTGACTGATCGAGCGGGAACTCGTCCACAAGGCCCAGCAAGCGCTGCAGAATTCCCGCCTGTCGGTGATCTTCGAATGTGCACAGTAAGCTGGCGAAGTCCTCTGGCTCGGTGATCCGCCGGGCGAACTCGTGCAACAGCGAGTTAGGAAGCTCCTGCGTGGGAATCGACAGTTCGAAATAGCGATCAAACACTTCCTCGCAGCAGACCCGCGAGTCGATGAGCCAGCGGAGCTGGATGGGTTGATCGTGCTGCGTTCGAGTGAACACCCAGTCCAGGGTCGGGAACATTTCCTGGAGCAACTGGCGTGTGGCCGGCTGATGAACCTCCGGGGCAAGCTTCACCAGTTGGTCAATGACCTCAATAATACGGTTGCGTTGCGCTTCATCCTGTCGAGCGTAGGGCTCGCTGCCGGTGAGCAGTATTTTGTAGCGCGGCATCGCTGCGTAGGTTTCCGGTGCGAAGATCCGCAGGCACTCCAGGGCAAACAAATCGACCGCATTGATCTCCGCCACCTCGGTACCACGAAGCAGCCGGCAATGAAACGCCAAGGTGGAAGCGTAGCGATAGACATGGCGCAAGTTGCCAAAAAAAGGGCGCATCCCGCGCTGGAACACCTGCCCCCAATACGCCTTGTCGAAGCGTTGTTGCAGTTGCGGTTCACTGGCTAGGATGTCATTCAACCTGCTGAGCAGGATCTCCTCCAGCTGATTGGTCGAGATCGCCGGTACGCTGAACGGTACCTGGATGATTTTCTCCAGGTAATCCGCGCCGTCGAACCCTGCACGGGCAAGGCCTTGCTCGACCGTGTCACGCTGGAACAACAAGAGGAACACCACATTGGCGAAATCCATGTGCGCCTTGACCAATTGGAACATATCTTTCAGCTGCTCGGTGGACAGCCGGTCCAGGTCATCGAGGACAATCAACAGCGGTTGCTGGCGCTTGCTGAGCAACTGTTGCAGTTCTGCGCGAATCTGCTGGAGGGTCATCTCGTTGTCCTTGGCCTGCTGATCAAGGATGTTCGCCTTTTTGAGACACCATTCAGCCCCTTGTTTCAGCCATGGGGCGATACTCCCCAGCCAGCTGGCCGCACTGAGCGTCCAAATGGTCACCTGTGCAGTAGTGCCTTGCGCAATGCTGCCCAGGGCGGTGGTCATCACGGCCGAGCCGAGCAGGATCGGCGCCCATTTGGCGGTATGGCTGAGGACACTGACGCCCGCGTTCAGGCGCTGCTCATAGCGCCGAAGCACTTTGGCAAGTTGCTTGTCATCCTTGCTTGAGTCCTGGCGCTGAACTGCCCGAGAGATCTCCTCGAAGAAGGCACTACTTAGCTTGTCCTGGCCGGCCCACTGCCAGGGGTTGAACTCGATCACCTGACAACCTTGAATGCTCGCCAACTGCTCTAGAGTCATGTTTTTAATCGAGCTTTTGCCGCTTCCCCAACTGCCGGTAAGGCTAATGACCAGGCTTTCCTGGTTCTTCCAGGAGCTGACAGCCCATGCCAGGCGTTGAGCAAAGTCGGCTCGATCCAGCCGGTCGTCTTGTTGCCGAGCGATCGGCCTATCGTGGGCAAACTGCAGGTTATCGTGGTTCATCAACAGCTCCTGGAACAAGGTGGCATGGAACGACGCACAGCATCTGCGAGCCGCGGACGGGGTAGGTCGGCAGTCGGCGCCTCAGGGTCGAGTGCGCTGATGCTTACTTTGCAATGTCTGCCGCAACTGCGAGAGCTGCGTCTCCAGGGTGTCGGCGCGCGCTTGCTGCGCCACCGCGCTGCGCTGTGCATCAGCCAACTCGCCGTACAGGACTTGCACTCGCTCCTGCAGGACTTGCCGCTGCTCATCCAGCTGCAGCGAGGTCGTCCGTACCTGCTCCAACTGCTCAATTGCGGTCCGCGATAGCCGCTCGGCGCTGCTGCGTTGCTCACGCGCTGCACTCAATTCCCCTTGGCTCGTCGTCAAAGCTTGCTGCATCACCTGCAGTTTGCCGCTGCTCTCCGTCAACTGCAGCGTCAAGCCTTTGTTCTCTTCCCGGGTACGGTCAATTTCCCGATAAGCGCGATCTTCAACCTCGCGGGTGTAGCGCTGCTGCTCTTCACGCGCCTGCTCCGCTTGCACCCGGGCGTCGTGAACCTGCTGCTGGAGGTTTACGACCTGTCCGCGCGCCTCGTTGCGCTGAGCCAACAGCTCGTCGCGTTGGCCACGCAGATCATCGATCTGCGCTAGTCGCTGGGCTAGCAGTTGCTCCAAGTCAGCCAGACGGGTTTCTGCGCGTTGTCGCGCACTCACCGCCTCTCCCGTCTGCTGGCGTGCTTGGGCAACGTCCAGACGGGCGCGGGCTTCCAACGCGACCAGCGCTTCCCGCTCTTCCGTGAGCACCTGCCGCTGACTGGCCAGCCCCTGTTCAGCCACGCCCTGGGCCAAAGTGATGGCCTGCTGCCAAATTGCCACGAAGGCTTGCGCCAGCTCCGCTGGCAGGTCCGGCAAGCGCGTTTCGCCGCGCAAGCGCTCCGCCAGTTGCTCCCACCATTGGTCGAGCAAGGCACCGACCCGCGCCGGACTGCCTCGACCCAGTTCCAGGCGCACCCGTTCCACCGTCGGCCGTTCACCGCGGGCTAAGACCGCATCCGCTGCAGCGAATACGTGGTTTTCCGGTACGCCTACTGCCATGCCCTGTCCTCCGCTGCCTTAGGTCTGATAATTGAATCTTATCCGATCTAATCTCGACAAAAACTAATAAATAATACGTTCAACGTATTAAATAATACATAATTACTAGGAATTGCCGTCTCAGTTCCCCTGGCGGTAGAAGCAGTGGCGCCGCGGCCGAGGCGTTAATTACCGCTTGCCCGTCGTGGGCGCCCGGTTAGAGATCGCGACGCCAAAAGGTCCGAGTTGCTGGCGGCGGCGATCGCGGTGATCGCGCAAGAAGGCTATGGCGGCGCCGCCTTGCGACCCAGAGCGTCCATGGGTGAACTGGCGGCGTTGGCTGGCATCAGCCGGGCTACCTTGCACCGTTACTGCGGGACGAGAGAAAACCTCGATAGCCAGCTCGAACAGCACGCCAAAAACACGCTCATGCAGATCCTCGACAACAGCGGCGCGCTGGCTTCCACAGAGCCCCTGGCCGCGTTGCGTCAGCTGATTCGCGAACACCTGGCCCAAGGCGAACTGATCGCCTTCCTGGCTTCCCGTTACCCTGTGCACATGAGCGTGCAGCACGACCTGCGGTTTTATCTGGAAAGGCTCGATGCGTTGTTCTTCAGCGGCCAGCGACAGGGTGTATTTCGAGCGGATGTCACCGCGGCGCTGCTGACCGAGATGTTCTTATCGCTGTTGCACGGCATGGTCCATGCCCGCCAGCGAGGGCATGCGCCAAGCGAGCGTGCAAAGATGCTGGAGAACGCGTTTTTGCAGGGCATTGCAACGCGGGCACCCTGTTGGGCGCCCGCGTAGGGCAACAGCCGTGAAGCGCTATTGCGCCAAAGGAAGGGGATAACCGCTATTGCTCGTCGCCATCGAGCGGCGTACTCCAGATCACCAGCTCAAGAGCGGCGGCGATCTGGATGCGATGATCGGCAAGCGGGACAGGCAGCAGGTCCTGGGCGCGCTCCAGCCGGCGCAGCAAGGTATTTCGATGGGTACCCAGCACCTCGGCGGTCTGGGTGATGCTGCAGCCATTGGCCAGGAAGGCGTGCAACGAATGCTGAAGCACCGTGGGTTCGGTCGCCAGACGCCCCAAGGTGCTCAAGACGAACTGCCTGGCCGCGCGGACATCCTGGGTCATCAACGACACCATCCTCACCTGATCGATCGTGGCAACGGCGGGTGAACCCGCCAAGCGGCCCATCACCCGCTGGGTGGTCAAGGCTTCTAGGTGCGAGCGCCGGAAGCCATTCATCCCCGCGCCCGCCGAACCGATTGCCGCGCGAATCTTGGGAAATTGTCGAGCGACGCCTTGCAGCAGGTTCAGGTCCAGCGGCTTTGCCGCATTGCTCCAGGCCCACAGGGTCGCAGGGCCCGCAAATACGATCAGGGGCGCTACCGTGCCCGTGAGCTGCGCCAGGGCACGCGCCATATCTTCCAGGGGGCGAATCTCGGCGTCCGGGGTTTCGCTCCAGATGAGGCAGGCATGGTGTCTCTGCGCAAGGCTGTAGCCCAGTCGCCTGCCGAACTGCTCCGCGTCCACATCCCTGCCATCGAGCAGCCGGCTGACCAGGCTGCGTTTATCGACAGGATCATCATGGGTCTGGGCGTTCTTTTCTTCGAGGATGATCTGCGTCACCACACGCATGTTGCTGTCGATGAATTCCGAGATCGAACGCGACGAGACCTTCAGGAATTCCTCGAGCACCACGGGATCCTGCGTCAGGCTGAAGGCCATCTTCATCCACAGGTCCCAGGCTGCGTTCTGTGTCGACCTTGCAACATTCATCAGCAGCTCGGACAGCCCCCTGCGGGCGAGCTCCCTGGCCGTGTCCACCATGTCAGCAGACACGTAGGGCTCCACCGGCTCACCAGGGCGCTGCAGGTTGGCATTGGCCCAATGCAGCAACTCTGCTCGGTTGGCGCGCCGGCACGACGCGAGGATGACCGGGTCCTCCAGCAACCTGGCATCTTCGGGTGAAGAGAACAGTGACTGGTTCAGCCGCTCGACCCACTCAGGGGGCAGCGCCTGAGCGAGTTCGGCGCCTTTGCGCATAAGCTCGCGAACGGCTTCCGAGGGGCGTGGCCAGGGCGATGGCGTGCTGGTCATGGGCGGTGCAAATCACTCAAAAATCGGCTGGAAAATGGTGCAGTTCGTACCTTGGCGCAGGGCCAGTGCAAACCTAGCATGAACTCACTGCCTGAACAAAAAGAACCAGGAGGCACCGTGGCGCTCCATGTCCCTTTCCTGGGTTTAGCGCAGTAGCAAGCAGGCCTGTTTCCTGATGCCCGTTGATCAAACGTCAACCCGCCTGCGCAACCGTTCCTTTCAATCTGGAGTGTTCTCAATGTCAGCCTCTCGCAACTCCACGCCAAGCCTGCCAGTTGTAACCCGCTCGACTTCCGCGCAAGAAATTGCGCTGCTGAGCGACCAGGCAGGTGCCGTAATCATCCGCAACTTCATGACCCCTGAACAAGTCGCACGAATCAACAGCGAACTCGACGCCCCCCTGGCCGCGCTCGATGCCGGCTCCAGGCACGAGCACGCGCTGATCGCCGAGTTCCATGGCCACCAGACCAAACGGCTTACCAACCTCGTCACCCACAGCAAGACCTTTCGTGAGGAAGTCCTCGATGACGACCTCTTCCACGAACTGGGGAACGTGCTTTACGCCCCGGAGTGCGGTGACTGGTGGCTGACCACGGCCCAGTTGATCGAAATCGGCCCAGGCAACAAAGCGCAAATGCTGCACCGTGACATGATGCAGTACCAACCGTTCGTGGCCATGAGCAAACATGCGCCACGCGCCATCACCAACCTGATGCTGGCGCTGACCGATTTCACCGAGGAAAACGGCGCCACGCGCTTGATCCCCGGGAGCCAGGACTGGGATGACTTCGACGATGTCGGCACCCCAGAGATGACGATTCCTGCCCTCTTGAAAGCCGGGGATGCCGTGCTGTTCGGCGGCAAGGTCGTTCACGGTGGCGGGGCCAACGTGACCACCGACTATTACCGTCGCGGGCTGACCATCCCGATGCAGGCTTCGATAATCACGCCTGAAGAAGCCTACCCGTTGATCGTGCCGCTCGAGCTGGTGCGCACGCTTTCTCCGCGGGTACAGAAGATCCTCGGTTTCCGCTCCCAATACCCCAATGGCAGCCCTGGCCTTTGGCAACATAACTACGCAGACCTGGCGGATTACCTTCAGCTCTAGCGTCCAGCGTTGACTTGCCTGGGCCTGAAGGTGCCACGACCACCCAGACGCCCAGGCAAGGAAACACGCCAGGCATCGCTTTGCGATGCCTGGCCTCTGAGCGAGTGACCGGCCCTTCACTCCTGGCAGGGCATTACCCCTCGGCGTGAAAACAAGACAGGTACGCCCTCGGCGTTGAACAACGCCGCCGTCAGTGAAAGGCCATCAGCGGTCTGCGTTTCCTGAAAACTGTGCCCGCCATCGCTGCTCTGCACGCTCAGCCCATCCAGCCCGACCGCCAACACACGAGAGCCCGCTACCGCTACGCTCGTGACAGAGCCTTTGCTTTGCGTTGGCACTCGGCGAAAGCCCTTGCCGTCCGCTGAACCCTGCAACAGGGTGCCGCGCTGGCCACCCAGCAGCAGACGCCCATCGGCCAGTACCGCGCCAGACCACAGGGTGCCTTCGTAGCCGGTATCCAGGTAACGCCAGTTCTTCCCCTGGTCTTCGGAATGCAGCACCTGCCCATGCTCGGCCGTGGCGTACAGCGTGCCGCGGCTGTCGGCAAACAACCCCATCAGGTTGAGGTCGGCCCGCTTGCCCCCCGGCGGAGCCTGCAGCGGCTGCTCAGCCCACGTCTGGCCCCCATCCTCGGTCGTCAGCACCAACGACCAGAGGCCTACTGCAACACCCTGCCGGGCATTGAAGAAGTGCACCGCGAACAGTGGCCGGTCTTCTTCGGTGGCCAGTCGCTGGGCCTGCCAGGACTCCCCGCCATCGGTTGTGGCCAGGATCGCGCCCCAGTGGCCAACCGCCCAGCCGCGTTTGGCATCCACGAAAGACACGCCCGTCAATGGCGTGGACAGCGGTACCGACCTCGCCTGGCGCCACTCCATGCCCTGATCGTCGGACAACAGCACGACACCGTGGTCGCCCACGGCCACCATGCGCGCCCCCGCCCAACCGGCGGCCAGCATGGTGGCCTGCGTGGCATTGCTCGCCTGTACGGCCGGTACGGCCTGCAACGGCGCGGCCTGAAGAGACATCAGCGGCACTGCTGCTGCGAGCACGGCTGCGGTGAATGAAACCCTGAACTTCATGTTTCTCTCCTCAGTGCACCAGCGCGCCGATCACGCGCACGGGGCGCTTACGTGGGAATACCCGCTCCAGCCACACGGCGAAGGCCGGCAGCACGGTCATGGCCATGACCATGTTGACGATGAACATGAAGGCCAGCAGCTTGCCCATGTCGGCCTGGAACTTGAGTTCCGAGAAGGCCCAGGTGGCCACGCCCACGGCCAGGGTGATGGCGGTGAAAATAGTGGCGACACCCACTTCGAGCAGCGCGTATTCCACGGCTTTGGTAATCGACTGCCCATGAGCCAGGTGCAGTTGCAGACGGTTGTAGATGTAGAAGGCGTAATCGACGCCAATGCCCACCGCCAGCACCATCACCGGCAAGGTGGCGATGGTCAGTCCGATCTGCAGCTCCTTCATGAACCAGTAGCCAATAAAGGTGCCGATGGTCAGCGGCAGGCAACACACCAGGACTGCCCGCAAGTCGCGATACACCACGAACACCAGCAATGCGATGGCGGCATAGACATAAAGCAGCATGGGTGTTTCGCTTTTTTCCACTTCTTCGTTGATGGCTGCCAGCACCCCGGCGTTGCCCGAAGCGAGGCGCACCGAGATGCCTGGCAGGGGGTATTCGCTGCGGAATGCCTTGGCGGCATCCACTACCCGGTTGATCGTGGTGGCTTTGTGATCGGCCAGGTACAGGTGCACTGCGGACATGCTGCAGTCGGTGCGCATCAGCCCGGGCGTGCGCGCAACCTCGGTAGCCAGGGCGGCGTAGTTCATCGGGTCGATGGGCACCGCTGCCATCTTCGGGTTGCCTTCGTTGTAGCCCTCATTGAACTGGCGCATGTTGCTGGAGAACGACGCTACCGACAGGACACCTGGCACCCCTTGCATGGCCCACACGAAGCGATCCTGGTATTGGCCCAGGGCAACATCCTCGCAGGCCACCTGGCTGTCTTCGCCAGAGGGCTCCTTGTTGACTTCGAACACCACGCTGAGCCAGTCCAGGCCAATGTCGTAGTTGCCGGCGATGGAAACCGCATCGCGATTGAAGCGGGCGTCCTCGCGCAACTCCGGCGCGCCCGCCTGCAGCGTGCCAACGACACGGTCATGGCTTTGCCAGATCGCCACCAGGAATACCACCAAGGCAAAGCCAAGCACCCATTGTGCCCTGCGTGGCTCGGCGAGCCGGGCCAGGCCACGCAGCCAGCGGGTGCGGCGCTGCCGGGACACTTCCTGGGCGGCCGCATACTTGTCATCGACACTCAGCAGCGACGCCATCAACGGCAACATCACCAGGTTGGTGATGATCTTGTAGGCCACGCCAAGCGAGGCCGTGATCGCCAGCTCCCGCACCATCGGGATCGGGATCAACAGCAGCGTCACGAAGGAAACCAGCGCGGTCACCAGCGCCAGCGTCCCGGGGATCAGCAACCCCGTAAAGCTCGAACGCGCCGCCGCTTCGGCGCTCTTGCCGATGGCGATCTCGCGGACGATGAAGTTGATTTGTTGCACGCCATGGGACACCCCGATGGCGAATACCAGGAAGGGCACCAGCACCGCCAACGGGTCGAGCCCGTACCCCAACAGGCGCAGGCTACCGAACTGCCACACCAGAGAGGCCAATGAACAGACCAGCGCCAGCAGCGTGAAGCGCAGCGAGTGGCAATACCAGTACACCGCCCCCGCCGTCAGCAGCAACGCCAGCAGACAGAACTCCAGCACGGCTGAAGCCCCGTCAGCAATATCACCGATCTGCTTGGCGAAACCGATGATCTGGATTTCGAAATCGCCATCCTCGAATTGCTGGCGGATCTCTTTCTCCAGCCTGTGGTTGAACGCCACATAGTCAAGGTGCGCGCCATTGGTGTCGTATTCGTTGAGTTCCACCGTGATCATCGCACTGCTCTGATCCCGGGAAACCAGCGTGCCGATGAAACCACCCTGGGCGGTGGAGCTGGCGATCGTCGCGATGACCTGGTCATCCAGGTGCTCGGGCGAAACCGTTCCTGGTACCAGTGGGTCAGCGCGAAAACCTTCTTCGGTGATTTCGTTGACGAAGGCATTGGGCGTCCACAACGAACGCACGCTGCTGCGGGCCCCCCCCGGGAGGAAGGTCACCGCCTGGGTGACGTCATACAGCCGTTTCAGGCCCGGGGCGCTCCAGATATCGCCCTGTCGGGCCTTGACCACGATGGTCAGCCGGTTCGCTCCCAGCAGGTCGTTGCGGTAGGCCTCGAATGTCTTGATGTATTCGTGGCCTACCGGCAATTGCTTTTCGAAGCCTGCATCCATACGCAGTTGCACGGCGAACCAGCCCATGATCAGCGTGAACACCGCCAGGGTCGCCAGCACCAGACGACGATGCCCGAACAACACACCCTCGACACGTGACAGCAGGCCAGGTGCCGGAGCTTCGGATAACTTTACAGAACCGTTCACGGCGGGCCTCACAAGGTGCGGGAAATCGCAACGCCGACATAGTCGCGGTCACGATAAAGCTGGTCGTAGGGCGTGTCGCCGCCCATGAACTTTGCGTAGTTGAGGGAGATCTGCCAACTGGCCGGGTTTCGCACGAAGTTCAGATACAGGTTCATGCTGCTCGCGTCCTCGGTGAAGGTCGCACTCAGGTTCGGCGTCCTGCCCCCTAGCGAGCGCGAATAGAATACACCTGGCGTGACCTGCCAGCCCGGCAGCAAGGTGCCGTCATAGGTCAGGCTGAAGTCCAGGTTGATGCCAGAGGACGTCTTGTCGCCACGGGGCTTGGGCGCTGTCGCAGGGTCCAACTGCCAGGTATTGAGCCCCGCAGCGAGTGGCTCGCCATTGACCTCGTCATGCAGCCCTGG
>PJTY01000469.1_pt1 | contig 20406 bp, 20 predicted proteins | sample 1512121 | NCBI WGS metagenome assembly PJTY01 (sample SAMN08177680, study PRJNA422409) | Soil metagenome, whole genome shotgun sequencing project. | isolation source: Soil enriched (2) on filter paper: alkali lignin treatment | place: USA: Madison | collected 2015-01-15 | reverse complement strand
TGCGCTACGCTCCGGGGTTCCCTCGCTACGGTCTTGCTCCCGGGAGTACGCGCTGCAGGCCCCATCCATGGGGCCTCAGCGCTTGACGGGCATCCATGCCCGTCACCTCCCTTCGCAAGCCCTGCGCTCGGCCTCCTGAAGTCGCAATCTGCGTCGCCTGAACTACCGCGCGCTTACAAGCAAAAGCAGAAGCAGAAGCAGAAGCAGAAGCAGAAGCAGAAGCAGAAGCAGAATAAGCAGATACAGAAACAGCGTTACTGCGCAAACGCGCGCCCTAATCCACCGGGTACACCACTGCTGTCAGTTTCCTGCCAAGGCCCATTCGGGCTCAACGACCAGCTCCAGCCGTTATCAAACCGATAGTACGTACGCTGCCGGTAGAAGGTATTGGGCTGCTTCTCCAACACATATACACCCAGCTTGGGATCCCAGTGACTTGCCCCGCCAGGCGGTGGCGCAAAGCTGGCCGAGGTGCGCGGCATGGGCTTGGGTATCGCCGCCGGCTTGCTCGGCTGAGTGGAAGGCTGCCTGCCCGGCAAGGGCTTGACCACCGGCCCCGACGGCGGCACACGCTCGATCGGTGGCGCGGGCTGCTCGTACGGCTCATGCACCGTACACGCAGACAAACCCAGGGCCAAGGTAATCAGGGTCAGGCGGACGGTGCTGTGCATGGCATTGCTCTCTTACTGGTCTGGAGTGTCGATGGTCAGGCGCTGGGTAGCCTGGGTGGCGCTAGACAACGGCGCCCCCTGGCCAATCCACTCACCCTGGGTAGGCTGACCCGCGCGTGAAACACGTGCAACCAGTTGGACTTCGGCATACTGCGACAGTTTCATCTGCGGCATCATCGCATCAGCATCAGACAACTCCACCTCGATCGGCAACTGCGCCACGGTCACCCGCTTGGCCGCCAGTGGCATTGGCGGGCCATTGCTGGCGCGAGCGAAGATAAACACCGTGTCGTCCGGCTGAACCTTGTCCTTCAAGGCAGCCGCCAGTTCCACCCGCACTTTCAGGCGAGCCGCCACAGGTGCAGGCTCGGTAGCCTGCACTGGCGCGCCACCCAAGCGCTCGGCGGCGCGGTCGATCCCCCCCTGCAGGGCCCCTCGCGATGCATCACCTTCTGGCAACTGCGCCAGCAAGCGCTTCCAGTAGTCGATGGCTTCCTGATAGCGCTCGCCTTCAAACGCGGCAATACCGCGCAGGCCCAGGCTGGTCACCTCGTTGGGGTCCGCCTTCAGCGCTTCGTCAGTCAGCGCCTGCAATTGCGGGCTCCACTGCTTGTTGGCGGCAAAGTACAGCGACTGCGCCCACTGCCCCAGCAGCTCGGGCTGACGACCAGCCAAGGCCACGGCCCGTTCGAACGTACGCGCGGCATCGGCCGGGCGCTGCTCGGCCATGTAGGCCCGGCCAAGGAAATACATGGCCTCGGCCGAATCCGGCTGGGCCTGCACCACGCGTTCAAGGCGCGTGGTCATTTCTTCCATCGACTTGGGAGCCTCGGCAAACTCCTGGGTCAGCGCCACCTTGTCGGCCGCCCCAAAATGCAGGTACAGCCCCAGCGCCATCAGCGGTACCAGTACCGCAGCCAGCAGCGGCAGGGCCTTGCCCAAATGCCCCTGGCGCGGGGCCTCGGCGCCTTCGGTATCGGCCAGCAGCTCGCGGGCAGCCTCGTCCCGGCCCTTGGCCATCTGCGCCTCATCGAGCACACCGGCGGCTTGTTGGGCCGCCAGTTCGGCGACACGTTCCTGGTAAAGGGCCACGTTCAAGGCCGTGCGGTCTTCTTCCTGCTGGCGACGGCGGCCACGCAGGATCGGGAGCAGCAAAAAGCTGAGGGCAGCGAGCAGCAGAAGGCCCGCGCTAAGCCAGAATTCAATCATGGGTCTGTTCTTTTTCCAGCAGTTTGGCGAGACGCTCGCGTTCTTCGGCAGACAACTCATCGGCGCCCTGCACGGCCGTAGCACGGCGCCGGCGTACGATCACCGCCAGCACCACGAAGCCACCGGCCAGCAAGATCCCCGGGCCAAACCACAGCAGCCAGGTACGCCCGCTGAGCGCCGGCTTGTAGCGCACGAAGTCGCCATAGCGGTCGACCATGAAGTCGATGATCTGCTGGTTGCTCTGGCCTTCGCCAAGCATGCGGAAGATTTCTCGGCGCAGGTCGGCAGCAATCGGCGCGTTGGAGTCGGCAATATCCTGGTTCTGACACTTGGGGCAGCGCAGTTCCTTGGTCAACTGTTGGTAACGCTCGCGCTCTGCCTCGTCGCGAAACTGGTAGGTGTCGATAGCCGCCTTGGCCACACCGGCCAGGCTCATGCCCAGCACCGCAGCTGCCAGCCAACGCCTCATGGCTTGGCCTCATCAATCAGGCCCTGGTACAACGGCGCCAGCTGTTCACGCCAGACCGTGGCATCGACGATGCCGACGTGCTTGTAGCGGATGATGCCCTTGGCATCGATCAGGAAGGTTTCCGGCGCCCCATACACCCCAAGGTCCAGGCCCAGGCTGCCCTGTTCGTCACGAATATCCAGCTGATAGGGGTTGTGGAACTCGGCCAACCACTTCTGCGCGGCGGCGTTGTCATCCTTGTAGTTGACCCCATGGATCACCACCCCCTGCTGTGCCAGCTGGTTCAGGTACGGGTGCTCGACCTTGCACGACGGGCACCAGGTGGCCCACACGTTGACCAGTGCCGGGCGCCCCTGCAAGTCGGCCTGAGTCAGGGTGCGGTCCCCCTGTGTCGACGCCAGGGAAAACACCGGGAACGGTTTGCCGATCATTGCCGAAGGCAGCTCGTCGGGCTTGAGGAAAAGCCCCTTGTAGAGGAAGACCGCCACCAGCAGGAACACTGCAAGGGGCACTACCATGATCCAACGCTTCATGCAGCTGCTCCAGACACGCCCAGGACATCACGCACCCGGGTCTTGACCTTGACGCGGTAGCGCCGGTCGAGGGCCGCCAGCAACCCGCCCAGGCCGGTCAGCAGACCGCCCAGCCAGATCCAGCGGACGTAAGGCTTAATATGTACGCGCACAGCCCAGGCGCCATTCTCCAGTGGCTCGCCAAGCGCGACGTACAGGTCGCGGGTAAAGCCGGCGTCGATGCCCGCTTCGGTCATCATCGACTGTTGCACGGTGTACAGGCGCTTCTCCGGGTACAGTGTGGTCACTTCACGGCCATCGCGGCTGACCACGATGGTGCCCTTGTCAGAGATGAAGTTCGGCCCCTCGAAGTGCTTGGCGCCCTGGAACAGGAAGTGATAGCCACCCAGCTCCACGCTTTCGCCCGGCGCCATGCGCAGGTCGCGCTCGGCGCTGTTGTTGCTGGACAGCACCACGCCCAGCGCACACACCGCCAGGCCCAGGTGCGCCAGTTGCATGCCCCAGTAGCTGCGGCCCAGGCCCGGCAGGCCTTTGACCAGGCCCTTGTGGCGGGTCTTGTCGAAAATGTCACGCAGCCCGCCAAGCACTACCCAGGCGGCCAGGGCGAAGGCCGTCAGCGTCGGCCAGTCGAAGTCGTCGACGATAAAGCCGGCAACCGGGGCAAGGATGGCACTGCCGATCAATACCGGGGTCATCATGCTGACCAACCATTTGCCCGGGGTGTCCTTCCAGCGCACCACCACGCCCACGCTCAGCACCACCATCAGCAGCGCCATCAGTGGCAGGAACAAGGCGTCGAAATAGGGCGGGCCGACCGACAGCTTGGCCCCGGTCAGGGCATCGAGCACCAATGGGTACAGGGTACCGAGCAGAATCATCGACGCCGCGACCACCAGCACCAGGTTGTTGGCCAGCAGCAGCGTTTCACGCGACCACAGGGCGAAACCGACCTGGCTCTTGACCACCGGTGCGCGCAGGGCGAACAGGGTGAGCGACCCGCCGACCACGAACAGCAGGAAAAACAGGATGAAAATACCCCGCGACGGGTCGGCGGCAAACGCGTGCACCGAGGTCAGCACCCCGGAACGCACCAGGAAGGTACCCAGCAGGCTCAGGGAGAATGCGGCAATTGCCAGCAGCACGGTCCAGCTCTTGAACACCCCGCGTTTCTCGGTCACCGCCAGCGAGTGGATCAGTGCGGTGCCCACCAGCCAAGGCATGAACGAGGCGTTTTCCACCGGGTCCCAGAACCACCAGCCACCCCAGCCCAGTTCGTAGTAGGCCCACCACGACCCCAAGGTGATGCCAACACCCAGGAAAGCCCAGGCGACGATGGTCCACGGCCGCGACCAGCGCGCCCAGGCAGCGTCCAGCCGGCCGCCGAGCAAGGCGGCAATGGCGAACGCGAAGGCCACCGAGAAGCCCACATAGCCCATGTAGAGCATGGGTGGGTGAACGATCAGGCCAAAGTCCTGCAGCAGCGGGTTGAGGTCACGGCCATCGGTCGGCACCTGCGGCAGCAGGCGCTGGAACGGGTTGGAAGTAATGATCAGGAAGCTCAGGAAGCCCACGCTGATCATGCCCATTACCGCCAGCACGCGGGCCAGCATCACCTGCGGCAACTGCCGGGAGAACACCGACACGGCAAAGGTCCAGCCGCCGAGGATCAGCGCCCAAAGCAGCAACGAACCCTCATGGGCGCCCCACACCGCACTGAACTTGTAGTACCAGGGCAAGGCGCTGTTGGAGTTGCTGGCCACATAGGCGACCGAGAAATTGTCTGTCATGAAGGCATGGGTCAGGCAGGCAAAGGCAAACGCCAGGAAGGCGAACTGCCCCCACGCTGCCGGCCGCGCCAGGCTCATCCACAGGCTGTCGCCACGCCACGCGCCAAGCAACGGCACACTGGCCTGCACGACGGCAAAGCAGATGGCCAGAATCATCGCCAACTGGCCCAGTTCGGGGACTACCAGTGCTGCGTTCATGGCTTCGTCTCCCCGCCGGCAGCGGCCTGGCCGCTTTCCTTCAGGGCCTTGGTGACTTCGGGCGGCATGTATTTCTCGTCGTGCTTGGCCAGCACTTCATCGGCCACCACCACACCGTCGGCATTGAGCTTGCCAAGGGCGACGATGCCCTGCCCTTCGCGGAACAGGTCGGGGAGGATGCCGCGGTAGGTGATGGGTACCGACTTGTTGAAGTCGGTTACCACGAAACGCACGTCCAGCGAGTCGGCCGAGCGCTGCACCGAGCCTTTCTCGACCATGCCGCCAGCGCGGATGCGCGTGTCCAGCGGGGCTTCGCCGTTGGCGATCTGGGTCGGCGTATAGAACAGGTTGATGTTCTGCTGCAATGCGCTCAAGGCAAAGCCGACGGCAACCCCGACGCCGACCAGCAGGCCGACGATGAGCAACAGGCGTTTCTTGCGCTGCGGATTCACTGGTTGTTCTCCCGGCGCAAACGGCGCGCCTCTTCTTGCAAATAGCGACGACGAGCCAGCAGTGGCGCACCGACATTCAGCGCCAGCACCGCCAGGCAGATGCCATAGGCCGACCACACGTACAGGCCATGGTGGCCCATGGCGAGAAAGTCACCGAAGGTGGCAAAGCTCATTGTGTGGCCCTCCGCCCCAGGCTGTTCAATACTTCGTCCCTGACCCAACTGGCGCGTGCTTCGCGCTTGAGCACTTCAAGGCGCATGCGCAGCAGCAGTACGGCGCCGAAGAAACAGTAGAAACCCAGCGCCGTGCACAACAGCGGCAGCCACATTTCGGCCGGCATCGCCGGCTTTTCGGTAAGGGTGAAGGTGGCCCCCTGGTGCAGGGTGTTCCACCACTCCACCGAATACTTGATGATCGGGATATTCACCACACCGACAATCGCAAGCACCGCACAGGCCTTGGCTGCACTGTCACGATTACTGATCGCCTGGCCCAGCGCAATAATGCCGAAGTACAGGAACAGCAGGATGAGCATGGACGTAAGGCGGGCATCCCACACCCACCAGCTGCCCCAGGTCGGCTTGCCCCAGATGGCGCCGGTAACCAGGGCCACGGCGGTCATCCAGGCGCCAATGGGCGCGGCACATTGCAGGGCGACGTCGGCCAGTTTCATCTTCCACACCAGCCCCACCACCCCGGCCACCGCCAGTAGCACATAGCAGGACTGCGCCAGCATCGCCGCCGGCACATGGATATAGATGATGCGGAAGCTGTTGCCCTGCTGGTAGTCCTGGGGGGCGAAGGCCAGGCCCCAGGTGATGCCGACCAGCAGCAGGAGCACGGCAGCACCGGCCAGCCACGGCAGCATGCGGCCGCTGATGGCATAGAACCATTTCGGGGAGCCCAGCTTGTGGAACCACGTCCAGCTTATTTTCATCAGGGTACATCCAGGGTATTTGCCGGGCTTGAGAGCCCGGGACTCGTTATTCGCCGACGCTGATCTTCAGGCCGGCCGCTATCGCAAAGGGTGCCAGGGTAACGGCCAGGGCCGTCAGGCTGGCGAGCCAGAGCAGATGGCCGGTTGCCGGCATATTTTGCAACGCCGCTTGCAACGCACCACTGCCCAGGATCAATACAGGGATATACAACGGCAGAATCAGCAACGCCAGTAACAAACCTCCGCGTTTAAGGCCGACTGTCAGTGCCGCACCTACCGCGCCCAGCAAGCTCAATACCGGCGTACCCAGCAGCAGCGAACCGAGCAGCACCGGCAGGCAATGGCTTGGCAGCCCCAGCATCAGTGCCAGCAGTGGCGCCAACAATACCAGCGCCAGCCCGGAAAAGATCCAGTGCGCCAGCACCTTGGCCAGCACCAGCAGCGGCAGTGGGTGCGGCGACAGCACCCATTGCTCCAGCGAGCCGTCTTCAAAATCGCTGCGGAACAGGCCGTCCAGCGACAACAACACGGCCAGCAACGCTGCCACCCAGACCAGGCCCGGCGACAAGGTTTGCAACAATTGGCTTTCCGGGCCGACCGCCAGCGGGAACATGGCCACGACAATGGCGAAGAACACCAACGGGTTGGCCAGTTCGGCCGGGCGACGGAACAGCAGGCGCGCTTCGCGGCGCAGCAGCAAAATGAATACGCTCATGCAGCCCATTGCCCCAGGTTCAGTTCTCGGTAACCGGAGGGCTTGCGTTCCAGTGTGTGGTGAGTCGTCAGCACCACCGTGCCGCCCCGCTCGCAGTGGGCTGCCAGGTGCGCTTCAAGCTGCGCCACGCCTTGCTTGTCGAGCGCGGTGAACGGCTCGTCGAGAATCCATAGCGGCGGGCAAGCCAGGTGCAGCCGGGCCAGCGCCACGCGGCGCTGCTGGCCGGCCGACAGGGTATGGCAGGGGACGTCTTCGAAACCGCGCAGGCCGACAGCCTCCAGCGCCGCCCAGATCGCCTCGCGGCTGGCCGGCTGGTGCAAGGCGCACAGCCAGGTGAGATTCTCCTCGGCGGTGAGCAAGTCCTTGATGCCAGCGGCGTGGCCAATCCACAGCAGGGCGCTGGCCAGGGCATGACGCTGTTCTGCCAGTGGCTTGCCACCCAGCAGAATCTGCCCGGCCGTCGGCTGCATCAGCCCGGCCAGCAAGCGCAACAGGCTGGTCTTGCCGCTGCCGTTGGGGCCACTGATCTGCAGCATGTCACCGGCGCCCAGCTCGAAATCGAGCTGTTCGAACAGCAGGCGCCAGTCGCGCTCGCAGGCCAGGCCCGCGGCTTGGAGGTGAAGGGTCACGGTTTCGCCTTATCTTCAGTAGGGCTTTGGAGCGGCGTCGCCTGTTTCGCGGGTGAACCCGCTCCCACAGAACCCTGTAGGAGCGGGTTCACCCGCGAAGCAGCCAACACCGCTCCAGAACCCTTGTGTCTCAAGTCGCCCCGCGCGCTGCCGTTATACTGGCAACCACGGGCGCTCGGCATTATTACACGCGCCGCCGCGCTGCCAAGAGGCCGGGCTCGACAGGTTGTATACAATCATGACTGAAATCAATAGTCTCGGCGCACAAACCGCGATCAACAGCCAAGCCATGAAGGCGGGCACGACCGGCGAACTGCTGCGCCTTATCCAGGCACAGCCCGGGTTGCTGGCCCCCGGCGAAACCGCGCAAGCCGAGGTTTTATCGTTGCGCCAGACGGGCCAGGACTTTCAGCTGGTGCTACGGCTGATGCAGGCCAACGGCGTACAGACCCAACTACAGGCCAACGCCAGCCAGCCGCTGCCCCAAGGCAGCCAGATCACCGTCAGCCAGACCGAAAGCAATCGCCTGGCGATCATGTTGCAACAGGCCAGCGCCAGCCAGGTCGCCACCCTCACCCAGCTGGACACCAGCAAGGTGCCGGTCGGCACCTTGCTGCAAGGCAAGGTCCTGACCAACCAACCGCTGGCTCAGGCACCCGGCCAACCGGCCGTGTACCGGGCGCTGGTCAGCTTGCTCAACAGCACCCAGGCCGGTGCCACGCTGAGCATCGACAGCCCGCGCCCGCTGGCCATTGGCAGCCTGCTCAGCGCCCTGGTGCAGGGTGATCAGTCATTGCGCTTCGTGCCGCTCAGCGGCAGGCAGGACCAACTCAGCATTGCCCAACAGCTGCTGACACAGCAAAACCGTCAAGCCTCGCTGCCCGGCCTGCTCAACACCCTGCAACAGCTCACCCGCGACCCAGGCGTCGATGGCGAGCTGCGCGCCAGCGCCGAACGCCTGCTGGCCGGCCTGCCGGACGCCCGACAACTGGGCGACGCCAAGGCAGTGGCCCAGGCCCTGAACAACAGCGGCAGCTTTCTCGAAGCGAAGCTGCTGAGTGGGTCCACCGCCAGCGTCGACACCGACCTCAAAGCACATTTGCTGCGGCTGATGGCCCAGGCCCCTGCCCTCCCGGCAGGAGCCACCACTCTGAGCCCCGCCAACCTGGCCCTGACCATGCCGATACTGGCGCGCAGCGCACTGGGCATGCTCGAGCGGGTCAGCCCCAAGCCGCAGCCGGGCGCGTTCCCATTACCGTCGCGCCTGCTCAAGGCCCTGGAAGAGGAAGGCGACCTGCAACAGCTGCTGCGCCTGGCTGCCGCTGCTGTTTCACGTTTGCAGAGCCACGCCATGAGCAGCCTGCAACAAACCGGCACGCTGGAAAACGGCAACCTGCAGACCACCTGGCAAACCGAAGTGCCGATCCGCCACGGCCAGGACTTCATCCCGCTGCAAGTCAAACTGCAGCGCGAAGAAACCCCACAACAACAGGCCGACCGCCAACATGAAGCCCAAAACCCTCGGCAAGCCCTGTGGCGCATCGAGCTGGCCTTCGACTTGTCCCCGCTCGGCCCCCTGCAAGTGCAGGCGCAACTGAGCGAGGGCCGCCTGAGCGGGCAGCTATGGGCGGAGCGCGAGCAGACCGCGCGGTTGATCGACGCCCAGCTTGGCGCGCTGCGCGCGCGCCTGGTGGCCCGGGGCCTGGAAGTCGGCGACCTGGAGTGCCACCCGGGCATCCCGCCGCAGGGGCCACGCACACGGATGGAACAACGCTGGGTGGACGAAACCGCATGAACGATACGACACCACGCCAAGCCATAGCGCTGAACTACGACGGCCATCAGGCACCGACCCTCACCGCCAAGGGCGACGAGGACTTGGCCGAGGCCATCCTTGCGCTCGCCCGCGAACACGAAGTGCCGATCTACGAAAACGCCGAGCTGGTGCGCCTGCTGGCGCGGCTGGAGCTGGGCGATCAAATACCCGAAGCGCTGTACCTGACCATTGCCGAAATCATCGCCTTCGCCTGGCAACTGCGCGGCAAGGTACCCGCCGGCTTCGATGATCCGCGCCCGACAGAACGCGATATCACCCCACCATTGCCCCCGCTGCCCGGCACTGGCCAGTAACTATCTACCACCCCCTCCCCCTCCATGCGCCCAACCTTGTCGGCTTCCCACGTACAAGGTGACCGTCATGATCGACAGCAGAATCAACGCCAAAGGCGTGCAGTTCGTAGTAGACCATCTGGCCAACATCCCACGCCCGGACCGCGAAGCCAATCGCTTGATCCGGCAGTGGCTTGCCGGGCAAGGTGTGCATATCGACCCCGATCGCGTCGATGTGGTCACCCTGCACTACCGGCCGGATGACCAAGGGTATGTGGCAGCGATCCAGCAGACCCAGAGCATGACCCAGGCGCTGCTGGGCAACTGGCAAGGGGAGTCCGATAACAACCTCATCGGCGCGCTGTTCGCCAACCCTTGGGCAGGCACCTTCCCCCAAGGGCCGTTGAAGCTGGTCGATCGCCTGCCAGCGCTGGGCTTTGGCCATCAGGGCGCAGCCTTCGAAGTGTACAACGGCCTGTTCCAGCGATCGTCCCCTGCCCGTTACGATGCCTCGACCCACGTTCAGGTACCGGCTGAAGCTTTCCAGCGTTTCATAGACGCGCTGGATTTTCACACGCCGTTCAAAGCCATGCTCGACACGTACTGGCAGGAGCATCAGGACAGTCACCGCCTGGCCAGCAAGCTCAATTTCATCGCCGCCTGCAACGCCCAGGTCAGCCAGGGGCGCCTGAGTGATGCCGCCAGGGAGCTGGCATGGCAAGCCGCCGGCATGATGCCGCAGCGCTTCAAGATACGGGTGAGCACGCTGAGCATCTATGGCTATGCGGCCACCGACCTGCTGTACATCAATGCCCCCCACAGCGATCTGACCCTGCTGTACATGCCAGGTAACAGCTCGCCCTTGCTCGAATTCGCCAGCGAGAACCTGCTCAAGGACTGGGTGGGCGATCAGTGCAAGGACCCCGCCCGACGCGAGGCACTCAAACAACACTTCAGGCTTGCCGACCGCCCTCAGGGCCTCGATTTCAGCGGCCTGGACACCGCGCTCGAGGGCCTTGGCGACTATCCGGTTCGGCACCGGCTGCCGCCTGAACATGGTTATTTCAACGATGATGGCGTCTGGCCCCCCAGAACCTACGTGAACTACAAACCTGGCAAGTACAACCCCAAACTGACCGGGGATATGTTCGCAGCCCTGACCGAGCGCCAGCGCCAGCGCAGCTACGACGATGCCGATTTTGTCATCACCACCGATAGCCAGGTTACCAAAGCCAAATGGCGTGGCTACCTCACCAACACGCTCAACCTGCTAGCGCCACTGTGCCTGGTGGTGCCGGGGCTGGCGCCCCTTCTGGCGCTCGGTGGCATTGCCCAGTTGGGCCTGGGCCTGGATCAGGTGATCAACGGCCACAGCCTGAAAGCCAAACAGGATGGGGTGGGCGACATCGCCTGGGGGCTGTTCAACGCCGTACCGCTGGCAACGGAGGGCACAGCAGGCATCAAGGCCCTGTTCGAGTTCAAAAGCGATGGTTTTGTCATGCCGCGCGAGGTCAACGGGCAGCTCGGCTATCCGTTGAGCCCGACCAGCCCACCGCGGCTTCCAGAGCCAGAAGGCGCGGAGTACTTCCACAACCACGAGCCCATTGCACCCCTTGATGACGGCGACCCGGAGGTTGCCGGCGCGGTGATACGGTTGCCCCACTACGATGGCGAACTGGACGACCTGGAATGCAGCATCGAAACCTACAACGCGCGGGTGGTCTATGACATGGAGCGGAATGCGTTCATCCTCAAGGACGACGTCAACGAGGTCGATCCGCAAGCCTACGTGGCAGTCCCCGGCAGCCGTGACCTGGTGGCGCTCGACATGCCTCGGCCGGTAACCGACGCCATGCGCACGCGCACTTTGCGCGCCTTGGGTGTCGACCTGCCCCTGCCGGTGCAAATACCGACACGGGCGCCGGACAGCGCACCTATCCCAAAACTCATATCCAGCCTCTGGGTCGGCAACAACGTCCTTGGCGAGCCATTGCTGGCCAACCTTGCCGCCAACGCAGCGCGCCTGAGCGACAGTGAATACAGCATGCGCCTGTTTCTGTCGAAGGCTTCGCCTACCGCCTACGAACAGAACGCAAGGCTATTGGCAGCCCGGGCGCCGGGGCTTCAGGTATTGCCGCTTGAAGAGCAAGGTTTCTTCCGGGCCTTCCGCCAGAGCCGCTATTACGCACAGTACGATGCAGCACTGGATGGCAACGGTGGCATCGCCACCAATTACGCGTCGGCGACGGATGTGCTGCGCTACCGAATGCTGCACCATGAGGGTGGGCTGTACATGGACGTAGACGATTTCCTGCTGCCGGACGGCAAGGGCGAAACGATCGACCAGGTCGAGCTGCACACCCCGCCCGATGGGCTGCTGCTGCCACCGCCGATGTGCAACGAAAAAATGAGCATGAATTGCCTGTACAACACCAGCCTCATAGGTAGCCACCCAGGCAACCCGGTGCTGGATGCGATCTCCGATGAAATGCTCGCACGCTACCAGACCCATGCAGACTTTTACGACAGCCGACCGAGCCTGGAACAGGACCCTGGCAATTTCTACCGCTATGCCAACAAGCTCAGCTACCTCACCGGCCCGGCGCTGCTCACCGAGATGGTCGATCGCCATCTACCCGGGCTGCGGACCCTGCGCCAGATCATCAACTTGCACATCATGCCACGCGTCAACACCTACCCATTCATCGACGCCTCACAGGCCAATGCTGCCCTGAAGCAATTGCTGCCCCTGAACCGTTTTGCCGGCGTCGGCGGCAATCACTCCTGGGTTCGCAACTGAAATGCATGGGGAACTGAACGGGCCTGGCGGCGCCCTTCAGATCGAGCGACGCATGGGCGCCGCTCGATGTCCCAGGTGACGAGCCTGCTAACGAGGCTACCTGTCAGCCCCCGTCAAGGAGCCCGGTGCACCTTGCTCATCAACTCCGCCTCGGCCTGGGTCAGGCCGCAGCTCTGGGTCAACTCATCGACACTCGCCCCCATCCCAACCAGCTTGGCCGCCTGGCTAAAGGTAACGTTGCTGGGGTCGCGCTGCTCGAGGCGCTCCAGCCGGTCTGGCAGGGTAGCCACCGTCGCACGCAGCTCATGGATGGCCTCACCCATGCGCACAGTGCCGTTCTGGTAGTCATCCAGACGCTTGGCCAAGTCCTTGATGCGCTGGTCACGCAGCGCATCGCCCTCGGCCTGCTGCGCAGCCAGCTCGCGCTGGCGCTTGCTGTAGTTGAGGAAAAACCACAGGCTCAGCGCCCAGGCCAGCGCCAGGAAGATGACAGCAACCTCTAGGATCAACTCAGATGTTCTCCAGCTCGGACCACTCTTCCTCGGTCATCATCTTGTCCAGTTCGACCAGGATCAGCAGTTCGCCATTCTTGTTGCACACGCCCTGAATGAACTTGGCCGACTCTTCGTTACCCACGTTCGGCGCGGTCTCGATTTCGGACTGGCGCAGGTAAACCACTTCGGCCACGCTGTCGACCAGAATGCCGACCACTTGCTTGTCGGCTTCGATGATGACGATACGGGTGTTGTCGGTCACTTCGGTCGGCATCAGGCCAAAACGCTGACGCGTGTCGATCACCGTCACCACGTTACCGCGCAAGTTGATGATGCCCAGCACGTAGCTCGGCGCACCCGGCACCGGGGCAATCTCGGTGTAGCGCAGGACTTCCTGCACCTGCATCACATTGATGCCGTAGGACTCGTTGTCCAGACGGAAGGTAACCCACTGCAGGATCGGATCTTCGGAACCTTGTGCAGACGACTTTTTCATTCCCCTACCCTCAAAATCCGCCGTTGGCGGTATGTTCTGTGTCATTTCTGTTTGGCGTGCATCTGCTTGACCGCACCGCTGGCGATCAGCTCGGCCAGTGCGGCGACGTCGAGCAGTGCGCACATGTGTTCGATTACGGTGCCGGCCAGCCACGGGCGCTGGCCACGCTGGCTGCGCCACTTGATCTCCGACGGGTCCAGGCGCAGCGAGCGGCTGACCTGATGCACCGCCAGCCCCCATTCGTAGCCCTGTACCGAAATCACGTACTGCAGGCCCTGGCGAAAATCATCGCGGTAGCGGTCGGGCATTACCCAACGCGCAGTGTCCAGCACCTTCAGGTTGCCGGCCTGGCAGGTCAGGATGCCGAGGAACCAGTCGGGCTGGCCGAACAGTGGCGTCAGCTCCTGGCCAGCCAGGGTGTAGATCGAGCCCAGGCACACCAACGGCACCGCCAGGGTCAGGCCGGCAACGTCGAACAGCAGGCATTCGAACGGCTCGGCCGCCCACACCGGACGACCGTCGACAGTGGCCGGGGGTACGGGCAGGTTGGGTGCCGGCAGATGCACATCGACCAGCGGCACAGCCGGTTCCACGGTTTGTTCTTCGACCAGTACCGGGATGCTGGCTTCGGCCACGACCTCCTGCTCGACCACCGTCACCACCGGGGCTTCCACCGGCATCACGCTGGGCAGTACCGCCAGACGGGGTTCGGCGAACGGCCGCGGGGCAAAGCTGGCGGCGGCGGCTTCGGCGGGCTCAGGCCGGGCTGGCTGTCGGGCATCGCGTGCCTGCTCCTCGCGCACCGCCTCGGCGAACTCATCCGCCACTGCCGGCTGCTCGCTCAGGTCTTCGGCCTCGGTGGCCTCCTGCAGCAGGCCGTCCAGGTACGATTGCAGGGCCATCTGGGGCCGGGTGCTGGTTTGCCGGGTTTGAGTCATCAGGCCACCTGCACTGCGGTCTTGTAGGTGAGCAGGTGCTTGAGCAGCGCCCGGTAGGCGATCAACCCACGGCTCTTGCTGTCGAACTGCGAAGGCGTGACGCCCTTGCGACTGGCATCACGCAGGCGCGTATCCACCGGGATGTAGCCCTGCCACACATGCTGCCCGTAGGTGTCACGCAGCAACTTGAGGGTGCCCAGCGACGCCTGGGTACGACGGTCGAACAGGGTCGGTACGATCTGGTACGGCAGCGCCTGCTTGCGCGAACGGTTGACCATGGCCAAGGTGCCGACCATGCGCTCCAGGCCCTTCACGGCGAGGAACTCGGTTTGTACCGGGATCACAAGCTGCTGGCTGGCGGCCAGGGCATTGACCATCAGCACACCCAGCAAGGGTGGGCTGTCGATCAGGGCATAGTCGAAATCCTGCCACAGCTGCGCCAGACTCTTGGCGATTACCAGGCCCAGGCCATTCTGCCCTGGCGACTGGCGCTCCAGCACCGCCAGGGCGGTACTCGACGGCAGCAGCGAAATGCGCTCATCGCTGGTGGGCAGCAGCAGTTGCCCGGGCAAGCCTTCGGGCACCGTGCCCTTGTGCAGGAACAGGTCGTAGCAGCTGTGCTCCAGGGCGTCCGGGTTGTGCCCGAAGTAGCTGGTCATCGAGCCGTGCGGGTCGAGGTCGACGACAACCACGCGCTTGCCGGCCTCGGCCAGCAGGCCGGCCAGGGCAATGGTAGTGGTGGTCTTGCCGACACCACCTTTTTGATTGGCTACTGCCCAGACTCTCATCAAGCAAACTCTATCTATTGATTTGGCAGGGACACTGTAGAAACAACCGTCATGCGCAAAACTTCAAAGCTCGCACTCTCCTCTGTGGGAGCGGGCAAGCCCGCGAACACCGGCGTAGCCGGTGCCATTCACCGAGTCGCTGGCTTCGCGGGCATGCCCGCTCCCACAGGGGGCGGCGGCACATTCAAAATCGTGTTCGTATCAGCGACGGGGAATTGACGTATCACGGCCTCGCTACCGTTGCTTGTATTGCCGGTGCACTTTGTGTGCCAGCGCGGCGCAATGCGGCATCCGGTGTGGCATTGGCGCTGCCCGAGCCTGTCAGGCTGCGGCGCACTTCCAGGTTACGGGAAATCACCAGTACCACCCGGCGGTTGCGGGCGCGCCCTTCGGCGGTATCGTTGCTGGCCACCGGCTGGTACTCGCCATAGCCCACCGAAGCCATGCGCGCCGGGTTGACGCCCTCCATGGCCAGCAGCCGCACGATGCTGGCCGCGCGCGCCGAGGACAACTCCCAGTTGGTGGGGTACTGCGCGGTGCGGATCGGCAGGTTGTCGGTGAAGCCTTCGACGTGCACCGGGTTGGCAAACGGCTTGAGGATGTTGGCCACCTTCTCGATGATCGCAAACGCCTTGTCACTGGGCATCGCGTCACCACTGCCAAACAGCAGCGACGAGTTGAGCTCGATCTCCACCCACAGCTCGTTGCCGCGCACAGTCATCTGGTCGCTGTTGATCAGGTCGCCGAAGGCATCGCGCACGTCATCGCTGATGGTTTTCAACGGGTCGACATTGGTCGCCGCCAGGCCCGCTTCGGTCTGCTCGCTGTCTTTGACCAGCGGTTGGGCCGGGCGAACGCTCAGCGGCTGCTCATCGCCAATCGGGATCGGCTTCATGCTGCGCTCGGGGTCGTTGAATACCCCTAGCAAAGCCTGGGAAATAACCTTGTACTTACCCTCGTTGATCGAGGAAATGGAATACATCACCACGAAGAAGGCGAACAGCAACGTGATGAAGTCGGCGTACGACACCAGCCAGCGCTCGTGGTTTTCGTGTTCCTCGGTATGACGACGGCGACGCATGGGTTACTCCATGAAGCCTTGCAGCTTCAGCTCGATCGAGCGCGGGTTTTCACCTTCGGCAATCGACAGCAGGCCTTCGAGCAGCATTTCACGGTAGCGCGACTGGCGCATGACGATGGCCTTGAGCTTGCTGGCGACCGGCAATAGCACAAGGTTGGCACTGGCCACACCGTAAATGGTGGCGACAAAGGCCACGGCAATGCCATTGCCCAGTTGCGACGGGTCGGCCAGATTGCCCATCACATGGATAAGGCCCATGACCGCCCCGATGATGCCGATGGTCGGCGCATAGCCGCCCATGCTTTCGAATACCTTGGCTGCCTGGATGTCACGGCCTTCCTGGGTAAGGAAGTCGACCTCAAGGATGCTGCGGATTGCTTCCGGCTCGGCGCCATCCACCAGCAGTTGCAGGCCCTTGCGCGCATAGGGGTCGGGCTCGCTGTCCGCTACCCCTTCCAGGCCCAGCAGGCCTTCTTTGCGAGCGGTCAGGCTCCAGTTCACCACACGGTCGATGCCGCCCGCCAGATCGACCCGCGGCGGAAACAGGATCCAACGCAAAATCTGCAAGGCACGCTTGAACGACGACAGCGGCGACTGCAACAACGCCGCCGCCAGGGTGCCACCCAGCACGATCAGAGCCGCCGGGCCATTGACCAGAGCACCGACATGACCGCCTTCAAGGAAGTTGCCACCGACGATGGCAACGAAAGCCAGAATCAAACCGATCAGGCTGAGGACATCCATCAGACGCACGCCTCCACCAGGTGCTTGCCGATTTCATCCAGGCTGTACACGGCATCCGCCAGGTTGGCCTTGACGATGGCCATGGGCATGCCATAAATCACGCAGCTGGCTTCATCCTGGGCCCACACCGTGCTGCCCCCCTGCTTGAGCAGGCGCGCGCCCTCGCGGCCATCGGCGCCCATGCCGGTGAGCACCACCGACAACACCTTGTCACCGTACGACTTGGCCGCCGAACCGAAGGTGATGTCCACGCACGGTTTGTAGTTCAGGCGCTCGTCGCCGGGCAGGATCTTCACCGTGCCACGGCCATCGATCATCATCTGCTTGCCACCGGGGGCCAGCAGGGCCAGGCCCGGGCGCAGCATATCGCCGTCTTCGGCTTCCTTGACGCTGATGCGGCACAGCTTGTCCAGGCGTTCGGCAAACGCTTTGGTGAAGGCCGCCGGCATGTGCTGGATCAACACGATCGGCGCCGGGAAATTGGCCGGCAGCTGGGTCAGTACCCGCTGCAGCGCCACCGGCCCACCCGTGGAGGTACCGATGGCCACCAGTTTGTAGGGTTTGCGCTTGGGTGCCGGCGAGTGCGAGGCCGCCGGTGTCGGGGCCACTGCACGGGCAGGCGCTGCCGGGCGCGTCTGCGCCTGGCTGGCGAAAGTGCTGGCGGGCGCTGGCGCGGCGACCGGCGCCGTTCTGGCATAGCTGCCGATCCTGCGGTTGCTGCGCGAAATGGTGTGCACCTTCTCGCACAGCAACTGCTTGACCTTGTCAGGGTTGCGCGAGATGTCCTCGAAGTTTTTCGGCAGGTAGTCCACTGCGCCGGCATCCAGCGCGTCGAGGGTGACGCGGGCGCCTTCATGGGTCAGCGACGAGAACATCAATACGGGCGTCGGGCAGCGCTGCATGATGTGCCGCACGGCGGTAATGCCATCCATCATGGGCATTTCGTAGTCCATGGTGATCACATCGGGCTTGAGCGCCAGCGCCTGGTCGATTGCTTCCTTGCCGTTGGTCGCGGTACCCACTACCTGGATCGTTGGATCCGCCGAGAGGATTTCCGAGACACGGCGGCGGAAGAAACCAGAATCATCCACCACCAGGACCTTGACTGCCATAAACACTCCATTAGGCGGCGCAACCCGCCAGGGCGCGCCACCGAAATCAAATACGCCGCGCGGCGTAACGCTTGAGCATGCTCGGGACGTCGAGAATCAACGCGATGCGACCGTCGCCGGTAATGGTGGCCCCGGACATGCCCGGGGTGCCTTGCAGCATCTTGCCCAGCGGCTTGATGACCACTTCTTCCTGGCCCACCAGTTGGTCAACGACAAAACCGATGCGCTGGGTGCCGACCGACAGAATCACCACGTGGCCTTCGTGCTGCTCTTCGTGCACCTGGCCCTGGACCAGCCAGCGCTTGAGGTAGAACAGCGGCAGCGCCTTGTCGCGCACGATCACCACTTCCTGGCCATCGACCACGTTGGTGCGCGACAGGTCGAGGTGGAAGATCTCGTTGACGTTGACCAGCGGGAAGGCGAACGCCTGGTTGCCCAACATCACCATCAGGGTGGGCATGATCGCCAGGGTCAGCGGCACCTTGATGACGATCTTGGAGCCTTGGCCCTTGGCCGAGAAAATGTTGATCGAGCCGTTGAGCTGGGAGATCTTGGTTTTCACCACGTCCATGCCCACGCCACGCCCGGACACATCGGAAATCTCGGTCTTGGTCGAGAAACCAGGGGCGAAGATCAGGTTGTAGCAGTCCGACTCGCTCAGGCGCTCGGCGGCGTCCTTGTCCATCAGGCCCTTTTCCACGGCCTTGGCGCGCAGGATGTTCGGGTCCATGCCCTTGCCATCGTCCGAGATCGACAGCAGGATGTGGTCGCCTTCCTGTTCGGCCGACAGCACTACGCGGCCGGTACGTGCCTTGCCAGACGTTTCACGCTCCTCGGGCATCTCGATACCGTGGTCGACCGCATTGCGCACCAAGTGCACCAGCGGGTCGGCCAAGGCTTCTACGAGGTTCTTGTCAAGGTCGGTCTCTTCGCCGACCAGCTCCAGATTGATCTCTTTCTTCAACTGGCGCGCCAGGTCGCGGACCAGGCGCGGGAAGCGGCCGAAGACTTTCTTGATCGGCTGCATACGGGTTTTCATCACCGCGGTCTGCAGGTCGGCGGTGACCACGTCAAGGTTGGACACGGCCTTGGACATGGCCTCGTCGCCGCTGTTCAGGCCCAGGCGCACCAGACGGTTACGCACCAGCACCAGTTCGCCGACCATGTTCATGATCTCGTCCAGGCGCGCGGTATCGACGCGTACCGTGGTTTCCGCTTCGCTGGCGGCATGCTTTTCAGCGGCCGGGGCCGGCGCGCGAGGCGCCGCGGCAGGTTTGCTGGCCGGCGAAGGCGCTGGCGCTGGCGCGGCAGCGGGCTTGGTCACTGGCGGGCTTTCGGCCTTGGCGGCAGCCGGCGCTTGCGCCTGGACAGCAGCCGGGGCCTCTACAGCGGCAACATCGCCACCGAACTTGCCCTTGCCGTGCAACTGGTCCAGCAGGGCTTCGAACTCGTGCTCGCTGATTTCATCGCTGGCGGCACTGTTGTCGGGTGCGGCAGGCGCTGGTGCCTGGGCGGCTGGCAAGGCGCCAGCCTGGAAGGTGCCCTTGCCATGCAGCTGGTCGAGCAGCGATTCGAATTCGGCGTCGGTGATCTCATCACTGACCGCTTCGCTGCTGACGGCCACCGGCGGCGCGGCAACCTCGGCGTTGAACTGGCCCTTGCCGTGCAACTGGTCGAGCAGCGATTCGAACTCGGCGTCGGTGATTTCATCACCCGCACCGCTGACAGTCTCGCCCTGCATCTGCTCGTCGGCCGCCGCTTGCGCCTTGATCGCATCGAGCGAATCGAGCAACTGCTCGAATTCACTGTCAGTGATGTCCTGGTGTTGCTCCTCGGCCTCGGCCGGCGCGGCAACCGACACGTCGGCAACCGGCGCCGGTGCAGGCGCTGCAACAGTTTCGGCTGCGCCAGGTTCGGCCAAGCGCGACAACGCTGCCAGCAGTGCGGGGGTGGCCGGTGTCACTTCGGCACGCTCGCGCACCTGGCCAAACATGCTGTTGACCGTATCCAGTGCCTCGAGCACCACATCCATCAGTTCCGCATCGACCCGGCGCTCACCTTTGCGCAGGACGTCGAACACGTTCTCGGCGATATGGCAGCACTCCACCAGCTCGTTCAGCTGGAGGAAGCCGGCGCCCCCTTTTACAGTGTGGAAACCGCGAAAGATCGCATTGAGCAGGTCGGCATCGTCAGGTCGGCTTTCCAGCTCGACCAGTTGCTCGGACAATTGCTCAAGAATTTCGC
>PJTY01000465.1_pt1 | contig 20623 bp, 18 predicted proteins | sample 1512121 | NCBI WGS metagenome assembly PJTY01 (sample SAMN08177680, study PRJNA422409) | Soil metagenome, whole genome shotgun sequencing project. | isolation source: Soil enriched (2) on filter paper: alkali lignin treatment | place: USA: Madison | collected 2015-01-15 | reverse complement strand
GTTGATCGGCGGCAGGGTGCCGAGCGAGACCGGACCGGGATTGACCTGGCTGCCGGCGATCCTCTGGCCGTTGACGACGAGATCGACGGTGGAGGGCAGGGCGGCGCTCCCCGCGAATTCGGGTAGCGGATAGGTCACGATGTCCGGCCGCACCGAGAAATCGCGGAGAGATCTGCGCCCCGCCCAGCCGGATTGCTGGTGCCCAGGGGAGGGTGCGGGTGATGATGTCGCCCGCTTCCACCGTCGTCATGCTGCGCTCGTCGGACCAGCGCCAATATGTGTCGTAACGGATGTAGGGGCGGTGGCGGCGGTCTTCGGAGGTGTTGCCCGGAGAGGTGCTGACGACGCCGGTGGTCGAGACCATGCCGAACTTACCGAACACCCGCGCCTCGTGCCAGAGCGAGGCCTGGAGGGGCAGACCCCCGCCGCCGGTGAGGAAGGCGTCGTAGTTGAGCAGGGCGCCGGTGTCCCGCTTCGCCCGCTCGTGGGGGCGGCCGTGCGGGCCGATCTGCTGGTTAGGGAGATAGTCGGGCAGAACGGTGAGGTGCAGTTGCTGGCGTGCGGAATCGTAGTCGGCACTCACCCCGTCCAGCGTATCGAGGAACAGCTTTTCATCGGTCGTGTGCAGTACCATCCCTGCGCGGCGCAAGTCCGCCGTGCGGAGCTGGAAGCGGTTGTCGCGCTTGAGCACCGAAGCTAGCACGCCGCTGGCCATGCCGTTGACGTAGAGTTCGAGTTGTAGCGTCTGCTCGGCGTCGAAATCCGCCCGGTCGACCGGCGGCGGCAGGTCGGAGAAGAAATCCGCGCGCGGGGCCGCATCGGGGGCGTCCGGTGCATCGGGCGCAGCGAGGCAGTCCGTTGCGAGCAGCAGCGCGACGACGCCGGTGGCGATCCCGGTCGGGACTCGCTTCGGACGTCTCCGCGATGGCTCGGCTCCGGACACTTGCGGATCATTCCGGCAGATGCTCGATATGGGCCAGCGCCCTGCCGTTCAGCGTTGCCGTCAACACGCCTTGAACATCCGTGCCCTCAGGCAGCGGCCAGCGCATGGTCGCGCCGGGCAGGACGTAGCCGAACAGCCCCTCGCCAAGGCCGGAGCGCTTGCCGGTACGCGAAAAGGCGACATCGCTGAGCCGCGCGTGCCCGGTGCCGCTGTTGCGGATTTCGATGTAGCGGCCCTGGCCGTCGCTTCCGGTCTTCCAGCCGAGCTGCGGCGGCGGGGGAACGGCTTTCTTGTTGCCATCTCCGGTCTTGGCAAGCGAGAACAGCGGCAGCGAATAGCGCATCCGGAATGTCACTGCGGCACCCTGAGTGCCGCTGGGCGTGGCTGCGGCGTCGGCGGTCGGGATCTGGTCGACGATGACGCGGTAGGGCTTTTCGGGAACGCCGGGCGGCGGCACCAGCCGGGTCAGGCGGATGAGCTGGCGCTGGCCTGGTTCGATGCTGAGGATCGGCGGGGTGCCGAGAATGTCCTTCTGCTCGCCATAGAGGTCCTCGCCGTTCTGCTGGGTCCAGGCGAAGATGCGGATCTGCAAGGTGATCGGCGCCTTGCCGGGGTTCTCCAGCCAGAGCGCCGCTGCCGGGGCATCGCCCTCGATTACCGGGCTGATCGGCCAGATCAGCAGCGAACCCGGCGACTGCGCGGCGACTGGAAGAGGCAGGAGGATCGCGAGGAAGCAGAGCATCGCCAGGCCGAGGAAACGGAAGACAGTGCGCATCGGCGGGCTCCTGGAAACATGTCGGGTCACCATGCGAGAGTGACGGTCAGGGTGTCGGTATAAGTGCCCGGCGGCAGCGTTCCGGGCAGGGTCAGCGTGGCGTAGATCGGCAGGCGCACGTCCTCGCTGTTGCTCGTGGTGATCACGGAGTTGTACGCGGTGCCGATGGCTATCGGCAGCGTGCAGGCGGCATCGCGGCACAGGGTATAGGGAATGCGCGAGGTGGTTGCGGCGCGCTGGAGGTTGCGCTGGCCGCTGCTGGAATGGGTGCCGCCATCGATGGTCATGCTCAGGGTGACGCCCTGCGTGCAGCGCAGGCGCATGGTCTGCCCCGTCGTGGAGGTGGCCGTGCGCTGCTGGGTGGAGAACGTCGAGGCGGTGCCGAAGTTGAGCGTGCCGATCTGGCCCGCATTGCCGCTGGCGCCCAGTCCGTCGACCAGGCAACCGGGCGTGACTGTCGCGGTGACGTCGAACGTCTGGGAGGTGGCGGCATCGGCGCGCACCGGCAACAATGCCACGGCGATCGCGCCGAAGACGGTCAGGCGGGCGAGGAAGACAGGCGAAACAGGCCTCCTCGCCCCGAGGGGGCGGGCAGCGGTCATGATGGGTGGCGGATATCGCCTAGAGGACGAGAACGACCGTGACGATATCCGTGTAGGTGCCGGGCGAGAGACCTGCCGCCCCGAAGGCGCGGCCATAGACGTTCACCGTCTGCGCGGCCCCGGTGCTGGACAGCGGGATCGTCCCGCCGATCGGGATCACCGTGGTGCGCCCCGCGTCGCTGTAGAGATTGTAGGTGACGAACTGCCCGGCGGTCGTGGTGTTCAGCATCGCACGGACGCCTGTACCCGTGCCGGAACCGTCGTGCTGGCCGGCGCGGAACGAGAGCGAGGGCGTGACGCCGTTGCTGCACTGGATGGTGAAGCCCGTTGCGCCGCTCAATACCTGGGCATCGACTTGCGTGAAGAGCGTATTCTGCGTTCCGAAGTTCAGCGTGCCGAACGTGACGTTGGCGGAGCCGTTGTCGTAGTTCTGGCCATTGATGATGCACCCTGCCTGGAGCGTCAGGGTGGCATTGATGGTTCCGGTGATGTCGGCCTGGGCCGGTGCCGCAAGCAGCAAGGCCACCGACAGACCCGTTGTGGCGAGAATAGTCCTCAACACCTCTGCACCTCTCTTTGCTACCAGCCCGCATTTTCGCGGGGAATTCGCGTGGCTTTTGCAATCCTAATCTGAGTGTTGCTTACGGAGTTCCTTTCGTCTTCGTTGAATTGGCTCCGGAATGAACCCATTGTGCCGCACTCGATTGTGCGGATCTCGGTGGCATCGCAGATTTTATCGAGATATCAGCGGCATGAGGACGGTTCGATATATCTTCAAATCGCCCGGTATTTTACTGCCAAAGCGGACATGCTTCTTGCGACTGCTTCCGCGTCGCATCGAATTTCCGGTGAAAAAATCGAAGGTTAACAAGGCTGGCCGTCGCTGGACGGTTTTGCAGGGCGTGGAGTCGCACTTTGCGGACGTTCCCGCGAACTTTCCGGCAACAATGTTGCAAATTGTTAAAAAACGCCGGTTTTCCGCGGGGCGTGGCCGTCGGGTTCCTATAACGATTGCAACCGCACTCGGCCCGGGAGGATCAGCCCCGGTGCCGGGCTTTGCGGTGCTTTTCTCTCGCCTCCCCCCAATCGAGAACCGCCATGACACGACTTCGTGCCTTCCTGAACAGACAGAATCTATCGACCAAAGTGGCTCTCATGACCGTCGGCGCACTGGTCATGTTGTCGGCCGTGCTCTTCGTCGGCACCCGTTTGTTGCTCGTGCAGGATGCCCGCGCACAGGGCGAGGAACGACTCGATACCAACATGCGCGTGGCCTGGTCCGTGCTCCAGCGGAGCGGGCTTGATTACGCGGTGCGGGACGGCAAGCTCTACGTCGGCGAAACGCCGCTCAACGACGACAATGCCGCGGTCGACCGCATGAAGGAACTGGTCGGCGGCACCGCCACCGTCTTCATGGGCGACATGCGGGTGGCGACCAATGTCCTCAAGGAGGACGGAAGCCGCGCCCTCGGCACCCGGCTCGCCGACGGGCCGGTCAAGGACACCGTGCTCGGCAAGGGCCAGCCCTATCGCGGCGAGGCGGATATCCTGGGCACCCGCTATTTCACCGCCTACGATCCGATCAAGGACCCGAGCGGGCAGGTGATCGGCGTACTTTACGTGGGCGTTTCCGCCGATGAATTCTATCACAATGTCGACAATCTGGGCTGGCACATCCTGCTGCTCGCCGTCGTCGTCGCGGTGATCGCCGCCGCGCTGTGCATGCGCGGTGCCCGCAAGCTCTTCGCGCCGCTGGAAACCGCGAGCGCCACGATGATGCGGCTGGCCAAGGGCGACAACCATACGGAGATCGCCGAAACCGAACGGCCGGACGAAATCGGCGGCATTGCCCGCGCGCTGCTGGTGTTCCGCGATGCCGCCGTCGCCAAGGAAGCCGCCGACCTGGAACAGCGGCAGGTGGTCGAACGCTTGGCCGGAAGCCTGGCGCAGCTTTCCGCCGGAGACCTCACGGCCGAGATCGTTCACGCCTTCCCCGGCACGTATGAAGCCCTGCGGACGAACTACAATTCGGCCCTCACCGAGCTGCGCGGCCTGATCGGGGCTACGGGCGAAAGCACGATTTCAATCCGCGGCAGTTCGTTCGAAATCGCCCAGGCCTCTGAAGACCTTGCCCGCCGGACCGAGGCGAGTGCCGCCAGCCTGGAGCAGAGTTCGGCGGCGCTGCTGGAAATCGACAATGGCCTCAAGGCCGGAGCGACGGCGGCGGCGGAAACCGTCACCCGCGCGGACGAGGCGATCGCCACGGTCGGCGGCGGGCGCGTGGTGGCGGCCGAAGCGGTCGATGCGATGCGCCGCGTTTCGGACAGCGCGACCAATATCGACGGCGTGATCGAGGGTCTCGACAAGATCGCCTTCCAGACCCGCGTGCTCGCCATGAACGCTGCCGTCGAGGCGGGCCGGGCGGGCGAGGCCGGGCGCGGCTTCGCGGTCGTGGCCGATCTCGTCTCGGCGCTGGCCAAGCGTTCGGAAGACGAAGCCCGCAGCGCCCGCGAGCAGCTTACCGTGACCCAGTCGGAAATCGTCGCCGCACTCGGTGCGGTGGAGCGGGTGGACGGGGCTTTCGAGGGAATCGCCGGGGACGTGGCGCAAGTCCATGTCCTGCTTGGCGGCATGGCCCGCAGCAATCGCGCTTCGGCCACGTCGGTCAGCGAGATCACGGCGGCGATCGGTGCGATGAATATCGCGACGCAGCAAAACGCCGCGATGGTGGAGCAGGCGTCCGCCGCTGCGCGCGGATTGACCGAGGAAGTCGACAGGCTGGCCGCGCAGGCCTCGCAGTTCAAGGTCGCCTGAGTCCGTGATGGGCCGGGTGCTTCGGTGCCCGGCTCTTTTCCCGTTCAGGGCCGATCAGAATGCCGCGAGGATCGCCATTTCCGGGCGGGAGCGGCCGATCGTGCAGAGCTTCAGGGCGCCCTCCCAGAGTTCCGCGCTGCGCTTGGCGGCTTCGCGCTGGGCGATGGCGACGGCCCCGGCAATGTCCGGTGCCTTGAATTCGAGTCTTCTGGCGAGGCCGTGTTCGTCCTCGAAGAACCTCAGGGTGTAGACTTTCATGTCGTTCCTCCAGAGGTGCGCGCCGTGTCCGGCCTTCGCACTTGCGGCATGATGGCTAACCCAATTCTCTCCGTTTCGGAGTGATTTGCGTCAAATCGTTGCTTCGAAACGCCGTGTGGATGGCGATTATGCGCTGTCGGGCGAGTCATCAGGCTGCGACCGAGAGACTCGCTGCGGCAATGCGAAGGTCGGCGACGTAACGGGCGAACTCCGCCTCGGCATCCGCTTCGGGCGGCAGGCGGAGCAGATAGCTGGGATGGACCGTCACCCAGCATGGCGTACCGTCGGGCAGGAGGACGGCGCGTCCCCGTTCCTGCCCGATGGCGACGGCGCGGCCGGTCAGTGAGCGCGCGGCGGTTGCCCCCATGGCGATGACGAGGCGCGGCCTGACGATCGCGCGTTCCTGATCCACCCACCAGCGGCAGGCCTCGATTTCGCCGGTGTTCGGCCGGGCATGAAGGCGGCGTTTGCCGCGCGGCTCGAACTTGAAGTGCTTGACGGCATTGGTCACGTAGGCCCGTGCGCGGTCGATTCCGGCTTCGGCCATGGCGCGGTCGAACAGGGCACCGGCGGGGCCGACGAAAGGCCGTCCGGCCAGGTCTTCCTGGTCGCCGGGCTGTTCGCCGACGATCATGATCTCGGCATCGTGGGGGCCTTCGCCGAAGACGGTCTGGGTGGCGGGTTGCCACAGTGGGCAGCGTCGGCAGCCTGCCGCCTCTTCAGCCAGCCGTTCGAGCGCTTCCGGTCCCCGGCCCCGCACGGGGGCGCTGCGGGCCTGATCGATCATGCCCAGTTCGCGCTTGCGGGCACCGGCGATGAGCTGCGGGACCAGCGCGGTTTCCGGCATGTTCTTCCAGTACTTGCGCGGCATTTCCTTGAGCATGGCGCGGGGCATGACCCGCGCCGGATTGAAGATCGCGCTGTAATAGGCCTTCCAGATGCCTTCGACGGGATCGTCGCCGGGGGCATCGGCGCGGGTGGCGGGCGGGCCTTCGTTCAGCACCGCGCCGTCCCAGTGGAGCGATCCGCGCGGGGTCAGGATCGACCAGCGCATGTTAGTGAAGCGATCGACGAAGAACCCGGCATTGGCGCGCAGGATGTGATGTTCCGGTTCGAACCACGCCACGAAGCGAGGGCCTGCGTCGTCGGTCAATTCGCGGAAGCGGACGAAGGCGTGCATCTTGTGGCTGTCGCGCCGGACGTTGCGGGCAAGGCCTTCGATCCGGCGAATGAGCGGATCGGCGCGATCCTCCAGTGCCTGCGGACGGTCCAGCAGCCGCACGAGCAGGGTGTAAAGCAGCGAGAACCGCTCCGGTTCGCTGTGCAGCGCGGCGTCGCGGGCCAGTTCGAGGAATGGCTTCGACACGCGCAGGGGCGTGGCGGTCGGCAGGACCGGGGTTTCGTTACCGGCCGGATCGGCGAACAGGTCGGTCGCGGAGTCGCCGACCTGCCAGACCACTTGCTCCGGCGGTACTCCCTCGATCGCCAGGGCGCGGGCGGCGGCGCGCCAGCCGTCGAAATCGTCCTCGGTTTCGAGGCGGACCGCGCGCATGGTCAGGCCGCGAACAGTTCCAGCTGCCGCGCGGGCGGCGTCAGCAGCGGGCGCAAGTCGGCGCGGTCGAGCAGGGCGGTGGGCCGCCAGTCGGACGTGACGATGAAGGGCCGCAGCTTCTTCACCGAAACGGTCATGCGCGCCACGTCGTCCAGCCGCAGGGTGCGCCAGCGGCGGGCGGCGACGATGGCGTCCACCGCCTTGATGCCGAGGCCGGGAATGCGCAGCAGCATCTCGCGCGGGGCACGGTTGACGTCGACCGGGAAACGGTCGCGGAACTGGAGCGCCCATGCGAGCTTGGGGTCGATGTCGAGCGGCAGCATCCCGGTGGCGGGATCGGCGGCGGCGCTCACTTCCTGCGGCGAATAGTGGTAGAACCGCATGAGCCAGTCCGACTGATAGAGCCGGTGTTCGCGCATCAGTGGCGGGCGGCGCAGCGGCAGCACGGTGCTGGCGTCGGGGATCGGGCTGAACGCCGAATAATAGACGCGCTTGAGGTCGAACCTGTCATAGAGCGAAGCCGCGCGCGACACGATATCGCGGTCGGTGGCGGCATCGGCACCGACGATCATCTGCGTCGATTGCCCGGCGGGGGCGAAGACGGGGGCGGAGCGGAAGCGCTTGCGGGCGTCGGTGCCGTCCTCGATAGCGGCGCGCATCGTGCCCATCGCGCCTTCGATCCGCGCCTGCGACTTCTCGGGCGCGAGGCGCTGGAGGCCGCTGACGGTCGGCAGTTCGACATTGATCGAGATGCGGTCGGCATGACGGCCCGCCGCCTCGACCAGCGCCGGGTCGGCGTCCGGGATCGTCTTCAGGTGGATATAGCCGCGAAAGTCGTGATCCTCGCGCAGGGAGCGGGCCACTTCGACGATCTGCTCCATCGTGTAGTCCGGCGAGCGGATAATGCCGGAGGAGAGGAACAGTCCCTCGATATAGTTGCGGCGGTAGAAATCGAGCGTCAGGTCCACGACTTCCTTCGCCGTGAAGCGCGCGCGCCGCACGTTCGAGGACTTGCGGTTGATGCAGTAGTGGCAATCGAAGATGCAGCTGTTGGTCAGGAGGACCTTGAGCAGGCTGATGCAGCGCCCGTCCGGCGCATAGGCATGGCAGATGCCGCCGCCGCCGAGCGTTGAGCCGATGCCCTTGCCGGCCTTCGAATCGCGTTTCTTCACCCCGGACGAGGAGCACGAGGCATCGTACTTGGCGGCATCCGCCAGAATCGTCAGCTTTTCGGCCACTTCGAGCGCGGGCATTTCGCGAAAACCTTGTTCTTTCGAGTCCGTGTTGAACGCTCAGACTGACCGAAGGCGAACGTCGATGCAATCAAAATGTTCTGCAAATGTTCTTGCGGTTGATGGTCGCGGCGACAGGCCGTGCCTGCTACATCGCCGGCCATGAAACTTCCGGATTCGAATCCGCTTCCTGCCCTGGACCCCGCTTTCCCTTCGGAAGAACCCGACTTCGTCGTGGTGGACGTCGAGACCGCCTGCGCGCGCGTCAGCAGCATCTGCCAGATCGGCATCGTCGGATTCCGGGAGGGGCGCGAGGTCTTCGCCTATGAAACGCTCGTCGATCCCTGTGACGAATTTTCCACCTTCAACATCCGCATCCACGGCATCTCGCCCGAGCATGTCGCGGGCAAGCCGAACTTCGGCCAAATCCATGCCGTGATTGCCGGGCACCTGACCGGGCGCGTCACCGTGGCGCATTCGGGGTTCGACAAGGGCGCACTGGCGGCGGCCTGCCGGATCGGCGGACTGGACCCGATCGAGACGACCTGGCTCGACAGCGTCCGCGTCGCCAAGCGGGCCTGGCCGCAGCTTGCCAGCCACCGGCTCAACGTGCTTTCGCGTCACCTTGGCCTGCGGCACCGGCACCACGACGCGCTCAGCGACGCGCGGGCGGCGGGCATGGTGATCGTGCGCGCGATGGAGGAGACCGGGATCGACCTCAAGGGCTGGATGGCGAAGCCCGACAAGTCCCGCAAGGTGCCCACCGCCGCGGCGCAGGGGCCGCTCAGGGGGCAGCGGGTGGCTATTCTCGGCGAGGCCCGCGACGGTATTCTCGCGCAGTTCCTGGCGGGCGAGGGGGCGCGCATCGTCTCCGGCGTCGGCACCACCACGACGCTGCTGGTCGTCAGTGCGCGGCATAGTCTCGGGCGCTGGGTGACGGCCGAGGCGCAGTATCGCAAGGCCGAGGACCTGCGCCGTGCGGGCGGGCGGATCGAGATCCTTACCGAAGCGGAGCTGCGGACCCGGCTGTCGGGCGCGGGGGTTCCAGGCTGACGCGCACCGCGTCCATTTCCGCGAAGAACAGGCTGCGGGCCTCTGCGGAGAACGGGTTGCTCTCGATGGCGTGGCTGACGCCGGGGGCATCGTGGCGCACCATCTCCACCGCCTGCCGGATCAGGTCGAAGCTGCGCGTGGTGATGCGCGCGGGCAGGGGATCCATGCGGAGCAGGGCCTTGGCGATGAGGTGGGTGAGGCCCTGGGTGAAGGCCGCCTCCCGGTCGTGCTCTTCCGGCGAGGCCAGCACGATCGACAGTCCGAACCGCTTGCGCAGGAAGGCGGCGACGCGCCCGGCGGCACGGCCGCGCAGCGGGCAGATCACCATCTTCAGGCCTTTCGTTCCCGCACGAATGCTCTGCGGGCCGAACATCGGATGGGTGGCGATGAGGTCGACATGCGGCGGCAGTTCCGCGCGAAGGATTTCGGCGGGCTCCACCTTGGTCGAGCAGACATCCATGACGACCGTGCCGGGGCGAAGCAGCGGCGCGATCTCGCGGCAGACTTGTGCCAGCACCGAAAGCGGAACCGCGATCACCACCAGGTCGCAGCGGCAGACCGCCTGAAGATCGGCCATCGTCACGCCCTCCACGGGCGATTCGGTGATGCCGGGATCGGTCGCGAGGACGCGGAACCAGGGCCGCAGATAGCGCGCGGAAAGCTGCCCGAAAGCTCCTAATCCGATGATGCCCAGCGATGGGCCTTGCTGCGACTGACTATGTTCCGGGAAATTCACGACCAGGGGGCCTCTGACTGGGGCTGCCTAACCGTTGGTTTCGCTGGGGAAGAGTTCAACCGCTGGTCACGCAGCGGTTGAGAACGACAAGATACTCACCGCCGATCAGCGGTAGTAATAGCTTCCTGCAAGGGCGAGCATGCTTGTCATGGCCTTGGGGCTAGGCGGCGCGATCGGGCCTGTCAACCGACTTGGCCGAAAGTCACCGTCACCCGCAGGCCCGGCCCGGCATCCTCCAGCACCAGCCGCGCGCCCAATCGCTCGGCCGAGGACTGGACGATCGCAAGGCCGAGGCCGCTGCCGGAAGGACCGTTTTCGCCCTGGAGGCGGGCGAAGCGGGCCATGGCCTGTTCGCGCTGTCCGGCGGGAATGCCGGGGCCGTCGTCGCTGACGATCAGGTGCGTGCCTGCCTCGTCCTTACGCAGGGCAATGGTGACCTTGCCGCCGGGCCGGTTGTAGCGGATCGCATTGTCGACGAGGTTCGAGAGCATCTCGTAGACCAGCGAGCGATGGCCCAGTACCTGAAATTCGGGCCCCGGAAATTGGGAATTTTCCTCGCTGTCGAGCAGGAGTTCGACATCGGCCTCGATCGCCTGGCGGATGCGGCGGGAGATCGCCCGGCGGCTGACTTCCACCAGATCGACCTGCTCCAGCGGCGGCAGCGTTCCCGCCTCGTCGGCGCGGGCGAGCGTCAGGAGCTGGGTGAGCAGACGTTCGAGACGGTCGGTAGCCTCGTCGATCTCCTGAAGCGCTTCGTCCGAGCCGCGCCGGGCCAGCGCGACCTGCACTTTCAGCACCGAGAGCGGCGTGCGCATCTGGTGCGAGGCATCGGCGGTGAAGCGGCGCATGGCGCTGGTGGCATCGTCGAGCCGGGTCAGCAGACGGTCGAACGAGCGCGACAGCGGTTGCAGTTCTGCGGGCAGGGGGCCGGTGCGCAGTGGCGAGAGGTCCGGCGCGGCGCGGGTGTCGCGCGCCTCGATGGCGGCGCGCAGTTCGGCGAGCGGGCGCAGGCTCCAGCCCAGCGCCGGGCGGATCAGTGCGAGCGCGAAGCCGACCAGCACCACTTCGCCCAGCAACAGGGCCGTCATCAGCCGCTGGCGCAGGGCATTGCGGTTGTCGAGCGTCTCGGCCACCTGCACCACCACCGGCGCTTGCACGCGCGGCAGGTCTCGCCGCACTTCGCCGATGCGAATGCGCTGGCCGCGATATTCGGCATAGCGAAAACGCGGCTCCTCGGTGGACAGGCTCGCAAGGTCGGGCGCGGGCAGGTCGGCGTAGCCGGTCAGCAGTTCGTTGCCCACGGCGATGCGGTAGTAGACATTGTCGCGCTCGGAATTCTCCAGCATGCCGAAGGCGGCGGGCGGCAGGTCCAGGGTGACGTCGCCGCGCTCCACCTGCACGGTCTCGGCAATGGCGCCCAGCGCGCCGCCCAGCACGCGGTCGTTGGTGCGGCGCACGACATCGGAGATCAGCGCCCAGCCGATCACGCCCAGCGCCAGTGCCGCGATCACCAGCGGACCCAGCATCGCGATGCCGAGCCGGCGGCGCAGCGAAAGCGCTCGTTTGGTCGTGTCCTCGGCGGCCGTCACGAACGGTCGAGCATGTAGCCGACCCCGCGCACGGTGCGGATCGCCGGGCCGTCCGGCGCCAGCTTGCTGCGCAGGCGGGTGACGTTGACTTCCAGCGCATTGGAACCGACCGGATCGTCGAAGCCGAAGACTTCGGCCTGCAAGGTCTCGCGCGAGACGATCTGCCCGGCGCGCGCGGCCAGCGCTTCCAGCACGGCCCATTCGCGGCGGCGCAGTTCGATCAGGCGTTCCCCCACTTCGACGCGCCCGGTGGAGCGGTTGATGGTCATCGCACCGATCCGCATTTCCGGCGCGGCATCGCCGCCTCGCCGCCGTCCGAGCGCGCGGACGCGGGCTTCCAGTTCCTCGACGTCGAAAGGCTTGCGCAAGTAGTCGTCGGCGCCGAGGTCCAGCCCCCGCACCCGGTCGTCGAGGCCGTCGCGGGCGGTGAGCATCAGCACCTGCACCTGATCGCCGCGCGCCCGCAGCCGGGCCAGCACTTCGAATCCGTCGATATCGGGCAGGCCGACGTCGAGAATCACCAGCGAGTAAGGCTCCGTCGCCGCCACCGAAAGCGCGTCCTCGCCGCTGGCGACATGGTCGATCGCGTGGCCCGCCGCGCGCAGCAGAGAGATTACCCCGCGCGCGAGCGGGGCGTCATCCTCGACGATCAGGATGCGCATGACGGCACTTTTCGGTGAAAGGTGGATGACAGCTTCGGATCGTAGGACATGTCTGACAGCTTATCCGACATCAGATGCGGAAAGCGAGAGGATACGGGAATGCGCAGCTTCATCACGGTTCTGGCACTTGCAGCGACAGTCGCGTTTCCCGCGATGACCGCGCCTGCCGATGCCCAGCGCCCGAGCCGGCCGATACAGCGTCCGGCGGGCTACCCGCGTTCCTACGACAGCCTCATTGCCGATGCCCGCACCGAAGGCACCGTGCGCATCTATGCCAATGCCGACAAGGCGGAGATGGTGCCGGTGGTCTCGGCCTTCCGGCGGCTCTATCCGGGCATCCAGGTGCTCTATGCCGATCTCGGTTCGGCGGAACTCTACCGTCGCTACACGCAGGAAGTCCGTTCGAAGACCTACTCTGCGGATATCGTCTGGTCTTCGGCGATGGACCAGCAGGTCAAGCTCATCAACGACGGCTATGCGCAGCAATATGCCAGCCCCGAGAAGCCCGCGCTGCCGGAAACGGCGGTGTGGAAGAACATGGGCTTCGGCGTCACGGCCGAGCCGATCGGGATCGTCTACAACAAGAAGCTGGTTCCGGCGGCGCAAGTGCCGCAGAGCCACCAGCAGCTTGAGCAGCTTCTGCGCCATCGCCGCGCCGCGTTCATCGGCAAGGTCGCGACTTTCGACCCGGCGCGTTCGAACGTGGGCTATCTCTACCTTTCGCAGGATTTCCAGATCACCCGCGACACCCGCAGCCTCGTCGAGGCCATGGCGGCGACACGGCCGGTGCTGCTTACCCACACCGAGGAGATGCTTCAGGGCGTCGCCTCGGGCAAGCTGGCCATGGCCTACAACGTGATCGGTTCCTACGCGCTGGAACGGGCGCGGCGCGATCCGAACATCGGCGTCGTTTTTCCGCGCGACTACACCATCGTCACCTCGCGCATCGCCTTCATCTCTCGCGAGGCGCGCCATCCGGCCGCTGCGCGGCTGTTCCTCGACTTCCTTCTCTCCCGCGCCGGGCAGGCCCAGCTCGCCCGCCACAGTCTCTGGCCGGTGCGCACCGACGTGCCCGCCTCCCACCGCCTTCCTGCGGGACAGGCGCGCGCCGTGCGCGTCGGCCCGCAGCTTCTCGTCAATCTCGATCGCCTGACCCGTCAGCGCTTCCTGCGCGACTGGAACGCGATCCTCGCCTCCGGACACAAGACTCCATGAAGATGTTTGCATCGGGCACTGCGCTCGTCGCCCTGATCGCGGCGACTCCGGCGCTGGCCCAGGAACCGACGAAGGAAGACCTCGCCGAACTCGTGCGTGCGCAGGCTGCGGAGATCGCCTCGCTACGCCAGCGGGTGGAGAAGCTGGAGGCCGGGCAATCGGCTCCGGTCATGGCTGCGGCTCCGCAAGCGCCTGCCGCTGCATCGGAACCTGCCCCGCAAGTCGTGGTGACGCAGCCTTACGCACCGCAGCTCGTCCCGCCCGGCCCGGCCGAGCGCGACATCGAGCGCGTGCGCGCCGCCGCCGTCTCGGCCTCCGGCGTGAGCACGGAATGGGGTGCGGGCCTGCCGGTGTTCCACTCCGCAGACGGCATGTTCAGCTTCAAGCCGCGCGGGCGCATCATCACCGATGTCAGCACCAGCACGGGTTCGAAGTACAGCGGCCGCAACCTCACCACCACCGGCATGCGGGCGCTGCGCATGGGCCTGGAAGGCACGGTCGGCACCCACTTCTTCTACCAGTTCGAAAGCGACTTCTCCGAGAACGAAGTCGATGTCGTCACCGCCTTCATGGGTTGGCGCAACCGCATCGCGCCGGGCATGGACTACGACGTGCGCGTCGGCCACTTGTTCAACGACCGCAGCTTCGAAGGCTCGACGGGTTCGGACTCGACCCCCTTTACCGAGCGTTCGGTGGTCGCCACCGCGATCATCCCGCAGCGGGCCTTCTACGGCCTCGGTGTGATGCCGCGCCTGTTCTGGAAGACCGGCCACGCCTCGCTGACCCTGACCGGCGACCGTATCGACGGCGACCAGTCCACCTCGGATAACCGCACCGTGCTCGCCCGCGCGCACTGGAATCCGATCAAGTCCGACCGTCAGGTGCTGCACCTCGGCGTGTGGGGCTTCGACGAGATGCTCCACCCCGGCAAGAACACGCTGACGCGCAATACGGTGATCGGCGGGCGCTTCAACGGCGCGCTCAGGCTTTCCACCGGCACGCTCATCGGCGGCACCGGCACCACCGGCTACGGCGTGGAACTGGGCGGCTATTCCGGCCCGCTCTGGATCATGGGCGAAGCGGGCGAGCGCCACGCGCGGCTCGACAACGGCCGCCCCGATTTCGTCACCCGCGCCTGGAGCGTTTCGGGCGGCTGGTTCCTCACCGGGGATCTGCCTCCCTACAACCCGCGCCTCGGCAGCTTCGGCCAGCCCAAGGTGCTGCGCCCGGTCTTCGAAGGCGGCCCCGGCGCGATCGAGCTGACCGCGCGCTATGAGAATCTCGAATTCGACGACATCGTCACCCCCGCCCAGGGCTGGGCGGCGACGCTGGGCGTGAACTGGTATCTCAACAGTTTCACGCGCTTCCAGCTCAACGCGATCCACTGGAACACGCAGAACACCGCCGGTGCCTATACCGGCAAGGACGACGGCCAGACCCTCACCGCCCGCGTCGGCGTGACCTTCTGAGCCTTTCATAAATCCATGACAGACATTCGGGGACAATCATGAGTCTCGCCCTTATCGGCTTCCTGATGGTGGCCACTTTCATGACGCTCATCATGACCAAGCGGATGACTCCGCTGGTCGCGCTGGTCGTCGTGCCCACGCTGTTCGCGCTGCTCGCCGGTTTCCATGCCGGGCTTGGCGACATGATGATCGAGGGCCTGACCAAGCTTGCGCCCACCGGCGTCATGCTGCTCTTCGCGATCCTGTTCTTCAGCACGATGACCGATACCGGGCTGTTCGATCCGCTGGTCGGCCGGTTGATACGGCTGGTCCACGGCGATCCGATGCTGATCCTGATCGGTTCGGTGGTGCTCTGCGCGCTCGTCAGCCTCGATGGCGACGGATCGACGACTTACATCATCACGATGGCCGCCATGCTGCCGCTCTACAAGCGTTACGATATGAACCGGCTCTACCTCGTCTGCCTGCTGATGGTGACGAGCGGGGTGATGAACCTGACGCCATGGGGCGGCCCGACCGCACGTGCGGCCAGTGCGCTGAAGCTCGATCCCTCGACGCTGTTCGTGCCGCTGATTCCGGGTATGGTCGCGGGTCTCGCCTTCCTGATCCTGCTGGCGATCCATTTCGGCCGCAAGGAACGCCGCCGCATCGGCCGCGTCGAAGCCGCGACGCCCAGGGAACTGGCCGACTTTGCCGTCTCGCAGTGGCCCGAGGCGCGCCGTCCCAGGATGATCTGGTTCAACGCCGCGCTCGTCGTCGCGCTGCTGGTGCTGCTGGTCTGGGGCGTGCTGCCGCTGCCGATCCTGATGATGCTGGCCTTCGCCATTTCGATGATCGCCAACTACCCCCACGTGAAGGAGCAGAAGGAGCGCATCGGCGCGCACGCGGGTAATGTGCTGGCGGTGGTCTCGCTGATCTTCGCGGCGGGCATCTTCACCGGCATCCTCTCGGGCACCGGCATGGTCGAGGCGATGAGCCGCGAGGTGGTGAACTTCATCCCGCCGTTCCTCGGCCCTTACATGGCGCCGATCACCGCGCTCATCAGCCTGCCGGGCACGTTCTTCATCTCCAACGACGCGTTCTATTTCGGCATGCTGCCGATCCTCGCGGAAGCGGGCGCGCATTACGGCGTGGAGCCCATGGCCATCGCCCGCGCCTCGCTGATGGGTCAGCCGGTTCACCTGCTCAGCCCGCTGGTGCCTTCGACTTATCTGCTGGTCAGCCTTGCGGGCGTGGACCTTGCCGACCACCAGCGCTTCACGCTGGTTCCGGCGGCACTCTGCTGTCTGGTCATGACTGTCGTGGGGATGCTGGTGCTGGCCTTCCCGTTCGTGGGGTGACGCGGTGACGTTCGCCCTCCTCTCCTGCGGCCCCACACTCCGTCATCCTGAACTTGTTTCAGGATCCATCGGGCCGTCATGGCCGGAGCGTTGGACAGTAAACCGCAGATGCCGCAAGCGCCCCAACCCTCCGGTTGAGGCCGAGGAATGGATCCTGAAACAAGTTCAGGATGACGGAGAAGGCGCAGGCCTTGGCTGATACCCGCATGATCCTGCGCTTCCTTGCCGCGCTCGCCCTCGGCGCGGCGGGCGGCGCCGCGTTCTGGTCGATCGGCGCGCCGCTGCCCTGGGTGCTCGGCGCTATGACCGCCTGCGCGGCGGGAAGCATTGCCGGTCTGCCCATCGCCGCCTCGGCCGCCACCCGCCGCCCGATGTCGGCGGTGATCGGCGTGGTGCTCGGCAGCGCGTTCCATCCCGGCCTGCTCGCACAGGCGGCGGAGTGGATCGTGCCCATCGCGCTGCTGCCGCTGTTCCTCGCCAGCGCGGCGTTTCTTTGCGTTGTCTATTTCCGCCGCGTCGCCCGCTTCGACCCGCCGACCGCCTATTTCGCCGGAATGCCCGGCGGCATTGCCGAAATGGTGCTGATGGGCGCCGAGCGCGGCGCGGACGAGCGCATGGTCGGCCTGATCCATGGCGCGCGCATCTTCCTCGTCGTGTTCATCCTGCCGTTCCTGATCCGCGCCTTCGAGGCGGACGTCCACGCGCCGCCGCTCGCCGCGCCCTTGTTGACAGAAGCGACCGGCTGGCCGCTGCTGCTCTGGGGCCTCGGCTGCGTGATCGTCGGCAGCGCGATCGGCCGCGCGCTGCGCCTGCCGGCGTGGCACCTGATGGGGCCGCTCTTCGTCAGCGCGCTGGTGCATCTGACCGGCCTTTCCGACTTCCACATCCCGGCCTGGGCCATCGCCGCCGCGCAAGTGGGCCTCGGCGCCACCATCGGCTGCCGCTTCGTCGGGCTGGACCTCAAGACACTGGGCCGCACGCTGCTGCTGGCGGCGGGATCGACGGCGATCCTGCTGGTCATAACCTTCGTCTGGGCCTTTGCGATCGGTTGGGCTACGGGGCTCAACCCGGCGCTCGTCGCGCTGGCCTATTCGCCCGGAGGGGTGGCGGAAATGAGCATGGTCGCCCTCAGTCTCTCGCTGGAGGCGGGCTTCGTCATCGTCCACCACCTCGTGCGCGTGATGTTGGTCATCGTCGGCGCGCCGCTTTCGTTTCGTATCATGGGAGCCCCCCGATGACCCCGCCCGATCCCCGCGAACAGACTATCGCCTTGCTCTATCAGGCGCTCGAACCGCCGGTGATCGACGGCGCGCGCAAGGAGGCCAAGCCGGGTGGCTATTCCGACAGCGGGGCGGACATCGGCGTCGCCCTGCTGGCGGCGGGCTGCACGCTGGCGACGCCGGTGGCCGATCCCGATCCTACCCGCGTCTTCGACTGGGTCTGGCCTGATACCGAGCAGGGCATCGCTGCCGCTCTGGAGGCTGGCGCGACCTTGCTCTGGGCCAATACCGTGGTCTTCGAAGGCCACCCGATCGAGGCCGCCAGCCGCAAAGCCTGGATCGTCGGTCCCGACCCGCAGGCCATGCAGGAAATCGACGACAAGGCGGCCACCAATGCGCGCCTGCTGGCGGCAGGCCTGCCGGTCGCGCGTTCGTGGCTGATCGACGGCGACGGCGATATCGATGCCCAGCTCGCGCCTTTCGCGGCTAAAGTGCCGATCGTGGTCAAGCCGCTGCGCGGGCGTGGCAGCCAGGGCGTAGGCGTCGCCCGCACCCGTGAGCAACTCTTCCAGCAGGTCCGCGATCTCGCGGAAAGCCGCCGCTTCGGCGCGGCGATCATGCTGGAACAGTTCCTGCCGGGGCAGGAAATCACCATCACCGTCATGCCCGCCGCCTGCCGGGACGGCGCTACCACGCCTTTCGCGCTGCCGCCGGTGCGCCGCTTCGACCAGATCGGCGACGTCGCGTCCTATAACGGCGATGTGCCGGTCAGCCGCAACAGCGCGGCGATGACGCCCGGGCAATGCGCCGATCCCGCCATCGTCGCGGTTGTCGCAGCCTGCGAGCAAGCCGCCGCGCTCCTCGAAATACGCTCGCCGATGCGGATCGACTGCCGCGCCGACGGCGAGGGCACCTATTTCCTCTTCGACGTCAATGCCAAGCCCAACCTGACCGGATCCGGCAGGCCGGGCCGCGAGGACGAAGACAGCCTTTCCACCATCGCTGCGGCCGCAATCGGCTGGAGCTATCCCGACTTTCTCGTGGCGACCGCTCGCGGCGCCTGGACCAACAGGAACCTTTCCGCATGACCGACTTGTGGCAGCACATCGTTGCCGATTTCTCCAACCTCGGCTCGCCCGCCGCGCTCGCCGCCTTCGGGCAGGTCGTGCTGATCGACGTGATGCTGGCGGCCGACAACGCCATCGTCGTCGGCGCGCTGGCGGCCGGACTGCCTGCTGCGATGCGCCGCAAGGTCATCTTGATCGGCGTGCTCGCCGCGCTGGTCCTGCGCATCGCCTTCGCGCTTGTCGTGACGCAGCTGATGCAGCTTGTCGGCCTGGTCTTTGCTGGCGGATTGCTGCTCGTCTGGGTGGCGTGGAAGATGTGGCGCGAACTGCGCGAGGACGTCGGCGGTGAGGACGACCCCGTATCCAAGGCGGCGCCGCGCTCCTTCGCCGCTGCCGCATGGGCTGTAGCTGTAGCCGATATCAGCATGAGCCTCGACAACGTGCTCGCCGTGGCCGGTGCCGCGCGCGACCACCCCGGCATTCTCGCCATCGGTCTGATCCTCTCGGTCGCCCTGATGGGTCTTGCCGCCAATGTGCTGGCCCGCGTGATCGAGCGCTATCGCTGGATCGCCTATGTCGGCCTGATGGTCATCCTCTACGTGGCCGGAAAGATGATCTGGGAAGGCCTCGTCGACCCCTCGCGCGGCATCCTCACGCTGTTCTGATTTGCTTGGGGAATGCCCGAAAGGGCATTTCCCAAACAAACACAATTCAGTTGAGCGGTCCTGGCGGCGGGACCGCGTTCCCCGTCTGGCTATTGGTGACGACCGCGCGCGCCTGCGAGACTCGGCTGTAGGGCGGCACGCTATGGGTCAGCCAGACATTGCCGCCGATCTCCGAACCCTTGCCGATGGTCACGCGCCCCAGGATGGTCGCGGCGGCGTAGATCACCACGTCGTCCTCGACGATGGGATGGCGCGGCTGTGCCCGGACGATGGCGCCCGCGCTTTCGCCCGAATCCCTGGCGGCGGCGTCCTTCGCGCCCAGCGTGACGCCCTGGTAGAGGCGCACGTTGTCCCCGACGATCGCGGTTTCCCCCACCACGACGCCGGTGCCGTGGTCGATGAAGAAGCCGCGCCCGATTCTGGCCGCGGGATGGATGTCGATTCCGGTGCTGCCATGGGCGATTTCCGACAGGATGCGCGCCACCAGCGGGGCGCCAAGCCCGAGCAGGACGTGGGCCAGCCGGTGGTGGATGATCGCCAGCAGTCCGGGGTAGCAGATCAGCACTTCGTCCAGACTGCGCGCAGCCGGATCGCCGCGATAGGTCGCCTCGATATCGAGATCCAGCAGCCTGCGGATTTCCGGCAGTTGGCGGGAAAATTCGAGGACGATGGCGTTTGCGCGCCGCTCGGCGGCGGAAGTCTGTTCGCCCGCGCCGTAGAGCAGTTCCAGCCGCACTTGCGCCTGCAACCGGCTCAGCGCGATTTGCAGGGACTGGGTGACGAAAGTCTCTTCGTTGTGCGCCCGCACGAAGTCCGGGCCGAGCCTGAGCGGAAACAGGGCGCCGCAGAGTTCCTCGGCCACTTTCGCCAGCCGCACGCGCGAGGGGAAGCCCTCGACGCCGTATTCTGCGTGCTGCATATTGGCCGTGCGCCAGTCGCGCCGGATTTCCGACAGTTCGCGGACTATGCCTTCGACGTTCCAGAAATCGTCTGTCGCGGCGGTAGCCGCTTCCACGTCTTCAAGATCGGCTTCATCAAGATCGCCGGTGGGGTTCGGCATCGTTTTCACCTCTTTAATGAGGGATCACGAAGCTTGGCGTTGTCGCCCCAGCATCGCGCGCTTTAGCCGTTGGTAACGCGGAGCAAGCTGCATCCCGATCAAAAGCCGCGTCTGGCTTTTATTCCGGCATAGGAGAAAGCCGTCAAGCAAGCCGATCCGAAATGGCGATAGAAAATCTGGCGGCGGCGAAAGGGAACATTGACGGCAAAGAAAAAGCCGCCCGGGACAGGGCGGCTTTTCCGTTTGGCCTTGGCAGAGGAACTTAGAAGTCCATCCAGTCGTCGGCGGTGGTGAGCGCCTTCATCGGCTTGCGGATCGGTGCCGGTTCTGCCGGAGCGAACGAGGCCGAGGCCGGAGCCGGAGCCGGACGC